>Ga0233420_10000479_pt1 | contig 17009 bp, 13 predicted proteins | sample Watercolumn_Mata_4_FD_183009 | JGI IMG/M metagenome (GOLD analysis project Ga0233420, IMG submission 183009) | Freshwater microbial communities from Lake Matano, South Sulawesi, Indonesia - Watercolumn_Matano_2014_102_MG | ecosystem: Environmental > Aquatic > Freshwater > Lake | place...
AAGATTGACAGTGAAAAACCATGTCGCACCTGGAATGTGAATACGCCGGTAATCCGTCATGGTGAATGATTGCCTTTGGAATTGACGCGATTGATGCGGTTCGTTCCTCACCGCATCCTACGGCCCTGCCCCCTTAGGGTTCGATGGCGATTCCCGCCCTTTCGGACAGGGGCTCAGTTCGACTACCAACGATAAATCGCATCATCCTGTTTATCCTGTAGATTCCTGTCCAACTACTTGTTCTAGGTTTAGGACTAATCAAACGTAGGATGCTGTGTGGAACAATTGGGTGGAACGCCTTCTCGATAATAGTTTTCCACCATGTCGAAGTAATTCATGGACTGGATCAACGCCTTGCGCATCTCATACCCATGGATGGATCCCAAGACCATGAATACATGGGTAATTTTATATTGATAAATAAACCGATGCGGTACCGCCGGCTAAAGTCATTTCTGATCATGATCCTGGCGCTCCCTCCATTGGGTTGGGCGACCCCGCAGAAATTCATCGAATATCTTTACATCGACGCCAATGTCGGCGGTTCGAGTGGAGGCCATGTCGCCGTCAAGCTGAACGATTGGGTCTATCATTTTCAGAATGAAGAGGGTTATACCCAACTCACCCGCGAGGCTTGGCATCGCTTCCGGTGGGTCTACAACGACATCGACAATCGCAACATACATATTGCCCGCGTTTCCCTGACGGCATCCGATGCCGAGCGCGTCGAAAACCGTCTAAGCCTGCTGTTCCTGGTGCAAAATCGCCACGTGGACTATATGGATGCCTTGCGACAAGATCAGCAAGTCCTAGACGCCTGGCAAGGAGAAGAACCTCTCGTTCTCGACGGGTTCGGTTTCTTTGAACGTATCGATCATCAAACCGCCGCCTTCGGTCCGCTCCTCAATCGCATCAACGCCATCCTGGGGAACGGCTTCCTTGGGGATGAACGCCAGCGACTGACCCGGCAACTCGATTCGCTGGATTATTTCGCCCCTCGCTTGAGCGATGACTTGACAGTGGATCGTTACCCGGCTTATCGACCGACTTTCTCCGAGCAGCTCCTGGATACCCTTGCCCGGCGCCTTGCCTTGGATGTCATGTCCAGAGGCTGGCCGCTCAGATCCAACCTGCTGATCGATGCCGACCCTCTTGGCCACCGGGAACAAAACTGGCTGGGTCGTTATGGAGAACACCTGGAGGAAGCCATCCTGGGCCATCTGACTACCCCCTATCCAGGATCGGGAAAAGCCCTGCTCCTTGCCTTGGCCCGTTACGAGGCGATAACCCTCTCCCTGGCGAGTGGAAAACTGAGACTCATCGATTGCCTGGCCACGGAACCTCGTCCGTCCCAAGTGCCCCTGACACCGTCGGAGCATTCCGATCTGGCCCAACTCAGGGACCGTTTAATGCACCGTCTACCCAGTCTTCGAGAAGATATTTTTTCCATGCCGGAGACGGATGAAGCCGACTATCACCGTCTGGAAGTCGCGGTTTCCGAACTGCGTGAAATCGATAAGGGCCTGGCGCTCAACCGATCCGTTCATTTCGGCCGGCAACTAGGCCCTCCCCGGGGTTCGGGATATGCCTGGCTGGACAAACCGGGTCTAACGGAGGGCCAGTTCGATAGGTACCGGCAAATGGCCGAGCACCGTGCCGATCAGTTTCTGAGCAGGTTGCGGGAAAATTACGAATACCATCTGATTACACACAACTGTGTGACGGAACTGGTCAAGGCGGTCAATTCCAGCTTTGCAGGTTCTGACGAGACCGAGGCACTGGGTGGGCACATAGAGCCCGGCGCGGATCAGGGGTTTATTCCGTTTCGCTTTTTTGAGTTGGTCAGACAACGTTATCGGGTCACGGAAACCCTGACACTGCCATCCTACCGAAACCGGACATTGGCTCAATTGAGCCGGACAGGCCAGGACTGGGCCACGCTGGCATTGGAGGGCAATACGCTAACCTCGAACATCTATCGACCGCGCCAGGGTGACGGCGCGTTTCTGCTGTTCACGGAGCATGAGTTATGGACCCGCCCTCTGTTTGGCATCGTCAACCTGGGCTATGCCGCCGGGGCAACCGGAGTTGGCGTATTCACCAGCCCCATCGATGGCGGCGCCGAACTCCTGGACGGACTTAGCGGGATACTCTTCAGCCTGCCCGAAATCGGATTCTGGAACATACGCAAGGGCAGCTTCAGCCGGTTCAGCCCCGACCCATAGCGCGTTCAAGAACAGGGGCCGGACACTTCGATGACCGTGACCGGACCCCGCCCGCTTGACTGCTGCTCTCAACTCTACTTGCCTTTGTGACCCGGCTTGTTGACGATGTTGATACCCTTGAGCAGATTCAAGGCTTCGTTGAGGGGATAATCCTGCAGCGCGAGCGCCTCTTCCATTTCCTCCTTGGTTTTCGGCGGTTCCTTGGGCGGAGGGATTTCCTTGGCGGGCTCTTTTTTCATCCCGGGGGTGGGGTTTTCGAGATGGTTGGCCAAGTCCGATTCCTTCAGCGGGCCGAACTCGGACTGCGCCGACGCCTCCAGCTTCAGCCGGGATATGGCCACATCCGGCGATATTCCCTCGGCCTGAATCGATCGACCCGATGGGGTGTAGTAACGCGCTGTTGTCAGCTTGACGGCGCCGCCGCTGCTGGTCGGCAGAATGGTCTGGACCGATCCCTTGCCAAAGGTTTTTTCGCCCATGATGATCGCTCGCTTGTGATCCTGGAGGGCGCCGGCAACAATTTCCGATGCCGAAGCCGAGCCCGCATTGATCAGTACGACGATCGGCGCGCCTTCCAGCATGTCGCCGGTCGAGGCGCTGAACTTCATCTTCGCATCCTCAACCCTGCCGTCGGTATAGACGATCAGACCATCGTCGAGGAAGGCATCACTGACCGACACGGCGGCATTCAGTACGCCGCCTGGATTATTGCGCAGATCCAGTACCAGCCCCTTGATCTTGCCGCTTTTCTTCAACTCATCGATGGCCTCGACCATGCTTTCGCCCGTCTTGGCCTGGAAGCTGGAAAGCCTGACATAGCCGTAACCCTCCTCGAGCAGCCGACTCTTGACGCTCTTCACCTTGATGATGTCGCGCACCAGTTTCACCTTGATGGGCTGCTCGGCGCCTTCGCGCACGATGGTCAGCACGATCGGACTGCCGGGTTCGCCACGCATGATCTTGACGGCATCGTTCAGGCTCATGCCCTTGACCGGCTTGTCGTCCAGACGAATGATCAGGTCGCCGGTCTTGATTCCCGCCTTTTGCGCCGGCGTATCATCAATGGGCGCGATGACCTTGACAAAACCATTCTCCATTCCGACTTCGATACCGAGCCCACCGAACTGTCCGGTAGTGCCCACCTTCAATTCGTCGTACTGCTCCTTGTCCAGATAGGCCGAATGAGGATCCAAGCCGGTGAGCATGCCGCGTATCGCATCCTCCAGGAGCTTGTCATCCTTGACCGGCTCGACGTAATCCTGCTTGATGCGTCCATAGACTTCGGAAAACGTTTTCAAGCCCTCGTAGGGGATCGCCGAGGTTTCCGCACTCACGGGAGCGCTCGGCGGCGGCGCCGCTTTCTCGGCCTTGGCTTGCCCGCCGAGGCTCATCGCAAATCCGAGGATGGAAACGCCCGTGAGGGTCCGGAGGTAGCTTTGTCGCGACATAAACATCTCTATTCTGAAGTAAATTTTTCCGTTCCACGCCGGAACCGATGCGGAAAATGACCCCGCCCGACCCGTTAACCTAGCCTAGAAACGGCAGTCGGGCTTGATGTAGGGGGGAATTCATTCGCCTATTCAGGGCTTTGTGTGCGAATGAATTCGCACCTACGATCAATCGCATCATCCTGTTGATCCTGTAGATTCCTGTCCAACTGCTTTTTCTAGGTTCATAGGCCCATGAACATCCTCGCTGACGACTTGAATCATTTAGAGTGGCTGCAAGTTTCCCCGGATCATGATCGTCAGGTACTGCCGGCGCACCAGAGAACCGGGTCCACGGGCTGTCCTTTCCGGCGAATCCCGAAATATAGTCCAGGTTTTTCACGACCGCCACTGACGCCGATGGCGGAAATCACCTCGCCGGCTTCGACGGTATCGCCCTTGGCCTTATAAAGCGTCTGATTGAAGGCATAGAGACTCATGGCCCCATCCTCGTGATCAACGATCAACAATAGTCCATAGCCGCGAAACCAATCGGCAAACACCACCCGGCCAGCGGAAACCGCCCGCACGGGATCGCCTTCCTTGCCGCCAATCAGTACGCCATCCCAACGCGCGCTCAGTCGGGGACTGCCGAAACCGGCCAGTATGGGCCCCACCGGCGGGCAATCCCTTGGACCGAACACTTTTTCCGATCTCGCGGCGGGGGGTGGCGGGGTAACTGCCCCGCTTGATCGTTCTGTCGAGACCGGAGCACCGCCAACCGACTCTATCAAGGCTTCCAGACGTCGTTCATCCTCCCGCAACTGCGCGAGGCTGACCGCCTGGCTCCTGAGCTCCACATCCCAACTGGCCAATAGCTTGCGCCTGGCCGCGCTGGACTGCTGCAAGGCCTGCCGTTCCTGTTGGGTTTGCCGGCGGGCTTCGGCCTGGGCCGCGGACTCTCCCGCCAATGCCTCCTCCATGCCCTGCACGGCCGCGAGGTCCTGCCGGCAGCGCTGAATCAGCGTGACTCGCGCCTGATTCAAGTATCCGTAATAGGCCAGAACCCGGGCGAGGCGCGAGGGCTCCTCTTGATTAAGGAGTAATTTCAGCCAGTCCTTGCGTCCTACGACTTGTGCGCTGCGTAGTTGCCCCTTGAGGATACGTTGCTGCTGCCGAATCGATGTTTGCAGTTCCGCGCGCCTTGCCTTGAGGCCATCGATGCGCTTTTGCCGAGCCCGGGATTGGGCCTCGAGCTCGGCAATAGTCCTGGCCAATTGTCCTTGCCGCCGTTCGATCTCCGCCAATTGCCGATTCAGTCCATCCCGCAGGGACTGCAAGGCTTCCCAGGTTTTGCGTGTGGATTCTATGCGTCCTCGCACCTCGCTCAGGGGCTCTCCGGGGTTGGCGGCCCGGGCAACGGACAACCCGCCATTCCCCAGAAGGAGCAGCCCCAGGATTACGGCATTGGGAATACGCAAAAACAGCCAGGCTCTAATGAAGCAAGGATCTACCCGTCATCTCGGCCGGCTTGTCGATACCGAGCAGCTCCAGCATGGTGGGAGCGATATCCGCCAGATTGCCGCCATCCGATAGCTTATATCCCGGACGACCCCTGTAGACCAGCGGTACCGGAAAAGTGGTGTGCTGGGTTAGAACGACGCCGGTCTCGGGATCAACCATCTGTTCGACGTTGCCATGATCGGCGGTAATCAACAGTTCCCCGCCTACTTGGTCCAGGGCATCGATGACGCGTCGCAGGGAGGCGTCAAGGGTTTCCACGGCTTTGATCGCCGCCTCCATGACTCCCGTGTGGCCCACCATGTCGCCGTTGGCATAATTGCAGATAATGACATCGAATTCACCGCCACTGATGGCCTTGACCATCTCGTCAGTCACTTCCGGCGCGCTCATCTCCGGCTGCAAATCGTAGGTTTGCACCTTGGGCGACGGAACGAGGATGCGTGACTCGCCCGGGACAGGCTCGTCTTTGCCGCCATTGAGGAAGAAGGTGACGTGGGCATATTTTTCGGTCTCCGCCAGCCGTAGTTGCTTCAGTCCATTTTGAGCCAGCACATCACCCAGGGTATTCGTGATGGACACGGGCGGAAAGGCGACCGGATAGTTGAAATTTTGATGATACTCCGTAAGCGTCACGTAAGCGCCGAGCTTACGGATGGCGTTGCGATGAAAACCGGCGAAATCGGCATCGTTGATGGCCTTGGTGATTTCCCGGGTCCGGTCGGCGCGGAAGTTCATGAAAACCACCACATCTCCGTCCTCCAGGTGTACGGCGGTTTCGCCGGGCGCCACGATGGCGGTGGTCTTGACGAATTCATCGGTCTCGCCACGCCCGTAAGCCATTTCCAGACCTTCCAGTGCGGTGGCGGCGGTAAATTCGCCCTGCCCCTCCACGATCAATTGGTAGGCCTTCTCGACCCGCTCCCACCGATTATCGCGATCCATGGCGTAGAACCGGCCCGCCAGCGAGGCTATCCGCCCGGCGCCGAGTTCCTTGAACTTCGTCTCCAGGGCCTGGATGGAACCGGCGGCGCTTTGCGGGGGCGTATCGCGACCATCCAGGAAGGCGTGCATATAGACCTTCTTCAGCCCTTTCTTGACGGCCAATTCAGCCATGGCCTGGATTTGCCGATCGTGGCTGTGCACGCCACCCGGCGACAGCAGGCCGAAGATGTGCAGGGCCTTGCCGGTACTCAGCGCCTTTTCGGCCGCGGCGGACAGGGCTGGATTCGTGAAAAACGTACCCTCGCGGATCGCCTTGTTGACTGCCGTATAATCCTGATTGATCAGACGTCCTGCGCCAAGGTGCAGATGCCCGACCTCCGAATTGCCCATTTGGTCGTCGGGCAAGCCCACTGTCTCGCCGGCGCAATCCAAGAGAGTATGTGGACAGGAGTTCCAGAGCCCTGTCCAGGTTGGCGTGGCGGCTGCCGCAATGGCATTGTACTGAGGGGATTCGTTGTAACCAAATCCATCCAGGATGATCAAGACGACGGGTTTAGGGCGATGCGAGTTCAACGTATAATCTCCAAGGGTTTCCAAACGGCGGGTTGATTGCAGCAGGTGTATACGGCCAGCGGCCCGGTCAAATCCAGCGCGCTTTTGTCAGGAATTCTAGCGGTTTTTCCCGCACTCGTCGTGCCTGCAAAACCCGGCGATATGACAGCGCGGTCCATCACAGCGCCACACACATCATGAAAGTAGACCTGATCAGCCGCGACGAAGACATTTCCCAGGCTGCCCTCTGCATCAAGGCCATGGCCCATCCATTGCGACTAAAAATCCTCTGCCTGTTGGGAAGCGGCAAGGCGAGCGTACAGGAAATCGTCGATGCCTGCGGCACCACGCAAAGCAATATTTCCCAGCACTTGGCGATTCTGCGCGAAAAGGCCATTCTGAACTGCGTCAAGGAATCGAACCGCGTGTACTATTATGTGGATGACAAGCGGACCTTAAAGCTGATTCAGATGATGCGCGAGGTTTTCTGTCCTGACCTGGATACAAAACAAACCACACACACCGATTAAACAATGACTGTGACACCCGACCGGCTACTGGAATTCGTAGGCAACCATTGGATCATGACCAGTGGGTTGTTCATTGTGACCCTTCTGCTCATACAGGACATTCTCGACACCGCCTTCCGTAAACACAAAACCGTCTCGCCTACCGAAGCGGTCGTGCTCATGAACAACGACAATACCGTGGTCGTCGACGTGCGGGAGCCTAACGAATTCGCCGAGGGTCATATCGAGGGCGCTCGCAACATACCGCTGGCCAAACTTACCGAGCGAGCCGGGGAGTTGGAAACCCACAAGCAGACCCCTGTCATCGTCACGTGCCAGTCTGGAACGCGCTCGATGGCGGCGGGTAAGAAACTGACCCAACTGGGTTTTACCCAGGTTTTCGAAATGAAGGGCGGAATGTTCGCTTGGAAGGACCAAAGTCTACCCACCAGCAAAAAGCGCTAGAAGAGCCCGTCTCCCCCTTACGCCAACGCATCAACACTCATCATCATGTCAGAAGAACAGAACGCTCCAACGGAACGCCTTTTCAATATACAGAAGATTTACATCAAGGATGTCTCCTTCGAGACTCCAAATTCGCCTGAAATCTTCACCCTGGCCTGGGGTGAACCCAAGGTTGAATTCAACCTGTCGAGCAGCGCACAGCAGATTCAGGAAGGCGTATTCGAGGTGAGCCTGACAGTGACCGTCACCGTCAAAATCGAACAGAAAACAGCTTACCTGGTAGAAATCACGCAGGCCGGCATCTTCAGCGCCTCCGGCTTTCAAAACGAGGAAATAGGGCATCTGCTGGGAAGTTACTGCCCCAATCTCCTCTTCCCCTATGCTCGCGAAGCCGTGTCCGACCTGGTCGGCAAGGGTGGCTTTCCTCCCATGCTGCTGGCGCCCGTCAATTTTGATGCCCTCTATGCACAGCACATTCAGCAAATGCAGCAGAAACCCGAATCGGTCACCAGCCACTGAGCCGTTCTCGGCACCCGATAGCGCCGAGGCACATCGTCTTACCGAGCCACGACATGGCGAGCATCTCCATTTTGGGCGCCGGCTCGTGGGGAACGGCGCTGGCCATCCTCCTGGCTCGCAACGGCAACTCCGTTTTGTTATGGGGTCATGACCCGGATCAAATGGACCGTCTGCGGCGGGATCGCTGCAACCAACGCTATCTGCCGGGGATTCCTTTTCCCGAGAAGCTGAGGATCACGGATGATTTGGCGGCGGCCACGAAGGCATCGAGTCTGTTACTGATAGTCGTTCCCAGCCATGCCTTCCGCGAGGTGCTCGAAGCACTGCGGCCCTGGCGAACGAACGATACCCGCATAGCCTGGGCTACCAAGGGACTCGAACTTGAAACCGGCAGCCCCCTGCATCAGGTCGTTGCCGATGTCCTTGGCGCGAAAATCCCCGCCGCCGTGCTCTCGGGACCGACTTTCGCGGGAGAAGTCGCCGCCGGCCAGCCTACGGCGATCACGGTTGCCTCCGAATCCAGCGAGTTGGCGCGCGAACTGGTCGGTCTGCTGCATAACCCCTGTTTTCGAGCCTATACCAGTCAGGATGTCATTGGGGTGGAGTTGGGTGGGGCCATCAAGAACGTTCTCGCCATCGCCGCGGGTATCGCCGATGGTCTGGGCTATGGCGCCAACGCCCGCGCCGCGCTCATTACGCGTGGTCTGGCTGAGATGATGCGGCTCGGCACAACCCTGGGCGGCCGCCCCGACACCCTGATGGGCCTCTCCGGGGTCGGCGACTTGATTCTTACCTGCACCGATAACCAATCCCGGAATCGGCGTTTTGGGCTTGGCCTGGGTCTGGGCCAGGATCGCGAAATGGTGATTGCCGAAATCGGCCAGGAAATCGAGGGCATACCGACCACCGAAATCGTCCACCAACTTGCCCGCAGGCACGGCATCGAGATGCCTATCACCGAGCAAATCCACCGCATCCTCCGGGAAGGACTTGCACCCGCGGAGGCCGTAAACAATCTTCTGTTGAGGGATCCAAAACCGGAATCCACCCGAAGTTAGGAACTCCCGCCGGATCGGGGTAACCGTGCGGATCATCAAGGCGCCTAACCGACAGGTTGCGCTGGAAATCGTTGCCGCGACCCCGGAATCAGAACTGCCTTGATCCTAAATCCGGCCAGTTGGGCTTGATGATAGGGCGAATTCATTCGCCTGCCTGCCGGCGGGCTGGTTCAGGGTTTTGTGCGCGAATGCATTCGCACCTACGATAAATCGCATCATCCTGTTGATCCTGTGGATTCCTGTCCAACTGCCGTTTCTAGGATAATCTAGTCGGTATTTCCTCCGGGCGAATGCCCGTGTCTAATGATCAACCTCAAACCAGGGAGTACTCCGATGCGAAATTTCCGCGCCTCTTGCCTGATGCTCGCACTCGCCGCGAGTCTGGCGACCCCGCCGGCGAATGTGCTCGCCGCGCCGCTCCCCCCGGGGAGCCAACTCGAGGACAGGGCAAAAACCGCTCTGCTGGAGATGAGCGATTATTTGAAGGCCAGCAAGTCATACAGTTTTCACGCGGACATTCAATTTGACGATGTCCTGCCCTCGGGGCAGAAAATCGCCTTCTCGGCGGAATCCGACATCAGTCTCCGTCGACCCAACGGAATTTATGCTTCCCAAGTTGCCGAAACCGGAAGCAGGCAACTATGGTTCGACGGCAAGCAATTGACGCTTCTGGACCCCGACGGCAATACCTTCGCGAGGGAAATGGTTTCCGGCAACACCGACCAGGCCTTGGAGCATATGATCAAGGAGTTGCACTTCACGCCGCCCTTGGCCGATTTCCTTTACGAAGACCCGGCAAAGGCCATGTTCAAGAATACCATTCATGGTTTCGAGGTCGGGATGAGTCCAGTGGAGGGAATCCCTTGCCGGCATCTGGCTTTCGTCGACAACCTCATCGACTGGCAGATCTGGATCGAGGCCGGCAAGTTGCCGGTTCCCCGCAAGCTCGTGATCACCTATAAAACCCTGCCCAACTCACCGCAATTCAGCGCAAGGCTCACTGAATGGGACTTCAACTCACGCCTCCCGGACTCCCGCTTTCGGGCGATCATACCGGCGGGAGCCGTGCAATTGCCGTTCATGAAGGAGCACGATGCGGCGCCCCAGCCCGATTCGGCGAAAAGCAATACCAGTCCAGCGAGGTGATATTTATGAAAACACTTTCCTCGAACCGTAAAACCCTCCAACACGTCATCACGCTGTTCGGGATCGCCTTGCTGTCGATTTCAACCGCCGCTGAATCTCGGGGATTTGGTGCTGGGTTTGGCGGCTTTGGCGGCGCGCGTATGGGCGGATTCGGAGGGTTTGATCGCGGTGGATTCGGCGACCGTACCGGAGGCGGCGCCTTCAATAATGGCGGTTTCAGTGGCGGCGACAACCGTTTCGGCGGCGGAGGCGTGGGCGAAGGCCATTTCGGAGGAGGGGGACTCGGCAGTGTCAGGGGCTCCGGCGACGACGCCGGGGCCGCCCGCGACTGGCAGGACCGTACCGATGCCTCGCATCCGGAGATGGGAGATCGCGCCTCGAATCCGGATGCCGGCGCCAACCGGGAGCAAATGCAGGACAACCGGTTCCAGCAACAGGATCAGCTACAACAGAACCGGTTCCAGCAGGAAGACAAGCTGCAAAACAAGGAAAACACGGAACTGAATGACCTGCAGAGAAACCGCGCGGTTTACAATCATTACAACAATTATTATGGCGGTTACTATGGAGCCGGCTTCGTCCCGTTCTATTACGGCGGGTCATGGGGCGGATTCTATTCCGGCATGATGATGGGCGAAATGACCGGCATGATGTTGGGCGCTTCCATGGCCACCTTGCCCAGACAATACACAACCGTGGTGGTGGAAGGTACGCCCTACTACTACTCCAATGGGGCCTACCTGACCCAGCAGTCGGGGGTTTCAGGCTATACGCTGGTGCCTCCCCCGCCGGGAGCCGTGGTCAGCTACCTGCCCAGCAATTGCACGCCGGTCTACATGGGTCCTCAAACCTTCGACGACTGCGGCGGAGCGTTCTATGAACCGGTCGGCGGCGGTTTCAAGGTCGTGCTGCCGCCACAGGGAATTCAGGTCAACAACATACCCAGCGGAGCCGTGGCCCGACGCATCAACAATACCCAGTACTTCGAGTACGGCGGCGTGTGGTATCAACCGTTCTACGGCGGCAGCGATGTCATCTATCGGGTGGTCGGCAATCCAGGAGCATGAGGATTGGATTGGATTGGAATCGGATTCGTGGGCGAGAAAGATGGCGTTCAACCTTGCTAGCCTCACGACATGAAATCCAGTCCGATTCACCCGCTTTTCCGGTATGAGTCAGGAACGGCGCATGTTACCGTAGGGAGTCAGCGGCCAGTCTTTCCGTTTCAGGCGCGATGAGAAGATGGTTCAAAATGCCTTGGCATAGTTCAGCGAAAAGGCGACATCCCCGACTCTGAGATCGAGCTTACCCCTCTTGGGCGGCAGATCCGGTACCGCCGAATAAGCCAAGATCAACGCCCGCGCATGGGGCAGCGAATTCGGCGTGAAATAGAGACTGAGCCCATCCCCATGTTGCCGAGCCGCGCTCAGCAGGGCCATACCCCGCGGGGCATTGCTGGCATGGTAAATTTGCCGGAAAGCGCTTTCGATGACCTCAGCCTCCCCGCCCGCATATTCCAGAGGAGATAGGTCGATGCGATACCAGTCAACGGTTGAATTGATAGTCTCAAGGGGTTTGACCATGTGAACTTGACAAAGATGGGAAGGGTCATGGAATGGAATAATCACCATTTACCTAGAAACGGCAGTCGGGGTGGTCGCCATGCAGCCGAAGAAAACCGGCATACGAATCGAGTCTGGCGCGGAATGAACCTAGAAAAAGCAGTTGGACAGGACTCTACAGGATCAACAGGATGAGGCGATTTATCGCACTAGGTGCGAATTCATTCGCACACAAGGCCCTGAATAGGCGAATGAATTCGCTCCTACATCAAGCCCAACTGCCGCTTCTAGGTTCATTGACTCACCACCCGCCCCACTCCACCTGTATCCCGGCTCATCCATCGTGCACGAGGCCTAGCGGCGGCGAACGCCGCATGAGGTATTACCATTCCAGGGGTTCCGAGGCAATAAATTTGCACCTACTTGTTTGCACCTACTACTTGCCTCCGCGGGACATGAAACCCCATCAGATCAGGCTGATCGACACCATGGTAATATCGTCGAGAAAGGCGCCACTCCCACGAAAATCGCGTAATTGATCGAGAATATTTTCGAGCGTCGCCTCGGGGGAAAACCCGCGTTGTGCGCTGAAAGCCTTGCAGAGCCGTTGTGTGCCGAAGAATTTCCCCATTTCGTTCTGGGTTTCCGTAGCGCCATCGGTGTAAAGCAATAGTCTGTCACCGGGCTCCAGAATCAACTCCTTTTCCTCGAACGCGACATTCGGGCTGACACCAAGAACCATGCCATCGGCATCCAGGCCAACGCAATTCGTAGCGGAATGCTTCAAGAACAGAGGCGGGTTATGCCCGGCGCTGGCATAACGAAGGCGGCGGGTGGATCGCTCGTAGCGCAGATAAAACATGGTAATGAAGAGGTCCGCCCCATTCAGGTCATCGAAGAGCATCTCATTGAGCGCGTTCAGTAGCTGCGCCGTGCTCTCCGGCTTGATATCGCTGCGACGCAGCTCGGCCTTCAGGGTGCTGCGCATTTCCGTCATGATGAGGGCCGCGCCCACGCTATGACCCGATACATCGGCGACCACCAGATCGACGTAATCGCCATGAACAATGTAGTCGTAATAATCGCCGCCTACCTGGGCAGCCGGTATACAGATTCCAGCCACGGCAATGTCGGACAGCGCCAAGGGCAGGCTAGGCAGCAGCGACATCTGAATTTGGCGGGCAATCTCCAACTCGTGCCGTTCATCCTCGGCCCGCCGCCGTTCGCTGATGTCGGCGATGATGCCGATGTAGTGAGTCAGTTCACCCTGTTCGTCATGCACGGGGGATAGCATCAGTTCGTTCCAGAAGCCCGTGCCATCCTTGCGGTAATTGCGAATGACGACCTCGCACCGCTGCCCGGTGGCGAGGGCCGTGCGAATGATTTCGCGAGCATTCTCATCGGTGCCCTTGCCTTGCAGAAGCCGTAAGCTCCGTCCCAACAACTCGTGCTCTCCATACCCCGTTATTCGACCCAGGGCGGGATTGATATAGATGTTGGGAAAATTCGGTCGTCGGGCATCCGCAATGGCGATGCCCACGCTGGCCGCCTCGATGGCCCGTTCTCGCAAACGCACGGCATCTTCTACGCGTTTGCGTTCGGTAATATCCAGATCCACGCCGCGCCAACGCACGGTTTCCCCTTGCTCGTTGACCAGCGGCGTTCCGCTGGATTCGGTAAAGACCTCATGCCCATCGCGATGCCGATAATGGTTAATCAATCTGCGGAACGGACGATTGACGCGTTCGGCGGGGGGCAAGGTCTCGGACCAGAGTCGGCGATCGGCTTCCGTCAGCAAGCTCTGGTAGTGCTTGCCGAGGATTTCCTCCGGCTTGTAACCGAGAATATCCTCGACGGCATCGCTGCAATAGGTGTAATGGCCGGCGGCGTCCTGTTCCCATAGCCACTCGCCCACCATCCTGGCGACTTCGCTGAAGCGCTCCTCGCTTTTCGCCAGCGCCTCCTGGTCTATCTTTTGCCGGGTTATATCCTGAAAACGGCCCAGCAGTCGAATCGGGACTCCCCGAGAATCCTGGATTGACGAAAACGTCACCAGCGCGCAATAAGGTTCGCCATTTTTATTGTGGTCCTTGATTTCCCCCTGCCACTGGCGCGTGGAGAGCAGCCGCCAGCAAAGCGGGGCATTGCCGGCGATCGAAGCCATTACGGAATTTGGGACGAACAGGTTGGCGCCTTCCACCTCCTCGGCCCCGTACCCTGTCAGGTGGCTGAAACCCTCGTTGACATACTCGATATTGCCGTTGAGGTCTGCAATCAGGATACCGGCGGGCGCCTGTTCCACCGCGCTGGAAAGAAGCGCGACCCGTTCCTCCGCGCTACGACGCTGACTGAGGTCATGGATGATGCCGACGAAACGATGGGGGCCCTTGCCTAGCTCCCCCACCGACAGGTGGATCGGAAGCTTGGAGCCATCTTTGCGCCTGGCCATGACCTCGCGCCCCTTGCCGATTATTCTGGCATCGCCTCCCTGACAATAGCGGCGCAGGTATTCGTCATGTCGCTCGCGATCGGGTGATGGCATCAGAATACTGACGTTGGCCCCAATCAACTCCAGACGGGAGAAACCGAACATTTGCTCAACGGCCGGATTGATGAGCTGAATGATGCCTTGCTGATCGATGACGATGACGCCATCGGTGATGGTGTCGACGATAGCGCGAAAATGACCTTCGATATCGCAGACTTCGCTGGTGAAATCCTCGCCGGCGTCGATCGTCAGTAGCCACTTCCAGGGCCCAGCTTCCGGATTTTCCAGGAATCCACAAGAAATTGGCAGCGTTTCCCCGTCGTCAAGCCGCCACGTGGCGGCTACCGTCCTTGAGCCATGACCGACGGCCTCATCAATCGATTCTTGCAACGCGAACCTGTCCAACCCTATTCTGTCCAGCAGGTTTGTTCCGGCGGGAAGCTCGCTGCACAACTGGAGAATATGTCGGGCGCCCCGGCTGATGGCTAGTACACAGCCCTGATCATCCAGGACGCAAAGCGGCGCGTGACAGCAGTCGAGAACGGTTCTCGTCAGTTCATCCAGACCACTCACAGCCGCTCCTATTGCCTCTTTTCGGCTGAATAGGTCCTTACCGACATGCTAGGGATTTGTTCACGAATCCAGCCGCCTTCAGGGTTGACGGACCCGAACCGGGGGATTGCCGACGGGCGGCATGGTGGTTGCGGATTTTGTAACCGGCGGCTTTCTGCTCATGTCGAAAAAAGGACCATAGCTAGTATCGACGTTGAATTGTTGCCAAACATAGGTTGGATGAGTAATGGGTTGGGATGGTACAGGAAAGGTTAAAAAATCCAGACCGCCCGCCAGTAAACGTCCCACCGTGTGCAGCGTCCCTTTCATCAACCCTCCCGTAACCCCCAACAGGGCATTGGTTTCGTTAGAGGTATTGATCATGTTCTTGGGGATTTCGACCAATCCAAAACTCATATTCGTGAGTCCCGAGGCCAGTTTGGCGCGAACCATCTCGCCATAGGTCAATTCATCCGCCGACACCGTGACCTGGCATGACAAGCCAATCCCCACCAACAACGCTCTAAGCAATGAAATCAAAGTGTTGTACTCCTCTGGAGTTATCGATACAGGTACCCGTGCATCCTCGCCATGGGGGCCTCCCTGAATGGAAGCTCACGAATAGACTCGGGGGACCACAAGGAACAACCCCGATCCCGCGCCCGATGCCGCCTGCGCGCTACATTCTCGACGGATGGGTTCCCCCTTCCAGGCTGGAGGCGGAATCGGCAAATAGACTCCGCGCCAGCGCAAGCCTGGGGACGGCGTCCTCCTACCGACCGCAGCGCCTGCCTTGCCCGGCAGACAGGGAGACGCCGCCCATTATAGTCCAGCCCGCTTCCGCCTACCGTCGATGAATCTCCAGACCGATCGCGATGGCCACGGGCACCTTCACCGCACCGCCAACAGCAAGGTCGAGAATTCGCGTCACGCCACAGGATTGGATCGGTATGGATCACCGACGCCGGAGCTATAGTCAAATCTGGTGTATGGCCGTCCTGAATCAGGCGGCGCTTCAATCAGACCGCCCTCTCTATACTGCTTGTCAACAAAGTCATGTCCGACCGTCGCCACACCCTTGGCCCGCACCGCTGGTCGCGCTGGGCGCTAGCCATGGCGCGACGGGCATCGCTAGAATGGGCGCCCATTTTCCTGATTCCCGTCGCCATGCCCCGCAAGAAGCTCCCCATCGGCATTCAGACCTTCCAGAAAATCCGCGAGGAAGACTATTACTACGTCGACAAGACGGGTTTCGCGCTGCGCCTGATCGAGCAGGGCTCGCACTACTTCCTCTCGCGCCCGCGCCGCTTCGGCAAGTCGCTGTTCCTCGATACGCTGGCCGAGCTGTTCGCCGGGAATGAACCCTTGTTCCGGGACTTGTATGTCCACGACCGCTGGGACTGGTCGCGGCGGTTTCCGGTCATCCGGCTGAGCTTCGCCGGCGGCGTGGCGTGTGACCGGGGGGACCTGGAGGCAAAGATTCGCGAGCTGCTCGACATCAACCAGGAAGCGCTGGGCCTCCGCTGTGACCAACCCACCGCCCCGGGCGGTCTCGCCGAACTCATCCGCAAGGCCCACGCCGCCAGTGGCGAGCGGGTGGTGGTGCTGATCGACGAATACGACAAGCCGATCCTCGACAACCTCACCCGGCCCGAGGTGGCGCGCGAACTGCGCGACGGGCTGCGCAATCTCTATTCCGTGATCAAGGACTCGGATGCGCATATCCGCTTTGCCTTCCTCACCGGTGTGTCCAAGTTCAGCAAGGTCAGCCTGTTCTCGGGGCTGAACAACCTGCGCGACATCACGGTATCCGCCACCTATTCGGCGATCTGCGGCTACACCGAGCGTGATGTGGACACCGTGTTCGCCCCGGAACTGGAGAGGCTGGACCGCCAATCGATCCGCGACTGGTACAACGGCTACAACTGGACCGGCGAGGCGGTCTACAACCCCTTCGATCTGTTGTTGCTGTTCGAGGAGCGCCAGTTCCGCCCCTACTGGTTCGAGACCGGCACGCCGACCTTTCTGATCGACCTCCTG
>Ga0233420_10000480_pt1 | contig 17001 bp, 18 predicted proteins | sample Watercolumn_Mata_4_FD_183009 | JGI IMG/M metagenome (GOLD analysis project Ga0233420, IMG submission 183009) | Freshwater microbial communities from Lake Matano, South Sulawesi, Indonesia - Watercolumn_Matano_2014_102_MG | ecosystem: Environmental > Aquatic > Freshwater > Lake | place...
CATATCAATAGATGACATCAAGTCCGAAGTCGGCGTCGGCCGGCCGGTGATTTCGCCGCTTTACGGCCGCGGGCCGATGAATCCGTATTTTCGCGGCGACTGGCCACTTTATCATATGCTGGTGGTGAAAGGATATACTAAAGACGGAAATTTTATTACCAACGATCCCGGTACCAAGCGCGGCAAAGATTATCTTTATGATGAACAGTATCTTTTTGCTCGCATTCACGACTGGAATGGCGGAGATGTGTTAAACGGCCAGACGGTGATGATTATTGTCCGGCCGGATTAGACAATTGACGATTGATATTTAACAATTAACATTTGACGATTATGTGCCTTAATCAAAAATTTACAAAAAAAATCAGCGATGAGTATGCCGGAGCGCAGAAGATGCGTTCCGCGGTCATCGGCGCGTCCAATGAAGCTTTGGGGCTTGCCAAGCAGGCGATCTTTGCCTTCCATCGCGACGATACCAAATCAGGGTTGGAGCTTTTATTACAGGTCGAAAGAATCTTGGCCGATCTCGGAAAAAAATTTGCCGGCGAAGATTTTGAGGCGCAAGGGGCGTACGCGGCCGCGCTTGAGGAGTATGTTGATGCGAAGGAATTTGGACGGTTCGTGATGGGCGAAGAGCTCGGCTCGATCAAGGAAGTTAAAGTCGGAACTGCGTCGTATCTGGGCGGCATCTCGGACGTAACCGGCGAAATTTTGCGCAAACAAATCGCTTATGCTACGGCGCGAAACGAACGCGAAGTCGCGCGCGCCAAAGACGCAATCGCCGAAATTATGGGATGGCTTATCTCAATGAATTTGACGGGTTACTTGCGCACCAAGTTTGACCAGGCAAAACAGGCGATGCGAAAGTCGGAGGAGATTCTTTACGAATATAAATTGAGAAACAGGTAATTTCAGAATGCAGATTGCAGTATGCATTAAGGTTTTAAAAGCTCGCTTACTACTTGCTGCTAACTACTTACTGCTTAAAAAATGATGGATTTTGTTGGTAAAAAAGTTTTGATCATGGGTCTTGGTTTGTACCAAAAAGGCAGCGGCGTCTCGGCCGCGAAGTTTTTTATATCAGCCGGCGCGCGGGTTGTGATTACCGATTTGAAATCGAAGAAGGAGCTATTAGGACAGATGAAGGGCGTTCTTAAATTTTATAAATGCAGAATGCAGAATGCAGAATGCAGAATTTATAAACCGGTCTTTATTCTAGGCAGACACCGCGAAGGCGATTTTCGGTCTGCCGATATTGTGATGAAAAATCCGGCGGTGCGCGCCAATTCGCCATATTTAGAAATCGCCAAAAAAGCGGGCGCAAAAATTGAAACTGATATCAGTCTCTTTTTTAAATTATGCAATGCGCCGATTATCGGGATTACCGGCACGCGCGGAAAAAGCACGACCACAACCTTGGTATATGAAATTTTAAAAAATGCGGGCTGGGATGCTTATCTCGGCGGAAATATTCAAATTTCTCCGCTCTCATTTGTAAATAAAGTAGAGACGCAAAATTTTGCGTCTCTACAAAAATTCATCGTCGTTCTTGAGCTTTCGAGCTGGATGCTGGAGAGTACGGGCGAAAATCATCTCTCGCCGCAGTACGCGCTCATTACCAATATGATGCCGGACCATTTGAACACTTATGCCAGCATGAACGACTATATCAGTGCCAAGGAAAATATTTTTAGGTTTCAAAAAAAAGGCGGTCTCGCGGTGTTTAACCGTGATAATGAAATCACCTTCAGGATGGGAGAACGGGCGCATGCCTGCCTGCCGGACGGGCAGGCGCACAGGTTTTGGTTTAGCAACCGATATTTTAATAGCGGAGATGGTTGTTTTATAAAAAATGGAAAGATATGTTTTCGTTTTAAGGGGGCAGAAAAAAATATCTGCGCAATCTCCGATATAAAACTTCAAGGCGCGCATAATTTGCAAAATGTTTTAGCGGCCGCCTGTCTTACTTCCGCCATAGGAATCGCGCCGGCAATAATTAAAAGGGTGATTAAAAAATTCCGCGGCATTCCCAATCGTCTGGAGCTGATTCGCAAGTATCGCGGCATTAAATTTTATAATGACACGACAGCAACTACGCCGGATGCAGTAATCGCCGCGCTTCGGGCATTGAATCGTCCCGGAAAAATTATTTTAATCGCCGGCGGTTCAGATAAAAATCTAGACTTCAAAGAAATGGCGCACGAAATCAGGCGGCAAGTCAAAAATCTGATTTTATTTGGTGGAAAAGCGACAGATAAACTCACCTTAGAACTTGATAAAATCCACTATCATCCGGAGCATGCGGCGGTCAATAATATGAAAAGCGCGGTCAGTCTCGCGGTTTCGCTGGCGCGGCGCGGCGACATTATTCTTCTTTCTCCCGGTGCCACGAGCTTCGGTTTGTTTCAAAACGAATTTGACCGCGGCCGGCAGTTTGTTAAAATAGTGAGAAAATTGAGATAGTTTTTTGGCTAATATCTGCTAAATTTTATCTTCTGCCTATTGACAAAACCCTCAAAATCTGCTATAGTAAAAGCAATTAAAGTTCCTTTTTGCCGGGATGGTCCGGTGCGCGAGGTGTCCGTTCGGCCGACTGGGAGTATGTCCGGTAATAATGCCGGGTGTACTGACCAACTGCCAACGGATGCAAGGAGAAGAAGCGATGAGTAAGATCACGGTTGAGCAAGTGTCCGAGCTTTTCGAGCAGGTGAAGGCAGATCGCATTACGAGGGAAAATCTGCAGGCCTTTCTGCGGAACCCCAACTCCATCTTCGGTGGCGATATTCTTACCATCGACCGCTCCAAGCCGTTCAATCCCAGGAAGTTCATCGGCCTTGGTTGGAAGATCGAGGAAGAGGACGAGCGTTCGCTTACCCTCGCCACAGTGAACATCGCCGACATCATGCTCGAGACGACGCTCAAGGCGAGCGACAACGGTCGCGTGCAGGGTGAGGAGAAAGTCCATCGCCTCAAGGCTTCGGACGCCATCCGCCTGGACGCCAAGGTCTTTCAGACTTTCTGGGAGAACAAGCACCTCATCCCCGAGAGCTGGAAGGGTAAATGCGTTTGCTTCGCCGGCACGATTCTTCGCGACCCGTACGGCAGCAGCCGCGACGTCCTTTGCCTCTGCTGGGACGGCGGCAGGTGGGACTGGTACTGCCACTGGCTCGGCTGCGACTGGCGTGCCGATCTCCCGTCCGCGGTTCTCGCCAAGTAGCTTTTTGTCCTCAGGCGCTTTGTTCCTTTGGTCTTTGACCTTGGAACTTTGCCCTTTGGCCCCCGATGCAAATCGGGGGCGTTTCTTTTTGTGATAAAATACAAAGTGGCGATAGGCGAATATGCGGGCGACCAAGGTTTCCCGTTGCCGAAGCCAGTATCCATACATCCGGGATATCTGCGGCTACGGCTAAAGATAGAGTGGCGTATGCGAAACTTTTAAAAAAATGAAGCTACTTGGTATGGGGCGTTAGGGCATTTTAGATGCCAAATACGATTCAACTCCGAGAGCATTCAAAGAGTGGTGATGTGGAAGACGCCCTATATAATTCTTCGCGACCCAAACGGCAACCGCTACGTCCTTTACCTCTACTGGGACGGCGGCAGGTGGAACTGGAACTACAACTGGCTCGACAACGACTGGAATGCCGATAACCCGTCCGCGGTTCTCGCAACTCTCTTCATTTCTCTCCCGTCTTGGGAGAGTTTTGTTTTGTGAGCTGCCCGCTCCAACCGCCGAGCATTTTACCGATTTCATCTATTTTTACCGACAGAGCGATGTACTTTTTGTTATCCAAAGATTTATTTTCCCAAAGAATCATCAAAAATATTTTGAGCGCGTCAGTTTTTCTGATCGCCAAATGGACAAATGATGATTTTTCATTTCGCGGAAGATAGCTTGCGGTTGCAGTTGCCTCTATATATTTCTACGAAAAGCGAATCAATTCTACGGCCGAGAGAATATCTGTGAGTTTTTGGAATAGTCTGATAAAATTGGTACCAAAGCGAGTAAGCCTCCTTTGTTTTTTGGAGCAATGGCAGAAGTCGTTGGGGGGGGGGCTTAATTGGTTAACATTATGAAAATTCAATTGACCCATAAATTTGAAGAGATTATTTCTATAGATAATTTGCTTTTAGCGTGGCAGGAGTTTATTCGCGGTAAGCGAAGCAAGCTAGATGTCCAAATCTTTGCCCGCGACTTAATGGATAATATTTTAACACTTCACGAAGATCTCGCAAGTAAAAAATATATTCATGGCGGCTATGAAAGTTTTTACGTAAACGACCCAAAGCGCCGGCATATCCACAAAGCCAGTGTTCGCGACCGTCTAGTTCATCATGCGGTTTACCGCACTCTATATCCATTTTTTGACCGAATTTTTATCGCCGATTCTTTCTCGTGCAGATTAGAAAAGGGCACGCATAAGGCCTTAAATCGTTTTCGCGCGATGGCATTTCAAGTAAGCAAAAATCATACCAAAACTTGTTGGGTGCTAAAATGCGACATCAAGAAGTTTTTTGCTAGTATCGACCATCAAATCTTGATTAATATTTTGCGCGAGTATATTCCTGATGAAAATATTATTTGGTTGCTTCAAAATATTATTGGGAGTTATCATACGATTCTGGATTCCCCCGATGGCCATCGGGGGAATGACATTTTAGTTTTTTAGCATTCCGGGTTTATAAATCTCTTTTGGTCGCACATTAAATTCCCAGCTCGAAGATTCCTTCCTCGTTCTCGCTGATTTTTCCGGCGAAATAAAAATTTTCACCATCGTCCTTGAGCGGTGATTTAATCTCTTGAAGTTTCACCAAGTTGTATTCATTTCTTGGCTCGCGGCTGTCTAATTCTATCGCCCGGATTTCCTTATCGGTGGTAAAAATTATATATTGTCGGCTACTGTGCCAGAGGGCGCTTGTAATCGGACTTCCAATTCTTGTCACAAGCTTCAGCGTTTTGGTTTTTTGGTTAAAAAGCCAGATTTCAAAGTCATTATATAAGATTGTTGTGTCTTCATTCGGTGTCTCAACGATTTTTTTAATTTTTGTCGCGCGGGCGGCAATATTTTTTCCCAGCGCGTCAACCAAAAATCCCTCGTAATCGTTGGAGAGGGCGATAAATTTTTCTCCAAAATCGCCGAACTTCGCGTTGGCGATCGGAGTTTTTCCCATATCTTCGATTGACGAATCGGGGGTTGTAAAATCCCAGTATTTTAATGCGTCGCCGCTTACAAACCAAAGCGTGTCGTTTAAAACCAAATAATCTTGGGCCCGCGGCAGACTTGTGACTTTGGCGGATTTTTTATTTTCCAGATCAAGGGAATAAAGAGCCGAAGAGCCAATAATGTAGACAAGCGACGGACTCTTCTTTGACCAAAATATTTTTCCCGCCGGGAAGTTGGCAATGATGACATATTCGTATCCTCCGCGAGTTTTTGCGAAAACTTGGCGTTCCCATTCTCCCTTTTTCGCGACCAGCCATTTGCCATCGGGCGACCAGCTTAGTTCCGTGTCAGGATGGGGTTCGTTAAAATTAAAGATCGTTTCATTTTTTTTCAGATCCAAGATGGAAAGAACTGATTTTTTGTTTCCGGCGATGAACGCGAGATAATTTTTATCCGGAGAAACGGTCATTTTGGATATTTGCCCGCCGGTTATGACTATCGGCAAAGATTCTTTTAGGAGAACAAGGTCCTTCACGAAAGTGGTTAATTGGCTCTGTACGGATAATTCTTTTTCCCAAGCCAGATAATTGTCCGCCTCAATTTTTATGTTGTAATTTCCAGGAAAAAGATTTTTTAAAAAAATAGGCGTTTTTTGGGCGACAAGCTTTCCGTCCAAAAAAATGTTAACATTCTTAGCGGCGGCAGAAACAAAAATAATTCCGGTTTTTTGGAAACTTTTCTTTTTGAAGTTATAGCGATATCCGGAGTTATATAAAATGATAAGCGGCGCCACGATAAAAAAGGCGGCGATGAGCAAAATGTAAATTATGCGGCGAAGGCGGAGAGTCATATGTGTATTATGTAGCATGTAGTATGTATTAAGGGAAAGTTATGGAGCCCCCTACTACATAATACTTAACACATGATACAAAAATTGTTCTGTTAATAATTTCTAGGGTATTGATAATACGATAGTTCCGATGTAAAATAATCCTATGAGCAAGCTAATAATTCGAGGGGGCAAAAGATTGGATGGCGAAATCCGCGTCGCCGGAATGAAGAACGCGGCAACACCGATTATCGCGGCGACACTTTTAACGTCTGAAGAGTGTTTTTTGGATAACATTCCGCGGCTTAGCGATGTGGAGCGGATGCTTGACATTTTAAGAAGTCTTGGCGCGGAAGTTGAATGGACGGGGAATAATTCTTTAAGAATCTGCGTTAAAGAGATTAACCCGGAAAATATCGACCGGAAAGCGGTTAGGGCGCTTCGTTCTTCGGTTCTGCTCTTTGGTCCTCTTGTGGCGCGTTCCGGAGAAGTTAATATATCGGAGCCAGGCGGATGCATCATCGGTAATCGATCGCTTGATACGCATCTTTTTGCCCTGAGCGAGCTTGGCGCTAAAATTTCGCGCACCTCGACGGAGTATCAAATCCGAAGTCGTGGGCTTACGGGGGCTAATATCATTCTACCAGAATTTTCGGTTACCGCAACTGAAAATGTTTTGATGGCTGCGGTTTTGGCGTCGGGCAAGACAGTCGTAAAAATTGCAGCCGCGGAGCCACATGTGCAGGATTTGGTTGCGTTTTTGACAAAAATGGGCGCGAAAATTCGTGACGCCGGCTCGCATACCATAGAGATTCTTGGCGTGGAAAAACTACACGGCGCGCGACATACGATTATTCCCGATCAAATTGAGGCTGGAACTTTTGCCGCGCTCGGGGCGGTGACGCGCGGAACGGTCGCGATTCGCGGCGTGGAATTTGGCCATCTTGACTCTGTTCTTTCCGTTCTTCGGCGCGCGCGCGTAAACTTAGAGCAAGACGGCGATGTTCTAAAAATCATCCCGGCCAATTCGCTTTCCGCTTTTCGTCTGCAGGCCCTGCCGTATCCCGGATTTCCGACGGATTTGCAGGCGCCGTTCGGCGTGCTGGCAACGCAGGCGCATGGCACAAGCTTGATCCACGACCCGCTTTTTGAGGGTCGGCTTGGCTATATCGGCGAACTTATCAAGATGGGCGCGAACGCTGTTGTCTGCGATCCGCATCGCGTGCTTATTTCCGGTCCCACGCCGCTTTACGGAACCGAAATCAAAAGTTTGGATCTTCGGGCCGGCGCGACGATGGTGATCGCCGGACTTGTTGCTGACGGAGAAACAATCGTAAGCGAAGCGGAGGTGCTTGACAGGGGATACGAAAATTTGGATGAAAGATTGCGAGCGTTGGGAGCGGAAATAGAGAAAGTTGATTAGTTTGTCCACGAATTGCGAATATACAACGAAATCACGAATAACAAAAATGTCTATAATTAGAAAAAATATCATATTGCCGGAACTAAGTTATGCGATTGTAGGCGCATTGTTTGATGTATTCAATGATTTGGGAACTGGTTTGCGTGAAAAGTATTATTATTCGGCTATTAAAGAATCTTTGGAGAAGCGAGGCTTAGAAGTTAGGCAACAGGCGCATCATCAATTGAAATATAAGGAAGCTCTTATAGGGAAGTTATTTCTTGAAATAAGATAGTGCTAGAACTAAAAACTAGCGGACGATTTACAAAAGCGGATTTTGAACAAGTAAAATCTTACCTCGGCGCTGTTAATTTGCCATTAGGTATATTGGCGCGTTTTAGCCGTGATGGAGTTACTTTCCATAGAGTATTACCGCCAATTCATTCGTGAATTCGAAATATATTCGTAATTCGTGCACAATATGAAATTCTTTCTGTTCGGAAAAAATCGTGAAACTGATATAATGGAGCGCAAAATCGCCCCGCGGTTTTTGCGCCGCCATTTGGGCATTTTTCTAAGTATTTTGGTAATCTTCGTAACTTTCGGCGGCGGATATTTTTTTGGCGACTGGCGGGCAAGGCGCGAGCTTTCTGGAGATGGCAAAGTTTTAAATACTGAAGCGCGGCCCGAATATCTTTCGCGCGATGTTGATTTCGACGGATTTTGGCGAGTGTGGAATCTCGTAAGGGCAAAATATGTTGCCCAGCCGGTTTCGGACGTTAAGATGTATTATGGCGCGGTAGCTGGAATGGTGGCGTCGCTCGGCGATCCTTATTCGGTTTTTTTTGAGCCGCAAACCGCGAAGGAATTTTCAAACGATTTGGCGGGCACGTTGGAGGGCATCGGCGCGGAAATTGGAATAAAAGATAATTACATCACTGTTATTACGCCCCTTTCCGATTCGCCGGCCGAAGCAGCCGGTCTCAAGGCCGGCGATAAAGTTTTGGCGATTGACAAGACCGACACTTCTGGAATGTCCGTGGACTATGCGGTTAAGCTTATTCGCGGTCCGGCCGGCACTAAGGTTGCATTAACGATAGCGCGCGACGGGTGGGAAAAAGCCGAAACTCTTACTATCACTCGCGCAAAAATTATCGTAAAGAGCGTTCAGTGGCGTATGCTGGAAAAAGAAAATCTCGCCTACCTAAAAATCAGCCAGTTTAGCGATCAAACTGCCGCGGAGTTTGATCGGGCGGCCAAGGCGATCGCGGCAAAACAACCCAAGGGTTTGATTTTAGATCTCCGTTTAAACCCGGGCGGGTATCTTGACGCGGCGGTTGCGATTGCCGGCGATTGGATAAAAGAAGGCGTTGTGGTTTACGAGCAGTTTACCGGCGGGCTTAGAGATGAATACCGCGCAAGCGGCCGCGCGCGCTTGCAAAATATTCCGACCGTTGTTTTGGTAAACGGCGGATCGGCTTCGGCTTCGGAAATTTTAGCCGGCGCCCTGCAGGATTTCGGCCTTGCCAAGCTTGTGGGCGAAAAGACTTTTGGCAAGGGTTCGGTTCAGGATTTTGAAACTTTTAACGATGGTTCCGCGCTCAAGATTACGATCGCCGAATGGCTTACGCCAAAGAATCGAAATATCAACAAAGAAGGAATCGCGCCGGACATTGAAGCAAAGTTCGCGGAGGATGATTATAAACAGGGGAAAGATCCGCAGATGGAAAAGGCGGTGGAGCTCTTGAAATAGTCTTCGGACTTCAGACTTCGGCTTTCAGCACATTGCGATAAAATTTTAATTTGGAGTACGGCGGACGTTGCGTTGAGACGGTTGTCCAAAATCTCGGCATCGGTTTTCTGATAACGTATTTTTCCTGCGAGATTTCCAAAATGTGCTCTTTCGGCGTTTTTTCGTGAGTGTTCCAAAGAATCGGGAGAGCTAATTGCGCGGCGGCGGCTGAAAAGATAAAGGTATTATTGGGCGCGCAGGAAAGAATATTAACGTCGCCCGTTTCGAGCGCGATCAAATGATGCCCTACAATTAGGGTAATTAACCTCATTACTACGAAAAGCAGATTTTGAGATCTTCTTTTCATAAAACCCGGAATATTAATTATTTCAGGTTTTTGTTTTTCCGTCTCGCTTTATGCGAAAGCGGTGAGGTTGATTTTTGTTTATCCGGCTACCGTCCGCCATGGGGAAATCGTAGGATTTTGTTTTTTTGGGACTACATAAGTAAACAGAAAAAACTACCCGTTAGGTAGTTTTACCTTTAAAAATAAGCTCTCAAATTTTACACATACGCCCCTCTTCATATGCGTAAAATTTACCCGCACACCTATTTTGACTTTACCCTCAAAAATATGCAGGGTTTTACCCCCGCGCACCAATTTTCGTCAGAATCGGATTGATATAGGTGTGGGGGTAAATTTCTACACCTATATTATACCATAATTTGTGGTAGATTTTATGTATGTTTGTCAAGGGGGATCTGTTGATATGTTTGGGCTATAGAATTTGGTTAAAAGATACATAACACTTTACGCGGTCGCGGAAAGTGTTATAATGTCAAAGAGTAAAATTTGAAGATAAAATATGAAACGAGAAGAAAAAATAGAATTAGCTAAAGAAATCCTTAAGCTTGTTGCCAATGTTGGAGCGCTCGCAGCTATTACTGTCGCGCCAGGGTTAGGACAGATGTTTCGTCCTTTGATGTCAAAGAAACGACAGCAATATTTTAATGGTTGTATAAACCAAGCAATGAAACGATTAGCAAAACGCGGCTTTATTAAACTTGAGATTCGGAATGGTTCGAAATTGGTATCTCTGACCCCGGCAGGTTCGGAAATTATAACATTAATGGAGCTGTCCAAATTAAGGATCAAGAAACCGAAGAGGTGGGATGAGCGATGGCGATTTGTAATTTTTGATATTCGAGAAAATAATAAAAAGATGAGAGACCATATGCGGCATACCTTGCTTAAGTTGGGATTTAAGAGGTTGCAGAATAGCGTATGGGTAAATCCATATCCATGTGATGATGTTATTGAGATTATGCGGAGCGGCTACAATTTAAGGAGGGAGATTTTATATTTTTCCGCTTCAAGATTTCCGGGTGATTATCCGATGATTAAATTTTTTAAATTAAATTAAAGTTTAACACTGTGCAGCTGTATATGTATAACAATTTTCGCGACCGCGAAAATTGTTATACAATAAGTTTGTAAAAGTTAAAAAAGGCAATCGGGAGATTTTTATGAATTTACAATTAAAAAAATTTCAGCGCCGCAAAGAGGATTTTGTTTGCGAAAATTGCGGTAAAAAAGTTAAAGGCACGGGTTACACCAATCATTGCCCGAATTGTCTTTGGAGTCGGCATGTGGATATCAATCCGGGCGACCGCGCCGCCAAGTGCGGCGGCATGATGGCGCCGGTCGGCCTTGAAATCAGAACGGGCGGATGCGTCATCACGCATCGTTGCGTCAGGTGCAGGCATGAAAAGAAAAATAAGGTGAATGCGGGCGACAATCCGGACAAGATTATAGACCTGTCAAGGCAATAAGATAGCGCGTGGATTTAAAAAAGAGGCGCTAATTTTACGCCTCTTTTTTGTCAATTTTTTGCGTTTCGGTCGGATTGGTTGATATGGCTTGCGGGTTGGGGGAGTAATGCTTATTTTTTATTTTCCATTTTTCCACAAACTGGCCAATGCCGAATTTTTCGTTTTTATTTTTAATCGTCGCCCTTTTTTGCGACCACTTTACCAAACTTTCAAAATTGATTTTATACCGGCTTTGGACAACAATATAATTCAATTCGCCCACGGCAATAGCGCGGCGGATGGTGCGCGGGTTGACGCCAAAAAGGCGAGCGGCTTCGGAGACGGAGAGGCGGATGACATTGTTCATAGATATTGTCGGCTATGGATTTTTGGGATATTTTTGGTTGCAAAATACGGGTTGCGGTATTTAGTATTCTTGTTATCATTTTATATATCCTTTTACTACTTGTCAACACCTGTGTGGACAAACATAGTTTATCGCCTTTAGATGATAGCTTGCAGAGGTCCTTGCCGTTGATTATTTAAAGTACGCAATGAGAAAATTTCTAAAAGCTAACAGCTATAAGCCAAAAGCTCACCTTGACTTGCCAAAACCCGCCCTTTTTGCTATACTGCTTCTATACTTATATAGGGGCTAAGGGGTTCAGGGGTGTAACATTTAGCGCCTTTTTTCGTCTAAATAGATGAGTGGACTCAAGGATAAGTTTTTGCTTTGGCGGATAAAGAGCAAACGCGACGCCGAAGCATACGGCGAAATTTACGACCAGTATATCGCAAAGATTTACCGGTTTATTTTTTTTAAAGTCGGTAGGGCGGAGGACGCAGAAGACATAGCTTCAGAAACTTTTCTTCGGGCTTGGCAATATATTAACGAAGGCAAGCCGGTAAAATACTTGAATGCCCTGCTTTACAGTATCGCTAGAAATCTCGTTATTGACCATTTTCGACAAAAGAAATCCAAGAGCGAAGTGGCGCTTGACGACGAAACGATGGAAAATATCGGTGATGAAAACAAGACGATAAAAAATATTGAAGTCGGCCAAGAGATGAAACAGATACTTGAGTCGCTTCAGTCGCTCAAAGATGAATACCGCGAAGTAATCGTTATGCACTATATTGACGAACTCGGAGTGGGCGAAATCGCCGAAATTTTAGGAAAATCAAACGGCAACGTGAGGGTTTTGCTTCACCGCGCGCTTGCCGCCGCGAAAGAAACAATCGACGTTAACATTTGACAATTGACATCTGACAATTAACATCTATTGGAACCCCCGGCAGATCGGGGGTCTTTCATATCAAAATGAAGGACAAGGAATTTATTAGAAAATTGAAACTCCTTAAATATCTGCGCGTTGGCGGGGAGCCATCGCGGGATTTTGTCGCGCGCAATCGCGAGATTTTAATGATGCAGGTTAAAAACGCTTTTAACGCCGAGCATCGCGAGGCGTCCCGATTCGGCTTGGCGGAACTAAGACAGTTTGCTTCAACTCTCGTTCCGGTGAATTTAAATCGCTATGTGTTTCGGCAGGTGCTTGTTGGCTGTCTTGCGCTTAGCGTGGTGATGAGCGGCTGGGTGGCGTCAGTTTCGGCTTCAGCGAACAGCATCCCGGGCGACACATTGTATTCCTTAAAAATTGCTACCGAGCGTGCTCGGCTCGCGCTGGTTTCGGACAAAGACAATCGGGCAAAACTTCAGGTTGAATTCGCCGGCCGCCGATTGAAAGAAGTATCAAAAATCGCCGAGAATCAGATGCCGGAAAAAGAAAAGCGCGCCCAGATGGCAATTTTAAATTTTAAAAATCAAATGAATTCGGTGAGCGCCTCGCTCGAAGAAGTTAAAATCAGCGAATCGCCGGTAAAAGTCGCGGAAGTGGCGAAAATTATTGACCGCAAGTCATCGGAATATCATGATGTTTTGGTGAAGACCGAAACTAGTCTTCCGGAGGCGCAGACGCAGGTTGTGGAAGCAAAGCAGATAGTTAATGACGCCGGCATCCGCGCGGTGCAGGCTATTATGGAAAAACAGCTTGAAAATAAGACGATTGTTTCGGATCAGGAAATAACGGAAAAGGTGCAGGAAAAGCTAAAAACTGCCGAAGCTGCGGTGGCCGACATATCTCTAAAAATAGATGAAACGGCCGGGCAAAATATGGCCGCCACCGGCACCGTGAATTCTGTCAAAGACGCGGCTCGCGAAGCTGAGGCAACACTCAACCAAGCCAAGGAACTGATAGAAAAAAATGACATAAGCGCGGCAATCGTAAAAATTGCCGAGGCGAATAGTTTAACAACCGAGGCGCAAAAAGCCGCTATTTCTTCGGGTTTATTCGGAACAGCCAGCAGCACAATGGGGAGCGCGCCCGCTTCGGATGAAATATCCGATAATTTGTCCGCGCCAGCTGTTACAGCCATCCCCCGGATTGATACAAAGTATAAAGCGCAAGGGCTGGAAGAATCCGTTTCCGGCACTGAAGTGACAGCACAAGGCGTTGAATCCGCGACCTCTGTTCAAGTTGAAGCGCAGTCGGTCGGTGATGAGGAAATTATTATTCCGGAGACACTGATGGACTTGTCGGAAACTTCGCACTAATTAAAATTGTTACAGTGCCGCATTGCTAAATTGTTATCGTTAGAAAATCTTGGTCATTTAACAATGTGACAATGTAACAATTCAATGTTTGGTTTATTAATTCACTCCTGCTCAACCTTCCGCACATTTTTTTAATAAAGAGTGTTCGGAAAGTTGAGTAGGGTTGCAGTGACAAAGGTCGATTTCGATAAAAATCGAAAGTCACCGCAATTAAAACAAGGATATAATTAAGGAACACTCCGATATTCATCGGAGACGATTCCGAAAAAAATTTAATTCAAAATATGAATAACGTTTTAAGACTCGTGAAGAAAACCTTCACTGTCGGCGTTGTGCTCGCGACCATCACCTGGTCAATCGGCCTCGCTGCGTTTTTGATGCCGCTCGCGGCTCACGCAGCTGCCCCGGTTGCCGGCGATTTGATCAAGGCGTCAACCCCGGCCGTTTATTACTACGGCTCCGACGGAAAGAGGTATGTCTTCCCGAACGAAAAAACATACAAGACCTGGTACGCCAATTTTTCGGGAGTCAAGACCATCACTGACTCGGAACTTGCCGCGATTCAAATCGGGGGCAATGTTACCTATAAACCAGGCGTAAAAATGGTCAAAATCACGACTGATCCCAAGGTTTATGCCATTGATGCCAATGGCACGCTCCGCTGGGTCACGAGTGAAAGCGTTGCTGTCGCTTTATACGGCAGCAATTGGAATCAGCAAATTGATGATGTTCCGGACGCGTTCTTCGTCAACTACAGAGTCGGCGGGGATATCGCGAGTGCCGGTTCTTTCGTCCCGGCAACCGTTTCAACTGCCGCGACAAGCATCAATTTTGACAAAGGATTGGGCACGATCGCCGCTCCGGTTACTCCGGTTGGCGGTTCAGGACTCACGGTCGCTTTAGCGGCTGACAGTCCGGCTGCCGTTTCCGTGGTTGTTTCAAATTCGGCTTCCCGCCAAAGTGCCGCGCTTCTTCCGATGTTAGCGTTGAATTTCACCGCTTCATCCGACGGCGCGGTGAAAGTTACCACCTTGAAGTTAAAAAAGAGCGGCATTTCCGCCGACAGCGATGTGAGGAACGTCTATCTTTACGACGATGCCTGGAATCGCTTGGCTGAATACCAATCGTTTACTTCAAGCGAAGTTACTTTCTCCAATGCTTCCGGACTCTTTGAGGTTCCGGCTGGAGCCGCCAAAAAGATTTGGGTCAATGCTGATTTGGCCGCGAATTTGGCTTCTGGCAAGCAGGTTGGGTTTTCGCTGCTTTCGGCCGCCGGCGTTTCTACGAACGGCGCGGCTGTTTCCGGCGTTTTCCCGATCAATGGCAGCATAATGACCACGGCGCAGGTTACGGATAACGCGCAGGTTTTATTGCCAAGCCCGGGCGCTTCAGTTCCGACCGCTCCAGCCACCGTCGATCCGGGTCAAACCGGCCGCGAGGTATGGCGCACCACCCTTCAGGCCGTCAACCAAAAGGTTGAGCTCCGCAAGATTAAATTCTTGGTCAATGGCAGCGTCTCGCAAACCGACCTTCAGAACTTCAAACTTTCTGAAGCCGGCGTGCAAATCGGTTCAATCGCTCAGGTTGCTTCCGATATGACAGTTACCTTTGATATGACCGCGGCCCCGTACACCATTTTGGCCGGCGTGACAAAGACTTTGTCCTTGACTTGCGACATTGTCGGCGGCACAACCCGCACCTTCAAGATGTCAATTCAAAAATACAGCGACATCCTCGTCTATGACACTCAATACGGAAATTATGTCGCGGTTGACACTGGTTCGGGCGGTTCGTTCTCGGTCTTTGAAAAGACTACTTCAATTTCAATCAACAGCGGCACAGTGGTTATGGGCGTTGCGACCGATTCCCCGAGCGGGAATGTCGCGGCCGGCACCACCAATGTTGATTTAGCCAAATTCACCATTAAAGCCAGCGGCGAGGCAGTCAAATTCAGCAATCTGTATGTTTATGTTGACACCGACGCCACGGCCGGTAACGATGGTTTGGATAACGTGAAGCTTCTCTTGGACGGCGTCCAGGTTGGCCAAACGCAGGATCTTACCGAAGTTACCACCAAGGATTACGCGGTGAATTTTGTCGTTCCGGCCGGCGTCACCCAGACGCTTGTCGTGCGCGGCGATATCAAGACCAATGACGCAGTTGACTTGGGATCAGACGGCACGCTTCAGGTAAAGTTGTATGATACTTCGACTGGCGTCGGCGGTTTAGCGAAAGGTCAGGTTTCTCTGTCTTCCGCCCCTGTCGGCACCGTAGCCGGCCAGACGCTTACCGTGAGAACCGGTGCTTTGACAGTGTCAAAGAACGCGTCGTTCTCCGATCGTTCCGCGACCGTTCCGAGCGGCGTTGCTAACGCTTCCAATGTTAAAGTCGGCTCATTCGTGATTACCGGCGGCGTCGGCGAGGCGTCTGATATCACTCAGATTGTTCTTACCGACAGCACTTCGGCCAAACCGATGGGCGAGGACTTCCAGAATCTTAAATTGATGCACGGCTCAACCCAAATTGGCACCACCATTGGCAGTTTGAACACTACGGCTTCAACCTATACCTTTACTCCGTCTTCGGCGATTCGCATTGCCACTTCGGAGCAATATGTGGTTGATGCCTATGCTGACATTCTGTCAACGGTGACCAACGCGTCAAGCGCGTTCGCCGCTCTTGAAGTGACTTCGGTCTCTGCGACCGGCGTGAATACTTCTTCGGCAACTACCGCTTCTTATGGCGCGGGCGTTTTGCCGCTCCAGAACGTGTATCTTTCAGCCAGCGGCAGTTTGACGATTACCGTCGGCGCAGATACTCCGACCTGGGATCAGTTGATTTTGGGTTCAGCCGGAAACGTTCTCTCCAAATTCCGTTTCGCCGCCGGCGCTTCGGAAGACATCACTGTCACCAAGATCGTGATTATGGATTTCAACAAGACGGACGGCGCTGCCGGAGCCAATTTGGCTTCAACAGGCACTCCGAAGAACATCTCGCTTTGGGATGGTTCAACGCAGGTTGGCTCAACGGTTTCAACCTTGAGCGATACCTATAACACCGTCACTCCGTACGCGATCTTCCAGAACTTAAACTGGACTATTTCGAAGAACAGCGCGAAGACCTTGACTGTGAAGGGCGACCTCTCAACCTTTGATGACGGCGGCCTTACCAGCTCAACTGTCCGTATGTCCATTCCGTTGGACTGGGACAGAACCGTAACCGGAAATCAGGAACCGGTTGAGGCGCGGGGCGCCGCATCCGGCGTAGCGATCACCGGAAGCGCGTTGGATTTGGTTGCCGATACCGATGAGACAGCGTATGGCAACTACTTCGATGTCTTGAAGACCAAACTTACGATTGCTTACGCGGCTGATGCTCCGTAAGGACTTTCCTCCGCTTCAGCCGAACAGACAGTTGCCAAATGGGTGGTATCAAATGCCGCCAATGTCG
>Ga0233420_10000481_pt1 | contig 16998 bp, 24 predicted proteins | sample Watercolumn_Mata_4_FD_183009 | JGI IMG/M metagenome (GOLD analysis project Ga0233420, IMG submission 183009) | Freshwater microbial communities from Lake Matano, South Sulawesi, Indonesia - Watercolumn_Matano_2014_102_MG | ecosystem: Environmental > Aquatic > Freshwater > Lake | place...
ATTAATGTCAAGTTCTGACCACAGACAGATATCTGTGGAAACAGATAATCGGAAATTTGATGTTTCCATCTTAAAGTACGATAACGGTTTTTTTATTTCAATTAGTGAAGGCGCCAAAAAACTCGGTGCCATGATGATGTCAGTTGCTGCAGGTCCTTCACCAAGCTCATCTGAAATAATTCCGATACGCCAGAACTCGCTTTTTTTAAAACTAATTTCGCAAAAAATAGCGTCTGAAGTAAGGGGTTTGTGTCTAGTTTCATTATTTACACAACGTGAACTAGGTCCAGATACAAGCAAGATTCTAATTGAGAAAATAATGGGGGCAGTCAGGAATTGACTGATATCCGTACCTACATTGATCAGGTAAAAAATACAGGACAGCTCTCCATCGTAAAAAAGAAGATATCTACAAAATACGAAATCGCTGCGGTCACTGCCAAAGTGGACGGCGGTAATGCCGTATTGTTTGAAAATATCAAAGAAAGCAAACTGCGACTTGTTGCAAACTTGGTAGGAAATCGCACAAGATTTGCAAAGGCCATATCTGCTACAGAATCAACCATTCACGATAAGGTGATTTCAGCAATTAAAAATGCAAAAAAACCAAAAATCGTCTCTGGCGCAAAATTCTTTGAAAACCAATCTAGGGACATCTCTGTTCTTCCAATCGTGACCCACTTTGAAAAAGAGCCAGGACCATTCATCACCTCTTCGATCATTTACGCACAAAATCCGGAAAAAAAGACACAAAATTCTTCATTTCATAGACTGATGCCGCTTGACAAAACGCATTTTTCCGTCCGAATGGTAGAAGGAAGACACCTCCACCGAGCGTTTATGAACGCAAAAGATCATGGAGAGGATCTCAAGGTAGCAATAACCATTGGTGTGCATCCGGCCATATCTATTGCAGGAGCGTATCAAGCAGAGTGGGGAAAAGACGAATTGGAGATAGCAAACAGGCTGCTGGGAGGCAAACTTACGCTCACAAAACTCCCGTACTGCTCCATGGCAGTGCCTTCTGGCGCAGAAATAGTGATGGAAGGGAGAATCTTGGCTGGCAAGACCCACAGAGAATGGATGGTAGAGATGCTTAGAACCTATGATTTTGCAAGGCAGCAACCAGTCTTTGAGCTTGAAAGACTATACTACAAAAACAACGCAATATTCCATGACATCTTGTCTGGATATTCGGAGCACAGACTATTGATGGGAATGCCAATTGAGGCCAAGCTAAACTATGATGTCAAAAAAGCGATTCCACAAACAAAGCAGGTGGTCATGTCCGATGGTGGATGCAATTGGCTTCACGCAGTTGTTCAGATATCAAAGAAAAAGGAATCTGATGCAAAAAGAGCAATCGAAAAGACATTTTCAGCCCATCGCTCGCTCAAGATGGTCACGGTGGTTGATGACGACATCAATCCTGCAGATCCAGTTGCGGTGGAATATGCCATGGCAACAAGATTCCAAGCAGACAGAGGTCTTACCGTGATTGAAAGAGTCCGAGGCTCAAGTTTGGATCCGTCAAGTGATCAGAAGAATCTCCTCACGTCAAAGCTTGGAATTGATGCCACCAAATCGCTATCGAAAAGGCCTGAGGGGTTTGAGATTGCCAAGATTCCAGGACAGGACAAAACTTCATTAAAATACCTCAAATAAGATTAGTGTAACATGGAAGTAAAGAGGCGTAGCACTTGGTGGTTTCTCTTACCAATTTTATTTAATGTCATCGGAGGCATAATTGCTTATTTCATAATCAAAGAAGACGATCCAAAAAAGGCAAGAGATTGCTTGCTTCTTGGCGTAATACTCACTGCAATTGGGTTTGCGATATTCTTTATTCCACTGCTGATTGGCATTTCTCTTGTACCAGACATGAGGATGCACATGTTTGAAAACAGCTTTTGACTTTTCAAAATTAGATCTGAAAGAGATTTTGATTAGTAATGGCTCTCTCATTATACAATACGCGTGAAACCAAACGCCGCTGAAATTTTACTTGCTGGGTGGGCATTACGACCTTATGATTCTCTTTATTTTGTTGTTTTATTTTTCATTATCTGCGTGCTAATCGTAGTTTCTAGTGCCTTTTTTGGAAGAGTGATGATAAAAGTGACTGGGTTGTTTCTTACAGTGAGATTCCCTGCGCTGTTCTTAGGCCTAATTGGCGGCCTTATCGCAGCCTCGATTGTCACAAACTTTGAAGACATGTTGAATTCATACATAATTTTGGCTTCATTCATTCCTGTAATTGTCTATCTGACAGATGCAATAGGAACACAATCGCAAACTCTCGTAGTAAGACTGCTTGCACTTGAACCGGACTTTTCAACACTGAGATATATTGTACGTGAAGTAAAGATTGGACTTATTTTGGGAATAATTTTTGCCATCATGTTATTTATCGCAGAGTTTCTTGGATGGCAACAAATAAAGCTAGGAATAGTGGTGGGAATTGCGGTCTTTTTCAGCATGGCGTTTCAGGCATTTTTTGCCACCTATTTTTCAATAATGCTCGCCAAACTCAAAAAGGATCCAGCGCTTGCATCTGGACCGCTAGCCACAATTATAAGCGACATTACAACTATAGTGATGTATTTTAGCATTGCAATAATAATTTTAGAATCACTCTGATTTTTCGCCATACCATCAATCATGAAAATTGTCTTGCGGATACATATACGATAAGTGAAAATCATTCATGTGAACAATGAAAAGTGATTTGTTATAGTTGGAATCGTCGCAGGGGGTATTGCGCTTGTGGCCATATTTGGTTACGCAAGTCAAGGTTATGTGAGGCAATTCAATATTTTTTGGCCAGAAGAAGTAATACAAGAGCTTGAATTTCAAACACTTGACGGACAAACGGTAGTAGTAGAAACGCTAGGAAATGGCGTAACAAACCCAGATCTTGTGATGAGGACTGGCGACTATTCATACATCATAATTGGTACAAACAAGGACTCAAAACCGCATCAGCTGTATGTAGATGGAATTGATCTTAAAACGAAGCTGCTGCAACCAGGAGAAACCGATACAATAAAAATGAAAAGCAAAACTGAAGCAACCTTCAACTATTATGATACGGGAGATGGAAAGGAATTTCTTGGTACAATTCGTGCAGTACATGTGACTCTAACTGAATAATCAAATACCACGGATTGGATGAAGACATAGTTGATTTCGATCATTGGCAGCGGCAAAGTAGGATCAGCAATAGCATTTCTTTGTGGGTCGCTTGGACTTGATGATGTGATGCTTGTAAATCGGAACGAAAAAAAAGCGTTAGGCGAGGCGCTAGATGTCACTAATGCGGTTCCCGCCTCATCGACCATATCGATAATGGGAACAGGTGACTATTCAAAAATCGCTGGCTCTCAGATAGTGGTAATCACGGCAAGTATCAGAGTTCATCTCCAAAGCCGAAGTGAGATAATGCTTGATCAAGCAGTAATGATCAGAAAAATTGCAAGGGATGTGGCAAAATTTGCATCACAGGCAAAAATCCTCGTGGTTACAAATCCCGTAGATGTCATGACCTACATAACACAAAAAGAAGTAGGATTCTCATCAAAAAATATCATCGGTGTGGCGTCAAACCTCGATTCTAGCAGATTTCGCTATCTTCTTTCTCGAGAGTTTGGTACCGATCAATCAAAAATTACAGATGCCTTAGTAATGGGCGAACACGATGATTCCATGGTTCCGATATTTTCTCATGCAAAATTCAACGGAAAGCCAGTTGTAGACCTCTTAGACGAACAACAGAGATCAAAGATTACTGCAGAAGTAAGGAATTATTGGAGATATTTGCGCGATTACAAAGGACACTCAGTATTTGGCATCGCAAAAAACACGTTTGATGTAATCAAGTGCATAATCAACAATGAAACACAAAATATTCCAGCATCTACGTTGCTTGATGGCCAATACGGGCTTTCAGATGTCTGCATAGGAGTGCCACTTACAATAAATAAAGACGGAATAGTACAAATCCGTCAAATAAAAATCACAGAAAACGAACAAGAATTATTGCACAAATCTGCCAACATTGTAAAAGATAATATCATGAAGTCCTTAGAGTTTTTAAAAACTAACTAATAATCTGATTTACCAGCTTTTGTAATCCTAATATTCTCTTGATTGGTATTCTTGTTTTCCTTGAAAATTCGTTTACATCCAGATCCAGCAGATCCTTTGCAATCATTAGCCTGTTTTCTGAAAATATTTCCAATTCATTTCTAGTTGGCCCTAATGTGGTGATGGGATACAGTTTTTCTGCTTCGATCATTTTCTCCAAACCCTTTTCTGGTGGATATCTCCAGGACAAAACCTTCTGACCAACACACTTGGCATATGTGATTACGTCTGGAGAAACTTTGGTGTTGCAAACCAGCATCTCTTCATCAAGTTTATCGGCAAGATCCAAGAATCGCGCATGCGTATACAAAGAGTCCTTAAGGCCGGTGTATCTGCCAGGCATGTTGTGGTATTTACATTCAACTAGCCATTTTTTGCCGTCTTGGAGTGACTCTACAACCAAATCTATTTCATGCCTGACACATCTGCCTGCTAATTCTGCGCCAGTCAATTTGGTCTTATACCCAAAATGCTCAAGGATCTGGCCCACATAGGTCTCAAACGGAAATCCTGCAGGGCCAAGCCTCATTATGGATTCCTTGAGGCGGTATCTTTGCTTTATGGCCAAGCTGCCCTCTTGAACTAGAATCTGTAACACCATGTGGTAAATCTCTTTTGTGGTAGTACCATAATGGATTCTCGAGTAGATCTGGTATGCAACCTTTTTTGCTAGATCACGGCTGGCCCCAGCTCTGATGCATGTCGATTCGACCTTTCTTGCATCAAATGGGACTTTTTGACCATTTGCCTTTATGATGATTATTTTTCTCAATAATCTAATACATGTTGGGTGGTTGATTAGGCATTTGCCCAGGAGGAGACGACGTTCTGGACACTGCTACTACATTATCTATTCGTAGTATCATGTTTGCAGTTTCCGTAGCTGACTTTATGACCTGTTCTTTTACCTTGATTGGTTCAAGAACATCAATCTTTTCAATGTCGCCTATTGTGCCATTTATGACATCAACGCCGGTGTATTTCTCACCAGCACTCTGCCTTGCTCTAAGTTGAGTTATTGCATCAATTGGATTCATTCCCGCATTTTTTGCAAGAGAAATTGGAATTGACTCTAGTGCCTCAGCAAATTTCTCCACAGCAAGCTGCTCTCTTCCTGATAATGACTGTGCCCAGACTCGAAGCTTTGTGGCAAGGTATGATTCTGGGGCTCCTCCGCCGGGAACAAAATATGGGCTTTCAATTACATCTTTGACTACCATCAAGGCATCATGAATTGCACGTTCTACCTCGTCAACTACCCTTTGTGAGCCTCCACGAATAAGAAAAGTCACTGCCTTTGGATTTTTACAGCCTTCCACAAACGTCCAGTTGTCTTCTTCGATCTGTTTTTCTTCTACATTTTGTGCAAGGCCAAGATCCTTTTCGGTGAGATCCTCCACGTTTCCAACTACTCTGCCGCCTGTAGCCTTTGAAAGCTTGGACATGTCGATTTCCTTGATTCTCCGGACTGCCAGGATTCCCGCCTTTGCAAGGTAATGCTGGACAATATCATCAATTCCTTTCTGGCACAAGACAACATTTGCACCGGTTTTTGTGATCTTTTCTACTAATTCTCTGAGAATTTGGTTTTCTTCTTCCATAAATGATTTGATTTGATTTGGAGTCGAGATGTTTATCTTTGCCTCGAATTCAGTTTTTTCTATTTCAAGTGGAGCAGAAATCAACGCTATTTTGGCATTTTGAATTTTCTTTGGCATGTTATTGTTAACTATTCCTTGTCGAGGACTATGCCATTGATCATTTGACTGTCAGAAATGGAGCCACCCGTCTTTTTTTCCACTTTTACATTACTTACTGATACTCTGTTCTCACCATCCTTCTTTTCCATTATCAACAGCACTGCATCAACTACTATTTTTGCAAGGTCTGCAGCTTCTACTGCAACAAGTTTTGTTAGCATCGATGTGCGTGCAATTTTTTCCAAAGTTTGCTTGTCGCCGATGTCTATTTTTTTTGCAATCTCCGTTAAAAGCAAAATAGCTTTCCTTGCTGCTTTTTTGTAGCCATCCGCAATTATGACTGGATGTATGTCGTTGTCAATGAGTGTTTCTGCTTTTTCAAGCAATGCTCCAGCAATTACAACTGCTGAGGTAGTGCCATCGCCGACTTCGCTGTCAGTAGCTTTTGCTACTTCTACCATCATCTTTGCCGCAGGATGCTGAACATCAATTTCCTTGAGTATGGTTGCGCCGTCGTTTGTTATGGTGATATCGCCAATCGAGTCCACCAACATCTTGTCCATGCCTCTTGGGCCAAGACTTGAGGCAATGATCTCGGCAATTATCTTTGCCGCATTGATGTTGTTTTTTTGGGCGTCTCTGCCCCTTGATTGCTTTGAGCCCTCCTTTAGAACTATCACTGGAATTCCTTCAGATGTAGTCTGAATTGCTGACATGAATACAGGACGAAAAAATCGTATTTATGGAATGAAGACAAATCTCAGATCTGATAATTTGCTTTATGTTGGGAACTTATCAGAGTTGAGAATTGACTTTAGGTTGTATATACAAAGATCCATCTTTCTAATCAATGACAAAACAAATTATCTGGGTAGGAATTCTAGTGGGCGTGTTTTTTGCTGGCTTGGGAATAAGCTACGCGATTTTTCAAAATACCTCAATGCCTAATTTCATGCACATGAATCCTCAACAAATGCAACAGATGATGAACAATCCAAACTTCATGCAACAAATGATGACAGAATGGAGACAAAATCCGCAGACTATGAACACGTGGATGAATCAAATGATGACCGATCCACAATTGATGAATCAGATGCATAACATAATGATGGGTGATCAGAATCACATGATGCAAATGCATCAGATGATGCAAGATAATCCCCAACATATGCAACAAATGACGCAAATGATGGGTCCAAGCATGACTGGGATGATGATGAATGATCCACAACTGCGGCAGCAAATGATAGACTCAATGATTCAACACCAAGAATTCATGCAAGAATTCATGAGCAATCAACAATTCCAACAGAACTGGACGAACCCAATGATGAAGAACATGACTGGATGGGGACCAATGATGGGTAACCCAAACTGCCAACAATAATCAATCAGATAAACCCAATCTACTATCACTTTTGATTTTTCCCATTTGTTTTTAATCTGAATGTTCTTACTACTATGTGATGAGATGGCACTTTGAAGATTTCATCTATGGTTCATTTGATGGTTCGGTAACAACTTTCGCAATTGTTGTGGGTGCAATAGGAGCGTCCCTTTCGCCAACAGTTGTACTAATACTTGGTTTTGCAAATATCTTTGCAGATGGTTTTGCCATGGCAGTTGGTAGCTATCAGTCAACTAAGGCTAGAATCGAATTCATACAAAAAGAAAGGAAACGAGAGGAATGGGAAATAGATCATATGACAGAATCGGAAAAGCAAGAAATTCGTGATATCTACGCGAAAAAGGGATTCACAAGCGAATTACTTGATGAGATAGTTAAGGTGATTACCGCACGAAAAAAGATCTGGGTAGATACAATGATGAAAGAAGAGTTGGGGTTAATCGAAGATAGCAAAAAACCACTCGACGCTGCGACAAGTACAATATTGGGATTTATCATAATCGGCGTGATCCCCCTAGTCCCATTTGTAATTATTTTTGCCTTTGGATTGACAAGCGAAACATCTGAGAGCTTCGTTTATTCGGTTGTCTTTACTAGTGTGGCATTCTTCCTGATTGGAATAATCAAAGGCAAAATTGTCAAAAAACCGCTACTCAGATCAGGAGTTACGACATTGTTGGTTGGAGGAATAGCGGCAGCAGCTGCATATCTGGTAGGAAGTCTGCTAGGCAATCTTGTCAAAATCTAGTAACTTGCTACTGTTTCTTCGTTGTGATCATCAAAGATCTTCGTAAGTGCGTGATAATACGCTTTCCTAGTGTCCTCTCGATTACAGACTGTGTAAAGCTTGACAAAGTCAGTTGCAGTCACAATGCCTAGCAATACATCCTCATCGAGGACAGGCAGTCTTCGTATTTTTCTTGTATACATCAAGTCTGCAGCAACCCAGACCTCGTCGTTTGGGCTCACATGAACTAGGGGTGATGACATAACCTGCTTTACTTTGGTATGGATAGGATATGCATGAGCTGCAATTCTTATTGCAAAATCACGATCCGTCATTATGCCTATTGGCACATTTTTTTCCATGATTAGGACAGAGCCAACCTTTGCCTTCTCCATAAGCTTAGCTGCCTCATTTACAGTTGCAGACGAATCTACAGAAATCAAAGATCTGGTCATTATGTCTTTTACAAGAATTGTTGGTTGAGTTTGTGCCATCACGTTCACAAACAAAACTCAACTATATGAGGTAAAATGCGAATTATCAACGCTGAAAATCAGTACAGATAATCTACCGTATTCTTTAAGTTAGTTGCAAACTTACAAAAAATGGATTGGCAAATCTAAAAAACATATTTGTAGCATTAGATGGCTCCAAACACTCATCAAAAGCACTAGACCAAGCAATATACTTGGCAAGGCAAAGTCAGGGAACAATTACTGGCGTCTTTGTAATACCTCTCTTTTCGGTAAATGTCGTGCGACCTACGTCAAAGCTTGGGCAAGTCTTTGCGGATAGTGGAAAAAAGATCCTATCTGAGGCAAAACTGCGTTGTGCAAAAAACGGGGTTGCATTTTACGAAAAGATACTATGCGGCAACGAAGGATTCAAGCTGGTCTCTTTGGCAAAAGACAGAAAGGCCGACCTTATAATTATGGGCTCACGTGGCAGGAGCAACATCAAAGAGTATTTTCTTGGAAGCGTCTCCCATTATGTGGCACACAAATCACCAATTCCGGTCCTGATAGTAAAATAATCTCATTATCAGGCGTGATATTCTTGTTTTCTATATTTAATCAACGAAACTCAAACAAACAACATGCTGCTAAAGAATCCAGGCCTTAGAAGCTCTATAATAAAAAAAGCCATCACGGTTACCCCACATACGTCGATACTTGAAGCAATTGAGATCCTCCAAAAATTCAGAATCAGCAGGCTTGTTGTCATTGACAAAAACCTAAAACCAGTGGGCGTTATAACGGAAAAAGACATACTGCGATTACTTTTTCCGCTTGGCAGCAAACCAATTGGCTCAATACGGGTAATTGATGCTATGTCAAAAAAACTATTCACAGTCAAAAAAAGCGATTCGGTGTACCGCTGCGCCAAAATCATGAAGGACAACGGCATAAGCTCCGTGATCGTTTTGCAAGATGATGGTTCCCTGGAGGGAATCACGACAAAGACCGATCTTGTTTTTAATTTCTTGATCCAAGAAACAGAACCACTTAAAATATCGAAAATGATGACTACCAAAGTCATCACAGTTTCTGCCGGCGACTTGCTTTATCTGGTTGAAAGCATCCTTTTAAACAACAAGATCTCAAGGGTTCCAGTAGTAAAAAACCAAAAACTAGTTGGCATCATTACGTACAGAGATTTTATTCCAGCAAGAATACCAAACAGACTTGGCGTCTACACAGATCCAAACGAGCTAAGAGACGTATGGTACAGTCCATACCCAAACCAATACAATGCAAACAAGCTCAGCCATGCCCTCACATTCAGGGCAGAAGACATCATGACAAAAAACCCAGTCATCATGGGGCCAACAGACGATGTCTCACTCGCGGCGTTGCTCATGTATCGATACGACATAAGCGGAATTCCCATAGTCAGAAATTCCAAGATTGCAGGAATAATTACAAAATCGGACATCGTCTCTGAGCTTGCAAAGGAAGCAAAGTGATTATGTGATGTATTCATAATTTAGACATGATTGATGATAGACTCCACGCCGCAAAACTCCTTGCCGAAAAACTGGGCTTTCTCAAAGACAGAGATTGTATTGTTCTGGCAATACCTAGGGGCGGTGTCGTTGTGGGTGACGAGATAGCAAGAATTCTTGGAATCCCGCTTGATGTAATAATCTCCAAAAAAATCACACCACCAGGATATCCAGAGTACGCAGTGGGTGCAATAACTTATGATGGTGTGATATATTACGGTCATGATTGGCAACGCTACTCCACCGATCCTGAATTTGTGGAAGAGGTAAGGAACAAGAGAACCGAAGTCACAAGACAAATCCAATCATACAGAGGAAACACGGATTATGATCTTGAACACAAATCGGTGATCTTAGTAGATGATGGCATTGCAACAGGTGCCACAGTCTGCGCAATTTTGGAATGGCTGTCGAAAAAAAAGACCAAGGAGGTGATTCTTGCAATTCCTGTGATTCCATACACCACATACGAAATCCTCAAGAGATTCGACATCAAGATTGTTGCGGTGGAGGTTCCAAAAGAATTCTCTGCCGTCGCGCAGTTCTACAAAAAATTTGACCAGGTTCCAGAACAGACAGTACTAAGCATTCTGCAAAAACGCAAAAAATAGGAATTATCTTACAATTAAAACCGGACAATGGGCAAATTCCGCTACCTTTCTGCTGACGCTTCCCAAAGACTTGATTCTGCTTACACCGTGTAGTCCTTGGCTTCCAATAACTATGAGATCTACTGATTTACTCTTAGCAGCTCTTAGTATCTCATCTGATGTGTTGCCATTGATTACTAGTTTGTAGTATGCTTTGACTCCTTTTGCTTTACAGTACCCCAATTGTGATTTTTCCATTTTCTCAGCCTCGATTTTTGCAGATTTTAGCAATCTTCTTTGCAGATCGCCTTTTGATGCGCTTTTCACTAGGCCAAGAAGCGAGCCTGGCGGAACTACTGCACCCACATTTGCTATAGTGCACAAGTAGATCGTCGCGTCTGTCATCCTTGCAATTCTTATTGCCTCATCTAGAGCCTTTTTTGAGTATCTAGAGCCATCAAATGGGACAAGGATTCGTCTGTATGTCATACTTTTCACTATTTTACCAAAAGTACGGGTATGGTTGAGCTGTGTAGCACTGCATTTGAAACGCTTCCCAAGAAAAACTCCGCCACTCTGCCTTTTCCTCTTGCACCAATAACTATCAGATCACATTTTTTGGATTTTGCCACACTCATGATTTGTTCAGTTGGACTACCAAAAACTATGGCATACTTGAACAAGATGCCTTGTTTTGCTGCTTGGTATTTTGCCTGCTCTAGAAATTTCCCGGCCTCTTTTTTTTGGTAAATTTTGTACGGCACGACCGACGGCATAAACTCTGTGGGAAGAAACGATATTGCATGAAATCCCAAGATCGTAGCATGACATGCACGTGCAATCTCAATTGCTTTGTCGAGGGCCTTAAAGGATGTTTTTGATCCATCCATAGGAACAAGTATTCTTTTTATTTTGTTTTGCAACACGATACGAAACTCGTGTTTTAATTTAAACGTCTTGTTAAGATTATCATGGATAATAATTAATCAATTCTCAGCTTTGATAATTGTCAATCTGCTTAACTATTGTGAGCACGTAAAAGTACTGTACAAGCACGTCTTGTACACATGGACGGGAATGTAGGGTGATGACCCGGCGCAACATACTCTGGTATGACGTGTCAAACATTCTCGTCTTTTCTTAATTCTGAAAACTGACGATAAACATTAAATGCGTTGTACGAGTCTTTTTGTTGATATAGGTTGAAAAACAGTTTTTCAAAGATTCTTGTGTGCTGCGACGGCTCAAAATATTCTGAAAAAGCAATAAGACTAGCATGCGAGCTGGCAAGAAACTACGATTCAAAGCTCACGCTTATTCATATAGTCGACAGGACACGCAAATCCGACATTCTGGCTGGAAACGAGTATACGCAAATCCTAAGAAAATACGCAAAAGAGACTCTGAAAAAGGCGCAAAATATAGCTAAAAAGGAAGGATTTGATGTAAAAACAGTCACAAAGGAAGGAAACATTGCAAACGAAGTAATCAGCTTTTCAAAGAGGGATAAAACCGATCTGATTGTCGTAGGCAGCAAAGGCCTTGGGGCTGTGCTCAAGTTTCTTCTTGGAAGCGTGTCATCAAAGATAGCAAACCATTCTTTGTGCTCTGTTTTGATCGTGAAGTAATGTACCAAAACTGATAATCAGCTCTTGCTTTTATTAAAAATGGAACCCAGATATCGTTATGGCAAGCATACCTCACAAGGTAACTCAAATGATTAGAAAGGAACAGGTTCTCATTGTGGGTTCTACGAACAAGGGAATCTGCAACGTTTCTCCAAGAACTTCGTTTCACATAGAACAGGATGGCTCAATCTACTGGCTTGAGCTTTTTAGACACAAGACTCTAAGAAACCTTCAGAAGAACCCTTGGTGCACGGTGGCAGTATTTGACAAAAAGAAATTGAGCGGCTATCAATTGAAGGGCAAAGCAACAATTGTCTTGGATAAAAAAATCAAAAAAGAAATGAGTGTCAAAATAATCGACAGGCTCACAAGACTACACAAACAAAGAATCTTGCAACAATCAAAAAACAAAAGGCCAAACATCATCAAGTTTGACCCAAGTCTCGTCTTTTCGTTGAACCCAAACGAGCTCACGGATTCCCCTTTGATGGTTAATGCAAATGATGAATCTCTGAAGGCAGCAGACATGCAATGGTAATCTAAATGAGTATGCATCATCAGGCGTCCTGCATATTTTGTGAGCGTCCAAGGTCGATTTATGCGGATAAAAATCAGTGGTTGAGACATCTGGCCACCCACAGAGAGGCAATTGTCGGCTATATTGTGGATCATTTCGACAAGTGCCCGCTTGGTGCGTATCCAAGACAAATCCGTGACAAAACAGAATATGCGGGACATCTCAAATGGTCGCATTCAAAAAAAGAGCTGTTAGTCTGGGCCTATCGCAATCTGATAGAAAACCAGCTTACGGTTCTACCGTAGCCTCTTGTAAATGGTCTTGAACTCTTCTGCCAACGTATACGCGATATTCTGCAGATGGGTTATCTCGATCATGTTTGATTTACCCCGCGCTATCTGTCTTATCAGCGTCATGCATTGGTGAATCTTGTTGTGACTATCTTCAGTGGCGTCGTTTGGACCCTCCACTTGTGTTAGCACCTGAAAACAGTCATTGAATTCAAGACAGAATTGCAAAATAATTGGCTCCCAATTTGTCGAGGTGGTTGGTATCCCCATACCTCTGGCAAGCTCTTTGAATTCGTTGTTCCTGTCTATAAGAAGCATGTCGAGAGATTCCTTTGCCTTTTTTGGCTCAAATCCTTCTAGTTTCTCAAATATGCCCATGTTTTTGTGAATAACTATTTGGTATTTAACCTCTAAACAAAATACCATGGATGGTTCTCAAGGCAATACTAGTCTTGATAATCAGCACTTAATCTTTTAAACAACGTTTAGTCTTTTCATACTATGACAGAACTTGTTCGTGACGTCATGAAAAAGTCCGTAATCTCAATAGACTCATCTATGACTGTCCAAGACGCGGCAAAAATGATGGATGATGCATCAATTGGCGCCATAGTCGTGATTGAAAACGGCATAGCCATTGGAATCATCACAGAACGCGATATTACACGACGGATCGTGGCAAAGGGAAAACCGCTGTCTACTAATATCAAAGATGTAATGTCATCACCACTAGTCTTGATCAACCCAGATGACTCGGTATGGGATGCAGCCCAGCTTATGAAGTCGCGCAGGATCCACCGTATTCCGGCAGTCAAAGACAATCGATTGGTTGGCATAGTTACAACCTCGGACATTGTAAAGCTATGTAGTATTGGTTCTGATGCAGAAATGAGAAAAATAACTGAACAGATCCTTCTAAGAATAAAACCTAGCGAACAAAAATAAATCACGAGTATAAAAAATAATGCAGCTAGAGTCTGTCATGTTCGAATCTATCCCATGGGTACACAACATATTCATTATTTTTTGTCAGCATTGCATACACCAACTGTCTTGGATATCTTTGCTTTCGTCGCGCATACAAAGTAGCAAAGACTAGATTCTTGGGATCCTCTGCTCTCTCTATGATCCTCCTGAACGTCTCTCCAGTATCATAGATGTCGTCAACAAAAAGAGAATCAGCAGGAATTGTTTCGTCATCAACAAGAATCTGCTTTATGTTTAATCTGTCTGCAACAAGACGGGCTGGGACCAAGCCGCCACGACTTATCGTGGATATGGAACGAAATTGTCTGTTTTTCTGAATGATCTTCTCAACTAGTAACTCGGTGCAATTCTCGATTTCTTCCCAATCTTTTAGATCGCTTTGTTGTTTTTCCATATTCTTAGATGTAGGCTCTACAGTATATGGTTAATTCTTCTAGCTGAAACTCATTTTTGATAATTTAACCTTAATTTATCTAGGATTAGACACGAACCATGTCGTTGATTACGGTAAGAACAATACTTGTGCCGCTTGATGGCTCTGACAACTCGTTTAGGGCGCTAGAGACAGCAATCCTCTTAGCAAAAAAACTGGAAGCAAAAATAACCGCAGTCTATTGCATAAGCATACTTCCAACCATAGAGTCGCAGATGATAGATCCGATCAAGTACCAAATTGAGGAAAGAAAATACGCAGTCGAGGTTCTAGAAAAAGCACAGGCACAAGCAAAAGAAAACGGCGTGCTGTTTTCTCAAATGATGGACTACGGGACGCCTGGATATGCCATTGTCAAATTCATAAAAAACAAGAAGAACGAAATCGACCTGGTCGTAATTGGTTCTAGGGGAAGGGGAGCAATAAAGGAGGTATTTCTTGGGAGCGTTTCAAATTATGTGCTGCACAAGTCACCCGTGCCAGTCCTAGTTGTAAAGTGACTAGTACCGTTATTATGACAAAATTGATTTAGTCATACTGTAATAATAAATCATGAAACTAAAAAACAAAATAGCGATCGTAACTGGCGCCTCAAGTGACATTGGGCTTGATTTATCAAAAAGATTCGTAGAAGAGGGGGCCACAGTAATGATGCTTGGGCGAAACATCAAGTCGCTTGAAAAGGCTCGCTCTGCCATAAATAACAAGGATGCTACGGTCACAATGTCGTGCGACATCACCGATGATTCACAAACACTCAGCGTAGTTGAGCAGATAGTGGACAAATACGGAAAGATCGACATTTTGGTAAATAACGCGGCAAAAATCAACGATGCGATTCATTTCCATAAAATGAAGGATTCTGACATTGCGGATCTTGTTAACACAAACATAATGGGCACTTTCAAGATAACAAAGGCGGTTATAGCAAAGATGCTGGACAACAAAAGCGGATGCATAATAAACATAGGCTCGATATCAAGCGAGAGGGCAATACCGCGCGTTCACTTGGCCGTATACTCTGCAACAAAGGCAGCACTAGCAATGTTTACAAAATCAATCGCAGTTGAGTATGCGCGAAGAAACATCAGGTGTAACTGTCTGAACTTGGGCATAATCAACGCGGGTATGATAAAACCATACTTGGAGGATCCGCAGGCAAGAAAAGTTCTGGAAGAAAGACAACCACTTAACAGAATAGGTGAGCCACTGGATGTTTCAAACGCTGCAGTCTTTCTGGCATCAGATGACGCAAAATGGATAACTGGAACTATTCTCAACATAGACGGCGGAAAATCTGCCTCCGAAGGATAGACCAAATTCTCCAAGACATCAAATGCGTATCAGTACAATATGTGACTCGCGTTATGTTATCATTAACTAGGACACAATGGCCCTTACTACATCGGATTTTGTTATAATGCCACACAAAAGAGACTTCTTTACCACAGGAAGGCCGCTTATTCCATTCCGAATCATCATGAGTACAGCAGTTGATACGTCCTCATCTGCATCAACGGTGATGGGATTTGGGGTCATGATGTCCTCTGCCCTGAACGACAAAATGTAGGAAAGCTGATTCATTCTGAATTCATCTGGTCGAGGATCTAACCTGTATCGTTCGACCTCCTTTGGATCTGCAAACTCTCTTATCCATTTTGGCATCTTTGCGGGCAGAAAATCCCTATTCGTGATTATTCCTACAGGTTTCTTGTTTCGCTCAACAACTATTCTTGAAATCCTATGTTTTACAAGTAGGCTCTCGACAAACAGGAGCGAGTCTGCAGGCATCACGGTTACCACTTTGGGAGTCATGATTGTAGACACCTTCAGCGGGCCTACTGACTGAGTCAAAAAAACCGATGCCAAATCAGTCTTTGTGACAATTCCTGTTAGCTTGCCATCATCCAGCACCAAAATAGAGCTAATCTTGTGACTACGCATTAGATTCGCACAGTCGTAAACGGTGTCTGTTCTTTTAACTGTGATGAGATTCTTTGACATAAAGTCTTTCGCCAGAATCTTATCAACCGATTTTCCACCAAGCTTGTAGATGGCCCTTACAAAATCCTTCTCGGTGATTATCCCGACAGGCCTTTTGTTATTGTCAAGAACCGGTAGGCGGCCTACCCTGTGTTTTAAGAGAACCTCGCGGGCTTCAAGAAACGTCATATTTTGATTTACTGTGATCGAATTTTTGATTACATGATCCAAACTCGGGTTCTTTAATTTCATGAATCTAGTCTCAAATTAGACCTTTTAAAGACAACTAAAGAATACCGACTCTGAATATCAGCATTGAAAATTGTATGGTTTATTTAATTCTGATATGCTGATTCACATTGTTATGAGCTTAGACATAATCCATGAGCATTTCGGAGATATAATGAACAAAAAGATTGATTCGCTTGTAAGTGATGCAGTCATAATTGATCCATCTGAGACACTTTCCAAGGTGATAGGCATCATATCCAAACACAATACCTTTGATGCTTTTTGCAGAGAAAAAGGCGTGACTATGAACGTAAATACCAGAGACCTTCTTTTGGGCAAGGACATTGCAA
>Ga0233420_10000485_pt1 | contig 16979 bp, 17 predicted proteins | sample Watercolumn_Mata_4_FD_183009 | JGI IMG/M metagenome (GOLD analysis project Ga0233420, IMG submission 183009) | Freshwater microbial communities from Lake Matano, South Sulawesi, Indonesia - Watercolumn_Matano_2014_102_MG | ecosystem: Environmental > Aquatic > Freshwater > Lake | place...
ATCCAACATTAGCATCATAAACATCTCCAACAGAGGTTGCATTCTGTATGCATGCAGGAGATGCTATTGCAGTTGTATTGGCATTATTTCCTGATGCAATAACAACAGATATATTATTAGCTATAGCTTCGTTTATAACATCTGCATAATCTGTTCTATCACTATCGCAATAGTTAGTATATCTGCTTCCCCCAAGACTCATGCTAATTACAGAAATATTGTACAAGCTAGCATTATTAATACACCACTCCATAGCAGACAAGATATCATTATCATAAGCATATCCATCCTCCTCACCAAAAACCCTTATCATAACAATCTTAGAATCAGGAGCAACTCCTTTTATGCTCTTATTTGCAGTTATAATTCCTGCAACATGAGTCCCGTGACCGTGCCAGTCACTAGCATTAGCCTCTTCTGCTATTCCTGATGGACAGCAATGTCCTGTTGCCCTCTCACTATTATTACTGCAATAACAATACTCTGCCAAGATCTTGCCTGCAAACTCTGAATGACTCCTATTTATTCCAGTATCTATTATACAGGCAGTCTCGTTTCTTCCAGTAATATTAATTCCATTAACAGTTATTGGCCAGCTCACAGTTGCATTTATTAATGGTGCAGATTGCTGTAAAAATAAAGAATTCTTCTCATTCCCTGCAATCTTTTCTATTCTAGAATCTTTTTCTAACTTCTTTATCTCTGCTGCATTTAGCTCAGTCATATATCCATTAAAAGAGGGAATTTTTCTTCCATTCTTAATTAAACTGCTGGCAGTACTAGCAGCAACATTCTCTTTTAATTTAACTATAACACTTACTTTTCCTAGCTCTGCTTTTTTTACTAAATTTGAGCTTACTTTATTTTCAGCAGAGCTAGCATTAATAATCAAAACTAAGACTAATAAAATAAAAAAAGTACAGAATGCCAATAATAGCCTCTTTTTCATATTCTAGCTTATTTTTCATAAGATTTAAATCTTATGAAAAAACACACTTGCCATCAACACATCCACAGGGTTTTGACTCACAGCTGTATACTTGCATACACACAAGTTCATTTGCAGCAGGACATCTTGAAGGCTGATTAAAGCTTGTATTTGTCTTGCCAATACAGATCTCCTTTCCTCCAGAGCTGCATGGACAGCATGTTACCTGCTTTCTAACACAATCGCTATCCTTGCTGCATTCAATCACATTCTGCCTGACTAAGTTAGTTTTCTTGCTTTCATCAAGAATAATAAGCACTGCAGAAACAATTATCAGAGCAATTAGTGCACAAACAATAAAAACCATGTGCTTCTGTGAGTTTTTGTCTTTCTCAGCTTTCGCCATCTAATATATAGCAAGTTCGGCTTTTAAAAGCTATCTTTTTTATTAAAAAGATATATAAACTCTCTTTATTTTCTCAAGAAAAAGAGATCAATTATGGAAATATATACAATCGGCGGATATAACGAAGTAGGAAAAAATATGACTATTGTAGATTTAGGAGAAGATGCAGTCATCTTTGATGCAGGTTTATTCTTGCCTCCGATAGTCGAGCTAGAAGAAAACCAAAATAAAAAATACAGCGAGAAGATTCTTAGAAATGTAGGAGCTATTCCAGAGGATCTAATTTTAGAAAGAAAGGGAATAAGAGAAAAGGTTAGAGCAATTCTTGTTGGACACGCACATCTTGATCATCTTGGAGCTCTTCCTTATATTGCAAATAGATACAAAGCAGATATTGTTGGAACTCCTTTTACAGTAGAGGTTCTAAAAACTCTGCTTAGCGAGGAGCAGGAATCATTCAGAAATCAGATAGTTGCAATTCAGCCAAATTCTTCTTATATTATAAAAGGAAAAAGAAAACAATATCAAGTTGATTTTATTAATATTACACATTCTACAATTCAAACTTCTTTAATTGCCTTGCATACTCCAGAAGGTGTTGTCTTGTATGCTAATGATTTCAAGCTAGACAACTCTCCAATTCTTGGAAAAAAGCCCAACTATGAGATGATACAGGCAATTGCAAAAGAAGGAGTTAAAGCTCTGATTGTAGACTCTTTGTATGCTGGAGAAGAAGCAAAGACTCCAAGTGAGAAAATAGCAAGATGCCTTTTAGAAGATGTTATGCTAACAACAGAAAATAAAAATTCAGGGATCATTATTACTACATTCTCTTCGCATATTGCAAGATTAAAGAGCATTGTTGATTTTGGCAAGCAGCTTAATAGAAAAATAGTTTTCTTAGGAAGATCTTTGAACAAATATGTAAGTGCTGCAGAAAGAGTAAAGATGTGCCCATTCTATAAAGATATAACTCTTGCCAGCTATAAGAATCAAGTTATGTCCTCTCTTAAAAAAATTGAGAGGAGCAAGAAGGATTATCTTCTAGTCTGCACAGGTCATCAGGGAGAGCCAGGAAGCATGCTTGATAGAATTTCAACAGAAATGTTGCCTTTAAAGATAAATCACAATGATCATGTTATCTTCTCATCAAAAGTAATTCCAACTCCAATAAATCTTGCTAATAGAGAAAAGCTAGAAAAGAGAATAAAAAAGAGAGGAGCAAGGATTTTTACTTCAGCTCATGTTTCAGGACATGCTGCAAGAGAGGACTTGCGAGATTTTATCGGAATGGTGCAGCCACAGCATCTAATTCCAGCTCACGGAGATTTGCAAAAATTATCTGCTATGACCGAGCTAGCAACAGAACTTGGCTATAAGTATGGAAGAACTGTTCATTTAATGCAGAACTTGCAGTCTGTTAAAATCTAGTTTCTAAATAGTTAATATTATAAATGTTATCTTCTAAATATAGTTATGGTAAACGAGGAAATACTAACTGCTTTGCAGAATGCAATTGAGCGAAATGAGGATTTAGAAGAGGCATCTTTCACATTAGTTAATGCAGGATATTCAAAACAAGAAGTTATAGAAGCTATAAATTATCTAAAATCCGGAGTTCTCTCATCTCAACAAGCAGCAGAAGCATCTCCTATAGAAGAAAAGCCAAAAGAAAGCATATTCTCAAAAATAGGGGGCAGCTTTTCAAGTTTGGGAAGCAAGATAAAAGATGTAGCAAAAAACAGCGAGGAAAAAGTATCATCTATTTTTAAGAAGAAAGAGCAGCCTCCAGTTCAGGAAATTGCACAAGCTCCTGAAAAACCTCTTCCAACAATAAAATCCTCACTTTCTCAAGCAAGCCAACCTCTTCCGCAATCCTCAATCCCTGTTCCTTCTATGCCTTCTGATAACAAGAATAAAATCTTAATTGCCGCAATTATTGTCTTAATGATTCTTATTCTTGGCTTAATCTTTCTTATACTCTTCAAGGATAAAATAACATAATGGAAGCAATATATTCTCCTAAGGAAGATTCATTTTTACTTTCAAAAGCAATATCAGAATATCTAGATTCTATGAATCAAAAGCAGCTTAAGAATTTCAAATTCCTTGATCTGGGAACAGGCTCTGGAATACAGGCAGAGATGGCATCAGAATTCCTTAGCAAGGAGAATATTCTTGCAGTTGATATTAATGAAGAAGCTGTTAGATATGCTAGAAATCTCGGCTTTAAAGCAGTAAAAAGTGACTTATTTTCCTCTACAGATCTGCGAGATAAAAAATTCGACTTAATTGCTTTTAATCCGCCATATCTTCCAGAAGACGAATTTGATTCAGGATTAGACACAACAGGCGGAGAAAATGGAGATGAGCTAATTATTGCTTTTTTGCAAGTTGCTAAAAATTATCTCTCTGATAATGGAGTTATCTTATTGCTATTATCAAGCTTAACTCCAAGAGAGAAAATAGAAGCAGAGATAAAAGATAATTATAAAAAAGAAATAGTTTCTAATAAGAAGCTTTTCTTCGAAACCTTAGAAGTTTTTAGATTAACTAAAAACTCCTAGAAAATATTTGAAGAAAGATTTCTTAGATTAGAAGAAATAGAAATCCTATTTAAGAAAATCCCCTAAAACATCTCTCTGCTTTCTAATCTCCGCAAATCCCTTCTTCTCTTTCAGCAGTTTTGCAAGAACTTCTCTCTTCTCTTCAAAAGTCTGCTTCTCATTTCTATAGAAAATACCATAAGGAATTCTTGCCTTATGTCCAAGATGCTCTTCTGCCAGCTTTAAAGCATCTTCAAAACTTGCCGGATTCACTTTGTATGCTTTTTGTCTAATTATATCTGAGATATTGTGAAATTTTACACAAGGTTGAATAACATCAATAAAGCTGAATCCTTTATGTTCTATCGCCTGTTTTAATATTTGCTTGCTATTTTCTATATCAAAAACATTCATTCTAGCTACAAAAGTTGCTCCTGCTACTAGAGCAAGAGCAATAGGATTCAGGGGCTTTTCTTTTACTCCATCAGGAGTTGATTTATCTCTGAATTCCAGCTCTGTTGTTGGTGTTGGTTGCCCCACAGTTAGAGCAAAAACTTCATTATTCATAACCAGCAGTGTAAATTTTGCATTCGTTCTGCATGCGTGTATAAAATGTTCAATACCTTCTGCATAACATCCTCCATCTCCCATAAATCCTATCACTTTTAGATTAGGGTTGCCAAGCTTTACTCCAAAAGCAGTTGGAATTGTCCTTCCATGCAATCCATTAATGCCAGACAAATTAATGTAGTCATATATTTTTGAGTTGCATCCAATATCAGAAACAAGACAATACTCCTCTTTTTTATAAGAAAGCTCTGCCAAACTTTTAACTACAATATTCTTTACGAAAAAGTTTGTGCATCCAGGACACCAGGTATTTTCATTTTTAGTTTCTAAATTTTTTTCATTCATTTTAATGCAAGAATTTTATTTAGTACAACTGGAAGAGTATCAACTCCAACCTCATTAGTAAAATGTCCTTTTTCATGCTCAACAATTATCTCTGCATTTAATCTCTCTTTAAACAACTTTGAATCAGATAAATCAACATCAGGATCATTGTCAGAGAATACTGCTACAAATTTTTCTGCTTTTTTCCTCACTTTATCTGTATCTATCTTAGTTTCCAGCCAGGGTTTAGCAATAATTTTCTCCTCTTTAGTTTTAAGATATGGAAGATTAAAAAATCCAGCAACAAAAATAACTGCTTTTATCTTTATCTTATCATCAAGGCTTTCTAAATATCTCATAATTGTCTGGCATCCAATACTATGTCCAACTAAAATTGTTTCTTTGTCTGGTTTCACTATTTCTTTCATGTGAGCAACCCAATCTTCTATTGTTGGTTTTTCTGAATGAGGCATTGCCAAAGCCTCAACTTCTATCTTTTTCTTGCCCAATTCTAGCATCAGCCATGGAAACCAGTGATTATCTGGAGAGCCCTCCCATCCGTGAATTAAATAGACTTTCATCCTGCTTGCTCCCAGAGTTTTTCAAGTCTCTCTTTTCCTTTTAAAATATTTTCATAAGGAAATAATTCTAATATGAAAGGTCCATTATATCCTATTTTCTTGCATTCTGAAAACAGTCTTTTAAAGTCTATATTTCCCTCTCCCAAACACTTATGCTCATCATTTTCTCCAGAATTATCATGGACATGCATATCCATAATTGTATTCTTAACAGCTTCCAAATACTCAATTGCTCCATCAGAAGTATTGGCATGTCCAACATCTAAAGTAGTCTTTAATCCCTTAACAGAATTTAATACTTTTAGATAATCTTCAATAGTATAACAAAGATAACAAGGCAGCGCATCAACATTCTCCAAGCATATATTCACTTTATACCTGCTAGCAAATTCAACTAGCTGATTTAAAGTATCTGTAAGAGAATTATAGCACAAAGCTATAGCAGGTCCGGGCATCTCCCTATACCCTGGATGTATTGTTAATCTATCTGCCCCAACTTTTTTTGCAATAATTATAGCTTTTTTAATATTAGTTATTACTCCTTTTTTTATTTCAGGAAGCATGCTTGATGTCGGAAGATACCAAGCAGAATGAACGATTAATTTTATATTATTGTCTTTTGCCATTTTCTTTATCTTGCTTAATTTTTCATTGCTTAAATTAAAGTTTTGCTCCCAATCTAAGCCTAGCTCAAACCACTTAAATCCATTTTCAATAACAAATTTTAAATCATCAATACAATCTTTTGTTGTAAGCTGGCTCATAACTCCAATTTCTGCTTTCATCTTCCCCTCCCTAATATAGAAATAATATCAGAAGCCATAAAGGGCTTTGAATTATACTTTAATATTCTGTGTTTCTTGTCTATCTTTATGAAAAGATTTTTTTCAATTAAATCAGCCAGCATTCCTGTTGAATTTGTCTCTAAAACATAAATTTCCCTGCCCTTAACCTCTTTTGCTATATCTGCAAAAGGCTCTAGATAATTTATCTGTATAAATTTAATATCCAAGCTTTGCAACGAGTCTAAAATAGCTCCCTTATTGCTTCCTGTAGAGATTATTACTTTTTTTGCATTCTTATTTCCATAAACAGAATAAGTCCTCATCCTAGCAACCTCTTTTTTAATAGCCTCTCTCTTCTCTAATCTATAATCAAACCTCTTCTTAATTTCCAATGGCTCTTCTAGTGTATTTCCACAAACATCATGTTCATAACTATTTGTTCTAACAAGATCTCTGCCTAAAATCTTCCCAGGCTTTGGCATATTAATTTTATATTTATCCAAATTTTTAATAGTAAAACTGCTCTCTGCCAAATTCTTATCTGTTAATATTATTGAAGGAATCTTAAACTTCTCAGCAAGATAAAAAGCCTCTTTTGTCAATCTAAAAGCAGATTCAACATCTCCTGGACAGACAACTACTCTTGAAAACTCTCCGTGTCCTGCATTTAAGGCAACTTTGATGTCGCTTTGCATAGAGTAAGTAGGCAAGCCTGTTGAAGGCCCTGGCCTAGAAGCAAGATAAAAAACAATCGGAAGCTCTGTCATTACAGACATACTCAAAGCCTCTGTCATCAGATCAAAGCCCCCTCCAGAGGTTCCAATCATGCTAATAGCACCTGCAAAGCTTGCTCCTAAAGCTTGATTAACAACAGATATTTCTGATTCAGGTTGATACACTAGATAATCATACTTTCTCTGATTGTTCGCAAGAAAACTAAGCAAGGATGTAGCAGGAGTCATAGGATAAGCCAGATAGACTTGTAAGCCAGCCTCTATAGCTGCAATTCCACAAGCCTCTGCTCCGGTAATTATATAATTTTCCTCTTTTCCTTTTTCCAATCCAAGATTAATCTTGTAATCTACATCATATGCAGCTAGTGCTTTCAAATCATCTTCATATAAAGATTTGCCTTTAAACTTTCTTTCTATATATCTCTTTAATATTTCTTTGTCCAAGCCAAGAATCTTAAAAAGAGCAGCTGCATAATAAACATTCTCAACTTTTTTATTTTCAACATTTATCTTTACAATGTTCTTACAATAGTCGCAAGAAGCCAGAATTATAGCATTTTTTTTAATATTTTTCTTATAAATCTCAATATCATTAGCCAGTGCAATAACAATATCATAGCTTTCTTCATGAGAGTTTATAGGGGTATCAGCTAGTGATAAAACATTAAAATTATGCCCGCCTGTTATCAATGAATGATACTCCCTATAGTTAAAAACATAATATCCTGCAGAAGCCAGACTCTTGCTTAGAATATTAGAAATCTCATTTATTCCCTGTCCTGCCATCCCAGCAATTAGTATATTCAGCCTCATCTTTTAGCATCCCTTTTCCCTCATAAATATTGACTAATCTTTATAAACCTTGAGGAACTATCTATATAGGAGGAAAAAAGAGATGTCTCAGCTAGAGGTAGAGAGTAAGATAAAAGTTGATAATCCTGTTATTATGAGGCAGAAGATAAGCAAGATTGCCTCTTTTGTAGCTAGAAAAAAAAGAGAGGATAAGTATTTTGAGCTAGCTAAAGGATATCCTAAAAAGGCTTTTAGAGTGAGATTAGAAAATTCTGCATATATTGTCAATTTCAAAAAATGGCTCAGAGAACTTTGGGATAAAGAGATAGTTGTTAAAGAGGAATTTGAGCTAGCTTTAACAAAGCCAGAATTTGATACTTTAATGCAGCTTTTTAGAGATCTCGGCTTTAAAGAGTGGGTAAATAAAGATAAAGAATGTGAGATCTACAGATACAACAAAGACAAGAAGCTCATTATAGAACTAAATAAAGTTAAAAAGCTTGGTTACTTCCTAGAAATAGAGTATATCTGCCCGAGGCAGGATTTAGAAAAAGCAAGAAAACTGATAAGAAATGTGATAAAAGAGCTATCAATTAACAAAAAAGACATTGATAATACTGGCTATACTAAATTGTTATATAATAAAAAATGAAAGAATTTTTCCAAGCAAAGACAATAGCAGTAATTGGCGCATCAAGAGAGCCAGAGAAAGCCGGCCATATAATATTCAGAAACCTTCTTCATAACAAAAATCTCAAAGTTATTCCTATAAATCCAAATGCACCAGAGATAATCAGGCAGAAGTGCTATGCCTCTGTCCTTGATTATAAGGATAAGATCGATCTAGCAATAATTGCAATTCCTTCTGCCTTTGTTGTTAAAGCCTTGGAGCAGTGTGGAAAAAAGAAAATTAAATCTGTTATAATTATCTCATCTGGCTTTTCAGAATCAGGAAATTTTAAAGATGAACAGCTTTTAGAAAAGCTAGCTGAAAAATACAAGATAAGAATTATTGGCCCAAATTCTCTTGGCTTGCTTTCTCCTTATCAAGAGCTAAATGCCTCATTTTTCAGACAGCTTCCACAAAAAGGAAGTCTTGCATTTATCTCGCAATCAGGAGCAATAGGTGCTGGAATCTTAGATAAATCAATAAAAGATAATTTTGGCTTATCTGGATTTGTATCTGTAGGAAATTGCCTCTCTCTAGATTTCTCAGATTTTATAGAGTATTATAACAAAGACAAAGAGACAAAAATAATTGCCTTATATATAGAATCCTTAAAAAAAGCAAGAGGAGCAAGATTTATTGAAACTTGCAGAAAAGCAAACAAGCCACTAATTGTAATTAAATCTGGAAAGACAAAGCTTGGAGAGCTTGCTGCAAAGTCCCATACTGCTGCTCTAGCCTCAGAGCAGGGAGTATATGAATCTATTTTCAAACAAGCCAGAATTATTGAATTAGAAAGTATAAGAGAGCTATCAAACTTTTCTCTAATCTACACAAAATTAGGAAAGCTAGGTAAAAATGCTTTAATAGTCACAAATGCAGGAGGATTAGGAGTTCTTGCATCTGATGTTTTATCAAAGTCAGGAGTTTCTCTTCCTGAATTGCCAGCAAAGCTAAAAAAGTCTCTGCTCTCTGCCTTTCCATCTGGTAGATATAACAATCCTCTTGATTTATTAGGAGATGCAACTCCTGAAAGATACAAAAAAGTTCTTGATTTTCTAGAAAAAGAGAACTTTTTTGACTTCTACATCTTTTTAATGTCTCCGCAATATATGACTAATCCTTTTGAAATTTCAAAAGTCTTTCTAGAGTTGAAAAAGCCAGCTCTTGCAGTATTCCTTGGAGGAGAGTCTTTTGATAGAGCAAAAATACTATTAAGAGACAAGCTTGTTCTTCTAGATGATGTTTCTGACCTATCTATTCTTGGAAAACTATAAACTTACTCTTGCATCAACAATATAAGCATCTCTCTCATTTATAATAACAGGATTTAGGTCCATCTCTTTTATCTTATGCTTCTCAGCTAGCTTGGCTATTTTTTCTACTAGTTCTATAAAATTTTCAACAGCATATTTTTTCCTAGAAACTAGTGTTGGATACAGCTTTAAACTTTCAAGCATCTTTTTTATCTCATCTCTATCAACTGGAAGAGCTCTAAAACTTATATCTTTAAGAATTTCAGCATCAATGCCGCCAAATCCTATAAGAAGCAGCCTTCCAAAAACCTCATCCTGCTTAATTCCAAGAATCATCTCCTTTCCTTCTACAGGCTTCTGAACTATTATCTTTCCAAGTTTCTTCATCTCTTTGTAATTCCTGCCTGCTTCTTCTAAATTTCTGCATAATCTAACTCCATTAAGCTCTGTTTTGTGCTCTGCTATATCTAGCTTCATATAATAGGGAAAGCCAAAATCAAGCTCTTTCTCACTCTTAATCAGCTTATACTCTGCAATATTTACTCCTTTGAGCAGCTTAAAACTCTCACTTAAATTAAGCATTTTTATCCTCGTTTTTCTATCTCAAAAATAGTCGATTTTTGATGAGATAAAAGTCTTAATGACTTTTATATATCTTTCAGCACAATTATCTTTATATAACTTACTGCTGTTGGTTTTTAACTAAGGGGGTAAAAAGAGTAAAATGAGATTTGCACACTTGGCAGACTGCCATCTTGGCGGCTGGAGACAGCCAGAACTACAGCAACTAAACTTAGAAAGCTTTCAAAAAGCTATAGAGATATCTATCAAAAGAGGAGTCTCTTTTGTTCTAATTACAGGAGACTTATTTGACTCAGCCTATCCCCCAATAGATATCTTAGAAGAAGCCTTTATTCAGCTAAAAAAGCTAAAAGACAACAAGATTCCCTGCTTCATAATAGCAGGAAGTCACGACTACTCTGCTTCTGGCAAGACTTTTCTCTCTGTCTTGGAAAAAGCAGGATTTTGCAAAAATATATTTAATCTAGAAGAAAATAAAGAAGTTCTATTTCTCAATCCAACTGTTTATGAAAATCTTGCTTTATATGGCTATCCTGGAAAAAAATCAGGTATGGAAGTTCAGGAGATAAGAAAGATAAGACTTCAAGAAGCCCCGGGCTTGTTTAAAGTCCTTGCCCTGCATACTTGTATACAGGGAGCAATTGGCAATCTTCCAATAGATTCTATTAAAGAAGATGAACTGCCAAAAGCAGATTATTATGCTCTGGGCCATTTACATATTGATTATGAAGATGGAAGATTTGTCTATTCTGGGCCGACATATCCAAATAACTTTCAAGAGCTAGAAGAACTAGAATATGGTTCATTCTACATAATAGAGACCTCTCCATTTAAACTAGAAAAAATCTGGCTAAAAATAAAAGATGTTGAATCTGTTGATTTAGAGATAAGCAATGCTCTGACAGCAACAGATAAAATTCTAGCAGAACTAACAAAAAGACAGCTAAAAGACAAGATTATCCTGCTTAAACTTTCAGGCACAATTAATCAGGGAAAAACTTCTGATATAGACTTCAAACAGATTGAAGCTTTTGTAAAAGACAAGCAGGCTTATGTTTTATTAAAAAGCACCTCAAAGCTTCTTGCTTCTGAATCCCAAGTTCAAATTGAAATAGAAGAGATGGATAAACTAGAAGAAGATATAATCAAAAAATATGCAGCATCAAATCCCCAAAATGAAAAATTCTCAAATCTAATCTTTCCTCTTGTCAATTCCTTATCTTTAGAAAAACAAGAAGATGAAACCTCTTCAACTTTCACAGGAAGATTATTCTCAGAATTATATAAAACTCTTAATCTAAGTTTAGAATAAAATGCCATTTGTATATCATGCGCAACCTATAAGAGAATTAAGAAAATACCATAATTTGGGAATAAGAGATTCGCCTAAATTTGACCGATTAATACTTGCAGTATTAAGGTCTCTCCCAGAGAGTTATATTGCTATAATAAATTTTAAATCCCCAGATAGAAAAAATCTTGCTCAATTGTGCAAAGAAAGGGGAGTTAACTTATTAGAATTAGAATCTTGGCTCGATGCAGAGGCAATAAGAGTTGATTGGAGAGTAAGATTTGATAAAACTGGTCTTTGTGCTATTAATGAAAAAGGAGTTTATTATAGAACTCCTGCGGGTATGCCTTCAGATGGGCTATACCTGCATATGCTAAAAAAATGATTTTAAAAAAAATATCTATAAATAATATAAGAAGCTATGAGAATCAGGAAATTAGTTTTCCGCCAGGAAGCACTGTTCTTGCAGGAGATATAGGGAGTGGAAAGACGACAATTCTTCTTGCTCTAGAATTTGCTCTTTTTGGACTGCAGCCAGGACAAAAAGGCTCAGGACTATTAAGAAATGGAAAAGATGAGGGTAGTGTTAGAGTCGAGTTTGATATAGATGATCATATTATTATTGCAGAAAGAGGATTAAAAAGAGGAAAAAGTGTAACACAAAGTTACGCATATCTAACAATTGATAATGAAAAGCAAGAGATGTCTGTTACAGAGCTTAAAAATAAAATACTCCTTCTTCTGAATTATCCTGCAGAATTTGCAAAAAAGACAAATCTACTATATCGATTTACAGTCTACACTCCTCAAGAAGAGATGAAGCAAATTATCTTAGAAAGTGCTGAGACAAGATTAGACACATTAAGGCATATTTTTGGAATAGACAAATATAAAAGAATAAAAGAGAATGCCGAGCTTTTTGCAGTAAAGCTAAGAGAGAGCATAAGAAATTATGAAGGCCAGATTAAAGACTTAGAAGACTTAAAAAAGAAAATAGAAGAAAAAAAGAAAAATATTATCTTAATCGAGGATAGAATAGTTAGATTAAAAGAGGAGGTTGAAAGCAGAAAAAAAGAAAAAGAGCTAGTCGAGGAATCAATAAAAGAAGTAGAGGGAAGAATAAGAGAAAAAGAGAGATATGAGAGAGAGGCAGATAAGACAAAAGTAATGCTTCTAAGCAAGAGAGAGTTAATTTCCGGGATAGAATCAGAGATATCATCTATATTCAGGCAGATTGAAGATTACAGAAAAATAATTTTTAATCCTGCAGATATTCTTGTCTTAGAAGAAGCGATAAAACAAAAAGAAAAAGAGCTGGAAGAAAAAAATAAGTTATTTATGGAAATAGCCAGCAGAATTAACTCCTTGGATTTAAAAGTTAACGAGCTTGAAAAATCAAAAAAAGATATCCCAAAACTAGTAAACTGCCCAACTTGCTTTCAAAATGTTCCAGAAGATTACAAGAATAATATAATAAGAAAATTTGATGAAGATATTCAGAAGAGCAAGAAAGAGATAGATGCTTTGAAAAATGAAAAATTCTCCTCTATAAAACAGATTCAGGATGATAGAGACAAGCAGAATTTATTAAAAAGGCAGCTAGATGAGCTCAGGCTTTTGAAGATTAAATTGGAAAGTGTAAAAGAAAAAGAAATATCTCTTCAAGAGCTGGAAAATAAAAAGAAAAACTCAGAAAAAGATATGGATATGCTAAATAGGCAGATAGAAATTTTGAAAGAATCAGCTTCTCTGCTTAAAAAATATGATTCTCTATATGAGCAGAGAAAAAAAGAGCTGGATGAAGCTAGAAAAAATGAGAAAAACAAAGAGATTGAGCTAGCTTCTATGCAAAAAGAAAAAGAGCTCAGCTTAAATCTTATAGAAGAGATAAATTCAGAAATAGCCAAAAAAGAACTGATTAAAATCAAGCTTTTATCAATCTCAGAGCTAGAAGACTGGCTCTCTTCCTCATTCCTTTCTATAATCAGCTTTACAGAAAGAAATATTATGCTTAAACTAAGAGAGGAATTCTCAAAGTTATTTAACGAGTGGTTTAATACTTTAGTTCCAGAGACATTTTCTGTCAGACTAGATGAGGAATTCACACCAATAATGGAGCAGCAGGGCTTTCAGCTAGACTATTCCTTCTTGTCAGGAGGAGAGAGGACTGCAATTGCTCTTGCTTACAGACTAGCACTAAATCAAGTCATAAATTCATTATTAAGCAAGATTAAGACTCACGACTTAGTTGTCCTAGATGAGCCAACAGATGGATTCTCAGAACAGCAGCTTGATAAGATGAGAGATGTTCTCTCACAGCTAAAAGTAAAGCAGCTTATAATAGTAAGTCACGAAAGCAAGATAGAGTCTTTTGTAGAAAATATTATCAAGTTTAAAAAGGAAAATGGTGTCACAAGAATTATCTAGAAGCAAGATTCAAAAGATTTATAAACACATTAATTATACTTAAATTATAAATTCTTAACGAATTAAAAAGATTAAAGATGGATGAAGAAGTAAAAAAAGCTATTTTGAAGACAGGCACAAGCATAGTTGGAATTGTATGCAAGGACGGGATTGTAATGGCTGCTGACAGACAAGTCACAGGCGGCGGCTCTATAGTAATGGACAAGAATTATCAAAAACTATTTCAAATTAATGACTATCTTGTAGCTAGTTATACTGGCGGAGTTTCAGATGCTCAGTTTTTAAACAAAGTTGTTGCAGCTGAACTCAGGCTTAAAGAGCTAAGAACAAAAGAAAGACCTACTGTAAAAGAGTCAGCCAACTTATTCGCAATGCTAACTTTTAGAAATATAAGGCAGCCTGCAATGATTCCCTCAATAGTTGGAAGTTTAATATCTGGATTTGACGAATCAGGAGAGGTTTCTCTCTATTCTGTTGATCCTGCTGGAGGAATTTATGAAGTCAAGGATTATGATGCTAATTTTGGAAGTGGAATGCCCTATCTTCTTGGCTTGCTAGAGAGACAATACAAGAAAGATTTATCACTAAAAGAAGGAGTAGAACTTGCAGTTGAAGCTCTAAAATCATCTACACAGAGAGATGTTGGCTCTGGTTTTGGAATAGATGTTTTCACAATCACAAAAGACGGAATCAAACATGTAGTAAAGCAAAAGATAGAATCTGTCTTTAAAGACGAAAAATAAGCAAGAACCAGGGGGTTTTTGTTTCTAAACAATAAATGAAAGTTAATTTTAAAATTTAAAATGGGAACAGACATACTTAAAAGTATAATGGATGACTTGCCTTCAAAGGCAATAACAGATGCTGGCTTTGAAGGAGCAAACATAGTTATCTATACAAATGATAGCAATTTCTTCAGAGAGGGAGAGTCTCATATAAAGAGAATAGTAGACAAGATCAAGAAGAGAATAGAGCTTAGAGCTGATATTTCAATTTTAGAAAAACAAGAAGAAGCAGAGAAATTAATAAGAAAGGTTATCCCAGAAGAAGCAGAGATAACTCAGATAATCTTTGATGTTCAGAGAAGCGTTGTTGTTATTGAGGCAAAAAAGCCAGGTATTGTTATAGGCAAGGCAGGAAGTAATCTTCAGGAAATAAAACATAAAACATTATGGATTCCAAATGTCCAGAGATCTCCTATTATAGAAAGCAAGATTACAGAAAATATAAGAGAAGTTCTCTATCTAAATAATAATTACAGAAGAAAGTTTCTAAATAATATTGGAAAAAGAATCTATAAGGAGTGGAGCCCTGAAAAAGTAGATGAGTGTGTCAGACTTACCTTTTTAGGGGGAGCAAGACAAGTTGGAAGATCATGCTTGTTATTACAAACTCCTGAATCTAAAATTCTTTTAGACTGCGGAATTGATGTTGCATCATCAAATTCTGAAAAATTCCCATATTTTGATATTCCAGAATTTGATATTAATCAGATAGATGCAGTTATAATCAGCCATGCACATCTTGATCACTCTGGCTTGCTTCCTTATTTATACAAAATGGGATATAAAGGCCCCTGTTATATGACAAATCCAACACGAGATGTATCTTCTCTTCTTGCTCTTGATTTTATAGGCGTTGCTTATAAAAAAGCAGACACCCCTTTGTTCTCTTCAACAGATATTAAAGAAATGGTAAAACACTCTATCTGCCTAGATTACAATGAAGTTACAGATGTAACTCCTGACATCAGAATTACTTTCTACAACTCAGGACATGCTCTTGGAGCAGCAATGGTTCATATTAATATTGGAAATGGACTGCATAATCTTCTTTACACTGCAGATATGAAATTTGGAAGAACAAGACTTTTAGAAGCAGCAGAGACAATTTTCCCAAGACTAGAAACAGTAATAATCGAATCTACTTATGGGGGCAAGGATAATCTGCTTCCTCAGAGACAAGATGCAGAAAAACAATTTATAGATATTATCAAGAAGACAATTGAAAGAAAAGGAAAAGTCCTGATTCCAGAGCTCGGTTTAGGAAGAGCTCAAGAAACAATGCTTATTATAGAAGATGCTATTAAAACAGGCGAGCTTCCAGAAATCCCAGTTTATATTGATGGAATGATTTGGGATATTAATGCTATTCATACAGCTTATCCTGATTTTCTCTCAAACTATGTCAGAAACCAAATCTTTCAGGATAAAAATCCCTTTGTCTCAGGTATATTTAAGAGAGTTGGCTCATCTGCAGAGAGAAAGCAAGTTGTAGAGGGCGGCCCCTGTGTAGTTCTAGCTACTTCAGGAATGCTTGTTGGAGGAGCATCTGTTGAATATTTTAGAGAATTTGCATCTTCTAAAAAGAATACAGTCTGCTTTGTTTGTTATCAGGGAGTTGGTTCTTTAGGAAGACAGGTTCAAGAGGGCCTAAAAGAGACAAAAATGCAGGTAGATGGCAAGGAAGAAAAAATAGAAGTTAATCTGGAAATTGAGACAATAGAAGGATTTTCAGCACACTCTGCTAGAAATCAGCTTCTTGCTTTTATTAATAAATGTCAGCCAAAGCCAAAAAAAGTAATTATTCAGCACGGAGAAGCTTCTAGATGTCTTGATCTAGCTTCAACTTTATACAAGCTTAATAGAGTGGAAACAATCTGTCCTAGAAACTTAGAAACTGTCAGAATTAGATAATTTGCGGCTCAGCAAATTAGCTAACTATCCTCTTCTTGGTTCTGCATAATCACTAATATAGGGTTCATCTATTATCTCTCTTTCAACTTTTCTATCTCTTCCATCTCTTTTATGTAGCCAATTCTTGCCAATATCTAGAACTGGCTGTGATAAAAGTCTTCTTTCTGTTTTTCTGTCTCTATAATCTGGGTCTATCATAAATGTTTAGTTTTCTCAAGCTTTAAAAACCTATTTATCCTCAACTAGCTATGAAGCACAGCATCTATATAACAGCTATTTTGCTTGTCATGTTCTTTATCTCACAGCTAATTGGGATTGCAATGATAAAAGCATATGCTCCAGTTGTTACCCCTGAAATAAACCAAACAACCGGGCAGAATATAACAATCTCTCC
>Ga0233420_10000486_pt1 | contig 16971 bp, 10 predicted proteins | sample Watercolumn_Mata_4_FD_183009 | JGI IMG/M metagenome (GOLD analysis project Ga0233420, IMG submission 183009) | Freshwater microbial communities from Lake Matano, South Sulawesi, Indonesia - Watercolumn_Matano_2014_102_MG | ecosystem: Environmental > Aquatic > Freshwater > Lake | place...
GTCATTGAGATCAATCCACGGACGTCACGTTCTTCCGCGCTCGCATCGAAAGCGACAGGATTCCCCATCGCGCTTGTCTCCTCCTGGCTCGCCGGGGGACTCACGTTGCACGACATCCCGCACTGGCGCGACGGCACACTCGACAAATACACGCCTTCGGGCGACTACGTCGTCGTAAAGTTCGCGAAGTGGGCGTTCGAGAAATTCGAGGGCCTCGAAGACAAACTCGGCACACAGATGAAAGCCGTCGGCGAGGTCATGAGCATCGGCAAGAATTACAAGGAAGCATTTCAGAAAGCGATTCGCTCCCTCGAGTCGGGTCGCTACGGACTCGGCTTCGCGAAGGACTTCAACAGGAAATCTCTCGAAGCGCTCATGAGTATGTTAGCACATCCATCAAGCGAACGTCAGTTCATCATGTACGAAGCTCTTCGAAAGGGAGCAAGCACACAGGACCTGTACAGGAAGACGCACATCAAACCGTGGTTTATCCAGCAAATGAAGGAACTGGTAGAGCTGGAAGAACAGATCCTGAAGTTTGAGGGAAGCACACTTCCAGATTCATTACTGATCCAGGCAAAGAAGGATGGCTTTGCGGACAAGTACTTGGCGAAGCTTCTGGAGGTGCCTGAGCGGGAATTGCGCGAGAGGCGCATTGCGCTGGGAGTCGTTGAAGCGTGGGAAGCAATTCCGGTGAGCGGTGTCAAGAACGCGGCGTACTATTTCTCCACTTACAATGCGCCAGACAAAGCACCGGTAAGCAACAAGAAGAAGATCATGGTGCTGGGTGGCGGACCAAACCGAATCGGCCAGGGGATTGAGTTCGACTATTGCTGCGTACATGCTGCGTTCGCGATTCGCGACGCTGGCTACGAATCGATCATGGTCAACTGCAACCCTGAGACAGTTTCAACGGACTATGATACTTCCGACAAGCTCTATTTCGAGCCGCTCACGGCGGAAGATGTGCTCAGCATCTATCATAAAGAGAAGGCAGAGGCAGTGATCGTTCAGTTCGGGGGACAGACGCCTCTTAACCTGGCAGGCGAACTTGCTGCAGCCAATGTCAACATTCTCGGCACAACGGTCGACACGATCGATCTCGCCGAAGACCGAGATCGATTCCGGCAGATCATGAAGAAGCTCGGGATACCTCAGCCCGAGTCTGGTATGGCGAGTACTCTGGGAGAAGCGTTCGCGATCGCTGACCGGATCGGCTACCCTCTGATGGTCAGGCCATCGTACGTGCTTGGCGGAAGAGGCATGAAAATCGTCCTCGACGAAGACATGCTGAAGCAATATGTCACTGCAGCCGTAGATATTTCACCGGAACGGCCCATTCTCATCGACAAGTTTCTTGAGAACGCTGTCGAAGCCGAGGCGGACGCGATCGCGGATGGCGAAGATGCATTCGTGCCGGCCGTGATGGAGCACATCGAGTATGCCGGGGTTCACTCAGGCGATTCTGCGTGTGTCATTCCCCCCATCAACATCCCGGAAAAGCACATCAAGACGATCTGCGATTATACAAGGAAGATCGCGATTGAGTTGAAGGTCGTAGGCCTGATGAACATTCAATATGCCATCTGCAATGACACGGTCTACATTCTCGAGGCAAATCCGCGTGCTTCCAGGACCGTCCCTCTCGTGTCGAAAGTGTGCAATATTCCGATGGCGAAAATCGCGACGCAAATCATGCTCGGTAAGAGACTTTCTGAATTCGGGCTGCGGAACCGGACGTTCGGACATTTCGGCGTCAAAGAGGCCGTGTTCCCCTTCTACATGTTCCCCGATGTCGATCCGTTGCTCGGGCCCGAAATGCGCTCGACGGGTGAGGTGCTTGGCATGGCGGATTCGTTTGGTGTCGCCTACTTCAAGTCCCAGGATGGGTCGCAGTCATCCTTGCCACTCAAGGGGAATGTCCTGATGACCGTTGCTGAGCGGGACAAGGCTGGCGTGGTCGAGCCGGCGAGGCGATTTCAGGAGTTGGGATTCAAGATTCTTGCAACTGAAGGAACGCACCGATTTCTCAAAGAGAACGGGATAGAATCTCAGCCGATAAAAAAGATCCACGAGGGGAGGCCGAATATTGTCGATGCTATCAAGAACGGGGAAATCCACCTTGTGGTAAACACTCCTGCCGGTAAGCAGAGCGAATATGACGACTCATACATTCGCAAAAATGCAATAAAATACAAGATTCACTACATCACCCAGCTCACGGCAGCCCTTGCAGCCACTGTCGGAATCGAGGCCATGAGGACAGGTTCCTACACAGTCAAGTCCCTGCAGGAGTATCACGCTGAGATCGGTTAGGAAGATTCACGGCCGACGGTAGCCAGCGGCAGAGGTTGGCACCCTGAACCTTGCTCGCTGGAGGCCTTGTCGGGGATCACGTTTCTGACAGACGAATCATTAAACACTTTCAACTTTCATCAGAGTTCATTAGCTTACGGGCGATCGAATCAACGCTCCTACCACCAAACCACTTCTGAAAGGTCCCACCATGCCTCAAAAACCAAAGGCCAAATCCACGAAGGCAAAGGCTCCGGTTTTGCAGTCACTCACAGTCGTTACGAAAGTCGAGAAGGGGTACCATGCTGGCAGCATTCTCGTCACCTGCCGCCAACTTCGCTTCAAAGATGGCGTTTTGGTGGGAGTTGAACTCGAGCAAAGATATTCGATTGATGTGAGCTGAGGGACGACCAGGGTAGGCGTAGACAGAAGGGAGAAGAAAATCTCTGTAGTGAAGAGACAGAAGGTGAACCTGTCGGCGATGAGGTGTCACCGCTGCAGACCCGTCGTGCAATACGTAACATCGTTCGTGTTTGTCCGCATCCAAGGGCATCAGTTACTCTGATGCCCTTTTGCATTTTTTGGAGGTGACCGCCTACTCCACCTACTCGAATGCATGACACAGTCTCGCCAGTAGCAGCAATAAGTACACACTACATCCGGCTGCTGGTGGCATATGCCCTTCGCCTCGTTCGACTGAAAACGGCTCACTCGCTCAGGGCACTGAAAATTGAAACGCACTTAGCAGCGTCCCTTCGGGACTCGCTAAGTGCGACGTTTTTTGGAACCGAGCGGAATCCGAAGTCCGCCGTGCTTCACCTTTTTGGCGGAGAACCGCCAACAGGTTCTTTGCCAGAAGTAACCCCCCGGGAAGTGAGGCCCTTCGCCTCGTTCGACTGAAAACGGCTCACTCGCTCAGGGCACTGAAAATTGAAACGCACCTAGCAGCGTCCCTTCGGGACTCGCTAAGTGCGTCAATTTTCGTGGACAGGGACGGAATCCTGAGGTCCGTTTTGCTTCAACTTCTTGCGGACCGAAGTCCGCCGTGCTTCATCTTGTGGCGGAGAAGCGCCGACAGCACAAGCAGTTCCAGCGCAGCTCGATTCGCAGGCCCCTCGGCTCGTCCCAAAAACCGGGACTCGCTCGGGGCACTGAAAAACGCACGGCACTTAGCTTCTCCTCCTTCGGTGGATCGCTAAGTGCCGCGTTTTTCGTGGACAGGGACGGAATCGAACCGCCGACACATGGATTTTCAGTCCATTGCTCTACCATCTGAGCTACCTGTCCGAAAATTTCTAGACTTAGCGAGCAATAGCGAAGCTAAGTCTATGAAATTTTCAGGATCCCGCCGTTCTCGGGCGGGGTCCGAACTCCCAGACCTCGGGAATTCGGTCGACTTGCCCGCTGAACTTCAGCAGGCCATGGTCCCTATGACCATTGGTCCACCATCCCTCTGCCGGTTTGGGCTTCAGGACACAACAAAATACGACATAAGTAGTGAAAAATCAACTTCTGAATAGAAAATGCACGAGCACACTCAACTCAGGATTCCATTTCTCTTGAGGACGTCTCGCGCGATGACAATCTTTTGGATTTCGTTCGTTCCTTCGAAGATCGGATTGATGCGCGCATCGCGATAGAATCGTTCGACAGGAAGCTCACGCGAGTAACCCATGCCGCCGTGAATCTGAACGGCGCGATCTGCAACTTTGCACAATCCTTCTGAGCACAACAATTTTACCATTGCAGACTGCCTCGAAATGGTCTTACCCTGGTCGTACGCCGCAGCCGTCCGATAGACGAGCGATTCCATCGCGTAGATCGTTGTGGCCATTTCCGCAAGCATGAACTGGATGGCCTCAAACTGCGAGATCGCTACGTCGAATTGTTTGCGCTCCTTCGCGTATTTTGTTGAGAGCTCAAGGAGCTCTTTGGAAGCGCCGACGCAAGCTGCTCCTAATCCCAACCGTCCTGCGTCAAGCGTCTTCATGGCAACGAGAAAACCGCGGCCATCATCGCCGATCATGTTCTCTTTCGGCACTCGCATGTTTTCGAATGAGATTGCGGCAGTGACACTCCCCCTGATGCCCATCTTCTTTTCTGGCGGACCTGCTGTAAAGCCGGGCCATTTCGTTTCCACTGCGAAACCAGTGATTCCTTTTTCCGTTCTGGCGAATACTGAGATCACGTCAGCGATGGGGCCGTTCGTAATCCAGAGCTTTTCTCCGTTCAACACCCATTCATCGCCATCTCTGTGAGCCTTCGTCCGAAGGTTGAATGAATCCGATCCGGCAAGTGTCTCCGTCAACGCAAATGCGCCGATGTATTTTCCCTCCGCCAGCAGAGGGATGTACTTTTTCTTCAGTGCTTCCGATCCGCCGATGTAGATTGCATTCGTACCAATCGACTGATGTGCACCGATAAACGTTGCAGTCGAAAGGCAACCGCGGCCAATTTCTTCCTGAACCAGGCAGTATCCGACCTCACCGAATCCCCCACCTCCGTACTCTGGCGGAAACACAGCACCAAGGACACCAATCTCACTGAGCTTGTTGATCAGTTCTCTCGGGACTCGTTCTTCCTCATCAATCTTCCGAGCGATCGGTTTGATCTCTGAGTTGGTGAAGTCCCGAACCATTTCCCTGAGCATCTTCTGCTCTTCGGTGAGTTCGAATTCGATCATAGTCCTCCCTCTGGTCTTGAATTTGAGTTCCTGGAATGAATCACGGTCGAGATACTGGACGATAAACGCCAGAAAAGCGAGGGGAGCATTCCTCTTTAGCTATGTCAACAGATGACCGGCCCCTCTGGGCTATTCAAGCCCCGCCTTAGGTCCGATGTAGCTCACGACATCCTCGCCGCCGTCAACGCCAATCACATTGCCTGATATCCAGTAGGCGCTATCGTCGACCAACAGGACTATTGCCTTCGCCACATCTTCCGGCGTCGTCAGACGTCCATGAGGATTCTTCGCCTTTGCGACATCACGCATTTTGGCATTATTGGGAATCTTCCGGAGGGCAGGCGTGTCGGTCACTCCAGCCATGACTGCATTCGCCGTAATGCCGTGCGATCCGAGCTCCATCGCCAGCTGGCGAAGGTGCGATTCGAGACATGCCTTCGCGGCAGAAACCGCCCCGTAGTTTGGTATGATGGAGTGGCTTCCGGAGCTGGTTAGTCCGAGGATCCGCCCGTTTTTCTTCATGAGCTTTCGGGCCATGAGTCCCTGTGTCCAGTACACGAGACTATGCGCCATGACGTCGAGCGTCATTTCCATCTGTGCTTGAGAAATCGTTTCTTCCTGCTTTGCGCCGATGAAGGGCCTGAGTGTGCCGAATGCCAGCGAATGGAGCAACACACGGACGTTTTGCGAGGAGTCCTTCGAGAACCGCTCCTGAATCTCGTCTAGGGCCTCCTCACGCTTGATTGCGTCAGCAGCATTAATGTTGAAAAACACTGCCTCTGCCCCGGCATGCTTGATCTCTCGAATAATGTGTTGCACTGCAGGCATTGTCGCCTGACGATCCAGGTGGACGCCAAAAATGTTCATCCCATGCTTGGCAAGCTCGATGGCTGCAGCTCCGCCAAAGCCGCTAGATGCGCCCAGAATCAATGCCCATTCGTTAGGCTTAAACCGAGGTTCGGCTTTCATACACGTCTCCTTCAGGGTGCTATTGCAGAGGTGGTAAAGATAGCAAGAAATCGAGGAAAATCAAAACCCTATTCAACCGTGACACTCTTGGCGAGATTTCGCGGCTGGTCGACGTTCACACCCCGCGCCACCGCAATATGGTATGCTAGCAACTGTAGCGGAATGACGTTGAGTATCGGACCAAAATAGCCGTAGGTGCGCGGCACTCTAATCACATGCTCGGCAAGATGCTCTATTTCATGATCATCCTCGTTCGCAATGACAATCAGTTTCCCTTTTCGCGCTTTCACCTCCTGTATGTTGCTTACCACCTTCTCGTGTATCGGATCTTTCGGAGCGATGACCACAACGGGCATGTTTTCGTCGATGAGCGCAATAGGACCGTGTTTCATTTCGGCTGCAGGATAGCCCTCAGCATGGATGTAGGAGATTTCTTTGAGCTTGAGCGCTCCCTCCAACGCCACAGGGAAATTCGAACCGCGGCCCAGGTAGAGGAAATTCTTGGCGGACTTGAACGCCTGCGCGATATCTCGAATGCGGCCGGACGCCCGAAGGACGTACTCCGCCTTTTGCGGCAACTCCTCCAGCTCATGAAGAAGCGATGAGAGTTTCTCCTTTGCAATGCCCCGGCTTTTCGCGAGCATGATCGTAATAAGAGAAAGAACAGCAAGCTGAGACGTGAAAGCCTTCGTGGACGCGACACCTATCTCCGGCCCGGCATGAATATATACTCCGCCATCAGACTCCCTTGCAATGGTGCTACCCACAACATTTACAACTCCGAGTGCCAATGCCCCCTTCGACTTGGCTTCCCGCAATGCCGCCAGCGTATCTGCCGTTTCGCCACTCTGGCTGATGGCAAGGACTACATCTCCTTTCCCGACAATGGGATGCCGGTATCGAAATTCGGAAGCGTACTCTACTTCGGCCTGGACGCCGGCAATCTGCTCAAGCAAGTATTCGCCGACAAGGGCGGCGTGCCACGAAGTGCCACAGCCAAGCAGAATGAACCTACGAGCTCTGAGCAGCTCGTCTCTTACACGTTCTAGACCACCAAGCTTGACATCCTCTTCGCGCTTTAGCAACCTGCCTCTCATCGCGTTTCGAATAGTCTCAGGCTGTTCATGTATTTCTTTCAGCATGAAATGTTCATACTTGCCGCGCTCGATATCTTGCAGGTCGAGCGTAAGCACCTCCATGAACTTCTCAACAGGGACCTTGAAGAGCGTCGTTGTGCGTACTCTTTCGGCCGTGACCACTGCCATCTCACCATCTTCGAGAAAGATAACTCTGCGTGTGTGGGCCACGATGGCAGAGGCATCAGAAGCAACTATGTGTTCTCCATCTCCGACGCCGATGACGATGGGACTTCCATTGCGGGCAACGACAAGCTTGTCGGGCTCATGCCTTGAGATCACGGCTATACCAAATGTTCCCTTGACCTGATTCAGCGCGCGCCGGACGGCATCTTCAAGAGTCGCGTTCCGCACGCGGAACTCCTCGATCAAATGGGCCAGAACTTCGGTGTCCGTGGCAGACCGAAACTTGTGCCCGGCATCGACGAGCTTCCGCTTCAAGACTGCATAGTTCTCGATTACACCATTATGGATGAGGGCAACTTCGTCACGGCAATCGACATGAGGATGTGCATTCGCTTCGTCAGGCTCTCCGTGGGTCGCCCAGCGGGTGTGGCCTATGCCGAGTGTCGAGGCGTACGTGATATTCTTTAGTGCTTCTTCCAGATTCCTAATGCTACCAACGAGCTTGATGATGTCGATCCGGTCACGGTCAACGAGGGCAACGCCGGCGGAGTCGTAGCCGCGGTATTCTAGGCGTTTGAGTCCTTCTAGAACAATAGGTACCGCGCTTCGTGTTCCTACATAGCCGACGATACCGCACATAGATTAGGTTTCCTTTCCAACATGGGCAAAAGAACCGCCAAGTGGCGAACCACGTCACTCCTCTTAGACATTGCCTTGGGAGCTTTCCAAGGACTTGGCACCCGATTACCCCACTTTCATGGTTGCACCAGAGCCGCGACCGCCATCATGCGGCCGGAGCGATCACCGTCTCTGCGAAAAGAATGGAACAACTGTGAATTGCAGATTGTGCAGTGGGGTGACACATCAATATTCCCTTTCACAAGTCCGGCTGCCAACAGCTGGTCGACGTTCGCTTTTTTCAGATCGAGATACAAACGCCTGTCCCGTTCTTGGACGTACTCATTTGCAAACTCAGCTGCGACCTCGGCACCGACCTCATAGCAGCACTGGCCCGCGGACGGGCTGATATAGGCCACAACATCTTTGAAGGAAATACCAAAATCTTCTCGAATTCGCGTCAACGTCTTGGCCACAATGGTTTTGGCCGTTCCTCTCCATCCCGCATGGACGACGGCAAGGACGTGCCGAACCCGGCCAAACAACACAATCGCTGCACAATCAGCAATTGCTGCAACTAGAGGCAGATTCTCGGTGATTGTGATGAGCGCATCGCAGTTGGTGTATTCTCCCGGTGTCGAAACAACTTCGATCCGGTCTGAATGACATTGCAGCGGGATCGCCGCTTTATTGAGATCCAGCCGAAGCGTATTAAACAATAATCGGCGGTTCTCTAGGACCGTTGAGGGACTATCGTTCACCTGATAGCTTAGATTCATCCCCCACGGCTCGGGACTTGCACCTCCACGTCGCGTGCTCATCCCAAACCGGACTGCTTCGTATCTGTTCAAGAGATCTGATTCTATGATCATACTTCGTACTTATCCTCACAACACGATGAAATGATTCTCCAGTTCCTGTCTGTTTTCTGGTCCCCTCAACTATCGCAGAGGAATCCTGATCTCAATGACTGTTCCGATGCCAACAGTGCTTTTAAGTGAGATTGTTCCGTTGAGGTCTTCGATCACCTTCTGCGCAATTGCCAAGCCCAGTCCCATTCCGTCGGTCTTCGTGGAGAAATTTGGCTGAAAGACTTTTGCCTGAAGACTTTCTGGAATGCCGGCCCCTGTGTCTGAGAACCGGATCCTGCACACTTCATGCGCAACCTCGACCTCAATCGATACCTCTCCCCCTTTCTCCATCGCCTGAACGCTATTTCTGACAATATTGATGAAGACCCGCCTGAGCTCATCTTTGTCGGCGATGACGTGAGCGGGTACCGAGGATCGACGGGCGTGAACGTCAATCCCACGGACCTCCTGAAACAGGTTGACCGTTTCAGCGACCAATTCATTCAGGTCAACACGCTCAAACTTGCGGGCCGGCATACGGGCGAAATCCGAGAATTCTGATGCGATTCTCGTCAGGACCTCGATCTGCTCGATGACTGTCTGCGAAACTCGCTGTAGAACGTCACCAAAGTCCTTCCCCCCTTGTCGATATGCTTGTACGAGGTGCTGAACCGACAGTTTGATGGGAGTGAGGGGATTCTTGATCTCATGGGCCACCTGCTTCGCCATCTCCTTCCAGGCCATTTCCCGTTCCGCCCTCGCAAGGTGCTGCCTGCTTGTCTTGAGCTCAGATGTCATTTCATTGAATGAGCGGATGAGATCACCTACTTCGTCAGCCGATTTCGCTTGCAGAACGATATCGAGATCACCTTTTCCGACACTGCGAACAGCCTTTGACAACTCGCGGAGTGGTTTCGAGAGCGTGTGCGCGAGAACAATTGCCATCCCTATAACCAACATAACAACGAACGCGTACGCTCCCAATACAAACGCATTGCGTTGTGCGAGCTCTTCGTCAATTTCCTGCTGCCTATAGAGCGCAGGAACTGCCAGCACCCCTCGGATGCTGCCGCCGATGACGATCGGACGGTAACCGACAAAATAGTTTATTTCTCCAATACGTTCCTGCGACTTATAGAATCCACGGCCTAGCGTCATGGCGTTGCCGAAGGCGGTCCCAGTCAATCGGCCATCCAGGATCGAGGCACGGTAGAGTTCCGGCCTGCTGCTCGCTTTCAGCGATGCGCCTTCATAGACTGAGAAATCAATTCCATAGTCTGCTGCGATTGCCTCACAAAAGTCATTCGTAACACCAGAATTGAAATCGTCCTCATCGAGCACCGTAGATACGAACCGCTGCTCAATCAGGTCAAGTTCCTCTGAGAGGCGACGTGTGATATTTTCATCGAGGCGTGCCACTGCAAGCTGCCGGTCATAGTAAGCCATCAGGAGCAGAGGCAGCAGGGAGAGAACTGCGAACGAGAACGCGAGTTTGTCGCGGAATCCGAACCTCGGAGGAATCCCTTTCAGAAACTCGCGGGCAAGCATGACTGCAACCGTCAGTGCCAGAAACAAGACATACACGAGGAGAGTTTTGACGATGCCGAAGAGATGCCACCGAAGGCCGAGCGTGAGAATGCCAATTGAAAGTACACGGGATGAATCGGAGTCATCTCTTGCGTAGATAACCTCGTAGGTATTTCCTTCGACTTCCTGCTCCAACCAAACGAAGCGTTCCGCACTGTTCACAAGTGCGGCTGCAATCGCCTGCGGAAGAGCCATTCCGCGAAAGAGAACAGGATCATTCGTCGACCAAAGCTCGCCACCCCGATATTCTGAAATGAAGGTCGGCCTGACCAACTCTTGAATTCGGCTCGAAGATGCCGCACGCAGCTGTTCCGGCGCCTCACCACGGAACAGGGAACGCTGGCTCGCTGACATTATAACAGCGATGGTCCCAATCGGCTGCACGCGCTCATCTAGAACGTGCTCCCATTGACCATAAAACTTCTTCGTGCCTTCGACGCCCTTACGGTCAACAACGAGCAGTGCATCTTCCTCCCTATGAAACAATTCCGTCAACAGTTCCATCTGGTCGTAAGAAGACAAACCTACAGCAAACCGGCTGATCTCCTTCCCGGTCTTTCCATAGACGACTAGTGCGGAGCTGTAGCCTTCCCTGCTTAGAAGCGTCTGTGCCCAGAGGTTAAACGCAAGGTCTGTAGAAGAAGCAGAATCCGATCCATTTGCCGCCAATTGATCGGCCGCCTTCATCGTCGCTGCTCGGATGCTCTCTGACATGACGAACGAAAGCCACGTATCCGCCGGCCGCAGAAGCTCCTCAGCGAGGATCTTCACTCGTTCTCTCTCCTTTTCATGGGTCTTCACGTCAAGCGAAACAACTGCAATGATAAATCCTGAGGCAAGCAGGATAGCGATCGACAACGGAGTTCCTCTTCGAAGGAATGCCGGCGTTGCCTCAGGCGCTTCTGCTTGAAAAAGCAGAAAAGCACCGAAAAGATAGAGTATCGAGGGTACTACAAGAGGCAGCTGTCCGGGCCAATCGATCAGGAGATACACGCCGTAGCCGGCCATGAAGGATATTGTGACCAGTGAGATCCTGCCCAGCCGGGATTTCACTTGTCTCATGAATATCCCGCCAATCCGTGCAACCACAATGAAGGACGCTCCCACGGCTGCAATCAGAGCGAGCGTCAACATGAGGATATTGAAGTGCATGACAGCCATTTCGGCGCCTGGCAGCAGCGAAATCGGATCGAGGTATTGAATAGTTGAATCGAACACGAAGCTCCTCAGCGACGCGCCGTAGCCTCTTACAACCCATTGAAATCCGACGAGGAAGACGACGGCTGTCATCAATCGGAGCCATTCCATTTTTCGATTATCATGCCACCCCGCGGTTCGCGTATCGTCATACCATTGGACTGCGCTGCGGAAGAGAAGCCCAAGCGTTGCAAAAACGCACACTGAGGAAATCGCGAGTTCGCCGAGCGAGCCGGCAAGTCCGAAGGGAAATGGCGAGGCGTGAACGGCTGGATCGAAGAGGTACCCTCCGCCGAGAACTGATGGGAATCCGGTATATCGCCAGCCGAGGCGTACAAGCCATAGAACTGGTATCAGGAGAAGGCGACGATGGCCGAGACCCTTTTCCTTCATGAGACTGCCAGCCAGCGCGACAGCAACGAACAGCATCGCGAGCGCTGCGGCCATCGCGACACCGCGATCCAGCCACCGACCGGCCTTCGCTTGTTCGACAGTGACTGTCGGTGCAGAAATGAGTGCATAGGTGAGGATACTCTGATTTCGATCGGAGATGGGCACGGCGAACATTTGAGCGCCCCCGGTGTCTTTGCTCGACACTTCGGAGGTGAACTCGACCGCAACCCCTGTCTCGCGTTGGAACGTCTGGGCAAAACTGAGTTGAGAAACAAAGCGGTTCGAAAGCGGATACTTCGTCTCAAGAGGGCTGCTCACAAAGACGGTCGGGCCGGCAGGTCCCGCATTTTTTCCCACCGAAAGAAACCTGTGAAGCCCTGACAGCGTAACAAACACGACCTCTTCGGAAGTGCCCTGCGTCAACGCTGCAGGGTATCTACTCCGAACGCTACGGCCAGCCCAAAAAACGATACTCCCTGATGCGTCGACGACATCAAAACTCGGGCTTTCTTCAGTGCGATATGTTTCCAAGCGCTGAAATGCCGACGCCTTCAAAGCAGGAGTTTGGTCCCGGAACGCTTTCTGAATGTCAGGTTCCTGCAGCACGCGTTCCGCCAGTTCCGCCTGCTCGATTATGGTTGCACGAATCCGTTCCTGAACGAGCTCTGCGAGATCTTTCTCCCTCGAAGACCTCAATTCGGTCCAATCCGATTCGATCTGTCGGTGCCAAAGCAGTTTGGCGAGCAACAGTAATGCCACCACCCCGATTGAAACGAAAAAGCCCCACCATGCGGGGCGAATCCATTTTGCGTCGAGGATGAGGGGCATACTGGTTCGTTGATTCTCAGTAAATATTGAATTGGCTCACAACCCAGCGACCGTCCTGGTTGCGCAGCGATACGTACACTTGGGCGGATTCTTTCCTTCCGCGGGCAATGGAACTCAAGCGTCCGGTCGCATACGGCGTCGACCCGGCGTCGCTAAAACGAGAGAACTCAAACGACAGCGACGAGCGGCTGGAAAGGTAGCGCTGGAGAATGGAAATGGTTTGATTTGAAGAGAAGTAACCGCTTTCGCCGCTTGACATGTTGACAAATACCTGATCGGCGAAAGCGCTGGAGAATTCTGCGAGTGAGGACGACGCGATGCCCTTTTCAATCGTCTCAAAGAGCTTACGCACGTCCGCCCGTTGAGCCGATTTTGCCTGCAGGTGGCGCGCAGCAGCCGGTCTTCGCTGCATCAACGAGCGAAGGTCGGGAACCTGAGCCTGAAGCGTGTGCCCGAAGAGAAGTACTGCAATAGTCGTAACGAGCGCGCGTGGCCGCATAGACGCTCACAAAGTATCAGAAAACGGAAAGAAAGTCAACCAAGACCTGGCGCACAAACGCCAACGCCACCTCTGCTCCCTTCTCACGTAGCCTCATGCAGCAGCGGTGGCGTTGTCAAAATTTGTCAAAGATCGGACTTCAGATGACTTCACTTCCTTAGTGCCGAAAGAAGGTTCGGCTTTACCTGTCTGGTCCCTCCTGCAGGAATGGTTCGCTTGAGATCAGGATTGGACTTTGCTATCTGGTATGCCCAGTCAAAGGTGATTCGCTGAGGTGTGACCTCCCGGACTCTGATTTTCGCAAAGTGGTCATCCCACGTCCAGACAATGTAGGTGTGTCCAGGAATTGCCTCAACAATTCTCGAAGGAGCCCAACCACCTTCGGGTGCAACAACGATGTCATAGAGCGACCCGGTGTACCCCATATCCTGAATATCAGTGTCATCCCACACATTGAGATAATACCGCCCATTCAATGCCTCAAAGAAAACATCTGTGTAGTCATCGTTGTAGTTCCCAATTGAGTAGGTCGAAAAGTCGTACCCGGCGAAAAGCGGAGCTACGCGATAGTTGTTGAGCTTCGTGCCAAATCCCTCAGGCCTCGGCGTGGCATACACAACATCGGTGCTCAGTTCGCTTTCATTGTCCTCAAAATCGTACGCCGAGATTCCATAGTAGACCCGCTCACCGTTGCGCGCCCCGAGATCCACAAACCGGGCCTCCACCGTAGTGCCAATGAGCTTGTATTCACCGTCGTATCGATCGCTGATCCAGACCCGATAGCCTGCCAAATCCGGCTCCTGATTCCGCAGCCAGCGCACTTCGACAGAATTACTGAAGGCGGTAGCAATCACTCCCTGAGGAGGAGTTGGCGGTGTCGTGTCCACAATGAAATGTTCGCGGCAGCTTACAAGAGTCAAGGCGACGATTACAATTCCCAGTAGTTTCATGGCTTCCTCTCCTGAAATAATCAGCAACTACGTTTGGAGGGACAAAGCATGTGCCATTTCGCAAAACCTGAGTTTTCGCCTGGATTTTGAACTGCGTTCGAGCCCGGTGTATCAGACAGAACCGCCCCTGTCCACGTTTCTGGACAGAGGCGGCGAACGGCTTTAGACTGAGGAACACGGTGTCTGCGGCATCTCCCCTTTTTGCGTCAGAGGGCCGCACGACTATGGATTCAGGTCAAGTTTGAACTCCCGTGATTGAAGATACCGATGGCTTTTCCTTTGAGCTGCATTCCGTGGAAAGGAGTGTTCTTGGACTTCGATTTCAGGAGCTCTTTGTCCACCGTCCATTCAATGTCGGGATCAATGATCGTCAGATTTGCCAACTCCCCCACTTTGATGATAATGGGCGGGAGAGAAAGGATCGCCCTTGGTCTGGTCGAGAGCTTCTCGATGAGCTGCATCAACGTGAGCACACCTTTGGCAACAAGCTCGGTCAAGCAGATCCCGACACACGTTTCGAGTCCAACGATGCCGAACGGTGCCTGCGTGTATTCCACCTCCTTTTCGTCGATCGTGTGAGGGGCATGGTCCGTCGCTATGACGTCGATAGTCCCGTCCTTGAGGCCGGCCTTCAGTGCGGCAGCATCTTCTCGTGTTCGCAATGGCGGATTCATCTTTGTATTCGTGTCGAAACTCGTCACCACCTCTTCAGTGAGCGCGAAATGATGAGGTGCGACCTCACAGGTGATGTTGAGACCCTCAGCTTTTGCTGCCCGCACAGCGTCGAGAGCACCCTGTGTGCTAATGTGAGCCACGTGATACCTCGCACGCGGAATGTAGCGGAGCATGATGATATCCCGAGTGACCATGAGCTCCTCCGCAATAGGAGGAATGCCTGGCATTCCCAGTCTCGTCGCGGTCTTTCCTTCATTCATGCATCCCGCCTGCGTCAATTCAGGTTCTTCAGCATGCTGAATGACTGGCACACCGTACATCGACGAGTACTCGAGGGCACGTCGCATGATTCCCGCGTGCGCGATCGGAGCACCATCATCAGAGAAACCAACAGCTCCTGCTTCCGCGAGTTCAGCCATTGGAGCGAGTTCTTCACCCTTCCGGCCCTTTGTCGCCGCCCCGATTGGGTAGACGTCTACCAATCCGTTGCAGACCGATTTCCCTTTCTCACGGACATAACGCGCCACCGATTCGTCATCAATTGCAGGATTGGTGTTCGGCATACAACACACCGCGGTAAATCCACCCTCCGCCGCTGACGCACACCCGGTTTCGATCGTCTCCTTGTGCTCGTACCCTGGCTCACGGAGATGCACGTGCATATCGATGAGACCGGGAGCGACAACCTTCCCTTTCAGGTCAATACTCTTGTATCCCTGGGGAGCGGATATCGAGGGAGCGATGCGGTCAATTCGCCCGTCGGTGATCTGGATGTCAACTACCTCGTCCCGTTTGGTGACCGGGTCGATGAGTCTGCCGCCTTTGAGAAGAAGCTTCATAGGATCCTCTGGTCAATTAGTTGTGCCGAGCAAATAGAGAACCGCCATACGGACGGCAACACCATTGGTTACCTGCTGCAGAATGACCGAGTGTTCGCTGTCGGCCAGATCTGCCGAGAGTTCGACGTCACGGTTAATCGGTCCGGGGTGCATGATTGTGATCGGTTTGCCTGCCCGCGCGATCTTCTCCTTTGTGAGTCCGAAGAATCTGTGATATTCCCGCAGCGACGGGAATAATCCACTCTTCTGGCGCTCGAGCTGAATTCTGAGAACGTTGAACGCATCGACTTCCTGAATGACATCGTCGAGCCGGTGATATACCTTGACGCCGAGATGCTCGAGGTCACGGGGAATGAGCGTCGAAGGTCCGCAGATGGAGACGTGCGCGCCCATCGTCGTCAGGCCAAAGATGTTCGAGCGCGCCACCCGGCTGTGCGTGATGTCTCCCAGAATACAGACACGAAGTCCTTCCAGCGTGCCGAATTTCTCTCGCAGCGTATACATATCAAGGAGCCCTTGCGTCGGATGCTCATGCCACCCGTCACCCGCATTGATGATGTTTGAATCGAGCACACGAGTCAGGAATTGCGCTGATCCCGGTGCGGAGTGACGGATCACAACCATATCGATCTTCATCGCTTCAATATTGCGCGCTGTGTCTTTCAAGGTCTCGCCTTTGCTCGTGCTGCTCCCTGCGGAGGCAAAGTTTACGACGTCTGCAGAGAGCCGGCGCTCAGCCAGCTCGAACGAAATGCGCGTCCGGGTCGAGCTCTCGAAAAAGAGATTTACGACCGTTTTTCCCTGCAGTGGAGGGACCTTTTTGATGGGCCGGTCGAGGACTTCGCGAAACGACGCCGCCGTGTCAAGGATAAGCGTGATCTCTTCCTTCGTCACACCATCAAGTCCCAGAAGATGACGACTTTTCAGCTTCATTGAACTGCCTCCTTTCCATCCTCTTCCGGCTCGAGGAGCACAACACCATCCTCGGGATCGATTTCGGTCATTGTCACACGAATCTCCTGTTTCAGCGATGTCGGGACACTTTTTCCGATGAAATCCGCTTTGATGGGCAGCTCTCGATGGCCGCGATCTACGAGCACCAGAAGCTCGATCAAGGAAGGCCGCCCGAGATCGGTGAGTGCGTTGAGAGCAGAGCGAATCGTCCGCCCCGTAAAGAGCACATCGTCTACCAGAACGACTTCTTTGCCCGTGACATCGAAGAGGATTTCAGTGCTCTTGAGTTGTGGCTGATCCAGACGCCCCCGCAAATCGTCGCGATAGAGCGTAATGTCGAGAATGCCGACCTGCACTTCCTTCCCTTCAAT
>Ga0233420_10000488_pt1 | contig 16909 bp, 7 predicted proteins | sample Watercolumn_Mata_4_FD_183009 | JGI IMG/M metagenome (GOLD analysis project Ga0233420, IMG submission 183009) | Freshwater microbial communities from Lake Matano, South Sulawesi, Indonesia - Watercolumn_Matano_2014_102_MG | ecosystem: Environmental > Aquatic > Freshwater > Lake | place...
AGGGCACTTCGTCCCAGTCAATGAAGTTGGGAGGTGCTTTCACAACGCCCGCGTCGTCAACAACGCCCGGACAGCCGATTCCGATCGCCGTCATCGTCTGATGCCCCGACTTGTCGATCGCATCGAGGATCGCCTCATTGATTTGCTTGAGAACGGCTTTCGGACCCTGGTCCGCGAGAGTTGGGAATTTGTTCTGATAAAGAATCGATCCGGCGGCTGTCACAATCCCTGCTTTGATCGTTGTCCCGCCGATGTCGACTCCGACAACCATATTCGAGTTTTCCGTTTTCATCTCGCTGTGAAGCTACGGAAAATTCCTGTCGAAAAAAACACCTTGTACCAGATGGTACAGAACGCGCTGATGCGGCAGAACCTCATTGAAGCTTTGCGTTCAAATGAGCATCGTCAGCATTCACAAAAAAAAGGGTATCCGCCCCAAGGGACGAATACCCTTTCTTCAGTAACCCGCAAAGGTTATTTCATGAGAACCATCTTTTGCACCAGCCGTTTGCCACCGGCTTCAACCGTCGCAAAGTATATTCCGGACGGCAACCCTGCCGCGTCAAAGCTTTTCACATACCATCGTCCAGGCTCAGCAACATCATCCATCAGAGTCGCGATTTCCTGTCCGAGAACGCTCACAACTTTTACTACGACTCTGCCGCGTTCCGGAACAGCGAATCTGATCCGTGTCGATGGATTGAATGGATTGGGATAGTTCTGGAGAAGCACGAACTCCGTCGGCACCGCCGAAGTCAGGGCTTCACCCTCCTCCACGCTTGTGATCGGAAGATTGGATATGCCCACTGCATCGATCTCGTTCCAGCTCGGAACAGCGGGCGAATTGATCGCAATCCGCACCTGGCTCACATTGTACGACGTCAATGCGAAGTTCACACTGAAAATGCGCGACACGGCCGGCTTGACCGACGCTGTCCCGGACCAGACCTTATCCCATTGATTGGTGTTCGGATTCTTCACGTAGATCGTGTCAACCGCGCCCGGATTGTACGTTTCCCAAATCGCGATCGAGCTCACCGGCGCGGGATTGCTGAAGCCGAGTTCCAGATATTCGCGCTGATTGTCCATGCTGCTGCTGGCCCACGCTTCTCCGATGTCGCCGTAGAGCGGATAGACATTGGGCGGGCCGAGAAGCTGGGCAGCCGCCCATGCTCCCGTCCCATACTGACTGCTGAATCCGAGCACTGACGTTGCGTACCGAACCGACGTTGTTCCGACCGTAATGTAGTTCGTCCGCGTCAACGTATCAGATCGCGACCCGCTTGTGACGATGAGGCGTACAGTGTACGAACCGACATTCTGATACGTCTTGAGGGGATTTTGCGACGTGCTGCTCGTGCCGTCGCCGAAACTCCAGTTGTAGGCAAATGCGGCAACCGAGTTCCCTCCCTGACTGCCGGAATTCCGCTGGAGGGATATCTGCTTGTGCTCGCCTGCTGCAGGAATATCCTGCAGGGAGAGCACCTCTGCCGACTGAATTCGGTTCACTCCGGTGATCGCCTTTGTTGTTCCGTCAATATCACAGACGTACCAGTAATCGCCGGTTCCTGACGTCGGCACCTGGAACGTTCTAATCAACCCGCTGGCATCGTAGATCTGAACGACGGCTCCGGACGCGGGAAGCGTTGCTTCTGTTGAATACCGGTGTACGTAGTACTTGTACGTCCCGGTGAAGAACTGAGAGATCGTAATTGTTTCGGGTCCGTAGCCGCTTGTTTCATCATGATCCAGTACCGCGTAGGGTGCGCTCGTCGAGTTTCCCTTATTACCAAAGTACACATGATAGGTTGAACCGCTGATAGCAGGTGTCCGAAGATGTGAATCGAGATCTTGCGGCGTAGATCCCCAGTTGAGGACAAGGCGAAGCGAGCTGCCGGTCAGCGTGGGAGAGAGTGAGATGTTGAGCTGGGTGGTGCCGCTGCTCGTGATGACGACCTGGGAATTTGAATATGATGTGTATCCAGTTGCCGTCGCGCTGACGGTCTGGGTTCCTTCCGTCGACAGATCTGTGAACTGGACCGAGAGGGGCGCAGATCCGCTTGTTGGAGTTGCCGAGAAGTTTGACCTCAGCATTCCAACGGGCACGTTCGTAAGCACATACGCTCCGTCACTTCCCGATATCGCTGTCCTGCCAGCGCAGCTGACAACAGCTCCCGCGATCGGAAGGCCGGTCGTGGCACTGGTGACTTTGCCGGCGAGCGTTCCCACAGAACCGGTCGCGGCGTTCACCTGAATATATCCCGTCTTCGTCAGAGTATCTTTTGCAGTGCCACTCGTTACGATCAATCGAACGGTGTACGTTCCAGCCGACTGATACACGTGGGACGGATTCTGCGACGTGCTGAATGCGGTGTTATCTCCGAAGTCCCACGAATACGTCAATGCTGCCGTGCGGTGTTCGCTCTCACCACCTGAGCGGAGAAGCGGTTTGGCAGGCTTTTCGATTCTTGAAGTGGCAATATCACCCAGTGACAGCACTTCTGACGACTGAATTCTGTTCACAGAAGTGACAGATCTTGTTGTCCCGTCGATATCGCAGACGTACCAGTAGTCACCCGAACCGGTTGTCGGCACCTGAAAGGTTCTCAGTAATCCCGTCGATCCGTAGATCTGCACAACGGCGCCCGAGGTTGGGAGTGAGCCGTCGCTTGAATAGCGATGGACGTAGTACTTGTATGTTCCCGTGTAGAACTGGCTGATCGTAATTGTCTCGGGGCCGTATCCGCTTGTTTCATCATGATCGAGAATCGCGTACGGCGCTCCGGTCGCACTCCCTTTATCCCCGAAGTAGACGTGGTAGGTCGAGCCCCCGATCGACGGCGTCCGCAGATGCGAATCCAGGTCCGCCGGCGTCGATCCCCAGTTGAGGACGATGCGGAGCGCATTTCCCGTAATGGTTGGCGAGAGCGAGATATTCAATGTTGTCGTCACGCCACCGGTGATGACCACCTGGTTGTTGGAATACGACATATATCCCGTTGCAGAAGCGGACACACTCTGCATGCCTTCAGTGGAAAGATCTGTGAACTGTACAGTGAGCGGCGCCGTTCCGCTTGTGGGAGAGGCGGTGAAATTGGCATCGAGCGTTCCGACAGGTACATTCGTGATGGTGTACGATCCGTCGGTACCTGTTGTGCCGGTGCGCCCGGCGATGGAGACAGTTGCACCGGAGATCGCAAGTCCCGTGAGTGCATTCGTGACCTTTCCCGTCAGCGTTCCGGTGGTGACGCCTCCACCAAAAGCACCGGATGCTATCCACGACGCGCCAAAAATGGTTCCATGATTCGCATTAGAGGTCGCGTCATTGGTTGTTGTACCGGTACCCTCGTTGAATCGCCAGTATCCTATCAGTCCGGTCTCGTTGCCGTTGAGTTGGCGCAAGCGGTCTGTCTGGATTTGCTGCTGCGTGCGGGTAACGTTCCAGATTCGGATCTCATCGACTTTGCCTTTGAAGTAGTACGTTTCGTTGTCATCCTTGTACAGGCCGAAGGTCATCGGATTCGCTGGATCATAATCAAGGTTCCCGCTTTTCGTCTGCGAGGCCTTCAGGACGCCGTCGACATACAGTCTCATTGTCGCGCCGTCATATGTTCCGGCGATGTGATACCACTTGTTCAACGTGATCGAGTTTGGGGCTTCAAGGTAGTACATTCCACCCCCGAGCGTCGTCAGGCCGAACGAAACGCCCGAGAGCCCGTCAAGAGCGAGACAATACCCGCTCTCGATCAATTGCGTGTCGAACACGTTCGAAAGGATACTGGCATAGTTCCCTTGTGCTTCTGCATTGAACCAAGCTTCAACAGTTATCTCCGTTGTTGGTTTAAGTGCCGACTTGTCACCGATGTTTACATAGTTCGAAGATCCGTTGAACTGTAGCGCCTTGCCGGGATCCTGTCCATAGACGGTGCCCGGTGCTGCGAGTGAAAGACTCAACACCATACAGACGACTAAGACGATGGAGTGATCTACAAAAGAACTGTATGCAAGGCGTGATTTCATAAGCCCTCCCTTTCGATAGGTATCTCGCAACAGGTGATATGGACGCGCGTGACAGTGCAGACGGGATCTGGCTCATCGGGATTCGCAGGTGAAAGCGGGGCAATTCCCTGGACGAGCATGGTTGCAAAAAATATATCGCCCCAATTGCTCAATGTCAACGAGAGAATGTGATGGTGGTCAATGCCGCGAAGTCTTTCACTCGGCGAGGATGTTGCTTCCAATCAACAGTACGTCTCGCTTTGATGCACTCCTGACAGCCAACCCCTGATCGGCATGCAGATGGTCCCCGTACAAAGAAAGTGCCCGCCGAGAATGGCGGGCACTTCTTCAATGAGCAGCTTGTCGGGCCGAATCGCTCACCTACTTCATCAGGATCATTCGCTTCGTTGCGGTGAAGTTCGCTGCTTTCAATGAGTAGAAATACACTCCCGATGGAAGGAGCCCCCCGCGGGAATCCCGGCCGTTCCAGATGACCGCATGCGTACCAGCAGCAAGGGACCCATCGAGCAACGTGATCAGCTTTTGTCCGAGCAGGTTGTAAATCGTCAAGGAGATCCTCCCAGCCTGCGGAAGGGAGAACACAATCTGCGTTGACGGATTGAACGGATTTGGATAGTTCTGCTCAAGAACATATTCTTGTGGAATGATCGGATTCGATTCGACAGCGGTCACTGCGGCGTCGATCACCAAAGGCGAGACCGTCGCGGGCTGAGCCGCTCCCGTTGTTGCATCATATCCGGGTGTTGCTGTCGTTGTCGCCGGTGAATAGTCGAGCTTGTCCACGGTAACCGTATACGTTCCTGGCGCGAGTTCGGCGATCGTGAACGAACCGTCGGCATTTGAAACGCCGTAGCCGGCAACCTGACCGGAGACATTCTCCACTGCATACACGAGCGATCCCTCGATACCGACCGTTGCACTTCCCTTTCCGAGCGAGGTCGGCGTGAGAGAGCGAATACTTCCCCGAATCGATGTGTACCCGGTTGCAGACCGTGTCATCGGGACCACGACAATGTCAATTCCCGTGACTGTTGTTCCATTGACGTTGACTTTCGTCGCCTTGCGCCATTCCTTCGTCGGGCCGCCAAGCGAATAGTACGACGGGACATAGTGTCCAAGAGGAATTGCCAGAACGATGTAATCCCCCGGGGGGAGGTTCGAGAGCGCGTAGACACCGACAGAATCCGTATCCGTCACATATGCACGCGGCGTGAACAATGTGTCTTTTCCGTTCACGAGGAACCGATACCCTATGATTCTCGAGACAACACCAGCACGACCTACCGAATCGACCACCGTTCCAGCGATCTTTCCATATGCCACAGGAAGAATCGGTCGAAGGGCAAAACTGATGTTTTCGGTGTTCGCGGTCACCTTGATGATATCGGCTGAGAGCAGATCGCTCCGGTTGTTGTAGAACATCTTGTAGAAACCGGCTGCTTCCGCCTGAGCAATATACGAACCCTGCGGTACTTTGAGCGCATACCGGCCGAGGCTGTCTGTTTTGGTTTTCAGGACATACGTCGAGTTGCCATCAAGACGAAAATCGGCGAAGCCTGCTTCGATGGCGTTCATTCCCGCCCCCATCCCTTCGAGCCCTCGCATTCCACTCGGAGCACCGAGGACAGACGCGAAGACCTGACCGAGATCAAACAGGTCTCGGTTGTCACCATCAGACGACCAGTCATCGGTGCTCGGCCGGCAAGAATTGAATCCGAACGAGGAGACAGTGAAAGCCACCACGGCGTTCTTCAGGGGCTTCTTCAGAGTATCTGTGACCACGCCGCTCACCGTCCAGATCGGGATGATGACCTTCGATTTCAGCTTGAAGTTCACTGTGACAACGATACTATCTTTCACCGGGATCGGCTTCGCCCCCGTCATGGTCGCCGCACCATCGTACCACTGCTCGAGATAGTCACCTTTCATCGGAATAGCCCGCGCCAGATACGTGCCGAAGTCAAGCTTCGGGATCGTATACTTTCCCAGCGAATCGGTTGTCGCGTAGTACCCGAAGTGATCTATCAGGTTTTGACCATAGAGACGAACCGTCACGCGCGGAATCGGCTTGCCGGTCGTGTCCGTAACGACTCCTGCGATCGTCCCCGTCGGCCCGCTCACTGTTATCGTGAATGTCTGACCCGCCTTTCCGCCCTTCGTCGAACTAACCGTGAGGTAGACTGCATACATACCCTTTTGAGCCGGCGTCCAGGTAATAAGACCGGTTGAATCGATGACCATGCCCGGCGGCCGCGTCGACAGCAGGTATTTGAATTTCGCCGACGTGTCTGACGACACCGCTCGAACCTGGTACACGTAGGGTACGCCGACTCGACCTGTTCTGACCGGCTCTGAAGTGATTTTCACGACATCGATTTTCGGAGCGACGGTGATAGTCACCGTCACCGTGTTGCTGCGCAGCGTGCTCCCTCCTTTCATCTTCGCTTCTATATAGTACAGATACACGGGCAAAACGGAGCCTGCAGGCGGAGTGTCGACTTTTGTGTTTGACGTCGTTGAATCGATCCGCGTGAATGCCAGTGCGTTGGCCATTGCAGCGCGATAGACCAGATAATACCGCACAGAGTCTCCGGGTGGACGAGACCACTTCAGCTCGACCTTGCCCTCATATCCGGCAAACGCCATCAGCGTGAATGGATACGTTACATGCTGAGCGATCGTCACGGACGTACAGATCACTGCGCAGACAGCGATCAATACCAGAATGTGTATTCCTCTTCGCATCATCGCATGTTCCTCCTTCCCTCCTTTGTGTGAATGTTCCGGGCGGAATCAATTGCCGCCCATGACAAATTCAGTCGATACAAATTGTGGTAGCGCCGGGACTTTATTATTGATCTAGGTCACACGGAAGAAGCCAGAGGAGAGAGGCACTTCCACACCGGCGGGACCTATCTATCAGTATTGGACAGACCTCGGCCCAAAAAGGTTTATCTACAGCAATGGGTCCAAAACCCCTTTCAAAACTGCACTTTCAGCGTGACCACAGATGAACGCTTTGTCTTGACTCGAACCGACTTGTCCGCGATTGGTAGTGACGTACCGTTTTCTTCAAGGAAGTTCGACAGCACCGCCTTTGTTGGAGTCCGCGGAAGTGTCAGCACCGCTTCCGTGTCCTCACCTTTTGCATCATACCATTGGATGTTCCATCCATCTCCTTCCTCAGCCTTCTTCAATCCTGTCAGCACAAGATTCGAGGGCGACAGCTGCACGAACGATTGCTGCATTGGAAACGCTCCCTTGTGTACGTCCGTCAACACTGCGATGAAGGGATAGTTGAATTCGTATCCGCGTTGCACTGTCTTCGCCTCGCGCCAGGTGCCGGCGTGCGGATACAACGCATACTCAATCGAGTGCTTTCCACGATCGGCTGTCGGGTCCGGCCATTTCGGCGAACGGAGCAGCGACAGTCGCATCACGTTTCCTTTGATGTCATACCCGTACTTGGAATTGTTGACCAGGCTGACTCCGAAGTCGGATTGCGATACATCTGCCCAGGTGCGAGCCGGGACCTCGACTTTCGCCTTTTCCCAGCTGTCGCGGAGTTGCGTTGACCGTTGAATCGTTCCGTACGGAATCTCGTACGTCGCTACCGTGTCCTGCACCGCGAGCGGGAACGCAACCTTCAGAAACGTCTTCTCTTCCCACCAATCCACATCAGTCTTGAAATCGATCCTGTCAATGCCATCATACAGAACAACATCCTGAATAAAAAACGAACTGGGGAATCCCTCGGCTGGAAAATCCTTCTTCACACCTGGCTTCAGGAAGTCCCTTGACACGCGAAGAACAATTCGCACTGGTCCGCGTTCGACGATTTCAATCTTCCGGAAGGTTGATGGATATTCAACTCCGGTAAGTCCGACATTCCACGCGTCCCACGCCGAAGGATAGTCGGCAAGTAACTGGAGCTTGTTTCCGTCTCCCTTCAAGACTTCGCGGCCTGGCCGTTTATCCGTAATACTTCTCACCCATCCGGTTCCCGGGTCAAGGGAAACGACAAAGAACTCGTTTTCCAGTTTTTCCGGAGTCACGATGAGTCCGGTTGCAGCCTTCATTGAACGGTGTTGCTTCAGCTGATAGGTCTTGTATCCCATTGAAGGCACGTAGCGGGCAATGAAGAGCACATCGCGATCATACTCTCCCTTGCGCACAATTTGTGACGGGATTTCCTTGTTGCTCTCGTCAAAGACGGCGTACTCCGATTCATCCCCCTTCGGAAGGGAAACCCGCGCCACGTCGGTACGAACCCACGAAAGCGGATTGAAGATGATGACAGGAGTCGCGCCCCTGATGGCGCTCGTGTTGATCTGCTTCGTCAGAAACTGAAGCGACTTCGAGAGCTCATACGTGCCGATTTCGGCCCCCTTCTGATGCGTCTCGGTTGCGTCGATGTAGACCTCGCGAATGCTGGAGCCGGGGAGAATATCATGAAACTGATTGAAGAGAGCGTTTTTCCAGGCCGTCTCGAGCGCCGCTCCGTTGTACGGACCGCCTGAAAGTGACGCAAGGGTCGAGAACTTCTCAGCATTCGTCAGAAGCACTTCTGCGGCCCGGTTGTTCTTCTTCATATTTGCCTGGGTCGTGAACGTCCCCTGATGGTATTCGAGATACAGTTCATCCTTCCAGACAGGGAGCGTGCTGAGATCTTGCTGTTTGACTCCCTGCAGGTACGATGCTGCGGTTCCGAACCGGACGTTGGGGAACACATCGAGCGACTTCAGCCTTCCGATGCGCTCCAGCATTTCCAATGACGGTCCGCCACCATGATCACCCACACCGAACAGGACCATCATGTCAGTCATCCCTGTGTTGGCCTCGAACTGACGGAGCCAGTCAACAAGTTGATAGCCGTTTTTTACTTCGTTGACGTAGTCAAACGGGAAGTAACTCAGCACGCGTGATCCGTCGGGACCCTCCCACCAGAACATCCGGTACGGGAAGACGTTCGTGTCATTCCATCCGATCTTCTGGGTGATGAACGCATCGATCCCCGCATTGGTGTAGAATTGCGGCATGTTCCAGTTATACCCGAAAGAGTCCGGATTCCATCCGATCTTCACATCCACTCCGAACTTTTGCCTGAAGTACCTTTTCGCGTAGAGAAGATGACGGGCCCATGACTCGCCGCTGATGAGGTTGCAGTCAGGTTCGATCCACATGCCCCCGATGAGTTCCCAACGGCCGTCTTTGATACGTTCCTTCATCCTGTTGAAAAGCTCCGGATAGAGTCGCTCCATCCAGTCGTAGTACACCGCAGAACTCTGGGTGTAGGTCATATCGGGGTGTGCGTTGAAGAGGTTCAACACGGACGCGAATGTGTTCTTGCAGACCTCGATCGTCTCGTTCAGTCTCCAAAGCCATGCCGCGTCGATGTGTGCGTTTGCCGTGAAGGTGAGCGTGAACCGTTTTGCGTACGCGTCCATCGGTTTCAGTTTCGCGCGCACATCTGCCATCGATGCCTGGAAGCTCTCGAGCGGTCCGTGCACAAGAGGACGAAGATCGACAGACGCCGCGAGAGCCTGCAGTTGTCCACCGAGCCTGAGCTTCTCCGCCCGATCCACCTTCGACCTGTCCGTTCCCGGATCAGTCCGGCGGTTCGAGCTGGTCTGATAGGTATCGAAACTGAGCAGTTTTTGAGCCACCCTCAGACTCATGGAGAAGTCCTCGATCATCGCCCGGAGCGCTTTGAGTTCGTCAGAAGCGATTTGCGCACGGATGAGTCGGAGCGGACCGCCGGTGTTCACCGCCTTGATAGCGATGGTGAACCGTTCCCCGGGTTTCGCGTTCGCAGTGATCTCAAACTCGCCATCCCAGGGGAACCGGCCCTTGCCGGCACCGTTGACCCAGAGATAGCCGTAGTCATCGACCGAAAGGAGGAGTTTCATCGGTCCACTGATGGGAGTGCCGAGAAGCTTGACAGGCAGAACTATCTCTTTTCGTATCCAGCACGAATCGTGCGTGATGCTCTGGTTCAGTCTCAAAGTCTCCCAACTGGAATCATCGTACCCCGGCATCGTCGGATCCCCGGCCGGTTTGAATGATTTCAGGTCTGGACTGACTTTCCATTCATCGAACGAGGAAAGAGTGAGAGAATCGAGCGTCTTCACAAGACGATCTACATTTGTCTGCGCCGCCGCGACAAGCGGGACGAAAAGGAGCAGAAGTCTGAAGGCAAGTCTCATGCTTGTGCTCTTTCAAAGGGAATGTTCGTGATCATTTCCACGAAAGAATCGACGGTGTTCATCGGAGGGAGTGAAAATCCGGGGGAAAAGTATGGAGAGTTTTACCAACAAACAAGGAAGGCCCTCTCTTGAGTTTAACGGAAAAAGTGCGGAGACTTGAAGTCAAATCCGGTTCGCTCATGTTCTCCCTTCGAGGATCTGCCATGAAAAACGTTTTCCTGCTCCTTGCCCTCACATTCGCATTCGACGATTCCGCACTCATCGCTCAACGCTCCCGTCCCGCTTCCAGCCCCTCCGACGCCGAGAGTCGCTTGAATGCCATGCATTCAATTTCCAGTCATACGCTTCTTGAGTACGTGCGGCTCCTCTCCTCCGATGAATATGAAGGACGCCTGACTGGAACAGCCTCGTACAACAGAGCGGCACAATGGGCCGCAGACCTCTTCAGGCAATGGAACGTGAGACCACGTGGCGATAAGGTGTCATACTTTCAGGAATTCCCAAATCCATATACGCTGGTTCTCGACGCAGGAGAGGTAACTCTCCACATCCCGGTCAACAAGAATGAGACAGTGAAGAAGACGTACCGGTACGAATCTGATTACTACCCCGGCTCCACCTCCGACGCCGGCACAGTCACGGCCCCCGTCATCTACGCCGGATACGGGATCACCGCTCCCGAATTGGGATATGACGATTACCGCGGCGTCGACGTGAAGGGAAAGATCGTGATGTTCGAGCCCGAGGTTCCGGTCACTCCCGACCGGGGAGCCGACCTCTTCAAAAAATGGCGACCGTACTCCTTTCATGACTACAAGATGAAGAACGCGTTCGCCCACGGTGCAGCAGGAGTACTCTACAACTATCACATCGTGAATCCGAATTGCGTCTTCATCAAGGGGCTGGTGGTGACGTATGTCGGAAGGAATGTCGTGCAAGACGTCTTCCTTGGGACAGGCAAGAACCGGGACACTCTCGTCCAGCAGATCCGCAGAACGCTGACGCCTGTGTCCTTCCCAACGGGCAAGACGGTTGCCATACGCTGCTCAACGGAACATCATCCGGAAGGGATAGCCAGAAACGTCATCGGCTACTTGGAGGGAAACGATCCCGTCCTCAGGAACGAGGTCGTCATTGTCGGCGCCCATCTCGATCATATCGGCAAGAACCATCTCATCATGCCCGGGGCAAACGACAACGCATCCGGCGTTGCTGTACTCCTCGGGACAGCGGAAGCGCTTTCCAGAATCGCATCACAGTTGAAACGTTCGGTTCTCTTTCTGCTCTTCGGTGCTGAAGAACAGGGTGTGAAGGGTTCCGAGTACTACGTTGCACACCCCTCCTTCCCGAACGACAAAGTACGGGCATTCATCAATCTGGAAAGCATCGGCCGGGGAGAGAAAATCGGCGTTGGGGCCGGGAAAAACTATCCACAGCTGTGGGAAGTGGTGGAGCGGACCAACATGCAGTTCATCCATCGACAGATTTCGGCGGACACCACGCTCAACCTCGCCCGCCCCCGCCAGGACGCCGCTCACTTCCTCTGGGCGAACATACCAACGATCGGAATCGGCACGTACGGCGCGCCGCCTGTCCCTGTGCCCACCTACCATACGACTCAGGATAAGATTGAATACATCACACCGGAGATTCTCGAAGATCTCGCGAGACTTGTCTTTCTCTCGGTCGTCGACATGGCACAATAACACGAGCGAAGCGCAGCACGACGGCCCGGGAGAAGTACCACAACTCTGACCCGAAACCGGGAGTGCGACGACTCCCCGAAGTTTTTTCTGAACTGTCCCCTTCAGTCGAATTTCGTGTTTCGAATTTCGCCTGCCTGCCCGCCAGCCACGAAGGTACTAGTTCGGCGGGCTGGCCGCGGGCAGGGATTTCCCCGTTATTGCATTTGCTACAATCCTTCTGTACTTTTGGCGTGATTTGTCACACTTCCCTTCACCCTCATGACCGAACTCACTCCCCGGGACGACATCAAAAAACAGGTCAGTGAGATCCTGAAAAGGGTCGATCGGCTCATCAAGGCCGGCGACATTGACCAGGCCATGCGGGAGATCATTCAGGCGAAGGATATCGATTCCAAGAACGTCTACATTTTCGCCTACGAGGAGCGCCTTACCTATCTAAAAGAAGAGCACGAGAAGCACGCCCACGAAGAGCAAACACGCAAAGAAGCCGAGGCGGCAGCCCGCCGCCGCGACGAGGAAGCACAACGGAGAGCTGACGAGGATCTGCGCCGGCTCAAAGCGAAAGAGGCGTCACCGAAGCCGAAAGAAGCACCTCCAACAAAAAAGCAACAACCCGCTGAGCCACCACTTCCGCCACCACAGCCGCAACCAAGCCTCGAAGAACTGGAGCGCCAGCTCCGTATTGCTGAAGAAGAATTGCGAAAGACCGAGGAGGAGCTTAAGCAAGCTTCCTCTGACAAGGTGCCCCATGCCGAGGCCTTGGTTCTGTACAGGCAGGAACTCGTAAAGGCCTGGGATGACGGAGCGCTGACTGCGCTCGAAGAAAGTCAACTGAAGGCGCTTCGGGAGAAGCACGGAATCACTGCGGAAGAACACAGCAAACTGACGAAAGAGGCCCAGCTGGAGGCGTACCTCAGATCATTCCGGGAGTCATGGTCATCGGGGGCTATTGCCCCGAACCGGCCAACCGAGCTGGCCGATCTGCGAAAGCGCTTTCAGATTTCGCCGGAGGAATCAGATGCCCTCGAGGCGAAAATTCTCTGGGAGGTACGAGCAGGCGCTCAACGATCGACGCTCGTCGTCATCGATGATGATATCAAGTTTCTCAATATCGTCACCGAAACGCTCCGCGAGGCCGGCTTCAATGTCCGTCCGTTTTCGACGTCGGACGACGCCTTCCGGTTCCTCAAAGATACCGCGCCGGACATGATCATCTCCGATATCAATCTCGAAACCTCGACCATGGGCGGATTCACGTTCTACGAGAAGATACAGGAACTTGATCATTTGCAGAACGTGCCGTTCATCTTCCTCAGCGGCCTGACCGACGAAGTCCTCATCCGGACCGGCAAAGAGCTCGGCGTCGACGACTACCTCACAAAACCCTTCTCCGATGAAACGCTCATAGCGACGATCAAGGGAAAACTGAAGCGTTTCAAGAAGCTCTCGCAGGCCAATCGAAAAAAATAAGGGGCTGCCATCCGGTCAGCCCCTTTGCCACAGCGCGCGCCAACGTGGGCGGCAGGTTCAGTCGTCATCCTCGTCTTCTTCAGTTCCCGACGCTCTTGAGAAAATCGAATACCGCGGCGCGGGCATTGGCGTGCCTTTGATTGATTCCCAGATAATCTCATTGAACAGGCGATCGGGGGCGGCATCTTCTCGCGTGAGGTTGAACGTGTCCATGACGGCCTGCCCCACGCTCCCCGACTTATTCTTCTCGGTAATATCGATCCGCGGTTGTTCCACCGAATACGATGTCAGGTCGGCTTTTGTCGTAAATGCCGCAACCATCGGCGTCGCACCCGCGTCATATTGACTCAAGGGGGGAACACCAAGAATCAGCTCCATCGTCCGGAGCATCGATGCAGAACTGTAGAGCGTCCGGTCAACAGCCTTTCTCTTCGCGTACGGGCTTATGACGAGTGCGATGGACCGATGCGCATCGATATGATCCGGTCCGTTCTGGGCGTCATCCTCCAGTACGAAGATGGCCGTCTCTTTCCAGTACCGGCTTTTCGTTACACGCTCAACGAGAAGGCCAAGTGCGTAATCGTTCTGAGCCATGTATGCCTTTGGCGTCAACGCACCGCGACGGGTACCTGCCGTGTGATCGTTCGGAAGATGAAGAATGCTCAGTCGCGGGAGTAGTCCATTCTTTTCGTACTCCGTAAACTCCTTCTCCCACGCCTTGTACCTGTCAACGTCAGAGTAGTCGAGATCCCATCCCCGGTATGTCGGAGAGAAGTTCTTCCCTATTGCCGGGTCCCTTGGTTTGGCGGGCGTTCCTTTTTCGTCTGGCGGATTGATGAACTCACCGTACATTCTGTACGACACGCGGTTCCGCGCGCACGCGGTCCAAATGTACCCTGCGCCCGGCCGGCCTGTCGGTTCCGTTCCTTCAAAGTCGTATTCTCCCCCGCGGCCGCCGTAGTTCGCGGGCCACGTTTTTTCTACGTAATCAGTAGCGTACGCCGCCATCGACCAGTTGTGGCCGTCGGCACTGACTTCAGCGTTCACGTAGAAATTATCAAAGAGTACAAACTCCCGCGCAAGCTTGTGATGGTTCGGTGAAACTTCATCACCAAAGAGACAGAGGGAAGAATCGCCGTTTCCCTCCGGAATATCACCAAAAACCTGGTCATACGTGCGATTCTCTTTGATGATATAGATGACGTGTTTAATCGGAGACGGCTGTCCTACCTTGTTCGGTATGACGCTCTTTCCTGTGAACGACGTCTGAAGAAGCTCTGCTTGTTTGTAGGGAGTATTCCGGTACACTTGCTGCGTGTGCTCTTTCAGCGCCTTATCGTCGGGGAAGGGGATAATGGAGAGAGAGCCTTCCATGAGTCCGCCTATGTGTTGTCCCTGCGGATTGGCAAACGAACGTCCCCCTTTTCCATTCAAGACAAGGATCGTCTTGTCCTTCAGCATGAGCACTTTTGTCGGATACCAGCCGACGGGCATGAATCCTACCGGCCTTGGGCGTGCGGGATTTCGCACATCGACGATCGTGAGCGAGTTATTGTCTGCATTCGCGGCAAGAATCAACTTTTCATCCGCCCCAAGACACACAGAGTTTGTTGTGGAGCCCTCCGGTGCATCGGGATGGATGGCCGTTGAAACCGAGGCAATCCCCTTCTTGGCATTCAGATCTATGACAGATACCGTGTTGTCGTAGGCATACCTTCCATCCTTTGAAATCGTGATCTCATTCGGGTGATCTCCCGTCGGTACGTCGAAGGAATCCCGCTTGGCGTTGAAAAAAACCATCACCCGCTTCGAGCTCCACAGTGAAACCAGCAATTCACCCCGAGGGCCAAAGGTGCAGGAGTACGGCATCCCCTCGAGCTTCAGAACGGTCTGATGCTTGGTGTCCAGATCATAGAAACGAAGCGTGCTGTCCGCGCGAAGCACTACCGCAAGGATGTTCCCGTGCACATCAAGACCGGCCACGGCTCCGACATACTTGGGCTTTCCCTCGATGAGCCTGATGGTATCTCCCGGTGTCAACGTACCGTTTTGGAGTTCAAACGTGTAGACGCAGTTCTGATAGCCGCCGGAGACAAAGAGCCTTGGACCCTCGAATGCGATTCCCTGCCAGCTATCTTTCAGTCTGATCGTCTGAATCACCTTTCTTTGTTTCACATCGACGAGCATGAGCTCGGCTTTTGACTTTCCACCATGGGTGATTGCGAGAAACGCCTCGTCCTCAGAGAGCGCAGCGTTCATCGGAAAATCGCCGAGTCGGACTTGCTCCCCGGCGGGCGAGAGCCACCATCCGTTTGGAAGCAGCGTGCGATTGTCTTGCATTCCAGGAATCTGAGCATGAAGACTACTCACAAGAAGAACAGCACTTAGCACCACGAGTATGCTTTTCATGGCGAGCCTTTCTGAACGAGAGATGAGAAGAGGATACTTCGACGATAGATGATGGAAACAGTCAGGATCAAATTCATCAAGAGAACGTTCAGCTCAAGATACAACTGGAGCGCATTGAAGATCGAGCACAGCATGAGCAAAAAGAGCTCGGTGCCAATTCCAATGAGCCCTGAGAGTCTGAGGCCCGCCGGATCCGAGTACCAACGGAGGAGGAACACTTCGTCGGACACCCCTCTCCTGCACCACGCATCGATTCTCAGCATAAGCCGATCCTGCCAACCGTAAATGAGCAGAAAAATACGTTGAAGTGAAAGTGCCATACGATCGCCTTGCAGGTCCTCTGCCGTCATTTCCTCCGAGACCCGGTTGACCTGATACTGATGCTCGAGGTGGAGAAACGACGTTTGATAAAACACATGGTATGAGACCCGGAGCGTGATTCCAGCAAGTCCCATCGCGGCAAGAAGCAGCATCCACGGATCGCCGGTAGACCTGAAGAGGACCCACCCGATCGCGGCGAAGACCGCAGCGTCGACAATGAAATCTCCTATGGAATCGAGAAACCTTCCCGTGCGCGAGTATTGCGCCTTGGCCCGCGCAAGCTGTCCGTCCGCAGAGTCGAGCACATCCTTGACCGTCACCATCATCCCTGCCGCCGCTGTGATGGCAGCATCGTTTTGGAGGTAGAGAGCCGCGGCAATAAGGCCTGCGATCGTCGAAGCAATGGTCACTTGGTTCGGGGTGACGGGACTCCGGTAGAGGATCGCGACGACGACTCCCGCGATGGGCCGGAGAACATAGGTATTGATGAGCTCATCTGAGAGACGCGATTTGACGGATTTTTTGTATTCGTACTCGGTCATGACTCACGCTCAGTGAGAAACTCAGCTCAGGCCCGGCACGATGACCCGCTCAGCGGTGTCGAGATCTTCCGGTGTATCGATTTCGATGACAGGGTATTCGCTCACATCGACGGCCCGAAGCGCAATGCCTTCATCAGCAAGGATCTGAAAAGAAGATTCATAGAACTCGTGTTGGCCTTCCCACCGCCGCACGAGTTATATGAATCTTCTTTTCAGATCCTTGCTGATGAAGGCA
>Ga0233420_10000489_pt1 | contig 16907 bp, 11 predicted proteins | sample Watercolumn_Mata_4_FD_183009 | JGI IMG/M metagenome (GOLD analysis project Ga0233420, IMG submission 183009) | Freshwater microbial communities from Lake Matano, South Sulawesi, Indonesia - Watercolumn_Matano_2014_102_MG | ecosystem: Environmental > Aquatic > Freshwater > Lake | place...
TCTACGGTCCCGGCCACTGCGTGTAGATCAGGAAGTTCGTCTCCTGCAACAAGGGCCCGAGGGAGTACGCCGATACGAACATATCCGGGTTGATGGGCAGTTCGTGCAGGTTGGCGTTCACCTCGTTCCCGAAGTAGAAGAAGATGTCTCTTCCCGGGATTGTTCGGACCCACAGCTTTGGCGTTGGCCGCAGCGGGTCCGGGCAGGGCTGAGAGGAGTCGCCGCACTTGAGGAGGACCGACATGATCATCGGCTCCTCGTTCGGCTTTACGGGGATGCAGACCGGCTGGTTAGCCTTCATCTGCACCACCTTCTCCTCGTCGCTTCCGGCCTTCATGTAGACTACTTCCTGGCGGTCGGTCATGTCGCTCATGACTGCCACGAAGTAGCCGTTGTTGGGGGGCGTGCCGCAGTCGATGCTGAAGTTGTCGCCGTTGCCATCGGTGCTGCCGTCCACGTCGTGGTCACCGTCGTGCTGGTCCGTTCCGCAGCGCTTGCCCGTGACGTCATCGTACCCGTCCTTCGGGTTGACGTCCACGCAGCCGTACTCGTTCCCGTCGCCGTCGCCGTCGTTGGTGTTGCACGCCGCCATCGCGGCCAGCATGCCGAACACCGTCATGATGATCCAGAGTCTCCTCGTGTCCATGCGCGTTCCTCCCGGCCTCATAGGCCTCAAAGTGGTTGTGGCCCTCTCAGGGGCCGATCTTCCGTTTCGAACCTCGTTTCGTCGAACCGTAACCAGAAACCGTATCTTCCAGGGCGCTTTCGCACCCGTTAAACAGGGGATTCAAGAAAAGTCCCTATATCTATATCGCGAATTTGAGCGAACCAAAAGGCTCAAGCTCAAAAATTTCGCGTGAATGCCTTAAGGCTATCAATCACGGAGACAAGCCTGATAATAGTTTGCCCGCTAATGGAAAAACTATTCTTGCCTCCATGTCTGATAGCCTTAAAGCCATACTAAAAAAATGCCAAAATAAATATCTGATGCGAGTTGTCAAAGAACTCTGATTCAAATACTGACAAGCACGCTACAAAAGTAGCGGTCGTCTCTAAGTCCTACGAATGTCTGCATTTAGCGGGCATACTTTAGGCAAGTATTAAATCAGGGGGCGAACTATACTTAAAACCGATACTTTAGTCAAGCTTTCCTCCCCATAATATATAAACAAATTCCAGACAGAAAAAACCCCCCGATTGCTCGGAGGGCTTTTCCCCTCATTCCTATGAAAAATTGTCTGTCGAATGTGAGTTTATTCTCGCGTCTCTCGCGAGCTGCCGTATCAGGACTACTTGATGAATCCAGCTTTATTTAGTCTGTATAACATCAATGCGATTTCACCTCTCTTAGCCAATTGGTCTGGATGTAAGTAAGCTTGGCTTCCGTAGTAGTTAGCATCAAATAATTGATATGTGTATGCTGCTCCTACATATTGAGCGTACCATTTTGTGTAATCAACATCAACATAATTAGCAGTGCCGCCCTTCAATAATTGTCCAGTGAAAGCTTCGCTAGCTTCAAGAACGAATTTCAAAGCTTGTGCTCTATTGATGTTAGTTTCTGGTCTAGCTGTTCCGTCTTCATAACCATCTAACATTCCGTAGAACTGAGCTGTTCGTAAGTATGTTACGTACCAACCGTATGGGTTTACATCTTTGAATCCAAGATTTGAACCGTTAGCTGGCAGAAGCATAGCTTCGAAACCTTCAAGTACAACCTTGATTACTTCAGCTCTAGTAATGTTTTGGTAAGGCATAAATGTTCCATTGTTGTATCCATGAACGATTCCTCTTTCTGTAGCCCAACCAATAGCATCACACAATTCTGTGCCGTCGGCATTATACATATCAGAGTACATGCTGCAAGAATATTCTCCATCATCATCATTATCATCGTCATCATCAGTTTTTCCACCAACACTTCCTACTACGAATTTTCCTACTTCGTTATCTTTTTTACCACTATCAGATTTGCTGATAAGTTTGTATGTGTAGATGCCGTCTTTAAGAGCTTTGTTGTCTTCATCTCTTCCGTTCCAAGAGATTGTATGACATCCAGAATCTTGAGATACGTAGTCTAGTAATTCAATTTCAGCATTGCTTCCAGCTGAAGTGCCTTTGTAGATAGCTGCAAATACGTCAGTATCTTCATCAACACAATAGTCAAGTTCTAGATTGTTATCATCATCTTCGTCGAAGATTACAGGCTCCATAGCATCGTTTGTAACGTTTGCTTTTCCGTTAGAAACATCATCTTCTTCAACAGAGAATGTAACGACCTGAACTGATTCAGAATCGTCATCAGTTGAATTTTGAGCTGTAATTTTGAATGCCCAGTCGCTACCTTCGTCTACTTCGTCTCCATCTTCATCTGTTCCATCAAATTTTACCGCATACCATTTATTCTTGCTTACCTCATCTTCGTCAACAAGAGTTAGTTCTCTATGTGTTCCTTGGTAAACTTCAACAGTTACAGTTGAAGAAGCGTCAACCTTGTAAACTAAAGTTGTATATTCGTCTTGTGAAGGATCAAAAGATTCTTTTGTAACGAATGCAGAAGTAATTCCAGGTTGTTCGTAAGCGATTGTGATAGGTAATGAAACCTTATCGCCATCAGCTGTAATTACGATTTCCCAAGCGCCACTTGATACATAGTCTCCATCTTCGTCTGTTCCATCCCATTCTTCTTCGTAGTCATCGTCATCAACATTTTCGTCTTCTAAAATTTCAACTGTTGAATTTCCTTTTTTGGCTTCGATAGTCAAATCATCAACTTCTTCAGCTAACTCAAATTCAATTTGTAGAGATTCATCACTTGGATCCCAAGTTTGACTTGGATCAAGAGAGAAATCTTTAATGATATCAGATGAAGGAGATTGTCCAACTACAACTGTAGTTGTCTCTGTATCTGAACCACTTGAGTTTTCAGCTTCTACCTCAACAACATATGTGCCTGCAGCAACATAATTACCATTTGTATCTTTGCCATCCCATATAAGTGAATGTGAACCACTTGAATAAGAATCTCCATCAAAAGCAGAGAATGTGCGAACTGTTGCATATCCGCCACCGATTTGAGCTTTCTTAACGATAGCTGTTAAATCAGCAGTAGCGTCAGTAGAGAAAGAAATAGTTGTAGACCCTACTCCATTTCCTAAGAAAGAAGATGGGGTTGCTTTTAAATTTGTAATAGTTGGAGCACTTGGATTCACAGAATCAGAATTTAAAGTGATTGTAGTTTGTGCTACGCCATCAATGTTTGTTCCGTTTTTTGCAAAAACTTTCACGACATAATCACCAGAAGGAAGAACAGCTCCGTTAGCAGCATTTCCCGTACGTCCATACCATGTGAAAGCTTTTGTCCCAGCTGTCATCGGGATGTGATTCGCTAAAATGTACAACTGATAATTTGGATAAAGTACATAAGCATAAAGATCAGCCACATCACCAGAAGATGTAACTGTAATTGTTGTGTCATCATTCGCTGGATTGAATGATGAAGGTGTTGCAGAAACACTCAATGTAAGCATTGCTGCAGATGCGTTTGTTACGAACATTGTTGCAAGAACTGCAACTGATGCTAATAACGATACGAACTTTTTAAACATAAACCTTTGGGTTATTGTTGATATATTTATATGTAAATTTTTAGCTGACAAAATCTAAACGCCAATCCAACAAAGGCGGATATATTAATCCTATTAAGAAATTTGTCAAGTGCGATTTTTACAACAACCCTCCGATGTGCAATTTATATAATACAGAAGCCACTTCTGAACTGGTTGCAGGTATGTTAGGACTTAGAACTGTACCACTTGTGAATAGAGAATAAGTCTTGGCTCCACAAGCATATTGGAAATACCAATTGGTAGGGAATACGTCTACAAATGAAGATGAGCAATATCCTAATTGATAGTTTTTTGAAACTCTCAAACTTTCAAATACAAATTTTAAAACTTCTGCTCTGCTCACGCTTTCTGTTGGACGTGCCGTATTTGCTCCAGCATCTCCTGAAAAGATACCAACCAATTTAGCTCCTTTAATAAATGGAATATACCAAGCTCCTTCTGTGATATCGGTAAATCCAATTCCAGCAATAGAATAATCACTAAAATTCATGCTAACTCCGGTTGCTAGAAGAGCAACTTTCAACATCTCCGCACGATTTATTGTTTGATAAGGCTTGAAAGTTCCATCTAAATATCCCTGGAAAATTCCAGCACTCTTTGCCCAGACAATAGCTTCACACGCTGGAGAATTTGCAAGAACATCAGAGAAATTTGAGCATTTTGTCCCGGTCGTTCCCGAAAAAGTTCCTTTGCCATCCACGATTACTCCAGGTCCTACTTTCCCATCATCATCATCATCATTATTTGATCCAGAGCTTCCGGCATCTCCCACGTCTCCTACTATAAAATATCCAATTTCAGTATCGGTGCTACTCTTATCTGAAATTATCTTATATGTATAAATGCCGTCAGATAAATCATCTCCATCATCATCTTTCCCATCCCAGGTGATAGTGTGTTCTCCGGCTGCTTGATTATTGATATCAAGAAGCTCGATTACTTTTGTTCCTGAAGAACTTTTACCTTTGTGAATAGTAACAGTTACATTAGCTTTCTGTTCTAATTCATAATACAAAGACATTTCGGTATCTCCATCAGTCAAAACCGGATCCATATAGTCATTCGTAACATTAGATTTACTGCTGGAAACATCATCCTCTGCTAATGTAATAGAAATTTTTGCAGTATCATCTTCGTCTTCACTTGCTTTATTTTTTGCCACAACTTCAAGTTCCAAATCATCACCATAGTCATAACTTCCCCCATCAAATTGAACCGCATACCATTCATTTTTCTCAACTTCCATATCTTCCTCAATAGTGTCGTCCTCATCTCCATCTTCCAATACATTCACATCCACCAAAGCATCAGCATCAAGCTTAAACATTACATATGTAAATTCATCAAGATCGTTATCAAACTTATCTTTTGACACATATATGTTGTCGATATTAGCTTTTTCATATTGAACTTTAATAGACTTTGCAGCTACTAAATCAGTTCCGCTCACTTCGGAATGAAATTCGATATACCAAGTTCCGGAAGCCACATAATCGCCATCTTCATCAGTTCCATCCCAAGTGATTTCTACATTGTTGTCTTGATCTAAATTGCTATCATCATAAATTTCAATATCTGTAGATCCCTTTGTGGCATACACAGTCAAGTCATCAAGATCTTTCAAAATATCAAATTCTATTTCCAATTCTTCATCATCAGCCGGTTCAAAAGTAGAAGAAGGATTGAAATCAATTCCGGAAATATGAGCGTTGCTTGAAGGATAATCACTTCCAGTACCGCCATCATAAGTAACTGTAATTGTATCGTCCTCAACTGTTACTCCATAATCATTTCTGGCAATAACAACAGCTTTATATGTTCCTGCATTAACATAATCATCGTCATCATCCAGTCCATCCCAATCAATAGAATGATTATCATCAGCATTAAATTCATCATTCTCATAATCACTAAATCCTCTCACTTTATCCCCATTTGAATTGCGAATCTCTACAGTTATGAAAGTTTCATCCTCTTCATTTGTAAACTCAATCGTGGTCTCTTCTTCGTCTGGATCAAATGAACTAGGATCAGCTGTCAAATCTGAAACAGTTGGTTTGTCGGAATCATTGTATTCTACTACAACGGTTTTTTGTTGAGTAACATCCGCATATCCCGTCTTTTTAGCTACGATAACTACATTATAAGTACCAGGTTCTACTAAATCTCCGGAATATTCTCCATTCCAAGAAAATGAAGTAGCTTGGCTTGTAGAACTAAAACTTTTTACACTATCAGAATTGGCCCCAATAATTTCGACAGTTACCGAAGTAGGTGCTTCTGAAATAGCATAAGCAATAGTTAAATCTTCATTCTCTCCCTTTGGAGAAGGATCAAATCCTGTTGCCGGTGTAACCGTAAAAGTAGGAATTGTCAGAGTAGGCAATGGGGCATTAATCGTTAATTCATTTGTAGTCGTATCAGAAACAGTCCCTAATCCATTAGTTACCGTAACTGCTACGTCATAAGTTCCTACATTCAAAGCATCAACTACATCAACGCTCCAAGTATTTGCAACATAATTTTCACTTGCAGGATAGGTATGACCATTAACAGTCACATTAACTAGATCTCCCTCAACAGAAGCTGTCATTGTTCCGGTTAAAGTAGGAGTTGTATCCGTTGTAGTCAACACATTCACGGTAACAGCAGTTGCTGCAAAAGCCGTTGGAATTAAAGTCGCTACCATTGCCGTAAGCACAGCAAGACTCAGTAGTTTTTTAAACATTTGATGAAAAGTTAAAAATAGGAGGGCAATGATAAAACATTGGCGGAATAATACAAGCGTTTGGTATTTGCTAGATGTCTAAAATATGATCTAGTAAATAGATTGTCCCATCATCATTGAGAAGCCTTTTGTTATTGGAATTTAAAACTGGTGATGGATAACAGCTCTTTTTGTCGTAATATCCAACGGTAAAAGGAGTCCCGTATTTCCCCTGAAGAAAGTAATAATCATTCCCGCCTTTTTTTGCACTATCACCAATTACCAATATTTCTTTGAAATTTTTACCAAATTTCATTGCCTTTTTTTGGGCCAAAAATTTCGCAAATTTTTCTATGCTAGCATCTTTATCTCCTTTTGCAGGACAAACAATTACTCCTATTCCTGAGTCGCCCAAATGTAAATATTTTTCATAATTTTTATCGTATTCAGAAAGCGTTTTATCGCATATTTCAAACATCTTAGCTGATTTTTCATAAATCTCTTTAACAGTGGATTTATCCATTCGATGAGCGCGCATCACCACAATAACTCTATGCTCGTTAATAATTTCTCCATACTTCTCAATTTGAGTCCCAATCATTTTCTTTAACTTAGATTTTTTCAAAAATTTATCAGGCCACTTAGCACGATAAAATTCCTTATATTTCCCAATTTTTTGATCAAAAGAATAACCCATTGCTCCATTTTCTCCCAACAAAAACATATTACTAAGAATCACATTTTTTTCTGATCGAGGAATTTCTTTTAGAATGGCACTCAGTCCTCTTTTTTGAAAAGACTCTAATTGTCTGCCGGTACAAAAAGCGATCGGCATTTTTTTTGCCACGGCAATCAAAGTTTGAATCATCTTTTTAGACGGAAAAACACTGCCTTTTTTAGTGACAGTGCCGTCGAAATCCATCATTACAGCTTTAAACTTCATTATTCTTTAGAATGATCTTTCTTAATAACTCCCCAATGATAAAGATAGAAAGGAAGCGCAACTAAAAACACTCCCAACATGTCAGCAATATCTCTCTTAATATCATTTTTATGACGTTTTTCAATTCTTACTTCGGCTTTTGCCATACAATCATCTTTTTTCAATTGTTTTTGCTCTGCCGTTAAAGTCGAATCAATCTCAATTCTTACCCCTTTTTCATCATATCTGTAGAATAGAGTGTCATCCTGGCATTCGTAAGGACCATCAACTAACTCATAATCCAAAACCTTAAAAACATATTCTTTTAAAAGTAAATTTGCAGCCATTGTCGCAGAAACCAAGATCATCACAATTGAGATTCCCGTCACCATGTATAGATATAAAGTGCGGATGATTTTTGTAGCGCTCTTTGGCTTCGCTACAGTAGCTTTTTTAGTAGGCATAAGATTGAGTTAGTAAATAATATGGGTGACGGCAAAAGGATATCAAAATTTAGTAAAATTTAAAATGCTTTGTTAGCGCGCAGTTTTCTTGCAATGACAAGCATATCTTCACTTTGTTTTTTAATTTTATCTGCTTCTTCAGGCGACAAATAAGGGACGAGAAACTCAGCTAATTCGTAAGCAGCTTCTACATTTTGTGTATAGGCGGTGAAATGAACGTTAGTTTTTACATAATAAAAATAATCTTCAAGTAAAGTCTTCGCTTTCTCAATAATTATCCTATCATTTGGACTAATACTATTCTGCGCAAGAACTCGAATATAATCTCGATAATATATAAAATCATTCATCGGATTTAAAGCTAAAGCTTCAGCAAAATTATTTTTACAAATTAATACATTATAACTTTGAAAATCCTCATCGCAATAAGCTACCCCTTCCAGATAATTGGCCTGCGCATCTAACGAATTTAGTTTTGTCTCATGGCTTAACAAATCCAAAGCTTCTCCGAAATTATTTTTTTCAAGATCCTTTTCAGCAGTGCTTAGATAATAATTTCGAGGATAAAAAGAATAAGATAGAAAAGCGTAATCAATAGTTTGAGAGGCTATCAACACCAGCCCTTCATATAATGCAAAAACGATTACAATTAAAGCTACAGCAAAAGACAAAAAAGGTCGTCTCTCTTGAGTGGCTTTTCCCACTACTGAAGATCTCATCACGATCAAAAGCGAGAATAATAACAAAAGATTAGCAATAAAATTGAAATTATAATCAATTAGATTGTGGGCAAAAGCTCCGGCAGTTGCGACGAAAATTAAATAAACAAAATCTTTACGGGTCTGACTTAATTTTGGAAATCTTTTAGCGACAGTTACAAAAATTGTAACCAAGAAAAAGATAAAAGATCCCAGGGCAACAAGGCCATTTTCCACCCCTATTTTTAGAAAAATATTATGAGGATGATCAGAATTTCCCAAAAAAGTTTCCTGAATCCCATTATAAGCATATCTGAAGCTAAACGGTCCCCAGCCGAAAAGAGGCTCTTGTTTAATCAGTTTGATAGATCCTTCCCAGAAATCTTTTCTTTCTTGCATGGAAGTCAAAGATTCTCCATTACCAAAAGAAGCTTTTTCTTCAATATCAATAGTCTGGTACTGCATTGAACGAACATTATTTGCCAACGCAAAAATCCCAATCGCTAAAAGGACTACCGCCAAAAATATAAAGACAGTTTTTAGTTTAATCCTTTTGAAATAATAAATTCCCAAAAGAAATAATTGACCACCAAAAACAATCAATGCTCCTCGTGAATAAATCAATAGAAATAAAGCCAAAACAAATGCTAAGCCAATAAGCCTAAAGGGTGTAAATTTACCTTTATGCATAATCAACAATATCGGCCAGCTCATCAGCATAAATAAAGCAAAGGCGTTTGGCCATTTATTAGCGTGATACAAGATATTAAAAAATGGACCGAAGGCTCTTACGTCGGCATAAAAGAAATAAAAAATGAATCCTAAGATTACAGACAGGAAAAGTCCTACGGTAATTATCTTCAAAAATTTATCAATCCAGTCATTCTTTTTATGCGCATAGACAAGATAAAAAGGAATCATGGCTGAGAAAGCCATTACTTCACTGAGTCCATAATTTTTTGCATGCGAAAAATAAAACGATACAGATATTGACACAAAGAATATCCCTAAAAATATTTGTTCTAAGAACGATTTCTCTCTTTTATTTTCAAATTCCTTAATAACTAAAAATAAAACAATCACTCCAAATAAAATCACCAAAGGATATTCAGCTCCGTAATCATATTTTTTGAAAACAGGATTTAGCAGAGCGAAAAGCCAAAAAGAGCTGATCGCTAAAAAAGAAAAATTGTCTTTGATGTAAGCGGAAACTTTAAACATGCATTTTTATTTTCAAATTTTGTAAGTTTATAAGGGTACGAATAATTTTATCTGCCGAAATGTTTTTTACGCTTGATAATTTTAGGTCTTTCTTGGGAATTGTTACGAATTCCGCACATTTTTCTTTATTTAGATTCCCATGATTTTTAGAGATTTCCATGATTTCTGTTCCTGCCAAAGTTGCTCTGTACAAAGCATCAATCGCAGTTACAGATTTTGATTTATGAACTTTTAAATATGCTTTCATCACATCAATCATTGAAAGTTTTGGACCGGCCCCAATATCTGTAGCGAGAGCAAAAGGTATTTTATATTTTAGAATTTTTGCAATCGGCATTATGCCACTTTTTAAAGCGATATTTGAAGTAGGGCAGTGCGCAATTTTAGAACCAGTTTTCTGAAGTATTTTCAATTCGTCATCCGATAAATGAATGCAGTGACCAAGAATAGTTCTCTTTCCCAAAAGGTCCGCCTTATAATATACATCTGTATAATTTTTTTGAACAGGGAATAGGGCTTTTACCCATGATAATTCATCTTTGTTCTCGGATAAATGTGTTTGGATAAAACAGCCGTATCTTTTTGCAATACTGGCAACTTTTTTCATCAATTCCATGGAACATGTTGGCGCGAATCTTGGAGTGATCGCATAAGCATTTTTATATTTTTTTGCTAACGATTCTACAAGTTTAATTTCTTCTTTGGTAGAGACTATTAAATAGTCAGGAGAATTTTGATCCATCAAAACGTTCCCGATAATAAAATTGCCATTCTTTTTGCCATCAATAATTGCTTTTTCTGTAGAATACTTATGAATAGAAGAATAGATAATTGCGTTTCTGGTGCCATTTTCTGCTAATTCTTTAAAAAATTTAGCAGCCATTTTATCGGTATATTTTTTGTTGGCAAATTTTGATTCTTCAGGCCAGATATGTTTTTTTAGCCATGGTAAAAGTGTTCCTCCAAAAGTCCCTTTCACTCTATTTTGAACCCAATGAAGATGGATATCCGTAAAGGCGGGAATAATTACGCTTTTAGTATCAACGATTTTTTCCTTCAAATACTTCTTTTGAATTTTTATAAATTCTCCGATGCATATAATTTTACCATCACGCACGACAAGCCCTCCATCAGTATAAAGATCACATTTTTTTGAACTTTGCGGATTGAGAATGAGGCCTCTGTAAATCATGACTGCATTATACAATAAAGCCTATATCTGTTACAATCCTCTCGTGAATAAACAAACACTCAAAGCGATTTTGGTGGACGTAGTTCCGCTAGAAACATCAAAAATAGAAGCATATAAACGTTTAGAAGAATTAGAAAGTTTGGTCAAAACTTATGGGGGAATAGTTGTTATCAAAACGATTCAAAAACGCGGATTGCCAAATTATAAAACCTTTATTGGTAGCGGCAAAATAAATGAATTAATAGGCGAAGGAAAAGAAAAGGATGCCAATATTATTATCATCAATAATATCGTAAAACCTCGTCAACTTTATGAACTCGGAGAAATTTTACGAAAAGAAAATATGGAAGTCTGGGATCGCATTGATTTGATTTTAAATATTTTTGATAAACATGCTCAGAGTACTGAAGCAAAGCTCCAAATAGAACTCGCTCGTATTCGTCACATGGGCCCAAGAATTTTCAAAATGGGAAGCGAATTAATGCAGCAAGAAGGAGTCAGAGGAACGCGCGGAGGTCCTGGTGAGACCAATATTGAAATCATGAAACGCCATTTGAGACAGCAAGAACAGGGAATCATGGATAAACTCAAACATTATGACATTATCAAAGAAGGTCATCGTAAAAGAAGAAAACGCCAATATTTCAAGACAGCAGCTTTAGTTGGTTACACCAATGCAGGGAAGAGTTCTTTGTTGAAAGCGCTAACAGGAAAAGATGTCTATATCGCCGATGAACTTTTTGCGACACTTGATACTAGAGTTGGGAATCTATACATCGAAGCAACTCAAAAACAAATTTTAATTTCAGATACAATCGGATTTATCCAAGATCTTCCTCCGTTTTTGATTCAAGCTTTTAAATCTACTTTGGCAGAAGCGATTGATTCGGATTTGTTATTACATGTTATCGACATTGCCGATCCTTTATACAAAAAGAAAATAGAAGTTGTGGAGGATATTTTGATTCAACCAGAATTGCAAAATAAACCAAAGATTTATGTTTTCAATAAAGTAGATTTGATGGAAGAACTTCAACGTTTAGCCGAAATTGATGCCAAAAAAGCGAATGAAGAACAAGTAAAACCGCGAATCCTTTCCAAAACTATCCTGTCTGCTGGCAAAGAAACGGCTGAACTTTTAGGCTGGCTGGAAACTGATAAACAAATTGAAGACTTCAGGAATCCTAAAGTCGTCATTAGCGATCTAAAGATCAAGTATAAAGAATTCAATCCTGTATTTGTTTCTTCACTCAGAAAAGAGACACTAGAAAACCTAATCAAGAAAATCTCTGATACTTTAGAAAAAATTTAGAAAAATTTAATAAATTTTTAATATTTGTTTGATACACCGTTTTCAGCAAATTTAATTTTTCATGATTGTATGGTAGTATGAAAATGCTAATATCTAAAACATTGCTTATGCTGACATTCAAAATGGAACGGGACGGAGATCAAGTCCATGCCTTTTGTCCTCAATTAAAAGGATGTCATTCTTTTGGTAAAACTCCACAAGAAGCTTTGAAAAATCTCAAAGACGCAATTTCCCTATATTTAGATGACGAAGTGGAAAGCCAGACAGTCGATGAGTTAATCGACGATGGCAATGTCACAGTATAATTACACCCCTAGAAAAATCATCAAATTACTTGCCCAAAATGGATTCTTTTTTGTAAGACAAAATGGTAGCCATGCGCTTTTCAAGAACTTTGATCAAAATAAAAAAGTCATTGTTCCAATTCATTCCAGAACAATGCCTGTGGGTACAGCCAGAGCCATTTTAAAAGATGCAGATCTTCTCTGAAAGTTCGCCCCTGGCATATTTTTTAATCCATTATTCACTCAACAAAACCTTAAAGCCTTCTTTCTCCAGTATTTTTTTAATATTCAAAACGGAATCAACAGAAGGAGGTTTTGTATCACTCAAAGTATATTTCAATCCTAATTTTTCCCATTTATAAACTCCATAAGTATGGTAGGGGAGAAGTTCAATTAACTCCCAGCTTTTTGTTTTATGCAAGAACGTTATCAAAGCTTTTAAATTTTTTCTTGTATCGGTATATCCCGGCAGAACCATATATCTAAGCCACAGTCTGGGGGCGGCTTTCTTTAGCTTCTTATTCTGTACAATAATTTTGCTCAACGCGCGGATATTATAAAGAATTCTTTCGTTCGGAACGCCCGTGAGACACTTGTGGGTATCGGAATCAAAATGTTTCAAGCTGACCATGAATAAATCTGTATAAGGAATAAGCGATTCTACCACCTCGGTAGAAGTAAAAAGAGAAGTGTCTACGGTTGTATGAATTCCATTTGCTTTACATAATTTCAAAAATTCTAATAAAAATTTTGGTTGATATACAGGGTCCCCTCCACTTACAGTAACTCCACCTTTTTTACCAAAATACGGTTTGTAATCCGCGACAATTTTCAAAAGCTGTTGAGGAGTCATTTTCATATAATCTTTCAAATCCAACATGTCGCGATTATGACAAAACACGCACCTCAAAGGACATCCTTCCAAGAAGACAACAAAGCGCAATCCAGGTCCATCCAAAGCTCCAAAAGTTTCAAAAGAATGCACCATCCCCATATTTTGACTTACAGGATTTGTTTTCGCTGTATCTTGTGCAGTCATCAATACACAGTGATTGTCTTTGACAAATTTTTTATTAAGAAAATTAAACATAGTAATTTATTTTAATAAAATTTCTTGTGGAATGTTCTGGAAATAACTTCTTCCTGTTGCTCTTTCGTGAGCTTGATAAAGTTGACTGCGTAGCCGGAAACCCTGATCGTGAGTTGTGGATATTTCCATGGATGAACCATCGCGTCTTCAAGAGTTTCGCGATTGATTACGTTTACATTTAGATGGAATCCACCCTTAGTGAAATATCCATCCAGCATATCCACCAAATTTTCTGTGCGAATTTTTTCGTTCTTCCCAAGAGTTTGTGGAGTAATAGAGAATGTATTGGAGATTCCATCGCGACAATAAACATAAGGTAATTTTGCTACTGAATTTAGCGAAGCAAGTGCGCCATTTTTATCTCTGCCATGCATTGGATTTGCCCCTGGAGCAAAAGGTTCCCAGGCTTTTCTGCCATCTGGAGTTGCGCCCGTGTGTTTGCCATACACCACGTTTGAAGTAATCGTCAAAATAGATAGAGTGTGTTCGGCATTTTTGTATGTTGGATATTTTTTTAATGCAGTTGAGAATTTTTTAGCAACTTCTACGGCGATCTTGTCCACACGATCATCGTTATTACCGTAGCAGGGGAATTCTCCAGCAATTTTAAAGTCTGTAGCGATGCTATCTTTGTCATAAACCGGCGAAACTTTAGCATATTTTATCGCCGACAAACTATCCGCGACTATCGAAAGTCCGGCAATTCCAAAAGCCATAAATCGATGAATTTCAGCATCATGCAGGGCCATTTCGCTATTCTCATAATGATAGTGGTCATGAGAGTAGTGAATAATATTCATTGTCTCTACATATTTTTTTGCGAGCCAATCCATCAGTTGATAAAATCTTGTAGAGACTTCCTTGTAATCCAAAACGTCTTTGTGTTTTAGTGGTGGTAAATCTTTAATCACCAAATTTCTAGTGTACTCATTTTTACCTCCGTTGATCAAAAGTAATAGTAGTTTTGGTAAATTACATCGTGCCCCAAAAAACTGCATCTGCTTGCCCACAGTCATCGCTGAAACACAGCAGGCGATTGCATAATCATCACCATGGATAGGACGCATCAAGTCATCACTTTCAAATTGCAAAGAACTTGTTTCTACGGAAATTTTGGCCGCATATTTTTTGAAATTTTCCGGAAGTTTTGGCGACCATAAAATCGTAAGATTTGGTTCCGGAGCAGGTCCAAGATTGATCAAAGTGTGAAGTAGGCGATAGGAAGTTTTGGTTACCAGATGCTTCTTCCTGTCCTTTGACATTCCTCCGATCGAACAGGTAACCCATGTCGGATCTCCGGCAAATAAAGCATTGTATTCCGGATGACGTAAATGTTTTACGATTCTTAGTTTGATTACAAAATCATCCACAAATTGTTGAATTTCTTTTTCTGAATATTTTTTCGAATGCAAATCTCTCTCCGCAAAAATATCAATAAATGCATCAATTCTACCCATGCTCATCGCGGCGCCGTCTTGTTCTTTTACCGCAGCCAGATAGCCAAAATAAAGCCATTGGATTGCTTCTTTTGTATCTTCTGCCGGTTTGCCAATATCAAATCCATAAGAGGCCGCCATTGTTTTTATGTCTTCCAAAGCTTTGATTTGTTTATGGAAAATAGTTCGCAGATCAAGACTTTGTTCAGTTACGGCTTTACCACAAAGTCTTTGCTCGTCTTTTTTTCTTTCTGCAACTAAACGGTCAATTCCATAGAGAGCGATTCTTCTGTAGTCTCCGATGATTCTGCCGCGTGAATAATTGTCCGGAAGCCCGGTAATGATATCCTCAGAGCGGAAAAATTTCCCGATTGGAGTATAAAAATCAGCCCATGATTTATATAAATCAAAAACGGCATCATTGTGAGTCATCACATACTTGTTGTAAATTTCGCTGATTTTCGGATCTAGTTTATAACCGAGATCAATCAAAGTTTTTTCAACAAGTTTTATTCCGCCTCCCGGTTTTACCGCACGAATCAAAGGTTTTTCAGTTTGTAGTCCGACAATAGATTCATATTTTTTATAAATATATCCCGGACCATGACTGGTAATTGTGGAAACTTTTGTAGCATCAACTCCGAGAAGTCCTCCTCTTTTGAATTCTTTATGAAGCAATTTTTTGGTAACTCCCCAAACTTTTTCAGTATTTTTAGTCGGGCCGGCCAGAAATTTCTCGTCGCCATCATAGGGTTTATAATTTTTTGCAATAAAATCGCGTACATCTATAGTGGTCTGCCAAAGGCCACTTTTGAATGGAATTTTAGCCATATTTTGAAGTATTAGGAATGAGAATGAGAGAGTATTCTCAGTATAACAATAATTTCCAAAATTACAAAAAATAATTTTCTCAAAATTTGGCTTATCAAAAAGAAAATTTAAAACTCTCAAGGGTTGACTAAAAGAGGTTTTCATGTTAACCTTCTCGCCCTTGCAAAAATATTCCTCAATCAAGAATTTTTGCGAGTGATCCTTAAATCAAAGGTTCATGTCATTTTTTTGGAATTGGCTTTGGATTTATGATTTTAAAATTTGAGATTATAAATCCTTGGCCAATCCCAATTGGCTACAAGGGATTAACCCCTTTTTCACGTCTGCATGCGAACATGCAAGGCGGGAAAGAATATAGGACTTAACTCTAACGGAGGTAACGACCTAAACGAGCGGATTGGTCAACCGCAAAAGTATTCGCGGTTTCCAAGTGCGCAGTAAGGCAGGAGCGCAAAGCCCAAGGTGTGGCTGAAGCGTTCCACAAGATTCCCCGGGCCAAGGTAGGCCCACCCGCTTAAGACGCGGGTCAACACGGAAAGAGGAGCGTGACCCATGAAGCTTCGCGATCTCGGTGAATTTCTGACGGCGCTGCAGAGCGCCTGTGACACGGAACTGGACTCCTTCGCTCAGCTCGGGCTGACGTCGGAGGGCAAGTTCACGTCCTGGACGCCCGGCGACAACGAGGGGCGCAACCTGGCGAACATGCGGCTGGCGCTGGCCTTCCGGCGGGACGGCGAGTTCTTCCTGCTGACCAACGGCCAGTCCGACCTGTGGGCGAAGTTCCAGGAGGGGGTCCCGGCGGTCGGCGCGAACATGACGTTCCGGTTCGGCGGCCACTTCGTCGCCGGCACCTACTTCCTGTACGGCCCCCACGGCGTGCAGGAGGTCTCCCTGACCGGCGGCTTCTGCTTCGTCTTCGCCGGCGACGGCAAGAACGAGAAGCTGTACGCGTCGGGCGACACGGACGTGCTGATCTGGGCCGCGACGCTGACCGAGCAGGACGAGCTCATCGCGCACGACGAGAGCAACCCGCACTGCGCCTGCCCCGACTGCGAGGCGGCCGCTCTCGACGCGCTGGACGTCAAGGATGGCGCCGAGGCCCGCAAGGCCACCGAGCCCCT
>Ga0233420_10000491_pt1 | contig 16855 bp, 15 predicted proteins | sample Watercolumn_Mata_4_FD_183009 | JGI IMG/M metagenome (GOLD analysis project Ga0233420, IMG submission 183009) | Freshwater microbial communities from Lake Matano, South Sulawesi, Indonesia - Watercolumn_Matano_2014_102_MG | ecosystem: Environmental > Aquatic > Freshwater > Lake | place...
AGAGCGGATTCCAGTACGTGCAGATCGGTCTGGAGAACGATGCTCTGGTGGGTATGGAATTGAGCGACAACTTCGGCCAACTCACCCGCATCTACTTCAGCAACCTCAAGACCGGAGTGCGCATCGACCCGGCGCTGTTCACCTTCAAGCCTCCGGCGGGCGTGGATGTGTTCGAGGAAAAATAGCCCGATCGAGCCGTTGCATGCCACGCCCGATTCCCGTCCATTGACCGCATGATCGCCGGCGCCGCGAAACCCCTGGCGGATCGCATGCGTCCGCGCGCGCTGGCCGAATTCATAGGGCAGAAACACCTGATCGCGCCGGGCAAGCCGCTGTTCGAGGCCATTCGCGGCGGGCGGCTGCACTCGATGATCTTTTGGGGACCGCCCGGCACCGGCAAGACCACCTTGGCGCGCATCGTGGCGCACCATGCCGATGCCCATTTCGCGACGCTTTCCGCCGTTCTCTCCGGGGTCAAGGAGATCCGCGAACAGGTGGCCGAGGCCCGCCGACTCCAGGAGCAGTCAGGTCGGCGGACCCTGCTCTTCGTCGACGAGGTGCATCGGTTCAACAAATCCCAGCAGGATGCCTTTCTGCCGCATGTCGAGGACGGGACTTTCTATTTCATCGGCGCGACCACCGAAAACCCATCCTTCGAGCTGAACAACGCCTTGTTGTCCCGGGCCCGCGTCTACGTACTGCGCGCCTTGACCGAGGACGATCTGCTGGAGGTGATGGAGCGGGCCCTGAACGATCCGGAACGCGGCTATGGTGGGCGCGACATCGTGATGGCAGCCGATATCCGGCAATGGTACGTCAAGGCCGCCGATGGCGATGCGCGCAAGCTGCTGAATCTTCTGGAAATCACTGCGGATCTGCTGGATTCGGGGCGGAACGAGGTGACGGAGGATCTGGCGAGGGAGGTGCTGGCCGGCGGCGGAGTACGCCGCTTCGACAAGCGGGGCGAGGACTTCTACAATCAGATTTCCGCACTGCACAAATCCGTGCGCGGCAGCGCGCCGGATGCGTCGCTGTACTGGTTCTGCCGCATGCTGGATGGCGGTGTCGATCCCCTTTATCTGGCTCGGCGCATCGTGCGCATCGCCAGCGAGGATATCGGCAACGCCGATCCACGCGGTTTGGAGTTGGCCCTCAACGCCTGGGACGTACAGGAGCGTCTCGGCAGTCCCGAAGGTGAACTGGCCATGGCCCAGGCACTGGTTTATCTGGCCTGCGCGCCCAAGAGCAATGCGGTGTATGTCGCCTATAAGGCCGCGCGCGCCGATGCCCAAGCCACGGGCAGCCTGGAGGTGCCACTTCATCTCCGCAACGCGCCGACCGGACTCATGCGCCGGCTCGAGTACGGCAAAACGTACCGCTACGCGCATGACGAGCCGGATGCCTATGCGGCGGGAGAGCAATATTTCCCCGACGACATGACGCCGCGCGAGTATTACCGTCCAGCCCCGCGTGGACTGGAGGTCAAGATCGCCGAGAAACTGGAACGGTTGCGGGCCCTGGACCGCGCCGGCGGCGAGAACTTGCGGGTCGGTTAATGGCGCTGGACGCCCTCGACAAACAGTTGCTCCTAGGCTTGGTCGATGGCCGTTTCCATTCCGGCACGGCATTGGCGGAGGTCATGGGGATCAGTCGCACGGCCGTCTGGAAGCACATTCAGGCACTGGAAGCGCTGGGCCTGGAACTGAGCGCCGTGCCGGGTAGAGGCTATCGGCTGCTCTCCCCGGTCGAGTTATTGGAGGAGGACAGGATTCGAACGGCGCTAAGTCACGAAGCCGCCGCATTGCAGAATGGTTTCGATCTGCACGATTGCCTGGACTCCACCAACAGTCACCTCATGCGCAAGCTCGCTGAAGGAGCCGCCACGGGGCTGGTTTGTCTGACCGAGTATCAGCGGGCCGGGCGAGGACGAATAGGCCGGACCTGGGTTTCGCCCTTTGGCGCCAATATCTACCTGTCCGTGCTCTGGCGCTTCGAGGATCCGGCGCAAGCCGCCGGTTTGAGTCTGGCGGTGGGGGCGGTGGTCCTGCGCGCGCTGAAATCCATCGGTATCCAGGGGCTTGGCCTGAAATGGCCGAATGATATCCTCTGGAACGAGGCCAAGCTGGGCGGTATCCTGATCGAGGTGGCGGGGGAAGCTCATGGTCGATGCGGCGTAGTCGTCGGTGTAGGGTTGAACCGATACCTACCGGTCACTGCCGCCTCGGTCATCGATCAGGCCTGGAGCGACCTCAGCCGCGCAAGTGGCGGGGCTGCGCCGTCTCGAAATCTCATGGCGGCACATCTGTTGAACGAGCTGCTTCCCCTGTTGCGCGATTACCCATCGCAAGGGTTGGCCCCCTTTCTACCCGAATGGCGGGCGGCGCATTCCCTTGCCGGTCGGCGTGCCAAGGTTCTGTTCGGGGAAACGTGGATCGAGGGGCGGGTCATCGACGTAACGGACGAGGGTTTACTGATTTTCCTGGATGATGAAGGTCGCCAACGTCGGTTTGCCTCCGGCGAACTGCGGCTGCGCCGCAAGGCCGCATGAACCGTCCCATTCTGCTGGCCGATGTCGGCAATTCGCGGGTGAAATGGGCGCTCTGGCGGAACGGAAATCTTTATCCGGGCACGCCGTTTGCCTCCGAGAGTCATGGTTTGGCGGCTCGACTCGATCGACACTGGGCAGGCCTTGAAGTCCCGGAAGCCGTTTATGCTTCGAATGTCGCGGGTCCAAGTGTCGATGCCTGTCTGAGTCAATGGACCGGGCGGGGTTGGGGGCTCCGGGTCAATTTCGCGCGAACCGAGGCCGCGGGTGGCGGTGTGATCAATGGCTACCAGCGTCCCGAATGTCTGGGCGTGGATCGGTGGCTGGGCTTGCTGGGACTCCGTCGGCATTACACCCTGCCTGGTTGCGTGGCGGATTGCGGTACGGCCCTCACAATTGATTTTCTTGATGTTCTGGGGCGGCATCAGGGTGGTCTGATCGCTCCGGGACTGCGCGCCATGCACTCGGTGCTGGCCAGCAACGCCCACCATCTGGTCCGGGTTCCGGAATCTCCGGCCACCGCGCCGACGCTGGCGCGGGATACGATGGGAGGAATTCAGTCGGGATGTCTACTCGCTTGCGTCGGATTGATCGAAAAGGTGGTGGCGGATCTGCGGCACGGGACACACGAGCGGTTCAGCCTGGTAATGACCGGGGGGGACGCCGCGCTGATTGGACCAGCCTTGGGCTGCGCTTATCGGCTGGATGAACATCTCGTGCTACGCGGCTTGTCGAGCTTGGCGCGCTGACCGTCGGCGCCATCGCCGCGCCCTCTGGTCGGCATGCGGGTGGTTTCCGGTGGATAACATTGATGTCAGGTACGTCGCTTAAAATACCCTATGAAATATCTTTTTTACGTGCTCGTCGTGATCAATCTCGTGTTCTTGATCTGGAAAATCGGGCTTCAGGAGCGGACCTCATTTCTTCAGGAGCAACGGGATCAGCATATAGCCATCTCGCCATCGACTTCGATTCCATCGGGAGAGTTGGATCCGGACTTCCCGGTTTCGCCCGACGAGCCGGAACCCGAGGGGCTTTCCGTGCCGGAGACACCGGACCTCCCGGACACCGCAAGCCGTCGCGGTTGTTTTGAAATCGGCCCGATCGAGACGAGGGAAATCGCGGAAAACTACCTCGCGTTACTGTACCCGATCGCCAAGGAAGCGAGGGTGGTGATCCGCGCCGGCGATGTTCCCGACGGCTGGTGGGTGATCTATCCCAAGGCCAGTACCCCGGAAGCCGCTCGGGCTAATCGCCAAATGCTCCTCAACAAGGGTATTTACGAAACCTGGTTGTTCGATAAGGGTCCGCTCGAGGGCGCGATTTCGATGGGTTTATACAAAACTCCCGGGGAAGCCGAACTGGCCGTTCAGTCATTTCGTGAAAAGGGCATCACGGCCAAGACGGCACCCCGTCAAGTGAGGGGGGATGTATATTGGGTCAAGATACCCTGGTCGCAACTCCCCCTGTTGCTGGATGAAGCCGTACAGACGCTCAATTCCCAGGATCCCACGCTCAAGATGCCATCGCCTGCTCCTTGCGAAGGGAAGCCGGAAGAGTCCGCCGGGCATAGCCCGTCGCGATGAACAGAAAGAACTGACAGCCGAAAATCAGGTTGGCCAGCAGGAGGTGAAAGGGCTGTACGTAGGCTGGAAAGCCCATGCGGTCCAGGGTCACGCCGGTCAGGATGGCGATGACGATCAGGCCGGCAAGGACATGGCCCAGTCTCCGCGCCAGGCTATCGGCTTTCAGGTTTCGGCGCAGCTTGCAGACCAGCCAGAGGTTGGTAAGCAGGATGATCGAGGAGAAGGAGCGGTGTACATAGAAGATGATCGGAAAGTGCTCGCGCCAGATGTTTCGTTCGGCGATTACGTTCGCGTTGGTGATGCCGTCCACCGCCTCGCGTATCTGGGTGCCCATGGCCACCTGCACTAGCGTCATGGCGAGAGCGACGGTCAGCACGGTTCGCCAGCGCGGCGGAAGGGCGCCGAGGTTCGACCGGGCCAGCCAGTCCCGCCGCGAACGGCAGAGGGTATAAATCAAGAGGCTGACGATGATGAAGGCGACGATCATGTGCGCCGATATCAAAACGGGCTTGAGTTCGCTGGCCACCACCCGCGAGCCTAGCCAGCCTTGAAAGCCGGCCAAGAGGAAAACGCCGAGCGAGAGATAAAAAACCCTTGCGTCGAATCGACGAAACGGCAGCGAGCGGATGAGAGTGGTCAGGATCAGAAGGCCGATGCCGACGCCCAGGAGTCGATTCAGATATTCCGTCCAGGTTTTGACGGGATTGAAGGTGGTGTCGCCATAGCCGATATATTTTTCATGGTAGTCGGGCGGCAATTGCGATTCCTCCGTGGGCGGAACCAGTCGGCCAAAGCAGGTCGGCCAGTCCGGGCAGCCCATGCCGGAGCCGGATGCCCGAACCACGCCGCCGACAAAGATCAGAACATAAACCGCGAGCACGGTGATCAATCCGATGCGCCAGAATTTGTCGATGTACTCGGCTTGCTGCATGAGAGAAGTCCTATGTGATTAATCGATGAAAGAAAGCGAGTGGCCTGGTCCCCCGGCAAGGGACGCCGCCGCGCCGGTCAACTTTCGTTCTTTCGCAATCGCCGGAAAAACCGGCGACCCCAGGTGACGACATACCAAGCGCCGCTAACGGTCGTGGTAAAACCCACGATTCCAGTCAGGGCGGGGATAGCGCCGGAAGGAACGATGGGAAAGCTCGGCTGGGCCAGAACGACAAAGACCAGCAACAACTGACACAAGGTGTTCAGTTTGCTCACCAGCGCGGGGTGGCCATCGAACGGCTCCATCAGGAAATAATAAGCGACGGCGCCGAGTAAAATGAGCATATCCCGCCCCAGAACCAGGGCGGCCAGCCAGATGGGTATCTGACCAAGCCAGGCCAGGCAGGCATAGCTGAAAACCAGAAGCAACTTGTCCGCGATCGGATCCAGATAGGAACCCAGCCGCGATTGCCAGCGAAACGCCCGCGCCAGGAAGCCGTCCACGCCGTCGGAGAGTCCGGCGAGCGTGAACCAGATCAGAGCCCGGGTGAAATCCCGGGTCAGCAGGGATTCCACGACAGGGAAGACCAGGAAGATCCGCGCGATCGAAATGATATTCGGGATATGGCGAGGGCGAAGTGAGAGAGTGTAGGCCATGACTCTGCGTCCTACCGGTTGTCGGCTGTGTAAAATAGCACAAACAGGATGGCGGCCAAGAGGGTGGGTTAGTGGCGTCGACGGACATCGCGCCATCCAGCCGGCAGTCCTTCCAACATGAAAATGGGAGACTAATTGTTGAGTTCCATCGAAGCTGAGGATTCCCTGGATTATCGTAGCGCGGGGGTCGACATCGAGGCGGGCAACACCCTGGTTGAACGCATCAAGCCGGTGGCGGCCCGGACCCGAATTCCGGGTGTGCTGGCCGGCCTGGGCGGCTTTGGCTCGCTTTTCGAGCTGCCGGTTGGGCGTTATCGGGAGCCGGTGCTGGTGGCGGGCACCGATGGGGTTGGCACCAAGCTCAAGTTGGCTATCGAAACCGGGAAGCATGAAGGCGTGGGCATCGATCTGGTTGCGATGTGCGTCAACGATATCGTGGTCCAGGGGGCGGAGCCCCTGTTCTTCCTTGACTACTACGCGACGGCTCGCCTGGAGGTCGAGGTGGCGGCTGCGGTGATCGGGGGTATCGGCTGGGGTTGCGAAGCGGCGGGTTGCGCGCTGGTCGGTGGCGAGACGGCCGAAATGCCGGGGATGTATTCGGCGGGAGACTATGACCTCGCCGGCTTCTGCGTCGGCGTGGTGGAGAAATCGGAAATTCTCGACGGCTCCCGGGTTCGGGTGGGCGACAAACTGATCGGCCTGGCCTCCTCGGGTCCGCATTCCAATGGATTTTCGCTGATCCGCAAGGTCCTTGAGCGGGCCGGGGGGCTGAAAGCCACCGGCCTGCCGGATGGCGCAACATTGGTCGAGAGCCTGATGGCGCCCACCCGCATTTACGTCAAACCCCTGCTGAGCTTGCTGAAAGCCGTGCCCGTGCATGCCCTGGCCCATATCACCGGGGGGGGCATCACCGAAAATCTGCCCCGGGTCTTGCCGCCGGGCGCCGTCGCCGACATCGATCTAGGCGCGTGGCGGCGCCCCGCCATATTCGAATGGATCAAGGAGCGGGGACGGGTCGCCGAAAGCGAGATGCTGAGGACCTTCAATTGCGGCATCGGCATGATGGTCTGCGTGTCGGCCGACGATGAGCCGAAAACCCTGGAGCTTCTGCGCGCGGCGGGAGAACGGGCCTGGACCGTCGGCGAAATCGCCGCCGGCGGCGGCGCGCCCATCGTAAACTATCATCCATCCTGGTAGGGACACCCCTCACGCATGAACTCGCAACTGAGCATTGTCGTACCCGTTCACAACGAAACCGAAAACCTGCGCTCGCTGATCGAGGAGATCGACACCGCATTGACAGGTCTCGGTGGGCACGAAATCATCTATGTGGATGACGGCAGCACGGATGACACGCTCGCGCGGCTCAAGGCGCTGAAGCGGGAATTCCCCCGCCTGCGCGTGCTGCATCACCGCCGCTGCTGCGGTCAGAGCACCGCCCTGAGAACCGGCATTCTGGCCGCCAGTCATCCGGTCATCGCCACGCTCGACGGGGACGGCCAGAACGACCCCGCCAATATTCCCGCCATGCTGAAGGCCTGGGAAGAGCTGAAAACATCGGGGTTGCCGGCGCTGGTGGCGGGGTATCGCCGTCAACGCAAGGATACGGGCTGGCGAAAGTTTTCGTCCCGATTCGCCAACCGCATCCGGTCGGCCCTGCTGCGGGATGAAACTCCCGACACGGGCTGTGGTCTCAAACTGTTCGATCGTTCGCTGTTTCTGGATATGCCTTATTTCGATCACATGCACCGCTTTCTCCCGGCTCTGGCGCACCGCGCGGGAGCCCGCGTCATATCGGTCGAGGTTAATCATCGACCGCGTACCCATGGACAATCCAAATATGGAACCTGGCATCGGCTCTGGGTCGGCATCTGGGATTTGATGGGTGTCATGTGGTTGCAGCGTAGGGCGCGCCTGCCTCTCATTGAGGAATTCTGAAACAAAGCCGGAGCATGCTGACCCTGCAAGGCTTGAATCCACTCCCATACCACACCGCTCAACCATGAGGTGACTGACATGCCGAGTATCCGTCCACTTGTGCCTTTCCTAATCGCCCTGCTGCTGCCCGCCAGTTACGCGAGCGCCGAGGAAGCCCCAATGCCCCCCAAGGCGACCTTGCTCGAAAAATCCCTGGAGTTGAAAACCAACAAGGTCAAGGCCACTGTCTTCCGTATCGTGTTGCCCAAGGGCTTTAAAACTCCCCAGCATATTCACGAGGGGCCGGGACCGCGTTATGTCGAGAAGGGCCGGGTCAAGATCGAGGAAGGCGGACAGATTGCGGAATATGGTCCAGGTCAGATGTTCTGGGAAACGGGCGAGGTGATGACCGCCGAAAACATCAGCGATGGGGAGGCCGAACTCCTGATATTCGAAATCGCGCCGCAACCTGAATAAACTCAGCATGAGCCTAAACGACACCATGAAACTTGAATCCCGTCATTCCCGGGCCCAGATCCTTGCCCTCGTGGGGGCCATTTTGCTTATCGCAGGTGCCGGCACGGCAGCCGAAGAAACCGGGGCAATCAAGCAGGAATGGCAGCCGACGACACTCAGCGAAAAAACCCAGGCCAAGGTCAATGCCGGCGTCGAGGATTATCAGAAGTGCCTGAACGACGAGACGCGGGCGCATGTCCAGGACAAGGAGGATTCCCGCGCGGTCACCGATCTGATCCTGCGCAACTGCGAAAAAAGGATGACCGTCATCAAGGAAGCCTTTGACGCCGAAAAAGTCCCCGGCTCCATCTCCGATCGTTACATCCGCAGCAAACGCTCCCGCGCGGCCCAGCAGGTCGTCAAGATCGTGATGCAGGCACAGGCGGCGCGTTACTCGGAATCGCATCCCTGAGACGAATCGCATTCTCGCTCTTCTCCTTCCATTGACCACCCAGCGCCATGTTTCCGACGGGCGGGGGGTGGTTTTCCAGCCATGTCTTGCCATGCAAGCTGTAAGCGAGCGGCAAGTTTACCGAGGTAACCATGCAAATTGATTTGAACCTGATACCCACCACGCTCGATGCGCTGCACGCGGGGTTGGCCGCCCTGGCGGCGCTGCTGCTCCTCTTGTGCCTGTTGCTGGCGCTCATCAGCGTATTCGCCATCAGCCGCCGGCCCAAGGTCGTGGCCGCGCCCGCAACGACGGCGCCGCCCGCGCCCAAGGCCGTTACGCCGAAACCCGCCGAAACGCCCCGTCCGCAACCTGCCCGCGTCGAAACGCCGAAACCCGTGGTGGTGCGCGAAACCACGCCCGATGCGGCTTTGCAACTCTTGGGCCTGTTGCAGCAGGAGGCTCGCTTCGTGGATTTCGTCCAGGAGAACATAGCCGGTCACGCGGATGCCGACATCGGCGCCGCCGTGCGGGTTGTGCACGAGGGTTGCAGCAAGGTCTTGAAACAGTATTTCAAACTGGAACCGGTGCGCTCCGAAGCCGAAGGCTCCCGCCTGACCCTGCCCAAGGGTTTCGACGCCGCCGCCGTCCGGGTCAGCGGCAATATCGTCGGCGAACCCCCATTCACGGGCAGTCTGATTCACAAGGGCTGGCGCGCCGGCAAAGTCCACTTGCCCAAGCTGGCGGAAGGACATGACGCCAGTATCCTGGCCCCCGCGGAGGTGGAGCTTTGAGCGGGCCACGGTATTCGGTCGGCATCGACCTAGGCACCACCAATAGCGTTGTTTCCTATGTCGATCTCAACGAGGTCGACGGCGAGCACGCGCCCCTGGAGGTTCTCGACATTCCGCAACTCACCTCGCCGGGCGTCATCGGTGAGCAAAAGCAGTTGCCTTCCTTCATGTATCAGGCTCACGAAGCGGAATTGGCCAAGAGCGACATCGTTCTGCCCTGGGATGACACTCCCGATGCCATCGTCGGCGAACTCGCCCGTCAGCTTGGCGCCAAGACTCCCATTCGTCTGGTGGCCAGCGCCAAGAGTTGGCTATCGCATGCCGGCGTCGATCGGCGCTCGGCTCTGCTGCCGCCGCAGTCGCCGGAAGAGGTGCCACGGGTTTCGCCGCTGGAAGCCTCGATGGCCTACCTGCAGCACTTGCGGGACGCCTGGGATCTGCAATTCCCGGAGGATCCCCTCGAGAATCAGGACCTGGTCATCACGGTGCCCGCCTCGTTCGATCCCGCCGCCCGAGAGTTGACGGTGGAAGCCGCGCAAACCATCGGACTGCGCCAGGCCGTGCTGCTGGAAGAGCCGCAATCCGCCCTCTATAGCTGGATTCAGAGCAGCGAAGGCGGCTGGCGCGAGCAGGTCAAGCCGGGCGAAGTCATTCTCGTCGTCGACATCGGTGGCGGCACCACCGATTTGTCGCTGATCGCCGTGACGGAGGAGGACGGCAATCTCGTCTTGAACCGGGTCGCCATCGGCGATCACATCCTGCTGGGCGGCGACAACATGGATCTCGCCCTGGCCTACGCCCTGCGCGCCAAACTGCAAGCCGAGGGCAAGCGGCTCGAACCCTGGCAGTTGCAGGCACTGACGCACGCCTGTCGGGACGCCAAGGAAAATCTGCTGATCGAGGGCGCCCCGGCCGAGGTCGCCATCGTCGTACCCAGCCGGGGTTCCTCGCTGATTGGCGGCGCGTTGCGGACCAGCCTCACCCGGGAGGAAGTCAACCGCGCCCTGGTCAATGGATTCTTCCCCAAGGTGGAGCTGACCGAGAAGCTCGTGGTTCAGGCCCGAACCGGTCTGGCCACGGTGGGTCTTCCCTATGCCCAGGATGCCCGCATCACGGTGCATCTCGCCGCTTTCCTCAGCCGACAGCTCGGGGCGACCGGCGAACTGGCTGGCTTCTCTCCACCGGTAAACGCCCGTTTCCTGCATCCCTCCGCCGTGCTGCTCAACGGCGGCGTATTCAAGTCCGACGTGCTGGCCCACCGACTGCTCGAGGTGTTGAACCATTGGCTGGACGCCGATGGCGCTCCGGCCGCCCGCATGCTGGAGGGAGCGGATCTGGATTTGGCGGTTTCCCGCGGCGCGGCTTTCTACGGTTACGTCCGCAAGGGACGCGGGGTCCGTATTCGCGGCGGCACGGCGGCGGCGTATTACGTGGGCGTCGAAAGCACGCTCCCCGCCGTGCCTGGCTTCGAGCCGCCCCTGGAGGCGCTCTGCATCGCGCCATTCGGCATGGAGGAGGGCACCGAGGCCGATCTGCCTCCCTACGAGTTCGGTGTGGTGGTCGGTGAACCCGTGCATTTCCGTTTCTTCGCTTCCACGGTCCGCCGCGAGGACGTGGTGGGTACCCGTCTCGACTGGTGGAACGAAGATGAATTGGCCGAACTGCCGGAAATCGAGGTCGTCCTATCCGCCGAACAACGCCGTCCCGGCGACATCGTCCCGGTGCACCTCGCGGCCCGCGTGACCGAAGTCGGCACCCTGCAACTCGAGGCGGTGGCCAAGGAGGGCGGACAACGCTGGAAGGTGGAGTTCGATGTCCGCGCCGGCGAGGAGACGGACGCGCCGGTGGCGCCATGAGGTCGGATGCGAGGACCTGATAGTGGTGACTCAAAAAGGCGGACGGGGGGACGAAGATTTGTTCTCCCCCGCCTGGCTGGTCGGGATCGACCTCGGCACCACACATACCGTGGTGGCCTGCGCCCGGCTGGATGAAGCGCCTCGCGACCCCGGGATCGAACTGTTCCGTATCGAGCAATCGGTCCGCCCGGGCGAAGTGGCGGCCCTGCCGCTGCTGCCCTCGGTCCGCTATCACGCCGCACTGGACGAGATGGCGCCGGATGACTTGGCACTGCCCTGGCGTTCCCGACCCCGGGAATCGTCCTATCGGCCGGTGTTGGGCGAACTGGCCCGGCGCTTGGGGGCCAAGACCCCCGGACGCCTGATCGCCAGCGCCAAGAGCTGGTTGTCCCATCCCTCGGCGGACCGTACCGCGCCGATTCTCCCCTGGGGGGCGCCCGAGGAGGTTCCCAAGCTCTCGCCGGTCGAGGTCAGCGCCGGTTATCTGGCGCATGTGCGCGATGCCTGGAATCATCACCATCCCGACGCGCCGCTGGAGCGGCAGGATCTGGCGGTGACCGTGCCGGCCTCCTTCGACGAGGCCGCGCGGACCCTCACCCTTGAGGCCGCGCGGCTCGCGGGTCTGCCGCGGCTGAAACTGCTCGAGGAGCCCCAGGCGGTCTGCTACGACTGGCTCTGGCAACACCGGCAATCGATGGCCGCGCGACTCCAGGCATTGCATCTGCTGCTGGTGGTCGACATCGGTGGCGGCACCATGGACCTGACCCTGATCGGGATCGAGCCCGCTACCGGTTCGCCCAAATTGACCCGCATCGCCGTCGGCAACCATCTGATGCTGGGCGGCGACAACATCGATCTGGCCCTGGCCCATCGGGTCGAGCGCCGGATGCTGGGCGAGAATGCACGCTTCTCGGCCGCCGAGCTCTCGCAATTGGTCGAACAATGCCGCGTCGCCAAGGAAGCCCTGCTGGCGGACGACGCGCCGGAGCGCTACACCGTGACCCTGTTGGGCGGCGGCAGCCGATTGATCGGCGGTTCGCGTTCGGCCGAACTGGGCCGCGATGAAATCCGGGCGCTGGTGCTGGATGGTTTCTTCCCTTTGGTCGATCTGGCCGCTCGGCCCGAACGCAAGCGCGCCGGCGTCGTGGAATTCGGGCTCCCCTTTGTCGCCGATCCCGCCATGACCCGGCATCTTGCCGCTTTTCTGGGCGAACATCGCCATGCCGCCCGCGAAACGATGGGAGGGGGCGTGGAGATTCCGATACCTGACGCCCTGTTGCTGAACGGCGGCGTATGCCGCAGCCCGCTGATCGTTAGGCGTCTCGTCGAACAACTCGCGGCCTGGGGCGGACGCGAACCGCAATGGCTGGAAAACGAGCACCCCGACCTCGCGGTGGCTTACGGCGCGGTGGCTTATGGGCTGGCGCGGCGCGGGCTGGCGGTCCAGCGGATTGTCGGCGGCGCGGCGCGCAGCTATTTCCTGCGTATCGACGGCGAGGGGGAGGGCGCGACGCCAAGGGGGATCTGTATCCTTCCCCGTGGGGTCGAGGAGGGTCGGGAAATCGTGTTGGAGGATCGGAGTTTCCTGCTGACGCTGGGGGCGCCCGTTCGCTTCACCCTGGCGGCCGCCACCGATGACCTCAGACCCGAGCCGGGCGCGCTGGTCGATCTTGATGAAGAGCGTTTTCAGACCTTGCCGCCGCTGGCCGTGAGCCTGTCGGCCGACGACAGCGGCACCCTTAAGGAATGCGCGGTTCGCGTCGCCGCCTCGCTGAGCGAGATCGGCACCCTGGAGTTACAGTGCGTGGCCGTCGACGATGCCACGCGGCGCTGGAACATCGAATTTCAACTGCGCCGCCGAGCGCCCAGGATGCAGTTGGATCCGGACCACCGGCATCCGCGGCTGGATCAGGCCCTGGATAGCCTGCGCGAGGTCTTCGGCAAGAAGGGCAAGGGGACGGATCCCAAGACGGTCAAGGGGCTGCGCTCGCGACTGGAAAAGCTGCTGGGGCCGCGTCTGGAATGGGACACCGCGGTTCTGCGCGAACTCTTCGCGGCCTTGCTGGACGGGCTGCCACACCGTCGGCGCAGCGCCGACCACGAGCGTGTCTGGTTCAGCCTGGCGGGCTTCTGCCTGCGTCCGGGGTTTGGCTATCCGCTGGACGACTGGCGGATCGAGCAGTTGGCCGTTATCGAACCGCAGGGATTGCAGTTTGTCAACGAGGTCCAGAATTGGGTGGAATGGTGGACTCTCTGGCGACGCGTCGCGGGCGGACTCGATGCGACCCGCCAGCAGTCGCTGTACGAGGACCTCGCGCCATTCATCAACCCGGAGACGGCCCGGCGCGGCAATCTGCCCGTCCTGGCCCGAAAACGCGGCTATGAAGACATGGTCCGTCTGGCGGCGGCGCTGGAGCGCCTGTCGGTGGGTACCAAAACCGAACTGGGTGATTGGCTGCTGCACCGGCTCGAAAAACCCGGAGAACCCGCCGCCAGTTGGTGGGCGCTGGGCCGAATCGGTGGCCGCGTCCCCTGGCATGGCAGCGCCCACAACACCGTGCCCAGTCAGCGGATCAGCCTTTGGCTGGAGTCGGTACTGCGCCGCGATTTCCGCAAGGAACCCCAGGCCGCCTTCGCGGCGACCCTGCTGGCGCGGATGTGCGGGGACCGGGAGCGAGATATCGATCCGCTGCTCAGGCAGCGCGTGATCGAGTCCCTGCGCGCCGGCAGGGCGCCGGAATCCTGGGTCGCCATGGTCGCGGAATATCAGGAACTCACCGTGGCCGACGAGCAGCGCTGCTATGGCGAAGCCTTGCCGCCGGGACTCAGACTCATTCATTGAGAGTCGCGCCAATGCTCGTCGACGCCGCCCAGCGATGATTTCCGTCTCGCGCAACAACCGCGACGCCATCGCCGCTCAACGCCGCCGCCGAAACATCCTGCTGGCTTCCGTCCTGGGCTTGCTGGCGTCTCAGCCTCTCGCGGCTTTCGAGCCGGTGCAAGGTTCGTTCGTGGCGCGGCGTGATTGCCCCGCGACCAGAGGCATCAAGGCCAGTCCCGATGGCGTGTCGGTGCAGTCGGGCGAACGCTATGTCGCCCTGGGCCTGAACAAGCGCGAGGGAGACTACCTCCAGATTCGGGTTCCCGGCGCGCGCCCCGAGCCGCGCTGGGTGGCGCGTGACTGCGGCGACTGGCCAGGGGGAAATCCGCCGGACGCCGCGATGTCCGCTCAGGCACCGAACACGCCGAGTCGGCCCAGGCGGCTATTGCTGGCACTGAGCTGGCAACCCGCTTTTTGCGAGCGCCAGCCGAGAAAGCGCGAGTGCCAAACCCAGACTCCCGACCGTTTCGATGCCGAGCATCTGAGTCTGCATGGCCTATGGCCGCAACCCCAGGGGCTGGAGTACTGTGGGGTGGATGCCCGGACCCGCGGGATCGACCGGAGTGGAACATGGACCGCCTTGCCCGCGCCGAAACTTGAGGAGGACACCCGGCAAAGACTCCGGCAGGCAATGCCGGGTACGGACTCCGGCTTGGAGCGTCATGAGTGGCTGCGGCATGGCAGTTGTTTCGGAACCGATGCCGACAGCTACTTCAGGACGGCTCTGGTCCTGCTCGACCAGATCAATCGATCCAAATTGCGTGACCTCCTGGTTCGACGCGAGGGTAGCCAAATCGCGCTATCCGAGTTGAAGGCGGCTTTCGAGGAAAGTTTTGGTCCCGGTGCCGGGGGGGCAATGAGCGTGCGCTGCCAGTTGGATGGCCAACGAACATTGATCGGCGAGATCCGTCTGTCGCTCCGGCAGCCACTCAGTCCAGCGACTTCGCTGAGCGAGGCCCTGGATCGCGTATCCGGCGAGCGGGATACCTGTCAGGCCGGGATGGTGGATACCGTGGGGAATCAGTAGTCGGTAAAGAGCCTTCGAGGACGGGACACGCCATCAAGCTTTCGGGTTACCACGATGGATACATGTCGCACATGATGAAAATAATGGGGATTCACCATGCTTCGGTCACGGTACGCGACCTGCTTGTCGCCCGCGCGTTTTACGAAGGGATCCTGGAACTGAAGCCCAGGGATGATCGTCCGGGCAATCCCGAGGAGGGTGTCTGGTATCAGGCGGGCGACGAGCAAATTCACCTTATCGTGGTCAACGATGCCGAACTCCCCGCACGCGCTTTCGAGGGTTATCCCGGTAGGAAACGTCATATCGCCCTGATGGTGCGGGATCTGGACGCGCTTAAAACCCGTCTGGAAAATGCGGAGATTCCCGTCATCCATAGCCGTTCAGGACGCCCGGTAATGTTTTGCCGGGACCCTGACGACAACATTTTCGAGTTGGTTGGCGTTTGAAGTGTCTTTTCCCTAGCCAGAGGATCCGTTCGTGTGCCAGCCGGGATCGGGGTCAATCTGGTACTTCTTGGCGCGAAAACGACTCAGGGTGGCCTCGGCATCATCGAGATCACGATTGGCTCGATTCACCCAGTCTTCGCCCCAGTAAAAATTGCAGCTGGTCTCGGCGCGCAGCAGTCGCCAGTGCGCTTCCTCCAGCACCGACTGCTCCTGACCGCCAACCTCGCGTTGATTCGCCTCCCGTATGGCGTCATGCACTTCCCGGCTGACGACCTCCAATCGCCGCAGCGCCTTTTGCTGGGCGGGTGAGCCGCTCCACTGCCCGAAATCCTGACCGTCGTGCCATTCCGTGTTCCAGGCCCCGGTATTGACGGTGACTTCGCCCAGAACGCCATATCTCTCGAGGTAGTCATGGATGAATATGGGATGAATTTCGCCTTGTTCCCGCGCCGCTTTTAGCAAATCGCCATAGAATCCACCCCAGAAATTGGTCTCTTCGTGGGTGTTCCTGAACCAAGGGCCATTTTCGCCGTCGCAACAGGTCGTTACCAGGGGGGGCGTGGCGCAATCCTGCGTGCGCATGGCAACCTCGCCGGCAAACTGCTCATAATTCATGCCTGTCGCCATGGCATTGGACAATTGGCGGTCCCGCACAATCACGACGATCTCTTCATCCCCATGGCGAGCCACGTGGGGACGATACAAGAGCTCGGCCTCGGTCATTGGCGTTACCGAACGGACATGCTCGCCATCGACCATGACATAGCGATAACCCAGTTGCTTCAAGACGGGAATGAGTTCCATGGCAAAACCCATCTCCGGAGGCCAGAAGCCCTGAAATGAATCCTCTCTGAAGAGATGCCGGGCAATACCTTGCCAGCGGCTTAGCTGCTCCTGCCAATCCGCTTTTGGAATCAGCGGCAGAACGGGGTAGTAGTACCCCGTTCCGAGGATCTCGATGATGTTTTTATTCTGTAGATGCCACAGCAAGGCACTGCAATCCACTAGTCCATAGGTTTCATGCTGGAAACGTGGGCTGGAAAGAGTTTCCAGAAGACTCCCGGACAGCGAGAGATGGATTCTTGCGATATCCTCGTAGGCCCATAGAAAACGCGGGATACGATCATAGGCATAGAGAATTTCACGGGCTTCCCAAGGTTTCTCGGCGAGCAGGTATTCGAGATTGTCCAGTGGTTGGTGAAGGTTCAAGACCAGAGCGTGATGTTTCACGGACATGAGCGTGTTCTCTTCGTGCAGGTCCGTTGCGTGCATGGGTCCTGACCATGAACAGAAAGGAACATCCCGTGTA
>Ga0233420_10000492_pt1 | contig 16834 bp, 14 predicted proteins | sample Watercolumn_Mata_4_FD_183009 | JGI IMG/M metagenome (GOLD analysis project Ga0233420, IMG submission 183009) | Freshwater microbial communities from Lake Matano, South Sulawesi, Indonesia - Watercolumn_Matano_2014_102_MG | ecosystem: Environmental > Aquatic > Freshwater > Lake | place...
AACCATTCTGTGCACGAACCAACAGGTGACGTCGTTGACAACGGCCAGCATCTGATGATGGGATGTTATCGTGAAACAGAATGGTTTCTCCGGACAATCGGCGCATACCACCTGACGTCTCTGCAACCGCAGCTCCGAATCCCATTCCTCCGCCCGAATCGTGGCGCGGCTCTTCTGAAGTGCCCCGCACTTCCGGCGCCGTTCCATCTCCTCACCGGATTGATCAGTCTGAACTCGCTGTCGCTTGTTGACCGGCTCAGGCTTCTTCGGGTTGGAAAAGAACTCCAGCGACCGCAGGGAGATGTGGAAGCGGAGATCGCGGGGCTCACGGTCCACGAGTGGCTGAGCTCTTTGCGGCAATCGGAAGAGAACAAGAAATACCTCTGGGACATTATTGCGATCGGAAGCCTGAATGATGATCACAAAGACGTTTCGGCGCTGCTCTTCTATCGTGTGCTTCGGACTGCGTTTCTGGGAAAGAGACTGAATGCTTCACTCCTGCTGCCTCGTGTCGGCCTGACGGAACTGTTTGTGAATCCGGCGATTCAATATCTGAGTGCAAACAGGGGAAGCGTGAAAACCGGTTCCGGAGTGGAGGGGCTTGTAACTGAGGCCAAGCGAGTTACGGCGGTCAAACTCACAGATGGATCGACCATCGAGGGAAACGCGTTCGTGAGCTCGGTCCCGTGGTATGCTGCGAAGGCGCTGTTGCTCGGCACTCCGGCAGGATCCGTCCTCCCGCCGGACGATTCCTTCCGTGCATCGGCTATCATTTCAGTGAACCTCTGGTTCGATCGCCAGGTGATGGCCGACGAGTTTGCGGCGCTCCTCGATTCCAGAATCCACTGGGTCTTCAACAAGTCCGCACTCCTCAAGACCTCTGGAGCGTCGCTACAGTATCTCACGCTTGTCATCAGTGGTGCGGCTTCTATGGCAGACCTGAGTACTGATGAACTCGTGAAGATCGCAGTGGACGATCTCTCTCGCGTTCTGCCCGAAGTCCGAAATGCCACTTTGAAGCATTCGCTCGTCGTGAAGGAGAAACGAGCGACGTTTTCTCCGCTCCCGGGTGTGGAGCGGTTGAGGCCATCGACTGCGACACCGCTGGAGAATTTCTTCCTGGCCGGAGATTGGATAAACACAGGATTTCCCGCAACCATCGAAGGAGCGTTGATGAGCGGGAGGAGGGCGGCGGAAATGGCAGCTCGTTTGTGACGGAAAACCAGCTGTAGCAGATCTAGGAGGGTGTGGAAAAACCAAATTTCTAACCACAAAGTCACCCCGCCGGAAAGCGTGGCGGGCAGGCAAGACACGAAGGGCCAAAATTCTTAATAGATGATTTTAGAATGAATCGGCCGTTCCTCAAAAACGACTTCGTGCCTGCCTGCCGTCAGGCAGGACTTTGTGCCCGCCTGCCTCAAAGGATTCTCAAAGTCGGGCAGGCCTTGGTGGTGATTGTTGTTTGCGTTTTTCAGCATCCTCCTAGTATGAGGAGGAGTATGCCGTGACGTACCGTGAACTTGGCCGCACAGGCTGGAACATCTCAGTTGGTAAATCGACTATGGGAGAAGGCTATGGGTAGAAGAATTGCCATCGCAGTACTCATCTCGCTCGTCTGTGGCGTACCACTCCTCGTCGCGCAATCGAATCAACAGAAGGCGCAAAAAGAGAAAGGCACGTTGAAGGTCAAACTCAGCAGCATCCTGGTTGATGATCAGGAGAAAGCTCTGAGATTTTACACCGAGGTGCTCGGTTTTAAGAAGAAGAACGATGTACCGGTGGGTAAATTCCGTTGGCTGACGGTGGTATCCCCGGAGGATACGAATGGCACCGAGCTTGTTCTCGAACCGAACGATAATCCGGCCGCTCAAACCTTTCAGAAGGCGCTCCACGAGCAGGGGATTCCGCTTACAGCGCTTGCGTCGGACGATGTGCAGAAGGAGTACGAGAGATTGCTGAAACTCGGTGTGGTTTTTACGATGAAGCCTACAAAAGCGGGTCCGGTGACAATCGCGGTGTTCGAGGATACGTGCGGAAACCTGATTCAGATATTCCAGTAGAGTCCGATTCAGAGTCGGACTCTTCGCGCGCATCGAAAGATCCAGTAGAACCCTTGCCGTGGCGGGTCACTACGTAACACTCTACTTTGATACTCGATACTTGCTACTCCAATACTCCCTACTTCAATACTCCCTACATCATCCCCTGCGGATCAACATCAATGAGCATCTTAACGCCGCGGTTCTTGCCCAGCGGGGAGGCTTCGTATTGCTGCCGGGCGGAAAGGAGGGCGGCGCGCATCTTTGTGCCGCCGGGGTCCGTCGATTTGAAGTTCTTGATCACAATGTGCTTGCGATAGAGATTCTTGATCTTCGGTATCGCTGCGTCGGCTGGACCGAGAACGGAGAACCACTTTCCGCTCTTGCTCTGGAGCGATTCTGAAAACTTCTTGACGTGATGTGTCACCTCGTTTTCGCGTTCACCCCTGAATTCAATAAGAACAAGTCGTGAGAACGGCGGATAGTCGAGCTCTCGCCGGTACTCCAGCTCTTCTTTGTAGAATCCCTCGAAATCATGCGTCGAAACATGCTTGAGACTGTAATGCAAGGGTTGAAGCGTCTGGATGATCACCTCTCCGCTCAGTTTGCTCCTGCCTGCCCTCCCCGCAACCTGCGTCAGCAATTGAAAAGTCCTTTCGGAAGACCGAAAGTCTGGGAGCAACATTTGCGTGTCGGCTGAAATCACCCCGACGAGGGTCACGCGCGGAAAGTCCAATCCCTTTGCTACCATTTGAGTTCCGAGAAGTATGTCGGCGTCTCCCTGGCCGAACTGAGTCAGGAGCCGGTCGTGCGCCCCTTTTCGGCTCGTCGTGTCAAGATCCATGCGGAGGATGCGGGCATCGGGAAAGAGCGCGCCCAGCTCTTCGTGGACCTGCTGTGTTCCAAATGCATGATGGCGAATCTCGGCGCCGCGGCACTTGGGGCAAATGGCCGGAACATCCTTCACGAATCCACAATAATGGCAGCGGAGATGTTTCTTGGTGACATGGAACGTCAGCGTGACATCACAGTTGTCGCAACGCTCTACGTGACCGCACTCGAAGCACTCAACGACATGCGAAAATCCGCGGCGGTTCTGCAGCAAAATGGTGCCCTCTTTTTTCGCGATTCTCGTTTCAATCTGATCCTTCAGCAGCGTGGAAATGGACGGTGTCTGTGGCGGCTTGGCGGACCAGGTGCCCTTTTCCTTCCGTTCTTTCTTGAACGCCTCGTATCGCTGACGACGCTCCTCTGCCATATCGACGATGTCGATTGCTGGCAGTTGGGCGTCGTCAACGCGCTCCGGGAGCGTTAACAGTCGGTGTTTTCCTCTCAATGCATTGAAGGTGCTCTCTGCGGAGGGCGTTGCGGAGCCGAGCACGACGACGGCGTTGTTCAGCTAGGCGCGAACGATCGCGACATCGCGGGCATGATAGCGTGGCGACGAATCAAACTGCTTGTACGATGATTCGTGCTCTTCATCGACGACGACGAGGCCGATGTCGGAGAGCGGAGCGAAAATCGCTGACCTCGGTCCGATGACGATCCGGACTTTTCCAGCGCGCGCCAGCCGCCAGGTGTCATACCGTTCTCCCACCGACATCTGGCTGTGCATGACCGCAACGTCAGATCCAAAATGTGACTTGAAACGCCGGACCGTTTGAGGGGTCAGTGAGATCTCAGGTACAAGAACGATTGCATTCCTCCCCTGGGAAAGAGCATGCCGGATTGACTCGATATACACCTGGGTTTTGCCACTCCCGGTGATGCCGTGGAGGAGAAATGTAGCGTGTTTCTTCTGACTGAGCGCCTCTGCGATGGTACTGAGGGCCTGCGATTGGTAGCTGTTGAGCTCGAACTGAACCGGCGCTTCCGGTGGCTCGCCGTCGGTCCCTCTGACGACTTCGCGTTCTTCGATGATGACAAGTCCGTGTTTCGCCAGTGTCTTGATCGTTGAAAGCGAGACCCGCGCTCGCTTGACGATGTGCCTGACGGCAGAAGGAGCGTCAAGCCGATCGAGTTCCGAGAGCACATTGACCTGTGCGGTTGAGAGTTTCTTCTGCGAAGGAGTGGAAGTGGAGCGGAGTGCCTCTCTTCCGGCTGCCGTCACAATGACGACGTGTTCCTTTTTCGGTTTGGCGATCGGGCCGAGACGTTCCTCGAGCATAATCCAACCCTTTTGTTCCATCTCGCGAAGGGCCGAATGAACGTTCTTGACACCTGCGCTGGTCTGGATCCGTCCAAGAGAGAGCTCGCCGTTTTCCTTAAGCAACCTCAGGATGCTGTGCTGGACCTTTGCCGTTTTCCTTGTTTCTTCGAGGAGCGTGTCAATGTCATCGGCGACAAGGCGAACGCGAATCTTGCTGCTTGTTGTCAGTCCTTGAGGTGTCGCGGCCTTGAGAACCTCTCCCCATGGTGCAAGGTAGTATTCTGAAATCCAGCGAGTGAGATTCAGCATTTCCCCGGCGAAGGCGGGTGTTGGATCGAGTACATCAATCACCCGTTTGAGGGATGTCACAGTTGACGACTTAGGAAAACCAACAATGATGCCGGAGAGCTTTTTCTTCCCGAATGGCACGAGCACGCGGCTGCCGGAGGTGGCGCTGTGCTCCAGTTCAGCCGGCAGAATATATGTAAACGTCCGATCGAGGGGAACAGGAAGGGCAATATCGACGAGGGTGTGATTCATACACGGTTGGTTCGATGACGGGGCACAAACTCTCTGCGCTGGCTTGAATCTGCATGCTCACGGCGCACTGACTTCCCTTCGACTCTCCCTCGACTCGCTACGCTCGCTCGGGATCGCTCAGGGCGCACTGACTTCTATCTTCTGACTCCTGACTCCTGACTTCTGACTTCCTTCTCCTATCTACCCTCTAAACTCCGCTTCAAGGATCCGGTACACTTCCTTCAACGGGAGGTTCTTCTCTTTAGCTAAACGCTTGCACTCCTCAAACTCAGGTACGAGGATTTCCTGTCCATCGATGACGACAGCCTTTGCCATGACTGAGCCGAGTGATGTCTCGAGTCGACGTTGTGTACGGGGCAGCTTACGCCGTTCAAGGTGATGAAGGCGGACACCGATCGTCGATGTCTCGCGGAACAGGATTGCCATCATCACCTCCATCTTCGAGTGTTCAGCAAGAACGGAGAGAACGATGCCCGGTCTGCCTTTCTTCATGATAACGTTCGTCAGATATGCGTCGAGAGCCCCGGCGTTGAGCACTTTCTCCATGACGTAAGGATAGATCTCTGGATTCAGATCGTCGATGTTCGTCTCGATGAGGACTGCTTCATCGTTTTCCGTGATGGATGCAATCTCCCCGATGATGAGCCGGAGCAGATTGGGGACCGTTGGGATCTCGCGCGTGCCGGCACCATACCCAATCGAATGAACCTGGAGTCTTTTAGCCGCGATGGTTCCTGCTGAGAGCGCTTTGATAATGCCCGCGCCTGTTGGCGTCGTGAGTTCAAACGGGATGTCGGTGAGGACGACAGGATATCCTTTCAGAATCTCAATCGTGGCAGGAGTAGGGATAGGCATCGCGCCGTGCTGTGTTTGCACAGTTCCGCCGCTGCCGACCTTCACGGGCGAAGAATACACCTGGTCGATCTGCATAAGCTCCAGACAAATCGCAGTGCCAACGATGTCAACGAGCGAGTCAATGGCGCCAACTTCATGGAAATGGATCTTCTCGATCGTGGAGTTATGGACTTTTGCCTCCGCGACAGCAATCTCGGTGAAGACTCTCTTTGCGTTCTCTTTGACGACCGGCGACAGATCGCTTCGATCGATGATCGCGTTGATGTCGGCGAGATGGCGGTGATACTTTGGTGCCTCCGAGATGATGACGTCGGCTTTGACGGCGGTGATTCCATTTCGCTGAATATGTTGTGCCGTCAGTTCAAATCCTGACAATCGGAGCTTGTCAAGTTCACCGATGAGAGTGTCGAGCGACACGCCGGCGTGAAGAAATGCGCCGAGTGTCATGTCGCCGCTGATGCCGGCGATCGTGTCAAGATACGCGATTCTCATGCTTCTTCTTTGGATATTCTGGAATTGTTGAGCGGATGCGGTTATCGTCGGAGCGCGGTCTCGAGATACTCGATGAATCGTTGCGTCGCGCCGATGTTTTCCTTCACGAGCCGTTGCGATTCTGCCCCTGCTTGCACACGTGCCTTTTTGTCATTCAGGAGGCGTCGGAGTTCTTGATAGCATTGGTCCGGATGCGTGACGACGATTCCCCCCCCACGCCGGGCCAATGCAACCGCTTCCTGTGAATTTTCATGTTTTGGACCGTACAGCACGGGCACGCCATAGACGGCCGGCTCAAGGACGTTATGTATTCCCTGACGGAAACTCCCCCCGACGTACGTCACCTCGGCGTACTGATACAATGCCGTCAAAATGCCGATGCTGTCAACGAGAATGACGTTCTCATTGGAGTAGTCGTTGAGGTCGGAAAAGCGGATGGATCGCAGCGAGCCGTTGAATGCCAGCTCGAGACGTTCCAGTGTCGGGAGCGTCGGTTCGTGCGGAACGAGGATCATCAAAGCGTTGGAGTCGTGCTGTGCAATTCGCCGGAAGGCCGGTACGACGACTTCTTCATCTTCCTCCCAGCTGCTTCCGACGACGAAGACTTTCTTTTTCTTCAGAATATGTGCAGGAACAAGGTGTTTGGTCCGGGCTTCCAGACTTCTTTGCCACACCTGGTCGTATCGTGTTTCGCCGATCGCGTGGATCTCCGGTTTCTGTAGACCGAACGCCTGAAATGCTTCAACGTCACTCCGTGAGACTGTCAGGATCGACGAGATATGGTCGTAGATGTTTCTGTGGAAGCTCCTGAGAAGAGGGTAGTGACGAGTCGATCGTTTACGCAGTGTGGCATTTGCGATGACGATCGGAATCCCCCGCCTGCTAAGTTCCCAGACGTGATTTGGCCACGTGTCGTACCGTACAAGGATTGCGATGGTCGGGCGAATGAGATCGAGAAACCGTCGAGCATTCGCGACGCTGTCGTACGGAAGGTAGGTGATGAGATCGGCCTGTTTGTACGTACGAGAAGGTTCATACCCGGATGGAGAAAAGAAGCTCACGATGATATCAATATCGTCATATCGTTTCCGCAGCTCGGCGATGATTGGCTTTGCCTGCTCGAATTCCCCCATCGAGGATGAGTGAAACCAGAATCGGCGCGGACGTTTCAGTCGTTGAACTTCACCCTCGATCCGGTCCAGCAAACCTTTTCGTCCCCTGATGCCGCGGCGAATCTTCGGATTGAAGAGCGATGCGATTTGAAGAAGAAGCCAGAACGCCGGGACTACAAGAATGTTATAGATGAGAAACCAAACACGTTGCATAGTTGGACCGCGTCGTGCAGTGTTCACCAGGTCGGCATCAAAACGAGGCGCCCCGTGTTACGGGATCAGCCCCTCAGGGGTTGGAATTCGACGAATCGTTCCAACTTCATGCATGAAACCGCCCTTCATGGTTGGAACGCGCCGTCATTGTAGACAGAAATTGCGGCAAAATCAAGAAAAGTGCTTTTCTTGACTAAGTGAGTGAATCTTGCTATACTTGTTACTGCGTTTAGGTCAAGCGTGCAAACGTCGGAGATCGTGATGTCCACACCCAGTACGCCGATGGAAGTATTACGCAATTCCGTGCTCTTCAAAGAGTTGAGTGAGCAGGAGCTGCAACCCATTGCATCGCTCCTCGAGCCCGCATCGTTCCCCGCAGGCTCCGTCATGATCGACCTCCACGGCAAGGTGGACAAAGTCTATCTCATAGCAAAAGGGAAGATCAAGATCTCCCGGCTGACGACCTATGGAGAAGAAACAAGTCTGAACGTCCTCGGTGAAGGCAACGTGGTCGGTGAGCTGGGGGTTGTTGATGAACGCGGACGCTCTGCACGCGTCACTTGTCTCGAACCGACCGAAGCCTACGCCCTCGCATCGAAAGAATTTGACAAGCTTCTCAGTGGCGATGCCCGGATTTCCCGGGCCCTCCTTCGTGAATTTACTGCCCGTCTCCGCCAAGCGAACGACAATATTATACAGCAGCTGGAAGCCGAACGATCGCGCACCGAAAACCAGCTCGAGAAGCTCTCCAAACTTGTAGAGGCAAGCAAAAGCGTCAACTCCACGCTTGATCTGGATAAGTTGCTCGGTTTGATCCTGGATGCGGCAGTGAAGAGTACTGACGCCGATCGCGGCACGGTGTACCTTGTTGATTCAATCAAACAAGAGCTTTGGTCGAAGGTCTTCGGCGGCGAGAATATGGTGGAGATCAGACTGCCGGTAGGAAAGGGGATCTCGGGGCACGTCGCGCAAGCCGGCGTGACAATCAACATCCCCGACGCATACAGTGACCCGCGCTTCAATCCAGACGTCGACAAGCGAACCGGCTATCGGACACGGAACATCCTCTGCATGCCGATGAAGAACAAGGACGGCACCATTATTGGAGTCTTCCAGCTCCTGAACAAGAAGGACGGGCCGTTCACGTCGGATGACGAGCACTTCATCGACGCCTTTTCGGCGCACGCATCGATAGCAATTGAAAATGCCCGCTTGGCCCAGGAAATGGTCGCGAACGAACGGCTTTCAGCGGTCGGAAGAATGGCAAGCACGATCATTCATGACATCAAGAATCCGATGGGCACCCTGCGCGTGTACGCACAGGTGATGAAGAAGAAATCGGGAAACGAAGAAGCTGCAAAGCTCGCCGACGAAATGATCCACCAGGTGGACCGTTTCGTCAACATGACTCAGGAAATCCTCGACTTCACACGGGGCGTGAGCTCCACGAACATCCAGGAGCTGGATTTCGGCATGATCATGGGGAGCGTGCTCGACTTCATCGAGAAAGATCTCAGCAAGAACAACGTCAAGCTTGTCAGAAACGCGCAGTACCAGGGCAACCTGAATATGGACCAGGACAAGATGGTCCGGGTGTTCTACAATATTGCCAGCAATGCTCGTGACGCGATGCCGCAGGGCGGCTCGCTTGAAGTAACGACGGTCGAAGAGAACGGTTATGTGAAGATCGAGTTCAAGGATTCAGGCACGGGCATGCCGGAAGAAGTGAAGAAACGCATCTTCGAGCCGTTTATGACCTACGGCAAGAAGCACGGCACAGGCCTGGGTATGTCCATCGTGAAAAAAGTCATCGACGATCACAAAGGCAGGATCGAGATCGACAGCGAGATGGGCAAAGGCACTACCATTCGAATGCTCCTCCCCCTGTAGTATCCTCTGAGTGTGACCCGACCCGTGCAGTTTGTCGGAGCACCATGCTCCATTCTAACGCGCGAGCCTCCAAATGAAAATCCACATCGGCAAAGGCGAAATCCTCGTTCTCAAAGGTGATATTGCTGAACAAGAGACTGACGGCGTTGTAAACGCCGCGAATAACCATCTTTGGATGGGATCGGGGGTTGCGGGAGCACTGAAGAGGAAAGGCGGTCAGGCGATTGAGCAGGAGGCGATCGCGAAAGGGCCAATCGCTGTCGGTGATGCAGTTTCAACATCAGCCGGAGCGTTGAAGGCGAAAAGGATCATCCACGCCGCGGTGATGGGACAAGACCTCCACACGGATGCAGATCTCATCAGGCAGGCGACGCTCAAAAGCCTCAGGTTGGCCGAAGCAGAAGGGCTCACCTCAATATCATTTCCCGCTCTCGGGACAGGCGTGGGCGGCTTCTCACTCTATCACTGTGCGAACGTGATGACGGGCGAAGTAATTGATTTCATGATCGGCGCTTCACATTTGCGCGAAGTCCGATTTGTGCTCTTTGATGATGAAGCACGCGAGATATTCGAAAACGAGTTGAAGCACCGGTTCAGCTCTCAGGGCCATCACGATCCGCCGAGTCCGCGACAACCCAAATCCCCCCACCATCGTTAGCAGCCCCTGGAAAACCCAGAAAGCCAGTCACGTTGAGCGCGCTGTCCCCGTGCACACAAACGGCAGGTAGTCGAAACGTGGCGGTTGATCTAGGAAAGAATCCGGCTCGCTCCATAAAGAATTGTCACGGAGTTGTTGTGTCAGCACATGCTCCGCAGGTGTGCTTCCACGCTCCTCGCAAGCGCCTGAACGTTGTACCCTCCTTCAAGCACTGAAATGATTCTCCCTCCGCAATACTTCTCGGCAATCTCCATGACAAGTTGAGTCATGCGCCCGTAGGATTCTTCCGTGAGCTGAATGTTCGCGAGCGGGTCATCGCGGTGAGCATCGAATCCGGCGGAAATCAAGAGCAGCTCAGGCTGAAACCGATGGAGGGCAGGCAGAATCTGGGTCTGAAAAGCGTTGAGATAGTCCTTCTCTACACTTCCGGCTCCCATCGGACAGTTGAGGGTGTAGCCTTCGCCGCGACCAGAGCCACGCTCCGTCGCAGCACCGGTCCCGGGATAGAACGGGTACTGATGCAAACTGATATAGAAGACGCTGTCATCTTCGTAGAAGATCTCCTGTGTGCCGTTACCGTGATGGACGTCCCAATCAACGATGGCGACTTTCTTGATTCCATATTTCTTTTGTGCATAGCGCGCGCCAATGGCAACGTTGTTGAAAAGACAGAATCCCATGACGGTTGCGGTTCCGGCATGATGTCCCGGCGGTCGGACGGCGCAAAACGCGCGCGTGATCTTGCCGGCAAATACCTCATCGATAGCGTGAATCACTCCTCCCGCAGCAAGGAGCGCGACGTCGTATGACTCTTTGCAGACTCTTGTGTCTCCTTCGTCGAGCACCGGGTCGCCGTGCTGACAGCGGACGCGAATGATGGTTGTATAACGTTCCGGATGCACGGTGTGAATCCACTCGAGCGTCGGCGGCGATGGATGGAGGTGCGACATTGTCCTCCAGAGGTCTGTCGCGAGCAGATGCTGGACCAAGTATTCCAACCGTTGAGGCTTCTCAGGATGGCCGGGTCCGGTATTGTGGTTCAGGTAGTGAGGGTGATAGACAAAACCGAGTTTGGTCATGTGCACCTCCCGCGGAGGATGTGGAAGACGACATGTGTCAGCTTGTTCGTTGCAGCTGTCTCACTGCCAGCCAGAAGGCGAGGAGTGAAAAGAGCACGAAGGCTGCTGACTCCATCAGAACAGTGGTGAGCGTGCCGACGCCAACCGTCTCGAAGCGTAGCACATCCGTGTGCCACGTCAGCGGATTGAGCATGCCAAGCGATCGGAGCCAGGCGGGAGCCCGCTCGAGCGGATAGAAAATGCTGCTGAGGAACAGCAGCAGGAAATAAAGCACGTTGATGACTGTATTATAGATGTCATTCCGCCGGATGGCAAAGGCGAAAATCGAGAGGAAGAAGAACCACCCCGCCGTGCCCGCAATCATCGTGAGTAGAATGAAGAAGAGAGCGTTGAGCGGGACGTACTCATCCAGCAGGAGCGCACCGAATCCGATTGTGAGCACCGATTGAAATATCGTCATGCCGCACTGAAAGAGCACTTTTCCAAGTAGAAACTCGGAGCGCCTCATTGGATACGACAGGAACTCGTACAGGATCCCATTATCCCGATCAACGAAAAAGCCATAGGATTGATTGAGGGCGTTGCCGAAACAGGTCATGGATAACACGCCGGCGAGAAAGAATGAGTTGTAGCCGATTGATTGATTCTCGAGCATCAATCCCTGCCCCAGGGCCCGGTCAAATGCGACTCCGAACATGAGCAGATACAGGAGCGGGACGGCGAGCTCGAAGAAGATCCACATCAGACTCGTGCTCTGGATCATGTATTCCCGGTAGACGACGGCGGCAATCTCGCGCATCAGTTCACCTTTCCCTGGTGGTCGATGAGCTGAAGGAATACATCTTCAAGGCTTGCCGACGTGATCTCAAAATGAAGGAATCCCTCGACCTTCCGTGCAATGGCGAGGAGCTTGAGGGTCTCCTCCTCGTCGCGCATAATTACGTCGACGGTTGAGTTTCTCACTTCGACACTCACCGGCTGGAAAGATCGAATCGTTGCGAGCAGGTCTGGTGCAACCTTCTTCATGGTGAGGGAGAGGCAAAGCAGCCGGAGTCCGACGCCCTTGACCTCCTGAATCGTGCCGAGTGCCATGAGTCTTCCGTGATTCATGATAGCAACCCGGTCGCAGAGGACTTCCGCTTCATCGAGTACGTGTGTGGTGAGCACGATCGTCCGGCCCTTGCGGGTTTCCTCTTTGATGGCCTGGATTGTGGCGCGTTTGTTGAGCGAATCCATGCCGGTAGTCGCCTCATCAAGAAAGACAACCGGTTTGTCGATCAGAAACGTCTTGGCCACCTGCACCCGTCGCTTCAATCCTCCGCTCAGGTCCAAACCCCTGACATTCAAGTATTCCGTCAGGCTGAACAGCTCGCACACACGATCCATCCGCTTCAACGTTTCGCGGGAGGTGAGCCCATGGAATCGGCCGAAGACGCGGAAGTTGTTGCGCACGGAGAGATGAAGCTCAAGCGCGTTCTCCTGAACGACGACGCAGATTTGCCTTCGGACGCCGAGCGGATCACGCGTCACGTCGATTCCGAAGACCTTTGCGGTTCCTCCAGTGGGTGCGAGGAGAGTGGTCAGGATCTTCATCGTCGTCGTCTTGCCCGCGCCGTTTGGTCCGAGGAGGCCGAAAATCTCCCCCTTCTGAACGCTGAAGGTCAGCCCATCTACCGCACGCACCGGGGTTTGGCGTCGCTTTTCGTACACTTTGACGAGGTCGCGAACTTCTATCGCAGAGTCAATTTGCATGTGCCGAATATGACTGAGAAAGATTGGACAGAATCTACCAACTATTATTGACTTTTGCTCGCCCGACACGGTCCATGTTTTGCATTTCCTGGACGTGGTTCCTATATTGACCGCGTTCCTCACAAAGCGTGACACACCTGTCCGCCATTCTGTATGGCGGAGAGTTCCACAGAGAGCCGGATGTTACAGGTACGAGTTCCACAGAGGTTTATACTCTGTGAATCTCCTGTATGAATGTGTGATCTGTCGGAGAAGCAGCTTTTTCAGAGGAATTCTCCGCCAAAAAGGAAGCGGAGCGGCGTGTGCCTGGAAAAGCGTGACACAGAGACCCACAGAGAGCCGGATGGTTCAGGTACGAGTTCCACAGAGGTGGTATTCTCTGTGGATCTCGTCTGAGACCATGAGTTCTACAAGATGAGACATGTTCTCTGTGTTTCTCTGTGTTCCGCTTCTGTGATTTGACCAATCCTTGTGCGTGTCCGATGACCACTATGACGCTCCATATCCCAACTGCGTGTCGATTCGGCTTCTGGCAGACCGTCAACAGTCACGGCTGGTGCGCACTTCCGCCATTTGGAGTGGATCGGAAAGTCCGAAAACTGACACGGCTTCTGGAATTGCGCGATGGAACTCTCGTCAAGTGCACGTTGGGCTATGGGGACAAACAGATCAATGTGGCGTTGGAGTCCCGGCCGCGCCTCGCACGGCAACACAAAGAAGAGATCGCACGGCACCTCCGGGAATGCCTCAGGCTTCAAGAGGATTTCTCTGATTTCTATGCGCAGGCACGTCGAGTTCCGGAGTACCGCTGGATCGCCCACCAGGGAGCAGGACGCTTGCTCAGAGCGCCCACTGTATTCGAGGATGTCGTCAAAATGATCTGTACCACGAACTGCAGTTGGGCACTGACGGAGAGCATGGTCGGGAACCTGACAAGGAAACTCGGAAAGCCCTTCGGAGACGGCCTCTATGCTTTCCCAACACCCGAAGCCATGGCTGGCGTGTCGGAACAATTCCTAAGAACTGAAATCCGCTCGGGCTATCGCTCCCCGTATCTCCTTGAACTCGCCACCCGCATCACGGAAGGAGAATTGAATATTGAGAAATGGAGGAGCTCGTCACTCACATCGGAGGAGCTCTTCGAAGAGGTCAGGTCCGTCAAAGGGATGGGTGCCTACGCCGCAGGGAACATTCTGAAACTTCTTGGCCGGTACGATTACCTGGGCCTCGATTCATGGGTACGGTCGAAGTACTACGAGGTTCACAGGAAGGGAAGGAAGGTTGGTGACGCAACGATTGAGAAGCACTATGCCCCGCTCGGAGCATGGCGCGGGCTTTTTTTCTGGCTGGAGATGACGCGAGATTGGTATGAACAGAAGTTTCCCTTCTGACATCGCTCTCAGACAGATTCATCTGAAAGCGCATGCACGATTTCACGCGTTGGGATTCCTGAGCCAGACTGCGGCTGTGGAGGTCGGCGAGCTTCATTACCTCATTCGTAAAGGTGGTCCGGATTTGGGGACCGTCGTTTTCGTGCACGGCATCGGCACCTCATCAAATACCTGGTTGCGCACAATTCCACACCTCAACGATCGCCGCACATTCATCGCCCTTGACCTGCCGGGATTCGGATTCTCGACGGTGAAGCGCTCAGAAGGCTTTGCCGCATTCCGGGATCACGAGCGGGCACTGGCGGAGTTCCTCGACCATCACGTTTCGGGTCCGCTGACTCTTGCCGGTCATTCCTTTGGCGCATGGATATCTGCAAAGTATGCGGCGACGCATCCTGACAAGGTTCGGCACTTGATTCTCATTAACAGCGCCGGCGTGTACTTCCGCGGCATCGAGCAGCTGAGGGAAATGTTCGTTTTGAAATCCGCCTCTGACACGAAACGGCTTCTGACGACGATGTGGTACCGCTACCCATGGTTCGTGAAGCCCTTCACCGGAGCCATTCATCGCGAGCTCATGCGGCGCCGAATGAATGACGTCGTAACGTCCATCCAGGCGGATGATCTTCTCGTGGAGGAGCTTTCGCGTCTCGCCATGCCGGTCAGTCTCATCTGGGGACGAAGAGACGGGATCATTCCTCTTGAGGTTGTCGACACGATCATTCGACTTGTCCCCCGTTGTGAAGTCTTCTTCATCGAACAATGCGGTCATGTCCCTCAGCTTGAGAAGCCGGCGCAGTTTACCAAAACTCTCGATCAGGTTCTCAGGACGGTGAAATGAGCTGGAAGGAAGATGTCGTGCTCGAGATGACGCGTGCCCGGGAGGCGCAGCAACAGGGAAACGGTGGAAAGGTCCGGACGGCTGCCCGGAGAAGTGTTGGGATTGCTCTGGCGGAGTTGATGAGGAGATTTCCGGAACCAACGTACGGCAGGGACTACGTCGCACAACTGCGGTCATTAGCGATGGACGAGCGAGTACCTCAAGCCGCTCGTGACGCGGCCATGCGGCTACAAGCCCGTATCACACACGAATTCAAGTCGGAGTCTGTCAATCCTATCGAAGATGCAGAGATCATTCTGAAGTACGTATTCTCGCGCCTGGAGTAGAGTTCAGGACAGCATCCTACAATCCCTCAGCCGCCATGTACTCATTGATGTCGTAGCGGATATTCTCGTCGTCCTCTTTTCCTTCGGAAAGTTTCTTTCTCATCAGGTAAAACGGCAGGGCAATCACCGTGCTGAGAAGGACAAATCCCCCAAGAAATGCAATTCGTTTCATTTCTGTTCTCCCCCTACTTTGTCGTTGAACCAAACGTCTGGCGAACAATCAGCGTTCTGCTCTTGCTCGCTGTCTTACCAAGAATCTACGGGATCACACAAGAAAAGTTCGTGGCTGAGAGCACAAATCGTGGAGAGAGCGTGCTCGCTCAGGTGGCGGGGCATTGGTTCTATTTCGCCAATCCTGCAAGGGCCTTTAAGCCTTGACTTTCAATACAGTTGCGGATATATTGGGCGTCGAATGGTGTAGTGGTGGGGGCAGGCGGACAGAATGGACTGACCCTCATTGAATCCAGCACTCAAACGAACGACTGACAGCGCGACGGGCACCATGAGCTTTCTAGAAAACGTTCCTATCTTTGCCGACCTTGAAGAACCCGAGCTGAAGAAAATCGAAAAGCTCGGCCTCCGCAAGAAGTACAAGAAGGGCAATATCGTTGTCCTTGAGAAAGAAACGGGGGCTGCGCTCTTCGTCATCATCACCGGAAAGGTGAAAATCGTCCGCACCGACGAGGATGGCAGGGAGGTGATCCTATCTATCTTCGGTCCGGGAGAATTCTTCGGCGAGATGTCCCTTCTGGACGGACTCGCCCGCTCTGCAAGTGTTGTCGCTCTCGCGAAAGCAGAGCTCTTCATGATCCATCGTCGCGATTTTCTGAAGTTGGTACACGAACACCCTCAGGTTGCCATCTCCCTCCTTGCTGAACTCACCACGCGGCTCCGAAAAGCCGACACACAGATCAAGAGCCTCTCCCTCAAGGATGCTTCCGGCCGTGTCGCCAACGTCATCCTGATGCTGGCCGACGACATCGGCGTGTTTCGGAAGGGGAAGGTGGAGATCGATGAGTTACCGCTCCAGCAAGACATGGCAAACATGGCCGGCACCTCACGCGAAACCGTTTCACGTATGCTCCATCAATTTGTTCGAGAGGGACATCTGCTGCTGGAAGGGAACAAATTGACGATCAACGATTACGATGAGTTTCGCAAGCAGTACCTCTAGAAGCCTGTTGTTCAGAACGTTGCCACCACGTCACGAAGACACGAAGCAGCATTGAGATGATTTCTTTGGACCTGTGACCTTCAGGACTTTGCGGCTTTGTGGCTGATCCGTTCAATTTGATGGCAACACCGTCGCCTTGCATGCCACCGCAAGGCACCCCCTCCGCTCCGGGTTGGCAGTGTCGGGCGCTACCGCAGGGAAAACTCATATGTTGAACCTACAGCAAAGCATACATGTCGCAGAAGGTGGAGTCTGGGAACGCGGGCGAAGTTCCTTCGTCGCCCGTTTCCTCCGCAGGCCGCGCAGATCTGCACACGCACACG
>Ga0233420_10000493_pt1 | contig 16818 bp, 10 predicted proteins | sample Watercolumn_Mata_4_FD_183009 | JGI IMG/M metagenome (GOLD analysis project Ga0233420, IMG submission 183009) | Freshwater microbial communities from Lake Matano, South Sulawesi, Indonesia - Watercolumn_Matano_2014_102_MG | ecosystem: Environmental > Aquatic > Freshwater > Lake | place...
GCAGTTAAGGGCGGAAACCGTTGCCGCGACCGTCTCCCTAGCCTCGCGGCGGCCGTTTCCGGCGAGCAGGGTTTCACGGCATGCCATCCAGGCTCCTGCAAGCACTTCGGGAAGGGAGCGGTGCAGGGTGAACGGTTCTGCCTCCGATCCGAACTCCCTCCTGATTTCCTCCAGAACTTTCCCTGAAAGGGATTCACGGGAAGGACGGGGCATGGCGGTGACGTATCTGATGCTCATGCCACGAGTTCGTTCAGCTGGTTCCGGTAAATTTTCAGATCCTCCTCGGAAAAACAGCAGAAGATGACCTCGGCAATGGAGGGTTCCCGCTGCAGCGCATCGCATGCGGCAGCAATGGCGATGGCTGCAGCTTCGGCGACAGGATAGCCGTAGACTTCCGTACTGATTGCAGGAAAGGCCACCGAACGGCATCCGTGTGCAGCAGCGAGTCTGATGGAGTTCCGGTAACAGGCGGCCAGCTTTCCTGCTTCCCCGTGTCCGCCTCTTCGCCAGACGGGGCCGACCGTATGGATGACAGCGCTTGCCGGAAGCCGGTAGCCTTTTGTGATTTTTGCCTCGCCGGTCCTGCATCCTTCCAGCGCAAGGCACGCTTCGAGCAGTTCGGTGCCGGCGGCCCGATGGATTGCCCCGTCGACGCCTCCCCCTCCCGTGAGTGTGGTGTTGGCGGCATTGACAATGGCATCGACCCTGAGCGTGGTGATATCGGCAAGGAGTGCGCGTATGGATGGGTGGCTCAGCATGCCCTGCAATATCAACGGTTCTCTTGCAGCGTGCGGATCTTTTCGATGATTTTCCGGTGGGGATGCCGGAGCAGGTCATCGTCGTGTTCCGGCAGCGTCACGTGCCGGGACACCGTTTCAAGCATGCGCGGTTCGAGGTGTTCTGCAATGTCGAGCATGTGGGTGAGGTGGTGCTGCAGCTCGAAGTGGATGAACTTTTCCGCATGATGCTTCTTCATCTTGCCCAGCAGTTCCGCCATGAGCGGAGCTTCAAGGTGACGGGAAACCTCGCTGAAATAGTCGAGCGGCAGGTCGTTGGCGTAGCCGGTCGCCTGATCGACTCCCATTTTCCTGCAGACACCGGCAGCGATGGGAGGCTTGATATGCTCGACCATGAGCGGGATCACCACGAAATGCGGGATATATTTCACGATCATGCCGATGGCATGGTACAGTTCATCGAACCCGTCGGTTTTCCGGTCAACGACAGCCCTGACATACGATACCATACGCTCCTTCTGGAGCGGATGCAGGTCCTCGAGTTCTTCGGGGACGGTAATGTCGGTCCATGCAAGCGCTTCCTGCAGTTCACCCATGGCTGGTTCCTTCGCGAGATTGACGGTTTCCGGCTGCTACCTTTTTTCGGCAAGAGTGCAGTTTACAAAAAAATCGTGAAGAACGAACGTTATACCGGGGAAATCAGCAGGGAACAGGGAAAAACCTGCCATGATTGCCTATATTGAGCCGGTTTCCCTGCATGGCGGGATTTGCGCTATCTGACTGATCAACAAGGGCTGTGTGTTTATGGTATTACTGACGGTGGAAGGACTGGGCAAGCAGTACGGGCTGAAGAAACTGTTTGAAGATGTTTCGTTCGGTATCGACGACAGGGACAAGATCGGCATTATTGGAGCGAACGGCAGCGGGAAAAGCACACTGCTCAGGATTCTTGCCGGTGCTGAATCGCCCGACAGCGGCCGGGTATCGATCACCAACAACCGAAAGATCGCATATCTTCTGCAGGTTTCTCCATACAATCCGGATGATTCCGTGCTCGAGGCCGTTCTGAAATCAGGCGACAACGCCATGCAGCTCATTCTCGATTACGAGATTGCCTGCCGCCGCCTTGCGGAGAAACACGGCGATGATCCTTCTCTTGCCGAAACCGTCAGCCGGCTTTCCCACGAGCTTGACGCCACGGGCGCCTGGGATCTGGAAGCGAATGCCGCCGTTGTGCTCGGCAAGCTCGGCCTCGATGACCTCACGGCCAGGATGGGCGCCCTCTCGGGCGGACAGCGCAAGCGTGTTGCCCTCGCCCACGCCCTTGTCATGCCCTCAGACGCCCTCATTCTCGACGAACCCACCAACCATCTCGATGCGGACAGTGTGGAGTGGCTGGAAAACTACCTTCGACGTTATCATGGCACCGTTCTGCTCATTACGCATGACCGGTATTTCCTCGACCGCGTGGCAAACCGCATGCTCGAGCTGGATGGCCGCACTGCCCGCATGTATTCGGGCGGCTATGCGTCCTATCTGCAGCAGAAGGAAGAGCTTGCCCTGCAGGAACAGCGGGAGGACCGCAAGCGCCAGGCGTTGATACGCCAGGAACTTGAATGGATGCGCACCGGCTGCAAGGTCCGGACCACGAAGCAGAAAGCCCGCATGCAGCGCGCGGAGGAACTGGTCTATGCGCCCAAGAAAACCGAACAGCAGGGGATGGAGATCGGATTCGGGGCTGAACGGCTCGGCGGCAAGATCATCGAGTTCCATCAGGTTTCCAAAGCATACACAGGCAAGCCGCTTCTTCGCTCGTTCGAGTACCTGCTGCAGAAGGGCGACAGGATTGGCATTATCGGACCGAACGGAGCAGGCAAGACCACCCTGTTCGACATGATTACCGGCCGGGTGCAGCCCGACAGCGGACATATCGATATCGGCAAGACCGTGAGGATCGGGTACTACGACCAGGAGAGCCGTGAGCTTGACGACGACAAGCGGGTGATCGAATACATCCAGGAAGAAGCCGAGCAGATAAAACTCAGGGACGGCCAGGTTCTGTCGGCCTCGAAAATGCTGGAACGGTTCCTTTTTTCTCCTTCGACGCAGTACAGTTACATCCGCACCCTTTCCGGCGGAGAACGCCGCAGGCTCTACCTGCTCAGGCAGCTGATCGGATCACCGAATGTTCTGCTGCTCGACGAGCCGACCAACGATCTCGATATCCCCACCCTGCAGGTTCTCGAAGAGTATCTCGATTCCTACGAGGGGTGCCTGCTCGTGGTGAGCCACGACCGCTATTTTCTCGACCGGACCGTCGAGTACATTTTTTCCTTCGAGGAGGGCGGACGTATCAGACGCTATCCCGGCAACTACAGCGTTTACCTTGACATGAAGCCCAGAAACGCTGAAAAACCCCAGGAAAAGGCGAAAGCCAGGCCGCCTGTTCCCGCGGAGGCGGCGGCAGGGGCATCTCCGAAACCAAGAAAGCTGAACAGCAAGGAAAAACAGGAGCTTGAACAGCTCGAAGTGTCGATAGCGGAAACTGAAGCCCGGCAGAAAGCCATCAACAGCGAGCTTGCCGCTGCCGGTTCCGATTTTCCGACCGTCCAGCGTCTGGGCGCGGAACTGCTTGATCTCCAGAAAAAGCTCGATCGCGACATGACCCGCTGGACGGAACTTGCCGAGTTTGCCTGAACCAATCCTTGCCCGTATTGCATGAAGACCATCGATGCCCTCTTTTTGAAGCTGCAGCTTCTATCGGACGAAAAGACCGCAGGTGCACTCCGGTGGTTTTTCAAGACCGGACCCGGAGAGTACGGCGAAGGGGACATGTTTCGCGGAATCCGTGTGCCCGTCCTCCGCAAGCTGTGCCGCGAGTTTGCCCATGCCGGCGTCGATGATGCCCTCGAACTTCTGGCATCCGGATGGCATGAAGACCGGCTGCTGGGTCTCCTGCTGCTTGTCGAGCGGTACAGAAAATCTGATGAGGCACAGAGGAGGCTGATCTACACGCACTATTGTTCCCGTACCGACAGGATCAACAACTGGGATCTCGTTGACCTTTCCTGCCCGCCGATCGTCGGGAGTCACCTTCAGCATCGCGACCGTTCGCCCCTGTTCCGGTTCGCGCAGTCGGAGATCCTCTGGGAGCGCCGCATTGCCATCGTTTCGACGTTTCACTTCATCAGGGCAGGTGATTTCGGTGATACGCTTGCCATAGCTGAAATGCTGGTGGATGACAGGGAAGATCTCATACACAAGGCAACAGGCTGGATGCTCCGGGAGGTCGGCAAACGGGATGTCGGCGTGCTGGAGGAATTCCTTTCAGGATATTGCCGAATCATGCCGAGAACGATGCTTCGCTATGCCATTGAAAAGCTGCCAGAACCTCGACGGCAGGCCTGGCTCAAAGGCCAGGTCTGAGCCGTACCCGATTTGCAATTTCTTTCCGACTCCTGATTCCTATTCCTGAAATTCCGGATGTCCTGTCTGCCAGAGCCCGAAACTCAGCATGTCGGCAAGGGTTTCAAAATTCTTGGTTTTCGAGTTTCCCATGCCGTGTCCCGCCTCGTAATCCGTAAAGAGCAGGACCGGCTTGCCCGAAGACGATGCAGCCTGCAGGCGGGCGGCAAATTTCGCCGGCTGCCACGCGATCACCCTCGGATCGTTGATGCCTGCAGTTACAAGAGCAGCAGGGTAGGACACCCCGTCATGAATGTTCAGGTACGGGTCCATCGACATGAGCGCCCTGCATTCTGCCGGGATTTTCACGGTACCGAATTCCGGAACGTTGACCGGCCCGTTCGGGGTTGTCTCGCCCCGCAGGGGGTTCATGGTCCCCACCTGCGGCATGGCCGCAGCGAAAAGGTCCGGACGTTCGGTGATTGCCCTGCCGACCATGATGCCCCCTGCACTTGCTCCGTTGATCGCGATTTTTCCGGGAGAGGTGTAGCCGTTTCCTGCAAGATATTCAGCTGAACTGATCGCATCTTTCCAGGTGTTTGCTTTCGAGGTTTTCATGCCTGCGGTGTGCCACCTGTCGCCAAGCTCGCTGCCTCCGTGCACATGAGCCACGGCAAGAATGCCGCCTTTCCATGTCCAGAGCAGCATCGAGGGGCTGAAAAACGGCGTCATCGAGTTGCCGTACGCCCCGTATCCGTAAAGCAGCACCGGGTTTGAACGGTTTTTCTGCATCCCCCTGCGGTAGATGATCGAAAGGGGGACGCCGACACCGTCATGGGAAGGCACCGTTACCTCCTCGACCTCGAGGTTATCGTATTCCGGATAGCTTGCGGGAGATGAGAGTGTTTCATTGGTGAAGGAGCCGCTTTCGCTGTCGTAACGGAAGCGGCGGTAGTCATGGTTCCATCCCGCCAGAACGGCCCACAGGTCGGGAAAGCGGGAGCCTTTCGACGAGAGCGAGATCGTGCCTGCCCTGAACGGCAGTGTCAGTTTCCTGCCGAGCACGCTGCCGTAATCCTGGTGGTAGAACTCCTCCTCGACGCCGTTTTTCGAAAGCGTGTAGAAAATGCCCTTGCTGGTGAGGGTGAACCCGCTCAGGGTCGATTCCCGGAATTCCGGAACGACCACGCCGGCATGGCTGATATCGGGATTCTGCAGCGATGTTTTCAGCAGTCTGAACCCGGGAGCGTTCTTTGGCGTATAGAGATAGAGATCCTTTTCCGTGACGGCGAAATCATGGATGTCGTCCTCGGGGCGGAACAGCGGTTTCCAGCCGATGCGGGTTTTTTCAAGTTCAGTTGCCGGAGCGTAGTAAACCGTAAGGCGGGGATCGACATTCGAAACGAAGGCAAAGAGATAGCCGCTTTCCTTGCTGTAGGACACCTCCGGAATGTCTTCGGGATTGATGCCGAGTTCGATATTCAGCCTGCTTGAAAAGATTTCCCGGTCAAGCGCCGGATCGGTTCCCGCCCTGTGCAGCCAAGTTCTGCTTTCGTACTGCGGGTTGCTGCCCGGCTTTCCTGGTGGCTCCAGCCGGTTGTACAGAAACGAGCTTCCACCCGGAAGCCAGGATGGAGATGCGAACCGGCAGCGGCTTATGGCTTCGGGGTAGAACCTTCCGGTTGCCGTTTCCATGATCAGCAGGGTGGCGTTTTCCGATCCGTTTGGATACACCGTCAACGCAACCTTTCCACCGTCGTCACTGGGGACTATCGTGCCGATGACATAGGTTCCCGAAGTGTTTCCCGAGTATCGCGCCGGGTCGAACAGCAGGTGTTCCCTGCCGCTGAGACCTTCACGGTAAAACAGCTTGCCGGTTTCATCGGATGGGGTCTGCTTGAGGTAGAAATAACGGTTGTTTTCGGTGACGAAGAGATTGTAGATCTTTGCTGATTTTCTTCTGTCGAACTCCTGCATCTTTTTCAGGAGCGCCTTTCTTCCGGGAATGCCGTCAAGGACTTTTCTGGCGTACCCTGACTGCTGCTTCATCCACGACGATACTTCGGGTTCACGCAGCTTCTCCATATAGCGGTAAGGATCGGCGACGGTTGTGTCGCAGAGTGTTTCCTGAAACGGTCTGGCCGGTGCCGGTGACGGAGGATTCGAAAGCAGCTTCGTCAGGTTCCCGGCGGGTGCCGTTGACGGGAAGGCAAGGATGATGGAAAAAGCCAGCAGGGTGTGTCGAAAGGTCATAACAGGCAGTCAAGGGTTAGCATCATCTGTCGGGTTGTGCGGCATCGCATGCAGGTGTTCAGCGTTCTGCGATCCTTTTCAGCAGAAAGGCCATGGAACGGCCGATATCCTGCATGTTCTCCATGCCTTCCCGGTCGCTTTCAACCTCTGAGCCTTCACGGCCCCCGAATCCGAGGTTCCAGTATGTCGATCCGACAATGAACATCCCCGATATCTGGAAAAGATGGTTGATCGAGTCAAATGCATGGATGCCCCCTCCCCTGCGGAGCGATACCAGTGCAGCTCCCGCCTTGTGACGGAACAGGTTGCCGTTGACCCGGGAAACAAATCCGGCTCGATCGATCAGTGCCTTGAGTTCCGGGGTGATGTCGGCGAAATAGGTCGGGGAAGCCAGCAGCATGCCGTCGGATGCAACCATTTTTTCAAATATCTCGTTGAACCCGTCGTTTTTCACCGAACATCGGGAGTCTTTCCGTTCAATGCAGCTGTAGCATGATCTGCACCCCCTGATGGGGGAGCCCCCGAGCTGGACCAGTTCGGTTTCGATTCCTTCTTCTTCAAGGATCCCGAGGACTTTCGTGATCATTTTTTTCGTGTTCCCCTCAGGCCGGGGACTGCCATTGATTGCAATTACTTTCATCAGGTTGCATGCGAACGGTTATCCGGTTCCGGGAAAGCGACAGGCCTTCCTGTTTTCCTGTAATATACGATCGATCCCGGAGATGATATCGCTGTTTTCTCAAGGGAAGGCGCAATGTCGAGGGAAACGTTTTCCGCGTTTCTCCTCCGGAAAAAGGCGCGCCAGGATGATAGTGCTGCAGCCGGGCGGCGCTTTTCTCTTCAGACGATCTTTTTTTTCTGATTCCTGCGCAAAAAAACGGAACAGGACAAAAGAAACTCGGCGGAGACGGGAATCGGTCAGGAAAGCCGCCGGGGAGTGCCGACGGCAAAGGCAGGAGGAGCAGCAGGGCTGCAATCAGTGTCGCGAGGCCAGCACGGTTCTGATTTTTTCAAGCGTCCGGCGCATGTCATCGGGGATCGGCGCGTTGAAAACAAGTTTTTCACCGGTGGAGGGCTGGCTGAAACCGAGCATTCCGGCATGCAGCGCCTGGCGAGACATGAGTTCGAGCAGGTTTTTTACGAAGTGTTCGCTCTTGCTAAACGCGAGTGGTCTGACGGTGTTGCCGCCATAGGTTTCATCGCCGAGGATCGGGTGCCCGATATGCTGCATGTGTGCCCTGATCTGGTGGGTTCGTCCCGTATGCAGGGTGAGCGAAACAACGGAGAACCATTGCAGATCTTCCTCGACGAGATAGTCGGTTACGGCATGCTTGCCGTCAGGCCCTTCGTAAGGGTAGTTCGCCATGATCTTGCGGTTCTTTCTCGATCTTCCGATGTTGGTGCGTATGGTTCCGGAAGGAGGATCGGGGACACCCCAGACAACGGCCCTGTACACTTTCTCAACCTGTCTTTGTGCGAACTGCCTGGCAAGGCGGTGAAGTGCCGTGGGGTTTTTCGCGATGATGATGAGCCCTGAGGTGTCCTTGTCGAGACGATGGACGATGCCGGGCCTGAGTGCCGACGTGTCGAGGTTTGCGGCATCACGTCCGATATGGTGCAGGATCGCGTTGGCAAGGGTTCCTGTCCAGTTGCCGAACGCCGGATGCACCACCATTCCCGGTTCCTTGTTGACCACCATCAGGTCGGTGTCCTCGTAAACGATCTCGATCGGGATGTCTTCAGGGGCAAGTTCCGGAGCCGGCGGGCGCAGGAAGGTGAACTGGATGGTGTCGCAGGACTTGATGCGGTAATTCGGTTTCACCGGCCGGCCGTTCACCAGCACCCGTCCTTCCCCGATGGCTTCCTGCACCTTGTTTCGGGTGGCATTCTCCACCTGCTGGGTCAGGTATCTGTCGATCCGTATGGGTGTCTGCACCTTGCTGACCTGCAGGGTGAGTTTTTTTGGTTCAGGAGGTGGTGCTTCCGATTCCTGCGGCTGGTTTTTTACGGGGTGATTTTGCATTTTGTGAAACTGGTCGGCTTCCGGCGTTTCTCCATCCGGATGCAGTATAACAAAACCATCGGATTTCTATGGCTATGCATGAACAAAAGGAACCTCGCGCGTACGATGTCGATGTTGCCGTGATCGGATCGGGTCCGGGAGGATACGAGGCAGCCCTCAGGGCTGCCCGTAACGGCATGAAGGTCGCACTTGTGGAAAAAGGCGCTCCCGGAGGAGTTTGTGTGAACTGGGGGTGTATTCCCACCAAGGCGCTCCTGCGCAGTGCAGCGGTGTTCGACGACCTGTCGAAGGCTGCGACATACGGCGTTGTTGCCGACAACCCGGCTTTCGATCTTTCGCAGGCGGTCAGGCGCAGCCGGAATGTCGTGCAGAAGCTCTCCAGAGGCATTGCGTTCATGCTGCAAAAAGCCGGAGTGGAATACCTGCAGGGAGAAGGCCGTCTTGCTGCTTCCCATGAAATCGCCGTCTCCCGCGATGGCAGTGTGACCGGCAGTTTTTCGGCGGCGCACATCATTATTGCAACCGGAGGACGTTTCCGGGTGCTTCCTGGTCTGGCTCCGGACGGACGCTGCATCATCACCAGCCGTGAAGCGCTTGCCCTGAAAAACCCTCCCCGTTCAATGCTCGTGCTTGGCGGCGGGGCGATCGGTATGGAAATGGCCTGGTTCTACAGAAAGGCCGGTACGGATGTTACGGTTGTCGAAATGATGCCCCGCATTCTTCCGCTCGAGGATGCCGAGATTTCCGAAGTGCTCCGCCGTTCTTTCGAGAAGGCCGGGATATCGGTTTATACCTCCTCGAAACTCGAACAGGTTGCCTGCAACGGTGAAGGGGTCAGCGCCGTGATGTTCCGCGAAAACGAGGAACCCCTGCCGGTGTCGGCGGATTGCCTGCTTGTCGCTGTCGGCGTGACCGGCAATGCCGAAGGGCTCGGTCTCGAGGCTGTCGGCGTGGAGCTGTCGAAAGGCTTCATCGTGACCGATGCGAGCTGCCGGACCGCCGCGGGACATATCTATGCCATCGGCGACGTGCGAGGCGGAATGCTGCTTGCCCACAAGGCTTCCGCAGAAGCCAGCGTTGCTGTTGCCGCGATTGCAGGAAAGCAGGTGGTTCCGGTGGACGAGACAAAGATACCCAAGTGCGTCTACACCGAACCCGCAGTCGCCAGCGTCGGGCTGACGGAGGAGCAGGCTGTTGCTGCGGGCTATGCGGTCATCACCGGCCGTTCGATGTTTGCCGCGTCGGGCAAGGCCAATGCGTCCGGTCATCTCGAAGGTCTCGTGAAGCTGGTTTTCAATGCCGGCAACCATCGCCTTCTCGGTGCGCATATCGCCGGCCATGGAGCGGTCGAGCTTGTCGGAGAGATAGGACTTGCCCGTTATCTTGAAGCTTCTGCCGAAGAGATGGCGCACATGATCCATGCGCATCCCACGCTTTCGGAAACCATCAGGGAAGCAGCTGAAAACGCCCTCGGGTAGCCGTTCTCCGGGAGGGCGTCGACAGGAATTGCTGATGAAAGGCAAAAACCGTCCTGAAGAGTGAGAACATATTTTCTATTGTTTCCCTAAAAGCATAAATTCAGAGTTTATTATTTGACTTTGAAAAAAACAGTAAGCCTTTGCCTCTGAACAAGCTCTCTTTTCAGCGGGCGGACTAACAACCAAAAGATCAATTATGACCCAGACTGTAACAGCTGCAAAAAAGAGTGCCGCAGCCAAGGCAAAAGCAGGTTCGGATGCGCCGGCAACCCAGGAACCGAAAAAAGCGGCCAAGCCCGCTGGCAAAAAGAAGTCAGGCCTTGCATTTCCTTTCACGGCCATCGTCGGCCAGGAGGAGATGAAGCTCAGTCTGATCCTCAACATCATCGATCCGAGGATCGGAGGCGTTCTGGTCATGGGCCACAGGGGTACCGGAAAAAGTACCACCGTCAGGGCGCTTGCCGAAGTGCTTCCCCTTATTGAAAGGGTCAAGGACGATATTTACAACCGTACTCCCGAGCAGTTCGCTGAGGGTGAGGGCGGCAAGAAGGGCAGCAAGGCTGTCGATCCGGCAACACTGAAGATTGAGAAAATTCCGGTGCCTGTCGTTGACCTGCCGCTCGGCGCTACCGAGGACCGTGTCTGCGGCACCATCGACATCGAACAGGCGCTTACCAGCGGTGTGAAGGCATTCGAGCCTGGTCTTCTGGCCCAGGCCAACAGGGGCTTCCTCTATATCGACGAGGTGAACCTGCTTGACGACCATCTTGTGGACGTGCTGCTCGACGTGGCCGCCAGCGGCAAGAATGTCGTCGAACGTGAAGGTATCAGCATCCGTCACCCTGCCCGCTTCGTGCTGGTCGGTTCCGGAAACCCGGAAGAGGGCGAGCTCCGTCCGCAGCTTCTCGACCGCTTCGGTCTCCATGCCCGCATCATCACCATTTTCGATGTCGCCAAGCGCGTCGATATCGTGAAGCGGCGGCGTGAGTTCGACGACGATCCGGACGCTTTCATGAAGAAATACAACCGTGAGCAGCAGAAACTGCAGAAAAAGATCCAGCAGGCAAAGGAGCTTCTGCCGGAGGTCACCATGAACGACAGTGTGCTGACCGACATCGCACGCCTCTGCATGAACCTCGGCATCGACGGCCATCGCGGCGAACTCACCATCACCAGGACGGCGCATGCCTATGCCGCGTTCCAGGGAGCCAGGGAGGTCACCATGGACCATGTCAGGGAGGTAGCCGGTCTCTGTCTCCGCCACCGTCTGCGCAAGGATCCGCTCGAAACCCTCGATGCCGGAGAAAAAATCGAACGTGAACTCGCAAAAGTCCTTGGAGAAGCAGAAGCAGTATAATGATAGCTTTTACCGATATCGTTGGCATGGATCTGGCCAAGCAGGCGCTTATGCTGCTGGCCGTCGATCCGTCACTCGGAGGGGTGGTTATCCCCTCGGCGGTCGGTTCCGGCAAGTCGACGCTTGCCAGGGCATTCGCGGACATTCTGCCTGAAGGCACGCCGTTCGTCGAACTTCCGCTGAACGTGACCGAAGACCGCCTGATCGGCGGTGTTGATCTCGAAGCCACGCTTGCCTCCGGCGTGCGTGTGGTGCAGCACGGCGTGCTCACCAAGGCGCACGGCGGCGTCCTCTACGTGGATTCGCTCAGTCTGCTCGACAGCTCGGCCGTGTCGCACATCATGGACGCCATGTCGCGAGGAGAGGTGCTGGTCGAGCGCGAAGGGCTCAGCGAGGTGCATCCCGCAAACTTCATGCTGGTCGGCACCTACGACCCGAGCGACGGCGAAGTGCGCATAGGCCTGCTTGACAGGATCGGCATCATCGTGCCCTTTACCGCCCAGAACGACTTCCGCGCCCGCAAGAAGATTGTCAGCATCGTGCTCGGCACCCGTGACCAGGAGGACACCGAAGACGAGCTGAAGATGCTCGGCGGTCTTATCCAGGCAGCCAGGGATCAGCTTCCGCATGTTTCCATCACCAACGACCAGATCAAGGCGCTCATCCAGACCGCACTGAGCCTCGGTGTCGAGGGAAACCGCGTCGATGTGTTCACCGTCCGGGCGGCGCTCGCCAGTGCGGCCCTTGCCCAGCGCAGCGATGTCGAGGAGGAGGATATGAAGCTCGCCATCAAGCTGGTGCTCATACCCCGTGCAACCCGCATGCCGGAGCGCGAGGCCGAAGCCGAAGAAGCGCCTCCCCAGGAGGAGCCGCCCCAGCAGGAGGAGCCCGAAGCCGAGGAGGAGGACGCTCCGCCCGACACGTCTGAAGCTGACGCAGAAGCCGACGAGGAGCAGAAGGATACGCCCGACATGATCGAGGAGCTGATGATGGACGCCATCGAAACCGAGCTTCCCGACAACATTCTCAATATCTCGCTTGCCTCGAAGAAAAAAGCCAAGTCCGGAAGCCGGGGCGAGGCGCTCAACAACCGTCGCGGCCGATTCGTGCGTGCCCAGCCCGGCGAGATGCGAAGCGGCAAGGTCGCTCTTATTCCCACGCTGATATCGGCCGCGCCGTGGCAGGAGAGCCGGCGCAAGGAGAAAAAGATGGCAGGAAGGCCGAAAACTGCGCTCATCATCAGCAAGGACGATGTGAAAATAAAGCGTTTCCGCGACAAGTCCGGTACGCTTTTCATCTTCATGGTTGATGCATCGGGCTCCATGGCGCTGAACCGCATGCGCCAGGCCAAGGGCGCCGTGGCAAGCCTCCTGCAGAACGCCTACGTGCATCGTGACCAGGTTGCGCTGATCTCGTTCCGCGGCAAGCAGGCTCAGGTGCTTCTTCCGCCGTCGCAGAGCGTGGATCGCGCCAAGCGCGAGCTCGACGTGCTTCCCACCGGTGGCGGAACGCCGCTTGCCTCTGCGCTCTATCTCGGCTGGGAGACTGCGAAGCAGGCGCGTACGAAGGGGATTTCGCAGATCATGTTCGTGCTCATTACCGACGGTCGCGGCAATATCGGCCTGCAGTCGTCGTTCGATCCCGATGCCGCGAAACCCTCGAAAGAGGATCTCGAAAAAGAGGTCGAGGCGCTCTCCGGCTCCATCATGGCCGACGGTATCGCTGCCATCGTGGTCGATACCCAGATGAACTACCTGTCGAGGGGTGAGGCTCCCAAACTTGCCCAGAAACTCGGCGGCCGTTACTTTTACCTCCCCAACGCCAAGGCGGAACAGATTGTCGATGCCGCCCTCAGTTTTTAGGAGATTCCCGAGCATCCTGTGTATAATCTGCACATACACAGGATGCCCCGCGGAATTATTTGCTTCTTTATTACATTGGATGTAAACGCTTTAACGAAACAGGTCTTTCGTCTAATGCTCACCTATCTGTCACATCATGTCAACTCGCCGCAAAATCGCCGCTATTGTCGGGCTTGAGCAGTACAATGCCGGCCTCTGGAAAAAAATCAAGGGGCTTCTCCAGAATGAAGCCGAACTTACCCAGCTGAGTGATGTCGATCTTGAAAAACAGACTCCCGAAGCCGCAACGGCGATCCGGGAGAGCGATGTTGTCTTCATGAGTATGATCAACTTCAAGGAGCAGATCGACTGGTTCCGAGAACAGCTCGAGAGTTCCTCGAACGAGAAGACCGTTTTTGTTTTCGAGTCGATGCCTGAAGCCATGTCGCTCACGAAAGTCGGCAACTACGCGGTCGGCGACGGCAAGGCCGGCATGCCGGACATGGTGAAGAAGGTGGCCAAGATGCTGGTGAAGGGGCGCGACGAGGATGCGCTGTACGGCTACATGAAGCTCATGAAGATCATGCGCACCATCCTGCCGCTCGTGCCCAGCAAGGCAAAGGATTTCAAGAACTGGCTGATGGTGTACTCCTACTGGATGCAGCCGACCGCCGAGAACATCGCCAACATGTTCCGGCTCATTCTCAGGGAGTATTTCAATGTGTCCGTGAAGGTCGAGCCGATCGTGGACGTGCCCAACATGGGCCTGTACCATCCCGATGTTCCCGGATACTTCAGGGACGTCAAGAGCTTCAAGGCGTGGGCGAAGAAGCGCGGCGTGAACTTCGACAAGTCGCAGAAGATGGCGCTCCTGTTTTTCCGCAAGCACCTCCTGCAGGAGAAGACCTACATCGACAACACCATCAGGACCCTCGAGAAACAGGGCGTCAACGTCTTTCCGGCTTTCGTCATGGGCGTCGAAGGCCATGTGCTCGTCAGGGACTGGCTGATGAAAGAGAATATCGACCTGCTGGTGAACATGATGGGCTTCGGTCTCGTCGGCGGTCCTGCCGGCTCCACCAAGCCGGGCACGGCCGCGGAGGCACGCCATGAAATCCTCACCAGCCTCGATGTGCCCTATATCATTTCACAGCCGCTGCTCATCCAGGATTTCGAGTCCTGGCATGAACTCGGCGTCTCGCCCATGCAGGTGACCTTCACCTACTCGATTCCCGAGATGGACGGCGCCATATCGCCCGTCATCCTCGGTGCGCTCAAGGACGGCAAGATCGAAACCGTGCAGGAACGTCTCGACCGTCTCGCGCTTCTCTCCAAAAAGTGGCTCCGGCTCCGCGCCACCTCGAACCGCGACAAGCGCGTGGCGTTCGTGGTGTACGACTATCCGCCCGGACTCGGCAAGAAAGCCACCGCGGCCCTGCTCGACGTACCCCGTTCGCTTCTGCAGATCCTGCAGCGACTGAAGAAAGAGGGATACACCGTCGGCGAGCTGCCGGAAACTCCCGAAAAACTGTTCGATGCACTCGACCGTGCCACCGACTACCAGCTCATGCAGAGCCGTCCCGATGCGCTCAAGGTGAGCCGCGAGAAATACCAGGAGCTCGCTTCCTACCGTGAACGCGAACGCATCGAGGAACGTTGGCAGGGTTTCCCCGGCGAGATCGTGCCGGTCGGTACCGAAGAGGTGTTCCTCGGCGGTGTCCGTTTCGGCAACATCTTCATCGGCGTCCAGCCTCGCATGGGTGTGCAGGGCGATCCCATGAAACTGCTGTTCGACAAGGCCAACACGCCCCACCATCAGTACCTGGCGTTCTACCGATGGATCAGCCGCGAGTTTGACGCCCATGCGCTCGTTCACGTCGGCATGCACGGCTCCGTCGAATGGATGCCCGGCCTCCAGACCGGTCTGACCGGCGACTGCTGGCCCGATGCATTGCTCGGCGAGGTGCCGCATTTCTACATCTATCCGGTCAACAACCCGAGCGAATCGACCATCGCCAAGCGGCGCGGTCTTGCCACCATGGTGTCGCATGTCGTGCCGCCGCTTGCAAGGGCCGGCCTTTACAAGGAGCTTCCTGCGCTCAAGGATCTGCTTGCCGATTATCGCGAGCACAACCGGGGCGGGGCGTCCGAAGATGTGGATTCGGTCCAGGAGGCCATCATGGACAAGGCCGAGCTGCTCAACCTGACCGACGACTGTCCCCGCAGAAGCGACGAGTCTTTCAGCGACTTTGTCAGCAGACTCTATATCTATATCCTGGAACTCGAGAACAGGCTGATTTCCAATTCGCTGCACGTGTTCGGAGAGTCGAGTCCGGTGGATTCGCAGATCATCACCATCACGGAAACCATCAAGAACAGGGCCGAGAGCGGCCGCACGCTGCCCTACATCTTTTTGTCGAGCTCAGGGAAGAACGGCCACTTCGAGAGCTATGAAGAGCTGACCGGCATGTCCCGCAAGGGAGACGATGATGCCATCAGGCTTCGCGAATGGGCCGAGGAGACCTGCAAGGAGTTCGTCCGTCAGGTCATGTTCGATCGCAGGAACCCTGCCCAGGTTTTCGAATCCCTCACCGGCGGCACGAAAATGTCTCCGGAAGATCTTCCCTTCATCCAGCGCCTCGTCGAGGAGGGCGGCCGGATGATCCAGGCGCTTTCGGACAACCGGGGCGAAATGGAGTCGCTCATGAGGGTGCTCAGGGGCGGCTACATCCCTTCAGGACCGGGAGGCGACCTCGTCCGGGACGGCATGAACGTGCTGCCTTCGGGCCGGAACATCCACTCCATCGACCCGTGGAGGATTCCCTCCGAGACCGCTTTCAAGCGCGGTTCACTGATCGCCGACGGGCTGATCAGGAAGCACCTGGCCGAAAACGACGGCAGGTATCCCGAAACCATCGCCGAGGTGATCTGGGGCCTCGACACCATCAAGACCAAGGGCGAGGCCGTGGCCGTGGTGATCAGGCTCATGGGCGCCGAGCCGGCATACGATGCATTCGGCAAGATCAGCCATTACAACCTCACGCCGCTTGAAAAGCTCGGACGTCCCCGCGTCGATGTGCTCATGCAGCTCAGCCCGATCTTCCGGGATGCGTTCGGCATTCTCATGGACCAGCTCGACAGGCTGGTGAAGGATGCCGCCAGGGCCGACGAGCTGCACGAGATGAACTACATCAGAAAGCATGTCGACGAGGCCATGGCCGAAGGTTCCGATTTCGAAACCGCGACGTCGAGACAGTTCACGCAGGCTCCTGGAGCATACGGCACCTATGTGGACGATATGATCGAGGATTCCGCATGGGAGAAGGAGGACGATCTCGACGACCTGTTCATACGCCGCAACAGCTGCGCCTACGGCGGCGGACGCAAGGGGGAGAAGCAGTCCGAGATCCTGCAGAAACTGCTCGGTTCGGTTGACAGGGTGGTGCACCAGGTGGACTCCACCGAGTTCGGCATCTCCGACATCGACCACTACTTTTCGTCGTCCGGCTCGCTGCAGCTCGCCGCGCGCCGCAGGAATACGAAAACCTCGGATATCAAGCTCAACTACGTCGAATCGTTCACCTCGGATATCAAGCTTGACGATGCCGAAAAATCGCTGCGGGTGGAGTACCGCTCGAAGCTGCTCAATCCGAAATGGTTCGAGGGCATGCTCAAGCACGGGCACAGCGGAGCCGGCGAAATCAGCAATCGCGTGACCTACATG
>Ga0233420_10000494_pt1 | contig 16783 bp, 14 predicted proteins | sample Watercolumn_Mata_4_FD_183009 | JGI IMG/M metagenome (GOLD analysis project Ga0233420, IMG submission 183009) | Freshwater microbial communities from Lake Matano, South Sulawesi, Indonesia - Watercolumn_Matano_2014_102_MG | ecosystem: Environmental > Aquatic > Freshwater > Lake | place...
ATGACACGACGCTGTAAAGGCTGATGGCATTGATCCGGGTCGCTTCGCAATCGAAACCCGTGCCGCACTCGATACACTCTTTCAAGGACTTGATGGCCTGGTCGGAGTAGATGGGGTGGCAACTGTAAATGTCCCGACGATAGCAGTCGAGCAATTCGCGAGTGATCAATCTATCCTTCTTGCTGTTCATGGGGTGTGTGCTCCGTCCTTCATCGGCTGGTTCGCATTTCGTTATTATTGATGTCCACGGGACAGGCGATTAGAAGAAAGGTCGCTGGTTAAAGTTCCATGACCCTTGGCGAGTCCAGTTGCAGGGGCCAAGGCGATGAGGGGAGGGGCAGTATTACGGTCAGGATGCGCGCATCCTTGGCGCTCAAAACCAGTTGTAGCGTTCTGGTGGTCGCTATGCCTCTAATTTGAGGTGCGAACTCCGCGGGGTTTTGTCAGAATCCACTTTTCTCACGCATCGTTTTCCCATTACGCCATGATGAAAGCAATGACGGCAGGCCTGGCGCTGATCATACTGAATGCCTGTTCCTCCCCCGGCCCGGCGCGCATCGCCGTGCCCTTCGATGAAGCCAAGGCACGGGCCATGTTGTTGCCGGGCACCAATCAGGTCAATGGTCGCATCATGGTCGGCCTAGGCAGCGGTATGTTGCTGACCTGCGCCAATAATGTCGTCAGCCTGGTGCCGGTTACCGACTATGCGCGCGAGTGGGCCAGACAGTTCTATCGGCTCGACACCGGTCGCTATGGCAGCCTCAATGCGGCCTATCGCATGTACTCGCGGGAAGCCGAGGTTAAATTCGCCGGCGCGGAACCGTTTTATGCCGCGACCCGCACCACGCGCTGCGACGAGGACGGGGATTTTTCCTTTCCGAACGTGGCCAACGGCGAGTTCTTTGTCGTCGCCAGAACCCGCTGGCTCGGCAAGGACCACGACTATTACGACTTCATGTATGGGGTCAACGACGCCCAGGAGGAAGACGGCTCGGTCATGGAGAAGATTCGGCTGCAAGGCAATGACGCTATCGATCTGCAATGGGCGCCGCCCTCGCCCCAACTGCTGGGAGGCGAAGGCTTGACGAGCGGCCGATAAATCGCGCCGTTCCCGAACGTGGATCGAGCGGCTCACCCAGTTCTCCGACCACGAACACAAGGCGTTCTCAAAAGAGCCCAGCGAGCGATGGTAGAGCGGTGGGCATGAGCCTATTCCTCACTGAACGGTGATTGATGCCCAACCCAGTCGACCCTGAATCCAGCCGAGGCGCCCGCGCCCTGTTGGTGATGGCCGCGCTTACCGCCATGCTGGCCGTCGCCTTCGGCGCGTTTGGCGCCCACGGTCTCAAGGGACGGCTAGGCGAGGCCGAGCTGGCGATATACCGCACCGCCGTCGATTACCACCAATGGCATGCCCTGGGTCTGGGCCTGATCGGCATTCTGGTGGATCGTTATCCCGGCTCCCGCCAACTGCGCTGGGCGGGATGGATCATGTTTGCCGGCATCCTGATTTTTTCCGGCAGCCTTTATGCCCTGAGTCTTTCCGGTATGCGCTGGCTGGGCATGATCACTCCCTTGGGAGGACTGTGCTTCATGATTGCCTGGGGCCTGATGGCATGGGGCATCGGCGGGAATTCGGCCGGAATTAAGGGTAACGGCGAGGAGAACTGATTCTTACCCGCTCTCTCGGTCCCGCACGCGGCGGTCGACCGCCGCCGCCAGATCGCGCAACGCCGGGGCCACCGCGACCGGGTAGACGGGCGCCGGTTCGAGATTCCGTCGTTCCGGCGCCAATGCGGCGATTTGTCTGGCGGTGTTGGCCCGCGCCTCGGTCAGCCCGGGTGAAGCCGCCAGGCGCTGGCCATTCCTCATGACCGGCTGCAACAAGGAAACGCCGGGTTGGATGTCACCCTCCAGTGTCAGCGTATCGCCGATCGCCACCCCATTTTTGTCGAAGCGCCGGTATACCTGCTTGCGGCCAGGCCAGGTCGTCTTGCCCTCCGAATGCTTCCGCCTCGCCACGCCGTCGTATTCCTGCAGCTTGTAGGCGCAATCGAGATAGGGCTGGTCGGCGCAGGTGTTCATGCGGGTGCCGATGCCGAAACCGTCGATGGGCGCGCCGGATTCCACCAGTACCCGGACGGATGCTTCGTCGAGATTGCTGCTGGCGAAGATGCGAATGCCGGGGAGTCCGCCCGTGTCCAGGATGGCGCGAACACGCCGCGCATGTTCGGCCAGGTCGCCGCTGTCCAGTCGCACCCCGGCGATGTCGATGCCTTCCCCCATCAGTTTCCGCGCCAGCGGCACGAGTTTTCTGGCGGCTTCTTCGGTATCGTAGGTGTCGATCAATAGGGTGGCGCCCCTGGGATGCGAGCGGGCGAAGTGCAGGAAGGCCAGCTGTTCGTCGTCATGCGCCTGAATGTACGAATGGGCCATGGTTCCGAACAGGGGCAGGTTCCAACGCCTGCCGGCCAGTACGGTAGCCGTCCCGTCGAAGCCGGCCAGATAGCTGGCGCGGGCGGATAGCAATCCCGCTTCGGCGCCATGCGCGCGGCGCAGACCGAAGTCGGCGAGCAGACGGTGGGGCGCGGCCAGCCGGACCCGCGCGGCCTTGGAAGCCACCAGGGTCTGGAAATGCAGGAGGTTGATGATGCGCGACTCCACAAACTGCGCTTCGGGCAGGGGGGCGATCACTCGCAGCAAGGGCTCGTCGGGAAAGACCACCGTGCCTTCGGGCATGGCATCGACGTCTCCCGTGAAACGAAAGCCCCGCAGTTCGGCGACGAAAGCTTCGTCGAAGTGCCCGCACCCCGCCAGCCAATCCAGATCCTCGGCGGAAAAGGCGAGTTGCTCCAGATAATCGAGCACCTGCTCCAGGCCGGCGGCGACCAGAAAATTGCGGCGCTCGGGCAGTTTCCGTACGAAAAATTCGAATACGGCCGTCTTCCGCATGCCCTGATCGAAATAACCCTTGAGCATGGTCAGTTGATAGAGATCGGTCAGTAGCGCCGATTCGAGCATGAGCTATTCCTCGCGGATGACGGCGCCATGATCGATCATCGCGCTCAGCGCGCGTTGCCCGTCGCCGGGCTCGACCTCGACGGCGCGCATGGCTTCCGTCAGTAGGACGACCTCGAAACCCAGATCGAGGGCCGCCAAAACGGTATTCAGAACGCAATAATCGGTTGCGAGCCCGCCGACCCAAAGCCGTTTGATGCCGGCTCGTCTCAGTTCCTTCTCCAGCGATGTGCCATCGAAGCCGGAGTAAGTTTCGACCTGACTGTGGCAGGGCTTGTCGACGATCAGCGCGCGCCGGGGCAGATTCAGGGCGGTGGGCGTCATGGCCCCGGGCGTGTGGGCAACGCAATGCACCGGCCACGGTCCGCCCTGTTCGCGGAACGAGCAATGATTGGACGGATGGCGGTCGCGGGTGGCCAGGACCGGCAGTCCGGCGCGGGCGAATCGCGCGATCCATCCATTGAGCGGCGCGATGACCGTATCGCCGCCGGGAACCGCCATGGCGCCGCCCGGCAGAAAATCGTTTTGCAGGTCGATGATCAACAGCGCGTCGCCCGGTTGCGGGGTCAAACCGGCGGAACCTTGGGCCGTCCGGGTTGCGCAGTCTGTTTTCCCCACGTTCATGCCGTTTCCGCCACCTTGAAATGGGATACGCCTTCACGCAGCTCGTGGATCGCGACATGCAGCGCTCGGCTCGCCTGGTTCAGTTCGACGACCGCCAGGGTGGCCGTACGCGCCACGCCGGTGAGTTCGACCATCGCGGTGCTGATCTCGCCGGCGCCTTCGGACTGACTGCGCATGCCCTGGTCCAGGGTCTCGAAACGCGGAGTCAGTTGCTGGACTTTTTCCAGGATATCGGCCAGTTGACCACCGACCTGGCCCACCGAATCCACCCCTTCCCGCACCTGCGCGCCGAAGCGTTCCATCTCCCTGACGCCCGTCGACACCGAGGTCTGCATCTCGACCACCATGCGCTCGATGTCCAGCGCCGCCACGGCCGTCTGATTGGCCAGGTTACGGATTTCCTCGGCGACGACGACGAAGCCCTTGCCGTACTCACCCGCCTTGACCGCCTCGATGGCGGCGTTCAGTGACAGCAGATTGGTTTGGTCCGCCACCTGGGTAATTGTCGAGATCACGCCGGTGATGTTTGTCGCGTGCCCGCTGATGGTGGCCAGCCGTGAGGAAATGGCCCCGGTGCCGGCGGAAAGGTCATGCATGATGGACTCCATGCCTTCGATGCCCGCGTGCCCCTCATGAGCCAGCCGCGCCGTCTCCCGGACTTCGTCGGAGACCTCCGTCATGGTCTTCGCCAGATCCCGGGAGATGGCGGAAATCTCGGTCGCGGCCGCGGAGGTCTGCGTGGTCGCCGAGCTGAGTTCGTTGGTCAGCGCTTGCTGCGAGTCCGAGGCCTCCTGGATTTGCGTTGCCGAGGCCAGAACCATGTCGGAGGAATGCTGGACCTGGCCGATCAAATGGTTGAGATTGGCCGTCATGCCTTGGAGTGACGTGAGCAATTGTCCGACTTCATCCGAACCGGTGGCGGCGATGCCGGTGGTCAGGTCGCCCTCCGCGACCCGGCCCGCTGCCCGGGCCGCCACGCCGATCGGTTTCGATACGGACGAAGTCAACCACCCCAGGAATATCAGGCTGAGCGACAGGCCGACGCCCGCCGTGACGGCGACGACTCGCAGAGACGACCAGACCGGCGCCAGGATCTCCTCCCGCGCGACCCGTAATACCAGGGTCCAGTCTCCCGTGGCTATACGGGCTACGGCATAGACAAAAGGATGCCCGGGGTCCGGGTCGGGCACCAGCCGAACCCATTCCGCATCCGCGCTCGCCGTCTCGAACAGCGGGGCCAGGAGACCGCCCCAAGGCGTCTTTTCGATGGGCAAGGTTTCCAGTCCGCGATTCAGCGTGGCCGAGATCACCCGGCCGCGATGGCTCACCAGCATGAATTCGGCTGTCCGGTAGGGTTTTCGGGCGCGAATGAACGCGTCGATTGCGTCCAATGCCCGGTCCACTCCCGCCACGCCGGCGAAGCGGCCCTGGATCAGGATGGGATAGGTCTGCTCCACGATCATCTTGCCTTCGTAAACATAGGGCTCCGTCACCATCGTCTTGCCCATGATCGCCAGCGTCGAGCGGCTCGCGTCGAAATACCGGCTGACCTCGCCCGCCAACTGGATGCCTTCCAGCTCCGGCCGGCTCGTCATCCGGTTCCTGAGACCCTGGTAGTAGAGACTGGTCTCCATGTTCACCAGCGGGGTCAGCCGGATCGCGCCCTGGTTCCTGGGGTCACGAAACCAGTAGGGCAGAAACCGGCCCGTCGTATCCATCGCCGGTTGTTCCTCGTTCGTCGCCAACCGCGCGAATTCCGTATCCTGACCATCAGCCCCGGGTTCGTAACCGAAGTAGGCGCCGGTGAACTGCGGGTACTCTTCCAGAATGCGCCGGGCCAGGGCCAGCGACGCCCGACGGTTGCCGAACAGTCCGCTTTCCTGGGCTTCCGCCATGCCGCGCGCCACGGTCACCGTTTCCAGATTCCAGGCGTCGATTCGGCCGGCGGCCGCCATGGCTTCCGACTGAATGCGGAAAAGACTGGCCTCGAGGAGATTCCGGTAGAGATTGATGCCCAGGATCAGCACCACGAGACCCAGCATGGCAATGACCGGTGGACCGGCCCTGAGCAGGATTTTCATCCTGAGCGTCTGAATGTGACGTGCGGACACCGGCGGCTTCCTCGTTGAGCGTTGGCCTTGAAGATGACGCCAAGTTTCGGGATGTTTGCGGTCGACCGCAAGGATAATTTGCTGCGCCTCCGGAGTATCCCAACGATGGGGTTCCGTCCATAGTTCACATAAGTCTGATCATACCTCACCCTGTTACCTAAGTGGCCAGCGACGAGGTGGAGGCCTTGATCCGAGCTGGATTTCTAAGCAACACAATGCTCTTGTGTTAATTAGAGCGGCCGATGGTTATTTGCGGACCTTTGCCTGCCGCACAGGCCGTGGTCAAGCGTAAACGGAGCGCCCCTGCCTAGAGCCCTGCCGTGTGGGAAATTGTATTTGAGGCACCGGCCAGTTAATATGAATTTGATGACTCGTCAACGCCACTATAAAAAACCACCGATCACCGAGGCGATTATCGATCTGCGTGTCGAACTGCCTCCTGATTTTTCTGTTCCCCAGCTTAAACGGGTTCAGGAAGGGCAGGAAGCCGCATACCCGATTGGCCAGGAGCTACACACGGCATTTGGGCAGATGCAAATTGGTTCGCAGGTCAGCGCGACAGCCGGTCGCCAGCACATTGGTTATGTGTTTCGTAGCGGGGATGGCAAGCAGCTTTACCAGGCGCGCTCGGATGGTTTTGCCATGAACCGATTGCAGCCCTATGAGAACTGGGCCGCTCTGCGTGACGAGGCCCGCCGGCTTTGGGCTGTTTACTGATCTGTTGCGCAGCCTTCTAAGATCGCCCGGCTCGCCGTCCGCTACATCAACCGTGTCGATATTCCATTACCGCTTAAGGATTTCAAGGATTACCTGCGCACGGTACCGGAGGTTTCGCCAGACCTCCCACAAGGATTGGCAGAATATTTTATGCAGATTGTCATCCCGCTGGATGACCTCAACAGCATCGCGCTGATCAACGAGACGATCATTGATCCAGCGGTTCCCGGTGTGGTGTCCGTCGTGCTCGACATCGACATTTTTTGCACAGACGATATCCCCGATACCGAGGAAGATATCTGGACTTTTTTTGAGTTGCTTCGTGAACGCAAGAATAACGTTTTCGAGGCCTGCATCACCGACAAAGCAAGAGAATTGTTTCAGCCATGCCAGCCATAGCGATGTTGCCGCGGACTGAACCTGCTCCATTCTACGTAAGCCGGTGGGCACATGCGCCGCAGGCCCAAGGCAACGAAGGAAAAAAGGTGTTCGCGAAAGCTGAAGCGGCATACCGCCACTGGAACGAACGCTCGGAGGTGCTTCTAATGTCACGAGCGAGGGAGGATGTGTTTTCCTACGGAAATGTGCCGCCCAGCCAGGTATTCCATGTAAAGACCCGGTACGTTTATCGAGGCAAGGGACGTCCCCAACCGTTTGATCTGGACGACGAATGACAGCAGTGTCCGCATGGTGGCTTCGCCTAGAGGGCTCGAATCTTGCCCAGGGTGACTTTCTTCCGAGGTGTCTCATCCCCTTTTTTGAGCCCGATTACGGAACTGGATGCGAAGTTCAGGACGTACCCGTCAAGGAATACGACTGTATTGTCGTAACGCAAAGCTGCGATCTGGAAAACAATAAGGCTTCCCTTGTTGCGCTCTGTCCAATTTATTCCATATCGACATTTGAAGATGTCAACCCTAAGTTTAGGGAAAAGGGAGCATGGGAAAGAGTGCGACAGGGGAGGGTTGAAGGCCTGCATCTTCTGGCATCACATCACAACCCGAGCGACAATCGCGATAGCTTTGTGGCCGACTTTCGGGAGATCTACAGTCTACCGATCGGCTATCTCAAGCAGCATGCGGAGGGTCTCGGTGGTCGCTGGCGGCTCCACTCCCCTTTCCTAGAACATTTTTCCCGGGCGTTCGCCCGTTTTTTCATGCGCGTGGGATTGCCGTCATCCATTCCCCCGTTCAAGTAACTGAGATTGGCGTGGCCGGTTTCAGAACCTTTTGTCCACACGTAGTCCATGCCAGAGCTCAAACGCCTCACCATCCGCGGGTTCAAGTCGATTCGCGCGCTCGAAGATTTCGAACTGCGCGGCCTGAACGTGCTCATCGGAGCCAACGGCGCAGGCAAGAGCAATTTCATCAGCCTGTTCCGGATGCTGGCTGAATTGGCGGAACGTCGCTTGCAGCTTTACGTGCGGGACCAGGATGGCCCGGATGCGCTCCTCCATGGCACGCGGAAACGGACCAACCAAATGGATGCCGAATTTTATTTCGGCAGCAACGGGTACAAGATATCCCTGACACCCATCGGTGAGCGGCTCGTCTTCTCACGGGAAGAAACTTGGTTCTTCGGCGACTGGGCGTATAAAGGCCATCCGCTCGGAACGGGACACGATGAAGCGCGCCTACCCGAGATACAGGGCGATACCTTTGCGCCCTATGTCCGGCCGGCCATGGCCGGGTGGCGGGTTTACCACTTCCATGACACCAGCACTTCGGCCCCGGTCAGACAGGCCCAGCCGGTGCGGGACAACCTGCGCCTGAAGCCGGACGCGGGCAATCTCGCTCCGTTTCTTCGCCTTCTGCGCGAACGGTATCCCCAAAACTTCCAGCGGATCGTCGAGACCGTGCGCTTGGTGGCGCCGTTCTTCGGCGATTTCGTCTACCGCAAGGACCCCGGAGAACGCCTGGAGCTGGAATGGTTCGAGGCAGACGACCCGGACACGGTACGCGGGCCGCGTCAGCTTTCCGATGGCACGCTGCGTTTTGTCTGCCTGGCGACGTTGCTGCTGCAGCCGGCTCACCTCCAACCGGACACCATCGTGATCGATGAGCCGGAACTGGGCTTGCACCCCTATGCACTGGCGGTGCTCGTCGCGCTGTTGCGTCAAGCCAGCGACGTGCGGCAACTAATACTATCCACCCAGTCGGTCGAACTGGTAAACGAAGTCGGCCCCGAGGATGTGGTGGTCGTCACTCGCAAGGAAGGGGCATCAGTCTTCGAACGGCTCGATCCCGAACGTTTGAGAGAGTGGCTGGAGGATTACTCGCTTGGCGACCTGTGGAAGATGAGCGTCCTCGGCGGAAGACCGACACGATGATCGAGGTTGTCGTCGTCGGTGAAGGGCCGACGGAAGAGAGTTTCGTCCGCGATGTCCTGGCGCCCCGATTCCTCGATCGGCGGATATTTATTCAACCGCGGCTGATTCCCACGTCGAAGGGGGCGCGCGGAGGGGGGTTGACCCGTGATCGAGTGCTGCGTTATCTGCGGAATACGCTGCGAGAGCGCAGCGACACCTACGTCACGACCTTTTTTGATTTGTATGGGCTGGCGAGTGATTTCCCGGGACGGGGCGAGGCTGACGCTATTCCCGATCCTCTCGCCCGTGCATCAGCCATCGAATCGCGACTCGCCGAAGCGGTGGTGAGCGAGGCGCAATGCCGCGTGGATCGTTTTCTGCCACACCTCCAGCCCCATGAATTCGAGGCACTGCTCTTCGCCGACCCAGACCGGTTGATCGAGATAGAGCCGGACTGGAAACGCTATGCAGAAGTGCTGAGAGCGGCGCGCGTTGACGCGTTCAGCCCCGAACACATTGACGATGGTGTTGACACCCATCCCTCGGCAAGACTGAAGCTCCTCAAACCTCGTTTCGAGAAGGTGCTACACGGACCCGCCGCGGCCGCGCGCATCGGGCTCGAGCGTATGCGTAACGAGTGCGGGCACTTTGATGCCTGGCTCGAGCGTATCGAGGCGTTGAAATCCCTGTGACGGGACACGGCCATGACACATTTCACTGAGTCGGTGGTGGAGGAGGCAACGCTTGATTGGTTTCGTGAACTCGGCTACACGATTATCCCGGGTGAGGACGCGGTACCTGCCGAGCCTATCGGCATCCGGACGAGCTATTCGGATGTCGTTCTGGCCGGGCCGCTGCGCAGCGCGCTGGTTCGGTTGAATCCCGGTCTCCCTGCTGAAGCGATAGAGGACGCCTTCCGCAAGCTCGCGCGGCCCGAGGGGCCGACGCTGGAAACACGCAACCGTGCCCTTCATCGCTTGCTGGTGGACGGCGTGACAGTGGAGTATCGGCACGCCGACGGACGCATTGCCGGCGCACAGGCCCGGGTGCTCGATTTCGACGAACCGGACAACAATGATTGGTTGGCTATCAATCAGTTTACCGTGATGGAAAACAAGCACACGCGCCGTCCGGACGTGGTGCTGTTCATGAACGGGTTGCCATTGGCGGTCATCGAGCTGAAAAACGCCGCCGACGAGAACGCGACCATCTGGTCGGCATTTCAGCAAATTCAGACTTACAAGTCGGAGCTACCGACGCTCTTCGCCTACAACGCGCTCGTGGTGATCTCCGACGGCGTGGAGGCCAGGGTCGGCACGCCCACCGCGGGACGAGAGTGGTTCAAACCCTGGCGTACGATTCACGGTGAGTCGTTGGCGCCCGCTTTCATGCCCGAATTGCAGGTGGTGCTGGAAGGTGTGTTCGACAAGCGGCACCTGCTCGACATGATCGGCCATTTCCTCGTCTTCGAGGATTCAGGTGGTGGAAAGCTCGTGAAGAAGATGGCGGGCTACCACCAGTTCCACGCGGTGCAGGTGGCCGTGGGCGAGACGCTGCGCGCGGCGGAGCTGGCTCGCGCCGACCGGGTGGCCGAGACCGGGCGCTACGAAGCCGGGCGCAAACCCGGCGGCAGGCCCGGCGACCGGCGCGTGGGCGTGGTGTGGCACACGCAGGGCTCGGGCAAGAGCCTGACCATGGCGTTCTACGCCGGCCGCATCGTCCGCGAGCCCGCGATGGAGAACCCGACCCTCGTCGTGCTCACCGACCGCAACGACCTCGACGACCAGCTCTTCGGCACCTTCTCGCGCTGTCAGGACCTGCTGCGCCAGCCGCCCGTGCAGGCCGGGTCGCGTGCGCATCTGCGCGAGCTGCTCTCGGTCGCCGCGGGCAGCGTGGTGTTCACCACCATCCACAAGTTCTTCCCCGAGAGCCCCTCACCCCAACCCTCTCCCGGAGGGCGAGGGAGCGAAAAAAATGCCTCTCCCGGAGGGCGAGGGGGAAGAATGGAGACGCTCTCCGAGCGCCGCAACATCGTGGTGGTCGCCGACGAGGCGCACCGCAGCCAGTACGACTTCATCGACGGGTTCGCGCGCCACATGCGCGACGCCCTGCCGCACGCCTCGTTCATCGGCTTCACCGGCACCCCGATCGAGCTGCAGGACGCCAACACGCGCGCGGTGTTCGGCGACTACATCAGCGTCTACGACATCCAGCGCGCCGTGCAGGACGGCGCGACGGTGCCGATCTACTACGAGAGCCGGCTCGCCAGGCTGGCGCTCGACGAGACGGAGCGGCCGAAGATCGACCCGGACTTCGAGGAGGCCACCGAGGGCGAGGAGATCGAGCGCAAGGAGAAGCTCAAGACCAAATGGGCGCAGCTCGAGGCCGTGGTCGGCGCGGAGAAGCGGCTCGCGCTCGTGGCACGGGACATCGCCGAGCACTTCGAGCAGCGGCTGGAGGCGATGGACGGCAAGGCGATGGTCGTCTGCATGAGCCGGCGCATCTGCGTGGAGCTGTACCGCGAATTGGTGAAGCTCCGCTCCGCCTGGCAGGACGAGGGCGATGCGCGCGGCGCGCTCAAGGTGGTGATGACCGGCTCTGCCTCCGACCCTCCGGACTGGCAGCCGCACATCCGCACCAAGCCGCGGCGCGAGGCGCTCGCGAACCGCTTCCGCGACGCGGCGGACCCGCTGCGCATCGTGCTGGTGCGGGACATGTGGCTCACGGGCTTCGACGCGCCGAGCCTGCACACCATGTATGTGGACAAACCGATGCGAGGCCACGGCCTCATGCAGGCGATCGCGCGGGTCAACCGGGTGTTCCGGGACAAGCCCGGGGGACTCGTGGTGGACTATCTCGGCCTCGCCCACGAACTCAAGGCGGCACTCGCCACCTACACCGAGAGCGGGGGCGCGGGCCGGACGGCTCTCGATCAGGAAGAAGCGGTGGCGCTCATGCTGGAAAAGTACGAGGTGTGCCGCGGGCTCTTCCATGGCTTCGACCGGTCGCGCTGGACGACCGGCACGCCGGCCGAGCGCCTGGCGCTCCTGCCCGCCGCGCAGGAGCACGTCCTGCGGCAGGAGAACGGCAAGGATCGCTGTGTCCGCGCCGTCCGCGAGCTGTCGCAGACTTTCGCCTTGGCGGTGCCGCACGAAGAGGCGCTGCGCATCCGCGACGACGTGGCGTTCTTCCAGGCCGTGCAGGCTGTGCTCGCCAAGCGCGCGCCGGGCGAGGCGCGGCCGGAGGAGGATCTCGATCACGCCGTGCGCCAGATCATCTCCCGCGCGGTGGCGCCCGAAGGCGTCTTGGACATCTTCGCGGCGGCCGGGCTACGGAAGCCGGACCTCTCCATCCTCTCCGACGAGTTCCTGGCCGAGGTGCGCGGCATGCCGCAGCGGAACCTCGCGGTCGAGCTGCTGCAGAAGCTGCTGAAGGGCGAACTGGCGGCCCGCCGGCGCAAGAATGTCGTGCAGGCGCGTTCGTTCGCGGAGATGCTGGAACAGACCATCCGCCGGTACCAGAACCGCGCCATCGAGGCGGCTCAGGTGATCGAGGAGCTGATCGCGCTGGCGAAGGACATGCGCGAGGCCAGCGCGCGGGGCGAGGCGCTGGGCCTGTCCGAGGACGAGCTGGCCTTCTACGACGCGCTGGAGACGAACGACAGCGCGGTCCAGGTCCTGGGTGACGAAACGTTGCGGGCGATCGCCCGCGAGCTGGTCGGGACGGTGCGCAACAACGTCACGATCGACTGGACCCTGCGCGAGAACGTCCGCGCGCAACTGCGCGTGCTGGTCAAACGCATCCTGCGCAAGCACGGCTACCCGCCGGACAAGCAGGAGAAGGCCACGCAGACCGTGCTGGAGCAGGCGGAGGTGTTGTCGGCGGAATGGGCGGCGGCGTGAGAGGGGCGTCTAACAAAGTTAGATCGCGCGAGGAACGCGCCGCGATCTGAACCGGCTGTTGGACGACCCCGGGCCGGGGTGGAGAGATGGCCCTGAAAATTGCTTTTTGGATTTCTGGGGCGGCGAGGGCCGGCGGGAGTGTATCACCGCGGCGACAGGAGCCGACGCAACACTGCCCGACCTTGGCTCTGGGCATCTTCACCGAACGGCTGAACGAGATCGCGCGTGTGCGCTATTACCCACCCACGATACCCCGCTCCTCGCAGCCCCGGTTTTCCCGGCAACCCATCAGTAAATGGCAGATCGGTAAAACGAAACGCTTGATGCTTGGATTCAACAGCTTTGCGCGGCCGGGGACCACCGGATGGGATAACACCCGATCCGGCCGGGAGGGATATCATGAGCGGAATTTCTCGCTCGAATCTCGGGAGGTCGCCATGAACGCCGTCGAATCGGATACCCTGGGCCAATACCTGTTGCGCCGCCTCCACGATGCCGGCGTGGGTCACATGTTCGGTATCCCCGGCGATTATGTTCTCGGTTTTTATGAATTGATGGAACGCAGTCCCATCCGGCACATAGGCACGACCCGGGAGGATACCGCCGCCTTCGCCGCCGATGGCTACGCGCGCTGTCGGGGCATCGGCGCCCTCGCCGTGACCTATGGAGTCGGCGCCCTGAGCGTCGTCAATGCGATCGCCGGCGCCTATGCGGAATCCTCCCCCGTAGTGGTCATCAGCGGCGCGCCGGGGGTGCGCGAGCAAAGGGAAGATCCGCTGATCCACCATCGCTTCGGCCCCTTTGCCTTTCAGCGCGAGATTTTCGAACGCATCACCTGCGCCACGGCCGTGCTCGACGATCCGATCATCGCCTTCCGGCAGATCGATCGCGCGATCGCCGCCGCCCGCCGGCATTGCCAGCCGGTGTATCTGGAGATACCCCGGGACCGGGTCATGAGCCGGGGCCATGCCATGCCCGAGGAGGCCAACGATGTTCCCGCCAGCGATTCCGCCGCGCTGGGCGAGGCCGTCGCCGAGACGGCGGAACTGCTGGCCGGCTCGACCGCGCCGCTGGTCATCGCCGGCATGGAACTGCATCGACGCGGCTTGCAGCAGGCCCTGGTCGATTTCATCGAGCGCTCGGGCCTGCCGGTGGCGGCCACCCTCACGGGCAAATCCGTGATCGCCGAGCGGCATCCGGCCTATCTGGGCGTTTACGAGGGCGCGATGAGCCCGGACAACATCCGCGCCACGGTCGAACAGGCCGACTTGCTGATCATGCTGGGCGCCCCGCTCAACGACGTCGACACCGGCATCTATACCGCGCGATTCGACGCTCGGCGCATGGTTCGCGCCGCCCAGGACGAAGTCACGATTCACTACCATCGCTATCCCTCGGTCGCCTTGAGCGATTTCCTGTTGGCGCTGACCGCCGCCGTCGAGACGCGCCGTTCCCCGCCGCCGCACGCCCCGGCCATCATGCTGGCCGAGGACTTTCCGGAGGCCGGGCGACCGATGACCATCGAGCGGCTGATCGGCAGACTCAACCGCGCGCTCACCCCGGACATGATCGTGGTCAGCGATACCGGCGATTGCCTGTTCGCGGCCCTGGATTTGCGTGTGCATGAACGCAGCGAATTCCTCGCCTCCTCGTTTTATACCACCATGGGCTTCGCGGTCCCCGCCGCCCTGGGCGCGCAAATCGCCCGGCCCGATCACCGCGCGCTCATCCTGGTCGGCGATGGCGCCTTTCAGATGACCGGCACGGAGCTCTCGACTCATGCCGCCCTGGGTCTGGCTCCCATCGTCATCGTTTTCGACAATCGGGGCTACGGCACCGAGCGTTTCATCCTCGATGGACCCTTCAACGACATCGCGCCCTGGCGCTATGACCGGCTGGGAGAGATCTTCGGCCCCATGCAAGGCTATGCGGCGCGGGATGAGGAGGCCTTCGAAACAGCCATGCGCGAAGCGCTGTCCAACCGGGATCGACCCAGCCTCATCCACGTCCACCTGACCCCGGATGACGCTTCCGCGGCCATGCGGCGGCTGGCGGAACGTCTGCGCACGCGCGTCAAGAACCCTGGTTGAATGCAGGCACGGGAATCAAACGCATCCAGTCACCGCAGCCACCCGGGCCGATCGGTGCCGGCCCGCGCCGGGCAAGCATCGGGAATTTTCATCCACGGGCCGAACGACAATCCACGACAACCGCAAGACAAGGGAGTTAAGACATGACGATCCTTTCCAGAGAGCTGCCCATCGGAGCGCTGGCGATGCTGGTGACGCTGATCCAACCCACCGTTGCCGCCCAGGCGCCGACCACCGAGGCCGGCGGGAGCAGGACGATCCCGGTCATCACCGGATCGGTGTTTTATCGGGAGCGAATCGCCCTGCCGCCCGGTGCGGCCTTGGAGGTCACGGTGGAGGATGTCTCGCGCGCCGATGCGCCGGCGCCAGTCATCGGCCAGTCGCGCTTCACGCCGGGCGGTCAGGTGCCCATCCGGTTCGAGGTGCCCTATGACCCCAACCGGGTGCGACCCGAACATCGCTATGCCCTCCGCGCGCGAATAGTGGTGGGAGATCGACTGCTGTTCACGGCCACTGGGCCGTATCCGGTCCTGACCCAGGGGGCCGGGACCCAGGTCGGGATGATGCTGATGAGCCGCGCGACTTCCTCCGGGAAGGGCAGCGCAAACCCGGACCGGGAACCGACCGATACGTACTGGAGACTCACCGCGCTGCATGGCCGGGCGGTGCAGGCCGGCGAGCAGCGGCGCGAGGCGCACATCATCCTGCAAACGGAGAACAATCGGATCGTAGGATTCGGCGGATGCAACCGGCTGATGGGCGGCTACCGTCTCGAAGGCGACACCGTGGATTTCTCGAACGTCGTTTCGACCCAGATGGCCTGCGCGGACGGCATGGAGCAGGAAACCGCTTTCTTCCAGGCGCTGCAAGGCGCGCGTGGCTGGAAGATCCAGGGCGACGCGCTTGAACTCCTGGACCAGGGCGGCGCCAGTGTCGCTAATTTCGTCGCTGTCGATTTGAAGTAATCATCCTAGATTCCTCTGTTGGCCGTGCACTCGGGTGCGTAGCGCTCTCACCCAAAAGGTGAGAACCCGTAATACTGCACATACCAAGCGCCGCGTAGTCTTCATGCCATTTGAGAAGCGGTCAACAGAGGAATTTAGGATCATTGGGACGGCAGCCGCGAACTGGGAAAAGGCGGGAAAAGGGGTTAGTTTTGTGCCAACCTGGACTCTTACTCACGCTCACGCCGCCCGCATGGCCCGCCTTCCCCGCATCGATGTGCCGAATGTCCCGCAACACGTCGTGCAGCGCGGCAACAATCGCCAGGCCATTTTTTTTCACGACGGCGATTACCCCGCCTACTTGGGATACTTGCGTGAAGCCTTGATCAAGCACGACTGCTCGCTTGACGCCTACGTGCCGATGACTCATCACGTACACCTGTTGACGCTCAGGTAAGGTGACGGGGGCGATTTCACGATTGATGCCATCGGTTGGCCGCCGTTATGGGCGTCATATCGTGGCGACGCCTCATTGGGGAATGGCGCATCAGCCCAGCATCTGCGCCGAACCGCCAGATAGTGTCCGGAATGGGTGCAACTGACGCTGAACGGCGATCCCGAGACCCAATGGGTCTTCACCAAGACCAGGGGCTATGTCGCGGCGGTCGCCGACAACCTGGTCCCGGCGACGCTGCTCAATGTCTCGACCCAGATCCGGTTTTAAAACATGACCATCGCCATCGGCAAGACCTACCAGGGCGGCATTATCTTCTATGTCAATGGCAGCGGCGCGCATGGCCTGATCGCCGCAATCCAGGACCAGAGCACCGGCATCGCCTGGTTCAACGGCTCCTTTAACGACACGGGCGCCACCGGCACCGCCGTCGGCACCGGGCAGGCCAACACCGACAATATCATCGCGGCCCAGGGCGCGGGCCACTACGCCGCGTCGCTGGCCGGCCAACTGGTCCTCAACGGCTACAGCGACTGGTTCCTGCCGTCGAAGGATGAACTGAACCTGATGTATTGGACTATCGGGCCCGGCGCCGCTTCGTCGGCCACCGTTTGG
>Ga0233420_10000495_pt1 | contig 16773 bp, 14 predicted proteins | sample Watercolumn_Mata_4_FD_183009 | JGI IMG/M metagenome (GOLD analysis project Ga0233420, IMG submission 183009) | Freshwater microbial communities from Lake Matano, South Sulawesi, Indonesia - Watercolumn_Matano_2014_102_MG | ecosystem: Environmental > Aquatic > Freshwater > Lake | place...
TTGAAGCAGAATCCGGGCACGGGTAAGTTTACGGGTCGCGGTAATGCCACCGCGCAGCAGCTGTTCCAATTGCTCACGTTCCGCTTCGCTGAGTGTGACGAGATATCTCTTTTTGGGCATCGCTGGTCTCCTTCTGATAGATTGGTTGACCAGACTTTACCCAGTTTAAAAAAATCCATCAATTTCACCGTGACGGACTACTAGGCGCATCTCCAAAATTTCCTCAGTTTTGCCGGCATCATACCGACGAAACAGGGCGAGTGCCGCATTCAGACAGACATCCGGCCAGCCGTGTTTTCATGGCCATGAATGGGTTCCTCGAATTGAGAGTTCCTGGAAGGCGATGCGCCGTCTCCCGGGCCAAACTTCGGGAAGGTCTGGCGAAGGAATGGCGCAGCGCGGAATGGCGATTAGATGGCCTCCCCGGGCATGCGCTTGAACGATGCGCCGGGATTGGTGGTCCATGGGTAGCCGCCGGCCAACCGAACCGACACCCGGTGGTTTGTCTGCATCCACCCGCTGTTTCATTCGGAAACCATGAACAAGACCTTATTAACCCTCTCCGGTATCGTGATCCTGGCCGTCGTCATTTACCTTGCGATCGACGCTTGGCAGGAGAGCGTGACGATCTATGCCTCGACCTGCGAAACCTCGAGCGGCCGGCAGTTGCCCCTCTCGGTCTGCAAGGCGATCCTGAATTATCGCTATCGGAAAGGCGACTGACGGGAGTTAGGTTCGGCGGTCAACGCGCACCCCATTCCAAGGCACGCGTGCGGCCGACAAACGGTGCCGCCCCAATGAACGCCCGGAGGCCGGCGCTTCGCGCCTACGCGGGCTGGTGCCGATCCAGCCAGGCACTGATCCGGTCCCCTATCGCTCGGCTTCGGGTTTGCCGCGCCGCGTAGCGTTCGTCGATGGAGACCTGTCGGCATGCCTTCTCGATCACATTCCATCATGGTGACCATTCCCAATTCTTCACAGCCTCTCAGCCGAGCGCATCCGGCGGCCGGAAATATTGGCAACACCCTTGACTGAATCTGGCGCTATCCGGATCAATGCATGAGGTAAGGCGCCGTCCAGTTCATAATCGAGGGCGCGATATTCGCATTGAGTGGGTTCGCGTAAGTAGTCGTCCCAAGGCATATACGGTTATCATGCAGACCTTTCGCGCCGGTTCGACTAGTTCCGTCCGCCTTCTCGCCGCTCCAGACCCTACTCACCTCAGGCTAGCTCCGTGATCCGCCTACTCTCGCTTGCGCGTATTTTCGGCCTGATGCTGATCGTCTTCAGTGTGACCTATTGGCTGCCCATCCTGGCTTCACTGGTCTATCAGGATGGTACGGCCTTGTTGTTCCTCACCGACATGGGGCTTACCCTGGGCACGGGTGTCTTGCTCTGGGGCCTGACCCGCCAATTTCAGCAGGATCTGAAAGCCCGCGACGGCTTCCTGCTGGTCGTGCTGACCTGGCTGGGGATGGCGGCCTTCGCGACCTTCCCCCTGATGTCCTATCTGGAGGATTTGTCTTTCACCGACGCCTATTTCGAGACGATGTCGGGCTTGTCGACAACCGGTTCCACCGTGCTGAGCAATCTCGACTATCTGCCCGCCGCCATCAATCTCTGGCGGCACGAGCTGAACTGGGTGGGCGGCATGGGCATCATCGTTATGGCCGTCGCCATCCTCCCGATCCTCGGCATCGGCGGCCGCCAGCTTTACATCGCCGAGACGCCGGGTCCGATGAAGGACAGCAAACTCACACCCCGGATTACCGAAACCGCCAAGAATCTCTGGCTCACCTATTTCGCCATCACGGTAGCCTGCATCTTCTCCCTGAAATGGGCGGGAATGGATTGGCTGGATGCGATCTGCCACGCCTTCGCCACCATGGCGCTGGGCGGATTTTCCACGCATGACGCCAGTATCGGCTTCTTCGATTCCGCCGAAATCGAGGCGGTGCTGATGGTCTTCATGATGGTGGCGGGTATGAACTTTGCTACCCATTTCCTGGCGCTGCAGAAAAGAAGCCTCGATGCCTACCGGCATGACATCGAAGTCGTGCCCTACCTGATTCTGATTCTGGGCAGTTGCCTGGGTCTGAGCGTTTACCTTTGGCTGCAGGGTACGTACGAGGATTTCCTGACGGCGCTACGCCATGCAAGTTTCAACCTGGTATCCATCGGAACGGATTGCGGGTTCGTCAGCGTGGACTACAATGAATGGCCGATTTTTGCTCCCCTCTGGATGCTGTTCGTCAGTTGCATCGCCGTCTGCATGGGTTCCACGGGGGGCGGCATCAAGATGATGCGTACCCTGATTCTGAGCAAGCAGAGCCTGATGCAGATGTTTCTGCTCACCCATCCCGCCACGATCAATCCCCTCAAGCTGGATAATGTCGTCATCAGCTCCCGCATCACCTTATCCGTGCTGGGCTTCATCTTTGCCTACTTCATGACCGTGGTGACACTGACTTTCACGCTGGTCCTCAGCGGCCTGGATTTCTTTTCATCCTTCACCGCCATCATCGCCAGCATCAATAACGCGGGACCGGGACTGGGCGAAGTCGGCCCCGCCACCAACTATGCCGGCCTGACCGACTTCCAGACCTGGACCTGCATCCTGGCCATGTTTTTGGGCCGCATCGAAATCCTCACGGCCCTGATTCTGTTCACCCCGGCGTTCTGGCGGAAATAAGCCGGCGATACGCGATGTCAAGACATTTCGGCCTGCCCTGATGGTATGCGACGTCTCATGACGCCATTGCTCCCTCTCGACGTTCCGGCCTCGGGTTTCCGGTTCAGAGATTCGAACCTGCTTCGCTATGCGTTGGTCTTTCTGATTTCCGCCCTGCTGCACGGTGGGCTGTGGCGGTTCCGCCACTGGCTGGACGTCCCAGCCGACATCCCGCCCCAGCCCAAACCGCCCATCGAGGTGATCCTGACGCCGGCTCCCCCGCTCGTCAGCGCGCCGCCACTGCCGGCGCCCGTCGCCGAGCCGGTCAAGCCCAAACCCGCCCCCAAGGCGCCGCCCGCCCCCGCGCCCAAACCGGCTCCGCCGGCGCCCAGGCCCGTGACGAAGCCCGCGCGGCCACCTCAACCGGCCCCGCCGCCCCGCCTCCGGCCGGAAGTCCAACAGCCGACGGTCGAACCGCCACCCAAGCCCGTACGGCCCTCGCGCCGCGAGCTTGAGGACGATCCGAATCTGCCGGCGAGCACGCCGCGCGAACGGCCGGTCGAGCCCCCACCCCGGCCGGCACCCCGGCCGGCACCCCGGTCCGCGCCGGAGCCGCCCCCGCGTCCCAGCGCGACGCCGCCGCGACCGGGGACACCCGGCGCGGCGGTCGCGGCGCGACCAGCACCGCCGGCCGCCGGCCGCGCCGCCACGGCCAGCTCCGCCACGCGCGCGCCGGCCGCGGCGGGCGGCTCCGCCGGCGGCGCCTACGAGGGCGCCAAATCCAATGCCGCCTATCTCCATAACCCCAAGCCGGACTATCCGCCGCTCGCCAAGCGCCGCCAGTGGGAAGGCCGCGTCTTGCTCAAGGTGCGGGTGCTGGCCAACGGCACGGCGGCGGCGGTCAGCGTCGACACCAGCAGCGGCCATGACCTGCTGGACGAGGCGGCGCTGGAGGCGGTGCGCCAGTGGCATTTCGTGCCAGCCAAGCGCGGCGGTCAACCGGTCGATAGCTGGGTCAATATCCCGATCAATTTCAATCTGCTCGATTCACCGTAACCGGACGCTCCGGGAGGTTCATCCACCATGCTCGAATTCGCTTCCAGTCACATCGTCAACATCACCCTCTGGGTGCTGATTGGCTTCTCCGTCATCGCCTGGGCCATCATCCTGCTGAAAACCTGGGAGCAGTGGCGGCTGCAGCGGGCCAATCGGGCCTATAGCCGAGCGTTCTGGTCTGCGCCCAGCCTGGCGGCGGCGGCGGAACTGAGCGATTTGCCGGGTCCCCTGGCGCGGATCGCCAAAGCCGGTTTCGACGTCCTCGCGGACACCCATGCCGAGAACGCGCCCAGCCTGCACGCCAGCGGCGACCGGCAGGACCTCCTGGAACGCAGTCTCCGCCAGCGCATTCAGCAGGAGCGGCACCGGGTCGAGCAGGGTCTGACCCTCCTCGCCAGCATCGGCAGCACCGCCCCCTTCATCGGCCTGTTCGGCACGGTCTGGGGCATCATGCATGCCCTCAAGGACATCAGCCGGGCCGGCTCCGCCAGCCTGGACGTGGTGGCGGGACCGATCGGCGAGGCGCTGATCGCCACGGCCATCGGCATCGCCTCGGCCATCCCGGCGGTCCTGGCTTACAACTACTTCCTGAGGCGGGTGAAACTCACCGAGTCCGACCTGGAAAATTTCGCCACCGACTTTCTGCACCTGGCGCTGAAAACCGGCTTCTCGCTGAAGAAAGGGGGTTGAGATGGCGTTCGGCAACCAGAACGACCAGGTCCCGATGAGCGAGATCAACGTCACGCCCCTGGTCGACGTGATGTTGGTGTTGCTGGTGGTGTTCATCGTCACCGCCCCGCTGCTGACCCAATCGGTGGGCGTCAATCTCCCGAAAACCGTCCCCGCCGCCCCCGCGGCGAATGGCCCGGTCACCCAGGTCAGCATCGATGCCGCCGGGGTCCTCTACCTCGACCGGGAACCGTTGACGGCGGACCTCCTGGGCCAGAAACTGGGCGAGCGGCGCCTTCAGAACCCGGACCTGACCGTACAGTTCGAGGTCGACGCCTCCGTCAGTTATGGCAAGGCCGCCGAGGTCCTCGCCATCGCCCAGCACGCCGGCATCTCCAAACTGGCGCTGCTGACGCGGCCCTAACGATCGTTTCAACGTTTGGGCACCCACGCGTCATCAATTGCCGGGCGCCGGGATTTCCCTCCCTTGATAACCCCAAGGAAAGGCGAGTCCCGCCTTTTTCCTCGGCTGGTTTGCACTGCGGCAAATCCCCCACTGACCGCCGCAAATACCACACTATTCCTGGCGAAATGGATACCTGGCTGTCCCCGGTGCCGCTAGGTCATGCCGGTTGATATCCCCAATGCCCGTAGCAAGCGACGTTCGGGGTTTCCACGACCCTTCCGAATGAAAGGCGGCATGAAATCTGCTAAGTAATGTACCGAGATCAAGATTCTCACCTTTACTCTCTCAGAGCTTGTGAATAAACCCCGGCCGTAGCGAGGGCGTTCCTGGGCGTGGTGGGCAAGGCGCGGGGGTGCACAAAATCGGGGAGTCTAGCAGCGCTAAACGACTCGATTTTGGGGGTCCCCGCAACGCCGCCCACCGCGTCCAGGGGTGTCCGCAGTAGGCCGGGGGTTTATTCACAAGCTCTCACTCCTGCTAGCCCTGAATCGGAACCGAATGCCATCGGCTCCATGCTATCCGACACATAGGATTCAGGTTCAAGGCTGGTTTTTTTGATCGAAAATAAGGATATCTCAATGAGCTTGCCGCTACGACAGAACGTCACCCGTCTACATTCCGAGGAATTCGAGGAACTTCTGTGGTTCTACCAAACCCTGAAAAAACCTTACAGCGAACACGATATCCGCGCCTTTAACGCGATTTATCGATGTATTTACCAGAAACTGTCCCGCGAGGAAAAACGCCGATCGGAAGCCCTGGTGGATGTGATTCTGGATAATCTCGAGGAACCTCGACTCGCCTGTCTAATTTATGGCGTCTTTTGAACCGCCCCTCCCGCTATCCCTCGCAAGATTCTGAGTCGGCCAACATGACTCCCGTCCCTCGACAACGTCCCATGTGTTCATGTAAAGATCAAACATCGAGTCACCCAGTCTGAGCGTGATGCCCGGACATGCATGCATCGCGGACCGCCCGCGGGTAATTTCCTTGGAAACGACGCTCTTGCCGGCATGCGCCATGAACTGCGCAATCTCCTGAACGTCGTGCTGGGATTGGCTCAGATTCTGGCCCGCGAAGAGTTGACGGTTGATCAGCGCGCCATGCTCCAGCATATCCGCGAAGCGGGTCAGTCCTTGCTTCATCTCTTCGATGAATTCCTCGATTTCTCGAAAATCGAGGCCGGGCACTTGCCGGGGAAAGCTCAAACCTTCGAGCTTGCGTCCGTTTTGGCTCGAATCGAATCCTCACTGGGGCGACTGGCGCGGGAGAACGGTCTGGATCTGGTGGTTCGCGACTGCCGTCGGCTATCTGGATCTCTCCACGGAGACCCCCCATCTCCTGGAATGGGTATTGGCCCATCTCGGCGGCAACGCCATCAGGTTTACCGGACGGGGCAGTGTATTGATCCTGGTTTCCGAGCGATTTGCCGGGGCCGACACCCAGCGGCTGCGGTTCGAGTTGCATGATTCCGGCATCGGCATACCCGCGGAACTCCATCGATGGCCTCTTCGAACCCCCTACCCAGGCGGACGGCGGCAGTTCGCGGCGTTATGGCGGAACCGGTCCGGGTTTGTCGCTTTGCAAGCGCCTGGTGGACCTGATGGGCGGGCGGATAGGCGCGGCCAGCCTACTGGGACGGAGGCAACTGTTTCTGGTTCGATCTGCCTTTTGGGCGAGCGCAGAACCCCATCACGCCACAGCCGGAAATGCCGCAAGTCCGGGAACGCGAAGTGCATCACGGCGCCTCGGACGCCTTGCGCTGGCGGTCGCCAACTACCGCATCAACACTGAATGATGCTGCGGCGCACGTTGCGGCAGGAAGGTACGACGACCTGGGAGCCTTTCCGGCAACTGGAACCGCATAGGCCCCTCCGATCGGTAGCGGAGGATGATTTGCTCTTCTGTCGACATGGTGAGTATTGCCGGGCGGATCAATGAGTGCCCGGCATGCCGATCCCCCCCTCGAACAGACCCTCGGCAACGAAAACTCGTTTCATCCTAGAAACGGCAGTTGGGCTTGATGCAGGGGCGAATTCATTCGCCTATTCAGGACGTTGTGTGCGAATGAATTCGCACCTACGATAAATCGCATCATCCTGTTTATCCTGTAGATTCCTGCCTGCCGGCAGGCAGGTCCAACTGCTTTTTCTAGGTTCATGGGTCTCCCCGGCGAAGACGCAAGCAAGGACCCGCCAACCGCGAGATTCAGTTAGTCCGGCCGTCGGACATCAACCTTTTCTGGATTTGCCCGAACCTTCCGATGGTTCGTCGCCCGGGCACTCCGGGCACTCGGCCACCAGATCATCGAGGGTCTCGCGTTGCCGGCGGCTAAAATCACCGGTCAGGCTGCCCGCCGACTGGATGATTTCCTTGCGGTACTTGTGCGCCATATAGCCGACCGCGACCCCCAGGCCAAAAACCACCAAGGGATGCCGGGCCAGGAAGCCCATGAAACCCCTGCCTTGGGGTGTGGCGGCGGCCACCGCCGCGGTTCCCATGGCCGCCATGCCGGTGTGTTTCGGCATGCCGGCCATCATGTGGCCTGCCGGCATCTGCTGCATCATGTTGTGACTGGAACCCGCCGCGTTCATCGCGTGGTGGGCATGTTCCGCCGCGGATTTCGCGGCCGTGCCGTGTACGTGTGCCATTGCTGTGTCTCCGTGTTCAGCGAATCTTTGTCAGGGTTGGATTGAGCCCGCAGACCGGCGCAAGATTCGAAAAATCCGGATCGCCGTCGTCGGAGCTGTGGTTCGAGGGCTTACTTTTTAACCTAGATTCCTCTGTTGGACGCGCTCGAGTGTGCGGCCAAAAAGCCGGCTGGCAAGGCGCGACGACGCCGCAGGGCCATCCCTGGAAGGAGGAGCAACGCAGCCAGGCGGTTTTTTGGCCGTGCACTCGGGTGCGTAGCGCTCCCACCAAAAAGCCGAGAACCCGTAATACTGCACATACCAAGTGCCGCGTAGTCTTCATGCCATTTGAGGAGCGGTCAACAGAGGAATCTAGGTTTAAAGCATACGCGGAAATGATTCGCTGTCCACTCAGAGCTTGTGAATGAACCCCCGGCCGTAGCGAGGGCGTCCCTGGGCGTGGTGGGCAAGGCGCGGGGGTGCACAAAATCTGGGAGTCTAGCAGCGCTAAACGACTCGATTTTGGGGGTCCCCACAACGCCGCCCACCGCGTCCAGGGGTGTCCGCAGTAGGCCGGGGGTTCATTCACAAGCCCTCAGTGACAGCACATACTGGCGGTATCGGTCTCACCATTGCCGTTGCCATTGTTGACGACCCGGTTGGAAGCGCGCATCAGTGCGATGCGCAACGCGCCGGTGATCGCCATGCCCATGCCCAGCCGCGTGGCCAAGGCCGGGACCAGAATCAGGGAAGCAAAGGCCAGCCCGGTCCCCAGAAACATGGCCCCGGTTCTGCCTGCTGGGTTAACGCTGGGGCTTGGTGTGATGGCCATGGTCATTACCTTTTGAATGAATTGAGGATGGCCGTATAACAGCAAACCCTGTGCCATGCCGGTCGAAACCTGTCCAGTCAAGGCTTTGGGGATGTTTCGCGGGTCGTTCGGTCTTCGCGGTCATGGGAAATCCCACACAATCCGTGTGTTTTCACACACCCTATCAAGACACGGAGCCACCGTTCCGCATGTCCCGCTGTCTTTCACCAAACGATAGCCTTCGCACGCTACGCCCGCCGGCCCTGAAACGGCAAATTTCGGGAGCGGGGGTGCCGCTTGCTTCCCGCGCTCCCGACAGCGGTGCCGGCCCGAGCCCGGCGCCTAAAACACCAGTCACCACGGAGGCAGGCCATCGGGTAAGACGCGCGGGGACAGACGAGGTCCCGGATGGGACTTGGATTCGAACCACGAGCCAGCCCGGCAAGCATGGCCCGATTGGGCCGCGCTCAATCCATGCTTGCGCGCACTTCGTCGCAGAGTCGCATGACGCCGGGGAGGGGTTTCAGCCCCACATACTTACTGCACCGGCCCGGAGACGAGTTTGTGCCGGTGCGACAGGCTGACCTCGACCGGCTTCACCTTCCAGATATCCTCGCAATACTCGCGAATCGCGCGATCCGAGGAAAACTTACCGGAACGGGCCGCGTTGAGTATGGACATCCGGGTCCAGTGCTCGGCATCCCGGTAGGCCTGGCTCACCTGTTCCTGGCAGTCGACATAGGATTGAAAATCCGCCAGAACCATAAAGGGATCGTAATACATCAGATTGTCCAGCAAGGGCTGGAAGAGTTCGGTGTCGCCATGCGAAAACAGACCGGAGCGCAGCAGATCCATCGTCTCGCGCAACATGGGATTGGAGTGATAGATAGCCATGGGATGGTAGCCATGCCGCTGTTCCCGGGCGACTTCATCGGCGGTCAGTCCGAACAGGAAGAAATTCTCCGGCCCAACCTCCTTCCGAATCTCGATGTTGGCGCCATCCAGCGTGCCGATGGTCAGCGCCCCGTTCATCTGGAATTTCATGTTGCCGGTACCGGAAGCCTCCTTGCCCGCCGTCGAGATTTGTTCCGACAGCTCGGCCACGGGGTAGACACGCTGCCCATTGGTCACGTTGTAGTTGGGCACGAAGATGACCTTGACCTGGTCGCGGATCGACTTGTCGCGGTTGATCACCTGGCCGACCGAATTGATCAGCTTGATGATCAGCTTGGCCATCTGATAGCCCGGCGCCGCCTTTCCGCCGAAGATGAAGGTGCGCGGCGGAATGTCCAGGTGCGGGTCGTTCTTCAGGCGCAGGTAAAGATGAATGACCTGCAGGATGTTCAGATGCTGGCGCTTGTATTCGTGGATACGCTTGACCTGGACATCGAACAGGGAGTCGGGATCGATGCCCACGCCCATGTCGCGCCGGACCATGGCCGCGAAATCGTGCTTGTTGGCGCGCTTGATGAAGCGCCAGCGGCCCCGAAACGCGGTATCCTCGGCCCAGGGCTCCAGTTCCCGCAGCCGATCGAGCCGAGTGATCCAGCCCGGACCGATGGTCTCATCGATCAGGTGGCTGAGGCGCGGATTGCTCAGCATGATCCAGCGCCGGGGCGTGACGCCGTTCGTCTTGTTCTGGAACTTTTCCGGCCACAGGTCGTGGAAATCGCGCAACACATCGGATTTCAGAAGGGCGCTGTGCAACTCCGCGACGCCATTGATGGCGTAACTGCCGACGCAGGCCAGATGAGCCATGCGGATGTAACGTTCGCCGCTCTCGTCGATCAGGGACATGCGCGCCACCCTCGCGTCATCGCCGATGAAGCGTGTGCGAACCTCGTCCAGGAACACCGTATTGATTTCGTAGATGATCTCCAGGTGCCTGGGCAACAGCCTTCCGAACAGATCGACCGGCCAGCGTTCCAGGGCCTCCGGCATGAGGGTGTGATTGGTGTAGGCAAAGGTCCGCCGGCTGATATCGAAGGCCAGTTGCCAGCCCATCCCGTGCTCATCCATCAAGAGACGCATCAATTCGGCGACGGCAATGGCGGGATGGGTATCGTTGAGCTGGATGGTGAACTTCTCGTGAAAGCAATCCACCGGAATGCGTTGTACCCGCAGGATGCGCATCATGTCCTGTAACGAACAGGACACGAAGAAGTATTGCTGCTCCAGCCGCAATTCCTTGCCGCGAATCTGCTCGTCGCTGGGATAGAGGATCTTCGTCAGGTTCTCGGAAATGACCTTCTGCTCCACCGCGCCGTAGTAATCCCCCCGGTGGAAGGTGGCGATGTCGAAGGACTCGGGCGCACCCGCCTGCCACAGCCGCAGCGTATTGGCGGTGTTGGTCCGGTAGCCCGCGATGGGCGTGTCGTAGGGTATGCCCTTGACGATGAGCCCCGGCACCCAGTTGACGAGCGAGCGGCCCTGCATGTCCTGAAACCGCTCGGTATAGCCGCCCAGCTTGACTTCGACGGCCCATTCGGGCCTGGGAATATCCCAGGGGTTGCCGAGGCTGAGCCATTTGTCGGTACGCTCGACCTGCCAGCCGTTGACGATGGCCTACTCGAAGATGCCGAACTCGTAGCGGATGCCGTACCCCAGGCTGGGAATGTTCAGGGTCGCCATGGAATCCAGATAGCAGGCCGCGAGCCGCCCCAGACCACCGTTCCCCAGGCCGGGCTCATCCTCCTCCACCAGCAGCCGGTCCAGGTCCAGACCCAACTCGGACAGCGCCTGCCGTATGGTTTCGGTCATTCCCAGATTATTGAGGTTGTTCCCGAGATGTGGCCCCAGCAGAAACTCGGCGGACAGATAAGAAACCGTACGCGATTTTTGCGACGTGTAGACGGAAGCCGTGCTGACCCAGTGGCAGAGCAGGAAATCGCGCACCAGATAGGCCAGCGCCATGTAATAGTCGTGGTGGGTGGCCAGGGCGGGAAACTTGCCCTGGACGTAGAACAGTTTCTCCAGGAAGGCGCGCTTTAGCCTTTCCGTCGCGGACGCCTCGGACGTCTCCGAGGCCGGGTCGCCCGCGGGCGGGATCACGATTTCCATGCTGGATGGCTGATAAATCTCATCTATTTTCATTGTTTCGGACTCGGGTTTCAGCCCTTCAGGCCCGGGGCTGCCTTGGTGGTCCAGGGTTTGTGTTCGGAGGGGCGGGTCACCATGCGCAAGATGGACCGCCGCGAGATGCGCGACATCGGATCCGCGCCCAGCGTGCCCGTCAGTTGCACGAGATAGGCGGGATCGCTGACCTCGGCCAGGGTGCGCTGCACCCGTTCCAGCCGCTCCTGCAAACGCAGCTTGCGATTGTATTGCTGGTGGCCGGGCTGTTCCAGAAAGTGGCGCAAGTAGCGGATATGGCGATGGCAAAGGTCGATATCGCGAACCTGCTTGACGTCCAGACGCTGCCGGTACCAGTCGGAACCCAGCAGATGGTCGCGGGTGAACAGCTTGCGAATGTCCGGATGGTGGATGTCCATGCCCCGGTAATCGCCGGTGGCCATGATCCACAGCAGCGCCTCCAGCGGCGGGCAGGCATCCTCGACGCTCCTGTCGTGCAGATACTCCAGCGCCACCCGGCGTTGCGCCTCGACGATATTGTCCACGCCGTCCACGAAACACGCCAAATCCTGGGTCTCCGGCTTCAGCATGGCCTCGGCCAGCACGGTGGTCGAGGCATCGAAGATGGCGCCGCAGAAACGGTGCACGAAATGCGTGTTGATCCGATAACCCAGGCGGCTGGCCAGCACGGTCCGCCCCTCGCATTCGAAGTCGTCCAACCGATCCAGGAACCCCTGCTCGATCAGCACTTGGGGATCGCGCATGGCGGCAGGGAGTCGGCTCCAGATTTCCGGCACCAGCAGGCTGATGTCGTGATCGATCCGCATGTTGGGTCCGACGTGACCGGCGGCGCTGCTGAAGCCGCCGTAATCCGTCAGGATCATGGACACCAGGGTATTGTTCAGGTCGGCCGTCGCCCTGAGCGCGTTGAACGGCCCCTTGGTCAGCGCGCCCTCGCTGCCCGCCCCGGTGGTCGAGGGCGACTTGCCGGTCACGCTGCAGATGTAATCCATGAACAGTTCGGGCAGCTCCTGATAATGGATGGGGTTGTAGACGCACAGGGGCCGCAGGCCCGATTTCGGTTCCGGCGGGTTGTTGCGGCGACCGGCCAGCACGGCGGTGACGGGGAAGATCACGGGCTCGTGGACGGGCACGCGACGCTGCAGGCGGGCGCCCATTCTCGCCACATGCGAAGGAAACTCATCCGCCAGATCGGGCCTCAATTGCAGATAGCGCGGATTCTGGCTGGGTTTGCCGCCGACCATCCGGGGATGCGCCGAGGACACGGTGTAGCCGGCGCCATCTTCCGCCGCGGTCTTCAGAAATTCCCGCATCGGCGCGCTGTACTGATCGAAGCCGATGACATCCTCCACCAGCCCACGCGCCTGATCGGGACCCAAAGGCTCGAAGTTCGAGAGGAAATTGCCGGGCTCGGCCAGATCGCACTCGGCCTGCAGATCCAGGCCGCGATGCACGGCGTCGTCGGGCCGCTGGAACAACCGAAACTCGCAGTTCTGGGTCAGCTTGACACATGGGTTCGGCAGGCTGGGCGGATGGCGCAACATCGCTATCGGCGTCACCACGGAGACGGTAATATCGTCCTCCATCTGGATCTTGGCGGCCGGGACATAATCCTGCCGCAGTTTGAAGACGCGCCAGGAGCCATCCTGCTCCAGGCCCACTCGCAGGTACGAAGCCACCAGCGCACGGTCGTCCAGCTTCAGTTCGTTGCCGGGACTGCCGTTGACGAAGTTGACGCTGAAATGCTTGCGCCAGTCATCGCCCCATTCCGGTTTGCAGAAACGCTTGATCATGAACGCCATGGACTTGATGCGGTTCGGCAGCGCATCCAGCCAGGCGTTGTATTCCGGCGTGTAGCGCTTGCTGGCTGCGGTGAGGACGCGGATCACCGAGCCCAGGCTGCGCTCCATGCTGAGCAGGGGCAGATCGAGTTTTTCCTCTTCGGTGAGCGCAACACCGGGCAGAAAGCGATCGCGGTAATCACGCTCGAAAATGGCCTGTACCTGATCGAGATCCGATTGCAGATCGTTGACGAAGACCGGACCGTAGATCACCGAGTTGCCGATGGACTTGGAAATCTCCGACTTGCCGCCGCCCGAGACCGTGCAGGGCTTATGACAGAAAACCCCCTCGGCAGCCGTGCCGACCAGCCGCCAGGATGGCGCCGCCGGATGTTTTTCCATGTTGATCTTATAACCGCTGGGCAGCATGTAGGTAAACCGCGGCTGCAGCTTGAGCATGTGGGTGGCGCCCGATTGCAACGTCCAGGAAATCTGCTGCCGGTTCAGGTCGAACTGGGCGTTCTCGGGCACGTAGATCAGCTCGGGAAAGCGCTGGTCGACGCCGTAACCCTCCGGCTTGATGTCCATCAGATCGCCGAACAGCGAGGTGACTTCGGTAAAGCTGTGATGCGTCTTGCGGTTGCGATTGTCGGCGCCGAATTCCTCGCCGTGATTGTGGCGGGGAAAGGTCAGCGCGCCGCCCGCGTGCTCCTCCTCCGCCAGACCGAAGAGATTGGCGGAAAAACTGATCTGGGTCTTGACTTCCTTCTTGCAGTAGCCGAAGTAGTTGTCGGTGATCAGCGTGACGATCACCCCGCTGGCGTCGCGGGCCGTGATCTTGAACGGCTTGCCATCGTTATAGGCTTCCTCCGGCTCCCGCCAGTACATGCCCTCCGTGATCTGACGCGGCGTGGCTTGATCGGCATGCGGCAGTCCCAGCGCCTTCTTGGTCATGCCGAGGAGGTGCGGGGCGAGAATCACGCAGCCGGTGTGGCCGGTCCAGTGATCGACATCCAGACCGGCGTCGTTATCCGGCAGATAAGGGTTGCCGGCATTGCCGAAGATGCTCTCCACGAAATCGAGGTTGGAGACCATGCCGCCCGGCGCGAAGAAACGGATCTCCATGCTCTTCTGCGGCCAGCGTCCCGGCACTTCCGGGCAGACCGGCGGACGAATCAGCAGGGACACGAAAATCTCGGCGGACTCTCCCTCCTCGGCGGTGAATGGAAGCCGCATCGATTCCGCCGGCGGATTCAGCGCGGCGTCGAGCAGGCGCGCGAAGGCGATGCCGGGAACCGACTTCTTGTCGCCCGGAATGGGCAGTCCGCCCTCGGCGATATGGAAGGAGCCATGCGTGGTGCGGCGGTCGCGCAGGGTGTTGTGCAGGATGCCTTGCTTGACCCGATAACTCTTGATGATGTCGGAGGCAAACCGGTCGCCCTTGGGCGGCAGGGACAATTCGCGAGCGATACCATAGCGATGCAATACCAGCGTGGTGGAGGGCAGGCGCGGGACGGATTCCAGCCCCAGCCCCCGGACATAGCGGTCCAGGAAGTTCTGGATGCGCTGATCGGCCGGACAGAGATATTCCGGGATCAGCCGTGCCTGGGCCAGATAGCTGTCCACCAGGTCCCGAGCGACGCTGAGGAACTCGCTGCTGTCGATCTGCTCGCAAATGGGCTGCCCCACCGAAGCCAACTTGAGGTTGATGTTGAGTAGATGGCGATCCCGATTGTCATCTACGTGCAGGCTTGGCGACTTCAGACCTATGGCTGACTGGGTATCCACGATGAGGGTCTCCGGCAAACGTGTTGGCCCGCGAGCGCCGAGGCCCGTGACCGGCGCGCGCGGAATAATGATGTTGTTATCTACGGCTCACATGCAGAATTCACGCCGAATTACCCGTTGCAGGCGGGACCGGCTCGGTGGCCGCAATTCGACGGGATGGCGGAAAGATCATCCTGCCGCCCAGGACCCTGAATTCAAAGCCCCTTCGGTCGGTCCTCCGGACCCCCCCACCTTGCCGTATCCCAAAATCATGGACCAGCCACCGGCAAGGGTCGGCTCATGCTGGTGCACCCTTGAGCTCATATGGGGCGAACCGCCGGGACCGCGTCCCGGCTGGCTGTCACAGCCATTCGGTATGAAAGAACTCGCCTTCCGGCCGGTCGATGCGTTCATAGGTATGCGCGCCGAAATAATCGCGTTGGGCCTGCAGGAGATTGGCCGGCAGATGTTCGGAGCGATAGCTGTCGTAGTAGGCCAGGGCCGCCGAGAAGGCCGGCGCGGCGACGCCATGTCCCACGGCGAGCTGCACGACCTTACGCCAGTTGGCCTGAGACTGGACGATGATGTCCCGGAAATAGGGGTCGAGGATCAGGTTCTTGAGCCCCGGTTCGCGGCGATAGGCGTCGGTGATGCGATTGAGGAAACGCGCCCGGATGATGCAGCCGCCACGCCAGATGGAGGCGATAGCGCCGAAATTGAGATGCCACTGATACAGCTGGGAGGCCGCGCCGAGTTGCACGAACCCTTGCGCATAGCTGATGATCTTGCTGGCGTAGAGCGCGTCGCGCACGGCGTCGATCAATTCCCGGCGATCGCCGGCATAGGGCGTCACGGCCGGGCCGGGCAATACCTTCGAGGCCGCCACGCGGTCGGCCTTCAGCGAACTGAGGATGCGCGCCTCCACGGCGCCGGCGATGACCGACAGCGGTACGGCCATCTCGGTGGCATGACCGACCGTCCATTTCCCCGTGCCCTTCTGTCCGGCTCTATCGACGATCATGTCCACCAGCGGCTGGCCGGTTTCCGGGTCCTTGCGGGTGAAGATCCTCGCCGTGATGTCGATCAGGAAGGAGTCCAGTTCCCCCCCGTTCCACTCGCCGAAGATCGCGGCAAGCTCCTCGGCGCCCGGGTTCAGGGTGGCCTTGAGGATGGCGTAGGCCTCGCCGATGAGCTGCATGTCGCCATACTCGATGCCGTTATGCACCATCTTCACGTAATGGCCGGCGCCGTCGGTGCCCATGTGCCGGCAGCAGGGTTCGCCCTCGGCGACGGCGGCGATGCGCGTATAGATCGGGGCGATGACTTGCCAGCCCTCGGCGGAGCCGCCGGGCATGATGCTCGGGCCTTTCAGAGCGCCCTCCTCGCCGCCGGACACGCCGACGCCGAAGAAATGCAGACCCTTCTCGCGCAGGTATTTCTCCCGCCGCTGCGTATCGGTCCATAGCGAATTGCCGCCGTCGATGACGATGTCGCCCGGCTCCAGCAGGGGGATGAGCTGCTCGATCACCGCGTCCACCGGCGCGCCGGCCTTGACCATGATCTGCACCTTGCGCGGCTTCGCCAGCGCCCCCACGAATTCCTCCAGGCTACGGCAGGGAGTGATGTTCTTGCCCTTGGCGCGACCTTCCGCGAAACGGTCGGTCACCGCCGTCGTGCGGTTGAAAACCGCGACGCTGAAGCCCTTGGACTCCATGTTCAGGACGAGATTTTCGCCCATGACTGCAAGGCCAATGAGGCCGATGTCGCACTGACTCATAGTGATGTCCCTCCAGACAGTCGGTTGTTTTCGGTTAGATTAGGCAGCATAA
>Ga0233420_10000496_pt1 | contig 16739 bp, 23 predicted proteins | sample Watercolumn_Mata_4_FD_183009 | JGI IMG/M metagenome (GOLD analysis project Ga0233420, IMG submission 183009) | Freshwater microbial communities from Lake Matano, South Sulawesi, Indonesia - Watercolumn_Matano_2014_102_MG | ecosystem: Environmental > Aquatic > Freshwater > Lake | place...
GTTCTTTATGGCATTATGGTTGAAATCCTCGGCAAGCACGTTCAGCTGGAGCGGTTTTCCCTCTTCTGCGTAAGGCTTGTCCTCGAACACGAAAACCGGCACAGGAGTAGCGCCCTTGAACTTGACAAACACGGATTCGGCTTTTACGTTCCCGCCGCGGTCCTTGGCGTAAGCAGCGTAGTTATGGGAGCCCTTGGTGCTGTGCTCTACCGTGACCACGTACTCGCATCTCAGGACGCCGTTGCAGTCTTTCGTCGATATGGTCTTTCCGTCTTCCTTCAGGTCTATAGACAGCATTCCTGCGAAGAAATCCTTGTCTTCTGCTGTTATCGTCAGCGTGACAGAAGTGTCGACCTGCTGGCTGTTCGCGACTATATTGACCGTTGGCGTCGGGTCCACGTGCGCAAAGCCGGCGCTGGACATGACCAGAACTGATAAAATAACCAATGCCAGAGCTTTCATAATAAATGTCACTACATAGTAATTACAATACGAAGGTTTAAAAGCCTATCGTAATGCCATGGTAATTGAATTTTCATTGTATCGATTCTTAAGAAGATTTCATTTTTAGTATGTCTATGCAATATATAAACAACGAAATCGGATTAATTGGGCATCTTTTGCCTGATACTTACTTAGCTGATTCAGTAAAAGACGTGAAACATAACATTAGCCAGGTCAGAAAACCATTCAGGTGGACGCTAAAAAACAGCATCTGTGAAATCGGTTATCCAGGGGAAATAATAGTAATTTTATATAATGTAGACATCATGCCTGAATCCGGGCATAAATATAAAATATTTGATTCTACTTCTGATATGATAGTTGATAAAACAGAAGGAAGAAGCAGAATACATTGCGACTCCTTGCCATTAAGCAAAATCGATCAGGAATACAACAATTATCAACTGGTTTATTTATTACACCAACCACACAGCAATATGACAAGCTTGTATGGAGCAATGAATAACGAACAACTTTGTTTTTTGCATTCCAAACCCGTCAGAGTCCGTGAAAAACTGGTTTTAATTCCAAAATTCTACCAAAATTGGTGAAAAACCCATATTTTTGCGTTTTTATTGCTATCTCCACAGGTATACAAGTAAAAAGTGAACAATTATGAAGTTCTCTGAATTGAACATAGACAAGAATATACTGAAATCGCTATCTGAGATGGGTTTCACGGATATGACGGACATACAGGAAAAGACGCTTCCTGTGGCCATGAAAGGCGACGACCTGATAGCGCAAGCCATGACCGGGTCCGGCAAGACAGCTGCATTCGGGATTCCGATCGTCCAGCATGTGGAGCACGGAAAGGGCGTGCAGTCAATAGTGCTTACGCCTACCAGGGAGCTCGCAGTCCAGGTCGCGACAGAAATAAAGAAATTCTCAAAGAACAGCCATCTGAGGACCGCAATGGTCTACGGTGGCGTATCGATAGAGCCGCAGATATTCGAACTGCGAAATGCGGAAATCGTCGTCGGGACTCCAGGCCGCGTTCTGGACCATATGCAGCGCGGCACCATCAAACTAACAAAGATAAAAATATTGGTCCTTGACGAGGCCGACAGGATGCTGGATATGGGCTTCATAGACGATATAAGAAGGATAATTTCCGCATTGCCGGAAAACAGGCAGACGATGCTTTTCTCGGCGACCATGCCGGACGAGATAGTCTATATTGCAAAACGCTATATGAAAAATCCCATGAGGATAAAGACGCAGATACACATCAGCAAGCACCTGCTGAAGCATATTTACTACGACGTGAAACACGACGAGAAATTATCCGTTTTGTCGGGATTGATAGAAAAAGAAAAGCCGAGCCTTGCTATAGTGTTCTGCGGAACAAGGAGGATGGCCAACGTCGTCGAAAGATATTTGCAGAACGCAAAAATCGAGGCCAGGGCAATACACGGCGGCCTGACGCAGCAGCAGAGGTCGCACGTTCTTGACGGCTTCCACAGGGGAAGGCCGCATATACTCGTGGCCACGGACGTCGCAGCCCGCGGCTTGGACATAAAGAACGTATCGCACATATTCAATTTTGACGTCCCGAAAACAGCCGAGGATTACACGCACAGGACAGGACGAACTGCAAGATTCGGAAAAACCGGAAAGGCAATGACAATACTGAGCAAAGAGGATCACGAGGCCTTCAGAAGGATACTGAGGTACATAGAAATAGAGAGAGGTACCCTGAACTTCAAGCCGGTTCCTGTAAGAATGCACAGCGGAAACCGCGAAAGGGGACCGAGAAGAAGGTTCGGCAACTCATGGGAAAGATGATGATGAAGCATCTTACAGTCGGCGTATTCGGCGACAAGGAATTCATGAAGAAACTCGGGAAACCCGGAACAGTGAACGACATAATGATGTACAACCACTCCAGTTCCGAGGGTGTTTATTCTTTCGCTTCACCCAATTCTGCTGAAAAGATCCAGCCTATCCTGCAGGTGATAAACATGATAGACGTACCTGTAATCGTGGCCGAGGAGATAACAAAAGAGCTTGCAGAGCAGGTAATATTCCTTGACGCGCTCGGCTTCGAGAAAGGCTTCGTAATCTCGCAGTCGGACAGCCTCAAAAATCTGATAAAAGGGACCACGCTGGAAAATTACGAGCTTGTCTCCGGCGAAACAGAACTGAGGCAGAAATTGTCGCTCCTGGAACCGAAAATGATAACTAATAATGTATGGATGCCTATAGATAATTACTTCAACGTCAAGAGCGTCGGGACAGTCGTGCTTACAATCAGCAAAGGCACTGCGCTGAAAAAATACGACAAACTGCTTGTGCAGCCAACAGGCAAAGAAGTAATGATAAAGGGCATTCAGTCCCAGGACAAGGATATCGAGGAAACTGAGCCTGGAATGCGGGCGGGGTTGAACCTGAAAGGAATAGACGCCGAAGAACTGAAGCGCGGCTATGTCGTATGCAAAACATCTCCTGTGTCGAAAACCGTGACAGTGAGTTTCAATAAAAGCAGGTATTCCAAAGAACAAATGGAGAAAGGCCTTCAAGTGTTTCTCTCTGTCGGCCTGCAAGTCGTCACGGGAAAAATCGCTGAATTCACGGGTTCGTCTGTTTCTATAATGCTCGAGCAGCCTGTCGCCTTCTTTCAAAATCAGAAATGCATCATAGCGAGCACGAAGCAGACAATGCCGAGAATATTAGGATCAGGGACAATTAATTATTAGAGAAAACTTCGGGTCCGTCTGTTGTGTTTCTATTGACAATTTTGACAGCAGGAAATGAATCCAATTTCATGCCTTACTTCTACGCCTTCACTTTGCTTGACGCTTTCAGCTTGTTCCACTCGTCCTCGTTGCGGATGCAGCCAACGTCGGAAGCCTGTATGTCGCCGGAGTAGCCGTAAGCGCGCGCCCGGCAGCCGCCGCAGACGTTCCTGTAGCTGCACTTTGCGCACCTGCCGTGGAAGTGCTCGCGGTCCCTGATCTTCTTCAGCACGTCAGAATTGAGCCACACCTTCAGGAAATCGTCCTTCCTTATGTTGCCCAGCTCTATCGGAATGAAGACGCACGGCGTTATTTTTCCGTCGTAGTCCAAAGCGCAATACAGACGTCCTGTGCCGCAGCCTCCGACGACGTCCGCCAGCACTGCAAGCTGGTCGTTTTTTCCTATCATGGAATTGTCGAAATGCGTCATGGCTATCATTGCCGCGTCGTTCTCGAGGCATACGCGGCTGAACTGGCAGGCTGTAGAAAGCAGCGTCAGGCCCTTTCTTTTCTTCGATTCAGCTATAAGCATCTTCAGAAGATCTTCCCTCTGCCTTGGCGATATGTCGGTATCAATTATGTCTGTTCCGCGGCCCGTCGGGATGAAGTTGTAGTGCATGAACGTCTTCGCGCCCAGCTTCTCCGCAAGGTCTATGATATCTCTTACTTCCCTGTAATTGTGCTGCGTAACAGTGCATGATATGCCGACGTGCAATCCTTCTGCAACGGCGTTCCTTATGCCCTGACACGTGAGCTCGAACGCGTTCTTTCCGCGGAAGTTGTTGTGCGTCTCTGGCTTGGCGCCGTCTAGAGACACCTGCACGAACAGGCAGTTCTTCTCCATCAGCTTCTTTGCATGCTCTTTTGTCAGCAGCGTGGCATTTGTCGCTATTGAGAAAGCCATGCCGCGCTCGCGTATACGGTCTATGATGCTGTAAATATTGGGCCTTATCAGCGGCTCGCCGCCTGACAGCGCTACAAAGGCAACGCCTGCGTCGGCCATCTTGTCAACAGCCATTATCGTTTCCTTGTCCGTCAGCTCGTTGGGATCCTTCGTACCAGCATAAGCATAGCAGTGCCTGCACTTGAGGTTGCAGTTCCTCGTGGTGTTCCATACAACGAGAAAAGGCGCGTAAGAAGTGAAAGGCTTTGCAGGCCCCCATTCCGCTATTCCCTCGAGGACTGACGCAAGCCCTTTTCTCCACATGGGATCCTGCAGGTATAGTTTTATGGTGTTCTTGTCTCCGTCGGACTTCTCCAGGAATTTGCCCATTATGCTGCCCATCATTTTCGCGGCGAGCTTGCACTTCATGCAGACCCTGGGTTTCTGCCCTATATACATCTCGAGCGCGTGCTCAATGCGACGTCCGCAGCTGTCGCGCTTTGTGCAGAATTTTAGCATCTTCCTTACAGCCGGCTTCTTCAGCCAGCTCTCGATAAAATCAGCCATAGCCTGGGCTTCGTGTTTTTGTTTTTCGCTGCTTGCCCTCTTCTTTGCCATGCCGCTCTTTTTTCGCACAGCCATAAAATATCATCTTTTACTGTCTAGTAGTATCTATTAGTCTTTTTAAGGATTTTTATCGCAGAAAAAAATACACGAACATTACTTGTACTCGCGCCACGTGTGCTTGCACTTCTCGCAGCGGAAGAACTGGGTTGGCGGCTCGTCCGCGCTTCTTGTCTGCTGCAGCCACCAGTGGCTCCTTGTATGCTCGCATTTTGGGCACATTTTTTCCATCAGCGGGAGCGGAACTATGTCCTTTTCCAGGACCGTCACGCCTTTCTTCTTCTCGCGTGTCTCGATGATCTTCATGCCGCGTATGCTTGCCTTGTGCTTGTTGCCGCAGCCCCTGCACTTCAGGAACGTCGTCTTTCCCTTGCACATCGGAATCATTATCGAACTGCATTTCGGGCAGAATTCTATCTGCGCCTTGGATGCGGAATCCTGTCTCTTCTCGGCCTTTTTCCCGGCTCTCTTGTTTGTGCGTTTAACTTTCTTTGTTTTTTTATTCCTGAATTTCATTTTTTTCGCCTTTGATTCTCGTTTTATTGATGGATAAACTTTATAAGGTTGAATGCGCCGCAACGCAGGATTTCTGTTGTTTCATACAAGGAATACCGCCAATCTTTAGACAGTTGCATACGTGGTATCCTGTATAAGAGAATTCACCGCTTATAGCAAATCCAGAAAAGAATCTGGATACGCTTTTCTGGGTTTGCATACATGACGAAATCAAGTTTCGTCTGTACAGGTGAAGCTTTGCTTCACCATGTATAGCTCACAGGTCTATAATATCCAGATTATTAACCTGTAGAGCTATAAAGCATTTGTGAATTCTCTTCATAACCTACATCAACAGGGCAACAAAAACAAAAATATTATATCTTCTTTATATACCACCGGCTTTAGTCGGTGGTTTGTGGGAAGATGTGACCCCGAAGACATCCCTAATGCGTGCTGTCTGAAGACGGCAGTTTCAGACGTCTTCAAGATGAATTCGCAATGAAATTTAATCGTCGATGAGCTGTGGTTTCGGCATTTCCGATTTTTTGATGTATACAACGTCCTTGCAGTGCTCGCATTGTATCTCGAAAAAGTTCCCCATGTCCATTTTTATCTTCATTTCATGTCCACAACACTTAGGCATTTTTGACATCATCCAAACCACTTCCCCCGATTCTCAAACTAATCAAATAAAAACCAATTTTCTATGATCTTATATATGAAAGATCAATCCTTTTATTGAACTTTTAAAAAAAATCTAAAACTAGGCGGTTGTTTTTGCCAAAATCACGGATTTATTTAAAAGGGTTTCTTTGAATATTTTTTTAATATTAAAAATCGGATCAAAAAGCTTTAAGTATCTTTTTGCGTTATGATTATCCAGTATCTGGTGTTTGGAATGGTATCGTTGTTCAGTATCATTATAGTCAAATACTAGTTGCTTTCTTTTTTCATTTTCATCATTTTCGATGGGGTGTCTACAGACTATGAAAACAGTTTTGCTGGAAGGCGGGGAGGGAAAGCAGAAGATATACGACTCCCTTGTTGTCGAGCCGAAGCACATGGCCGTGTGCAGGAGCGGCCTTGCGATAAAAGTGATAAACGAGCTGGCAAAGCAGCCTGCGTGCGCCATGGACATCGCAAAAACCTTGAAGCAGCACGAGCAAAAAATATACTATCATCTGAGGAAGATGAAGGACGCCGGCATAGTACGCCAGGCCGGCTTAGAGAACAGGTACGGAATGACCGCAAAGATGTTCGAGCTTACGTCGCCTGTCGTAGCGGCAAAGCTGTACGAAAAAAGCCATGTAGTCGAAGGTGAAAAAAAAGATATTGACCCGACAATCGAGAAATTCCTGGATCCGTTTGTAAAGGACGGCAGGCTGAACGCAAAGATAATTATAGGCGACTCATTTTCTCACGGGCAGTACGATGCTCCGTCAACAGAAGGGCCGCATACGTTTGACATTGGTGTATTCCTTGGAAAATATTTGACAGAAATAAAATTTCCAACATATAATTTGGATACAGACATTAACGAGCGTGAGATGAACAATAACATGATTTTATTCGGAAACTCGAGAACTAACGTAATAATTGACAAAATCAATGCAAACATGCCCGTTTACTTCGATCAAAAAAGCGGGGCTATAGTAGATAATAATTCAAATGTCAAGTATGACGACCCGCGCATAGGTATGATAGGAAAATTCCAGAATCCGTTTAACAAAAACAAAAAAATACTTGTCATAGGAGGCGTAAGGACAAGAGGTACACAGGCAGCCGTCATTGCATTTACACAGTATTTTGATGTCATATTTAAGGATTGTGATAAAAACCCGTTATTCAAAATAGTAAAAGGGTTCGACAAAAACGGCGACAAAATAATAGATTCAATAGAAGTTATAAATTAACTGAAACGATGGTGTAAAGAATGAAAATATTCGACAAAAAACTAAATTATATTCTGCTTGGTGGTGACATGACGCCATTAGCAGAAGAGATGAAAAACACTCTGCACGACAAAAAAATACATATTTTTGGAGTTGATTGGGGGGGTTCGCAGGATCTGAAACGTTTCATGAAATATTACACCAATACCGGCCTTGAAAAAAACACTACGGTCAGTTATATTGATATGTCAATGGAACTTGACAAAAACAACGAATTTAGGAAGATAAGAAACATGGAAAAAAGTGCGAGGAACGTACCGAACAATGTAAAAGTTTTTATTGCGTTTGAAGACCAGGCAACTGCAACTGGGATAAGCGCTGCAAGTTCCATAATAGGGATATTATATGGTATGGACAACGGTACATTGCCTCATAATAATGATACAGAAGTTTATCTTGCTACAAAGGTTGACAATATCGGAATCTCGCACTTTTCCCTAAAACATCTATGGGACGAATTTATTGGATTGGAGAAATATATGGAGTATAAGATGCCTCTAGCTTACACTGACCTTAAGAAAAAGAAATTGCTCTATAGTATTTCAGATTACGTTCCTGAAAAACGCCAAGAGGAAAACACGGGAAAAATAAAAACATTTCTAGAAAATGTGAAGAATTTTGTTATTACAGATAACATGATGAATACGTATAGGAAAACGTTTATGCTATAGTGGTTGGTATGACAAACAAATTGATCTCTACGCTTTTTGGTTTGAACGACGAAAACTATAAAATTGCACTTGCAAGACAGAACGACATGGATGCGTATATAGAAGGGTTTAGATCTGTTATACTTGACAATGTTGATGATATAAAAAACAAAAACGTGCAAAACACGACTGTAATAAGTCTTGAACATGCGAAAGAGTACGCGCACACCGCAAGAACAATGCTTTATCTTCTTGGGAGAGATGTAGAAAATATAGATGGAAAAATAGAGGACGATAAACTGAAGATTGCGTCTAATAATCTAAACGGGCGGTCATTAGGTTATACTTTTATAATTGATAAATCTTTTGACTACGGCAACTTGAACGCTGTAAAAGCTTTCTACAAAAACGACAAGAAGAAGCGTGATATTTGGAAAATGGTTTATTTGTCCGCTTCTCCTGTGAAATATGAAATCGTTGAGTCGGATGATCTAAGGCTTAATCTGTAGAATTTATACGCCGAAGATGTCGAAGATCAGCGTCCTCGGGAATCCTATCACAGGAAGCGCGACCACTGCTTTGCCGATGACGAGCTGCTTCGGTATCGGGTTGCCGTTGTTGTCTGCCATCTTGTTCGTGCGGCTGTTGTCGCCTTTCGTTATATAGCCTGTGTCTTTTATCTCGATAACCCTGTGTATTATCGTCTTCCCCAATCCCTGGTATATGACGACGTCTCCCACCTTAGGCTCGTCCTTGACAACAACCATCAGGTCGTATTTGCTTAGCCCGTTCCTGTAAGGAAACGCCGCGAATTCGCCTTTCGTTATGCCCGTATTTTCGTAGAATCCGTTTGTCGAGTTCCACCAGTTGTCGTACGTCTTTCCTTCGTGGTCCATCGAGCTTGATATGACAGCGACAAGAGGCATTCCAGTGCCTGTAGCCAGTGCAATTACCTGGTACGCCAGCCATGCGACAAAAAGCGCGGCAACTATCTCCAATGCGTCTTTTTTCCTGTTCTTTTCTTTTTTTCCCATTTTCATCAGCCTTTTATTTCAGAACGTCAATCATTTTCTTGTGTATCATGCTGTTTGACGCGACAAACCTTTCAGCATAGTGGTTGCATTTTCTGCCTTTTATATCAGTGACCTTGCCGCCCGCTTCTTCTATGAGCAGGGAGGGCGCTGCCATGTCCCACGGCGTCGTCTTCAGCCCGAATATTCCGTCTATCTGGCCAGCGGCCAGGAAGCGGCCTGTCACTGCAATGGATCCGAACATGCGCAGGTCATTGTAGAATGCGTTCACGACTTTTTCAAAGCTCTTTCCAACAACATGGTCTTTATAGCTGTATACTCCTCCGAACGTCACCATGAATTTGTCAGTTCTTGCGGAAACTTGCATTCTTTTTCCATTTACGTAAGAGCCTTTTCCTTTCTGCGCTGTGCAGAGTTCTTTGAAAATCGGCAACCCTATAACCGACAGAACAAGCTGGCCTCTGTGTTCCAACGCCAGCATCGTGCCCCAGTACGGTATGCCGAAAAAGAAATTGTGCGTCCCATCCAGCGGGTCTATTATCCATTTGTAGTCCGATTTTCCAGATAACCCGCCTTCCTCTGCAAGTATGGCGTGCCCGGGAAAGTCTTTCTTTATTGTCTCGATAATTATCTTCTCTGCGCCCTTGTCCGCACTTGTCACAATGTCCTTTACGCCTTTTGTTTCTGTAGAAAAATCCTTCTTCTTAAACTCTTTCAGCAGGAAATATCCCGCTCTTTTGATAGCCTTTTCCGCGGTCTTCATCTCTTTTTCGTGCATTATGCTCCGCCCCTTGATTCATAGCCGCCTTCATGCATCCTGCTCAATCCGGACGCTATCAGGTGTGCGACCCTCAGCGGCTCCGGGATCTTCGACCTCGTGCATATTTTTTCCAGCAGTTCATTGCATTCCTTTATACTTATCCCGGATTTCTGAAAGAATATGTTTTTATGAGTATAAATCCTTCCAGCCTTCTTTGCAAGCCTCGCACGTCCGCTGTAATTGCCAACCCTTTTCATCGCATCCAAGAATTTTTCCATGTCAGGCTTGTTCCTGACGATGGCTACGACAGGCATATTTGTCGCCGAGCTCAGTTTCTTTATGTCGACTATGTTGAATCCCGCAAACGTTATCCCGTTCAAAAGTATAACAGACAACTGGTCGCGGTGGCGCGATTTCATGATTGTGTTTGCTATTTTTTCAGTTGCGTCCAGCCCGTCTTTTTTTATCTTTGCTGAAATCAATCCGTCTATGAAGTCGCCGCCGCGGAAGACAACACCGATAATCCGGACGGATCTTGTGCTAAAGCCGAAAGCGCAGTCGTCCCACGCTATGATCCGGACTTCTTTCTTGAATCCCATGGATAGAAATTACAGAGAAAAAGATAAGAAAACAGGTGAAATAGCAATAAGTTAAATAGCATTCTTGTAAGCATTTCTGCCTTTTTTAGTACAGCTGTAAACAGGTCCGTGATCTCCGTTGTATTCTTTTTTGATAAGTTTCATTTCTTCAAAGAAAAGAATGATACTGTTAGGACTAAAATTAGCCATATATCCAACCGAAAATTCTGCAAAGTCAAAAACATCAAATTTTTCAAGAGAATTAATAGTTCCAAGCCATTTATAACATAGGGAGTTTTTCGATATTTGTTTTGGTATTTTGTAAGGATTCGTCATCAAATCACAAAAATCGTATAAACATAGTATTCTTAAGCCTTATTTTGTGGCTGCCTGGAACTGTTTGCGGAAATCCTTTACGTCCTCGATTATCTGGTCTGCAGCGTCCAGCACGGCCTTCTTGGGGTTCTTTGACCTGACGAGTATCACCGGCTTCGAGAGGTAAGGGTGTTCTTTCTTATAAGCAGCTGCGTCCACCTTCTGCTTCCATATGTTTTCATTCAGAAGGTTTATCAGCGTGAGGTTCGTCTCGACCTCGAACTTCATCTTTTCATCGTCATTTTCAATAACGTTTATTTTCATTAATTCATCTCCCATTTATGAAATTTATGCAAATGCAGGTTTTGGATATACGTCTACGTTTGTAGTGTTGTCATTTTCGATGCCGCGTTCCTCGTTGAGTGCCAGTTCGCCCCTAAGCTTTGGCCTGTCATCCTTTATCCTGTAAAAGTCTATATCTCCTGGCTTTATTATGCCGTTTCTTACAAGATCTGCAAATCTTTCATTGGATACCGTGAATATGGAACTGTTTAGTTTGTATACAACACTCATTTTCATTCCTCGAATATCTTTTCTATGTCGTTGGCGTTTATAAATGGCTTGCTCCAGCTGTCGTCCATGAGCCTGGGACACGCCGTATTTATGAAAGCGTCGACCTTCAGGCCCCTGAGGTCGCTGTCTGTCACGTAATCCATTACTATGATGAAAGCCTTTTTATCTTTTCTTTTCAGGTATTCGACGACTGTGTCCGCGTTTCCGGTCAGGTTGTTCTGGCCTTTCTTCGTTGACACAAGAACGGCAAAAGTCTTCGCGTCCCGCGCCCTGAAGATATTGGCGTACATTCTTTTTTCAAACTGCGATTTGTCCAGTTCTTCAACAGAGTTTTTCTCAATGTCGTAGACGTATATAGGCTTGTCCGTTTTCAGTGCAAGCGAATGAAAGTCGCCTGTCCCGGCAAAAAGGAATGCGTCGACCCTGTCATCGATCTTGTCGGATGCTGCGCACGAGCATCCTAATATCTGGCCGCCTACCACGGCATCCTTGCCGTTTTTTTCAAGCAGGCTTTTCAGGTTTTTCAACGAACCGACGTGCTGCACGCTCGTGATGAGCCCTATCCTCTTCTCCTTGATTTGAGAAAAATCAATGTTATCAGCGTCTATGTCGATGGTCCACGGAAAATACAGCACAGGAACTTCTGTCTCGAAGTCTTTGTAGAACTTGTTGTGGCCCACATGAACTAGCAGGTCGCAGCCCAGCCGCTTTGCCTCCGAATCCTTTATGTCGCACGCGCCGTACGTTGCGCCGCCAGAAACAGCGGCATCGATGCCTGACTTCTTCAGTTCTGAAATTATCTCGGCTGCGTTGAATTTCAGGCCCTCGGGAAGCTGCAGAAGCACTTTCTTCGCGCCGCTTGACCTGATTTCCTCGGCGAGTCTTGAAGCATTCTCTGTGCTATTCATGATACCATCATGAAATGGATATCTATTAAAAAGTCTTAGATATAGGGAAAGTGTGATGGTATGAAAATCACTATATACTGGTACGACATCGAGGAAAAAAGGAACGGCGAGCCTTTTTCCATTGACGTGGACAGCCTGGACCAGATAGGAGAAAAGGCCATAAATTTTCTCGGCAACGCTGTGAAGTATTTTTCAGAAAGAGATCTGAGGTACGCAAAAGATGAAGCAGGAACAACATATCTTTTCAATAGAAATCATGAAAATGAAATAAAAAAGAAATAAAGAATGTTGTCAGCTCTCGAGGACAGCTGCCCTTATCTTCTTGCCTGCGTGCTCTGCCATGCTTACCATTTTGTCTATCTCTTCCAGCGACAACCCGCCTGTCCCGCCTTTCTGCATCGACGACAGCATGATCTCGCCGTTCTTGTCGAAAGTTCCGACAGTAAGGCGGCTGTCCAATGCAAGTTCCTCCGAAAGAGTCGGGTCAACAACAAGCTTGTTTCCTATCCTGGCTATTGTCGTCGAGATCGGCACGCCTGTTATCGGAAGTTTCTTTGTCCTTTCTTTTTCCGTGTCTATGCTGAAATCCTCGTCAAGTTCAGGCAGCTTCGCGTCCAGAAGCGCTGATATAGCTGCTATGGAACACGCGTCTATCAGGTTGCCGTCGTTGTCGAGTATGTCTATGTCGACATAAACCATCCAGGTCTTTTCCTTCGGCTTTATGCACAGCTGCTTGAAGTCTATGACCTTTGATTCGCGGATCGCGCGATCAACAACGCGGGCGGTTTCTATTGCCTCTTCTCCAGGCGGGCCGGACTCGAAGTCAGGGCTGGCAAGCGGCACGAATTCCGCGCCGACCATCAGGACTCCCTCATCCGGCGTGTCTGCGAAAGGTTCGCCTACGCCGAATTTCACGCCTGCAAGGACTTCTGTGTTGCCTAATTTCACGCGCGCTGAGCCTTCTGCGCTGGTCACGAAGCCTTTCTCTATCTTTATGTCCCTGTATTCATCCAGTTTCCTGTTGTCTATTCGTTTTCCCGATGCAACCATATCTTTTACCAGCTGCGGGTCTATCGATATCATAATACAACCCCCCCGAGTTAGTATTTGGTCCTTAACGCGGCTTTCTGCGCCTCGTAAATTTTTTCCGCGCCCTTCGCAGCGAGAGCTATTATTTCCCTGGCTTCCTTGCCGGTTGTTATGCCGTCCATCTGCAGAAGCGTTATCTGCTTCTTTTTCGGATAGTACGCTACTGGCAGGTCAAGCTCCCCTTCTGTATCCTCTTTTCCGGCTATGTCCAGGACCACTTTGTCGCCGACTTTTCCTGCTGAGCAGCTTGCCACGAAATCCTTCATAGGCAGCCCTGCATCCGCGAGCGCGAGGCACGCGGCGTTTATGCCGACGCACCTTGTGGACGCGTCAGCCTGCAGCACTTCTATGTGGACGTCTATCGCCGTCCTCGGGAACTCGTCCAGGAACATGATGGGCATTAGCGCGTTTCTCGTCACCATTGATATCTCTATGCTCCTCCTGCTCGTTCCTGGCCTGCCCCTTTCGGATGTCGCGAAAGCAGCCATGTTGTATTTTGTCCTTAAGATGGCGCGTTCTGCTTCTTCCTCGTGCTTTGGATAGACCTTTCTCGGGCCGTAGACGCCTGCAACGGCGACTGTATTGCCGAGCCGGAACATCGCTGACCCGTCGGCCTTGTTCAAAACGCCGACAGAAGCAAATATCGGTCTCAGCTCGTCCCATTTTCTTCCGTCTATTCTTGTAAAGTCGCTTGTCATTCTTATTCCTCCTGTAACTGTGGCTGCGGCTGTGAGCCGTATTTGTCAGCCATTTTCTTCTCGAGCATGGCCTTTATCTGGTCCGTAAGTCCCTGTATATGAGACTTTCTCTCTATCTCTGTTACAGCCTCTATTGCCAGGTCCTCGTTGTCGCCCTTTACCCAGACCAGGCCGTTCTGCCCGACAACTATCTGCGTCTTTGTTATATCCTTTATCATCTCGACCATGCTGCCGGCTTTTCCGATTATTCTTGGCACCTTGGCCGGCGTGACGGTTATCAGCCGCCCGCTGCGCAGCTTCCTGCACTTCCTGTCGCGCATGCTCAGCTGGACGTTCTTTGTCTTTGTCACGCTGCTTATTTCCGTGAAGATCAGGTCCCCGTACGTAAAGTACTTGGTAAGATCTGTCTTTGTCAGGTCTATGAACTCATCTGTGGCTTCGCTTAACGGCAGCACAGCCTCGTAGGGGCTGTTTATGTCGACAATCCATTTCGAGAACACGACGTCCTCTATCTTTCCTATTACGCCGTCTCCCCGCTTGGGGTTGTATATGCCGCTGAGCGGTATCACGAAATGCAGTCCGCCCTTCTCTTCTGCCAAGCCTATGAAGCACGAAAATACCTTTCCGTCCTCCTCGTAAGCGCCGTGGCCTGCCCGGCCCTCACCGAGCGCATCGCCCGGTATTACAAGTTTTCTGTCAGTCATCAAAACACCTCATTTTTGTTAATATCAAAATTATCCAGCATGCTATAGTGCGTGTTTTCCTTGATATTCTTAAGTATTTTGTTCCAGGTGCCTTCAGTTTTATCTGTTAAGTTTATCAGGTCACTCGGATTGTAATCTGTCGCATTGAGGTCTACGTGTGTCTTTATTGCTATCGTGTACCCATAGTCGTTGAAAAGGTCCATGAAAACGTTTTGCTCATCTAACAATTTCGTGCCAGGGCGCACAATTATACCGCCGTTTTTCGACTTTAATTGGGCGTAGGCGTAGCCGCCGTCAAGCTCCGCGTAGATCCTCAGCACGTTGTCGCTCATTTCTTTCTTGCTGTATATCACGTTCATTGTCTGTCACCTTTGACTTCTTCTATCTTCACGTTTCCTTCTGTGATGGCTCCGAGCTTCCTGTAAATGACCTCAAGAAGCGCGGCCGGTATCTTCACTTTTGCTGCAAGCGAGCCGTTGGAAAGCCAGTTCTCTTTTTCAGGGTGCAGCTCCTTTATGACGCCGTACGCACGGCCGCTGTACTGGGCCGGAATTTCTATGTTCAGCGTGATCTCCTCGAACGATATCGGCAGCAATTGCTTTATCGCCTTTATCGCGTCGTCCATCTGCTGTTCAGCTGTCTTCATAGGATCGACAGAGAAATGAGACTGTTCCATGGCGTTGATTATCCTGTCAGCCGGGTGCGGCATCTTCGTCTGTGGATTGACGGCGTTCTTTGATATAAGGGTTGCTATCTGTTTCTTCCTTTCCTCTATTTTTTTGCGGCGGAATTCCGTCGTCAGCTGTATCTCGCCGTGCCTGACTATCTGCTCGGCTATTTTTTCTATGTCCGAAGTGCCAAAAGCGGCCTCTATGTCCGTGTGCGAGGCTTTGTCGCCCTTCTTTGCATCCGTGCATACTATGTTTATTGCCAGCATCTTCTGGATAGAAACAGTTTTGCCGTCGCGGAACTCGTAAGCGAGCTCCGGATCCACTAGAATCTCGAAATGCTTCCCGTTCCTGACTATCTTCGCTATTATCGCTTCGTCAACAGTAACCATCTTATCACGTATCTGCATCCCTTTTCGTACAGTAATCGGCCGCTAGTAAGAATGTAAAATCAGCACGATTCCTTAATTCAAAACAAAATGCGTGCTGTCCTTTATCCTACTTCTGGCTTGTAATCAAGGGATTTTTTATATTAATACGAATTATGGGGCGAAAGATATTAAAAAGAATTTTTACTGTTCGTTGGCAGTGTCTTCCTTGAGCGCGAAAGAAATGCACCTGAGTCCGCCTGCATGCGCATTGATCTCTGCGTCTGCATCAATAACAACAGTCTCATATCCAAGCTCGGAATATATTTTTTCAGCCTCTTTTGTGAAATCTTCCGATCTGTGGCATGGCGTAATAAAAATTTTCTTCTTTTCGCCGTCTACAAGCGAATTCACTGGGCTCCATATGTACATGCCGTCAAATATGGCAGGCGTTTCTATTATATTGTAGCCGTTTTCCGACAATTTTTCAGTTATATAACCGACATATTTTTTCCCTGTTTCTGAGCCATGAAGCTTGCATACAGTATCATTCATTTTATATGGCTTGCATACAATGGCGTTCATCTTGTCGTTTCCTGGCAGAATCGTAAATATCGTATCTATATGGAAGAATCCGCTCTCTCGTCTTTTATGGTACAGATACTCATCCAAAAAATCTGAGTCGTCAAGAACAAGCGTCTCAACGCCGAGTTTTCCCATTGCATCAGCTATTTTTCTTGGTCCAATATGTTTCTGGAAAAACCATCCAGTAATTTGCGATGTTGTGAAACCGAAAATTGCCCTGTTTTTGTCTATCAGGCAATCGCCGCCTATGACGAAAAATGGTGCATAATCAATGCAAAAGTCTCTTTTCTGCATGTATTCTCTCATGACAAATGCATCTGATACGTCTTTCGGTGATCCGATAGAACAGAGAATTTCTTCGTCAGACATCAAAATGAGCGGCTTTTTTTCATTGGTGTATCCAAGAAAGATGGCGGGATCTCTTATCCATACGGAATAATCATATGTTCCAATAGAACGAGGCATTTCCATAACGCAAGTTTTCATGTATTTCTTTAACTCATTCTCTGTAGTTATTATTTCACGTCCATTAGAGACAATGGCTTCTGATATTTTTCCCCTGTACTCTGGATACAAGTCAACCTTCATGAAAATCGTATAAGCATGAACTTAC
>Ga0233420_10000497_pt1 | contig 16733 bp, 17 predicted proteins | sample Watercolumn_Mata_4_FD_183009 | JGI IMG/M metagenome (GOLD analysis project Ga0233420, IMG submission 183009) | Freshwater microbial communities from Lake Matano, South Sulawesi, Indonesia - Watercolumn_Matano_2014_102_MG | ecosystem: Environmental > Aquatic > Freshwater > Lake | place...
ATATGGTTAATCGTTTTATTGGTTTTGTTGATTTTTTATCTAAAGGCGAAATGGAATTATCAACGTTTAAGTGAATATATGAAATACTTATCCTATATAATGTTTTCTTTAATAATAATTCAAATATTTGCCAACCTATTAAAGGAATTACCTGATCCACAATATTCACAAAAAGATACTCAGGAAGTTGAAGCTAAAATATCTGTAGAGAAAGAATCATTGCCCGATATTTACTATATAATTCTAGATGCCTATTCAGGCCAAGTTGTATTAAAAGATGTTCTTGGATTTGATAATTCTGAATTCTTAAATTATTTGCGCGACAAAGGTTTTTACATTGCTGATAGCAGTCATTCTAATTATGCATGGACTGCACTTTCGATAACATCTTCTCTCAACATGGATTATCTGCCTGTTAAATCCTTAAATAATGATTCTTCACAATTGACTATTGATCCGTCATATTCACTTTACAAGAATATTGTAGACAATAAATTTGAAAAAATTCTTAAAGAAGCAGGGTATAAATTTCAAGATTTATCAATTTGGTCCAACACTTCACTCAGATATACAAATCCAAGAAATTATTCGGAACAATTCATTACAAATAATTTTAATCTTGCTCTTATTCAAATGACTTTTTTAGGGCGGCCGTTAGTAGATAATTTTTTATTAGCATATTCAAAACGTACAAGAATACAAAATAAATTTACTGAACTTAAAAATATTTCTAATGATATTGGCCCGCAATTTGTTTATGCCCATATATTGATCCCTCATCATCCTTATGTTTTTTCTCAAGATGGAAGTCCACCAAATTTTTTTAACGGAGTCCTTGAACTGGGTTCTGATAGAAAATTATATATAGAGCAACTGATATATGCGAATAAAGAAATTATAAAGGTTGTTGATGCTATTCTTAAAAAAAGAAGGAATGGTGTTGACCCGATAATAATTATACAAGGTGATCATGGAGCTTTCAACTTGGGGAAAAATAAAAAAGAAAATATTAAACTTAGAATGAATATTCTTAATGCATATTATGTAACTGAATCATGTAAGAAAATATTATATAAATCTATCACACCTGTTAATTCTTTTAGGGCAATATTAAATTCTTATTTTGGAGTAAATAACACATTAATTCCGGATAAAAGTTTTTATTCAAGTCTTGAAGACAATAAAAACATTCTTGAAGTCACCGACCAATTGACGAAATAGCTTCAATTTTGGCCGAAAGTTTTAAGAACAAATCCATTAATGAACTATGAAATATTCCGTAATTACCCCATCATATAATCAAGCAGCTTTCTTAGAAAGGACTATTAAGAGCGTTATTTCTCAAAATTATCCCAATCTAGAATATATTATAATAGATGGCGGGTCAACAGATGGATCGGTGGATTTAATAAAAAAATATGAAGATAAAATTTCCTATTGGATTAGTGAAAAAGATAAAGGTCAAAGTCACGCTTTTAATAAAGGTTTAGAAAGAGCAACAGGGGAAATAATTGGATGGATAAACTCTGATGATATCTACTATCCCAACGCGATTAAAGAGTGCGCAAAAATTTTTGAGAACCGTCCCGATGCAGACGCTATTTTCAGTAATTATAATTTTATTGATGAGAATGATAATGTACTCAAAACAAGGAAGGAAATTCCTTATGATTATAAAATATATCTTTGGTCGAAGGGTTGTTATCATGCAAATTGTGCTGGATTTTTTAGACGTAAATGTTTTGAAAATTTTGGTGGCCTAAGAGAAGATTTACAGTATGCAATGGATTATGAATTCTATTTACGACTTGGCCAGAATAAGTGCATTATCATACATTCAAATGATGTTTGGGGCGCTTATAGATTTCATGATAAAAGTAAATCTGTTTCTGCCACATTGATTGACAAAAAACATGTAAACTATATATTTTATAAGTATGCCCGCCAAGTTATAGATAATGGATGCATTATTTTTTTAACTACTGGCTTTTATAAAATCAAAAGAATTATGAAAAAGTTTGTCAATGGATGTTATTTTTAGAGTTTATAGCGAAAAGACAAAAAGAAAAAGTATTTGGAATATTACTCTTTATTTAAAGTTTTTTGCTAATTAGGATAAATAATAAAAATAAATGAAATCACAACAAATTGAAGAATTAAATGTTAAATTTTACGATAAACTATATAAAAAAAAATATCCGTTAATAGCATTATTGCACTCTATTGTTTCATATGATCAACAGTCTAAATCAAAAAGAAATTATTTCTATCTACAAGACAGCATCAATTCTTATCAACAGAGGAATAGAAAAATAAGATATCTCGATTATGGTTGTGGCCATGGATCGTTGTTACTAAAAATGAATTCAAATATGGAATTATATGCTTCAGATATTTCAATCAACACATTAAAAAATTTATCGGACATAACCCGGTTACTAAAAAGGGAAATTAATACAATTACCGTTGATGAATTTTTAGTAGACAATTTTGAAAGAAAGTTTGATATTATATCCTGCTCACATGTTCTTGAACATGTTGAAAATGATAAAGAACTGCTTACCGTTTTCAATAAAAATTTAGCAAGTGGTGGCATCCTGCTTTTGAATCTACCGTTTAATGAAGTTAGGCTGGATCCGAAACATGTCCATAAGTACGATATTATAAAAGCAAAAAATATGCTTAATAAATCCGGATTTGTAATTAAAGAAATTATTCAGTCTGACCGCTTAACTGGATGGATAATGTTAAGTGAAAATAGCATGTCTTGGGCAAGTTTGAAAAAAATAATTTTTAGAGTCATTCGTTTATTATTTGGTTTGATACCTCTAAGCATATTATTTCTGCTCGACAGAATGCTTCCGAAAAAAATTCCTTTTCAGCAGTTAATAATTATTGCAGAGAAAAATGATTAAAATACTTGCTGTTGGCCAAACACCTCCTCCGTACGGCGGGCAAGCAGTCATGATTGAAAAATTATTAAGTGCTAAATTTCATAATATACAATTCTATCATGTACGTTTATTTTTTTCAAAAGAATTGAGTGAATCTGGTAAGGTTAATTTTTATAAAGTATCCCATTTATTTATCGTTATTGCAAAAATTATTTTTCTGAAATTCCGTCATAATATTCGGATACTGTACTACCCCCCATCTGGAAAATCTAAGATCCCAATGTACAGAGATATAGTTATGTTATTGTTTACACGACTCTTTTTTAATAAAACTGTATTCCATTTCCATGGCAGCGGTGTTTCTGAACTTTATTATGATTTGCCGGTTATAGCTCAATTCTTTTTTCGACAAGCATATTGGTACCCAGATATTTCAATTAGATTATCTGCTTACAATCCTGAAGATGGTAAAATGTTTAAAGCAAAGAAAGAATTTATTATTCCAAATGGATTACATGATTATTTCTTAGATTACAAAAACACTTCTGTTAACCATAAAAACATTAATTTACTTTATGTAGGGTTAATAAAAGAATCGAAAGGAATTTTTTTACTATTAGAGTCTTATGTTGAATTGTACAAAAAGCATAATAATATTTTATTAAACTTAGTTGGTGTTTTTGATTCAATTCAATTTGAAAATAAAGTAAATGAATTTATTAAAAGTCATAAAATACCAGTGAAATTCCACGGAGTATTAGTTGGTGAAGATAAATATGATGTTTATCATAACGCAGATATTTTTTGTTTCGCTTCATTTTTTGAAGCTGAAGGGCTTCCATTAGTCTTGATAGAAGCAATGCAGTTTAAACTCCCAATTGTTGCTGCACATTGGAGAGGAATTCCCGACCTTATTCGAGATGGAGAGAATGGCTTTTTAGTACCTATTAGAGATACTAATATTTTAACCGAAAAGCTTGATTTGTTGATTAGAAATACGGAATTAAGAAAAGAGATGGGTGAAAAAGGCAGGGAATTATTCTTAGAAAAATATTCTTTGGAAAAGCATCTTTTCGAAATGGAAAAGGTTTTTAATTCTGTTTAATAAAAAGTGAATATAGTATTGCTTCATTATAGAGTTTAAACTATAAATTAACTAATACAATGTTTAAAAAACAATAAGAAATTTTTAAAACTATATATGATATCTCAGTTAAAATTTTTATTGAAATTAGTAATTCTTAAGATTGGTTCGAAATTCCTTTTTATAGAAAGGATAAAAAATCTATGCTACTATTTTAGTTATTCTGATTTTTTACAAAAAACTATTATTAAACACAAATTTAAAACTAAGCATGAACTTTACGATTTCTTGATAAAATATTTGGATAACGAACCTTTTGATTTCTTTGAATTTGGTGTCTACAAAGGCGATTCAATTAAATATTGGCTTACCAAAGTTGAAAATTCTAAATGCAATTTTTGCGGTTTTGATTCATTCGAAGGATTTCCAATAGACTGGGATCGTGTTACATCAAAAATGAATAAGTCATACTATAAAACAGATTTTCAGCAATTAGCAGGATGTGACCCAAGATTGCATTTAATAAAAGGTTTTTTTCATCAAACAATAGATGAATATTTAAAATCATACAATTTTCAAAATAAATTAATAGTACATCTTGATGCTGATCTTTATTCTTCGACATTACTAGTATTATTTAAAATAGGGAAACATTTGAGAAGAGGAGATATACTATTGTTTGATGAATTTTCTGCAGCTCACCATGAATTTAGAGCATTTCAAGATTTTTGTAATTCAACATTTATAAAATACAAAACCCTTGCGGGTATTCCACCTTTTTTCGATCAAATAGCTTTTGAAATAGATTAATAATCATGGTCAAAAATCAGCAACTAATTTTGCTTCTTAATAGCAAGAGAATTTAAATGATAACAAGAAAAATTCTAATCACTGGTGGTTCGGGATTTATAGGGACAAATCTAACTAAAGAAATTTCCGAACTGGATGCCAAAATTTTAAATATAGATACTGCAAAACCTAAAATTAACTTTCACAATTCTGTTTGGTGTGAATGCGATATTTTAGATAAAAAAAAGTTGGACACAGTTGTTAACGAGTTTATGCCTGAATATGTTATTCATCTTGCAGCGAGACCCGATATCAAAGGAGAGAGATTAAGCGATTATGATGTTAACTTTGATGGGACGAGTAATCTTCTTGACGCCTTAAAATCTTCGCCGGTTAAAAGAGCAATTTTTACGTCCTCGCAGTATGTCAATCAATATGGTGGAGTTATTACAAGTGATGATGATTACGCTCCGCATACTGTTTATGGTGAAAGTAAAATACTTATGGAAAAAATTATAAAGAGTTCCGATTTGCACTATGCCTGGATAATTATTAGCCCAACTAATGTTTGGGGTCCGTGGCACACGAGATATCCGTTTGAATTTTGGAAAGTGTTATCTGAACATAAATATTTTCACCCAAGCAGTAAAACAAAAGTGATTAGAAATTACGGATATGTTGGAAACGTTGTTTGGCAGATAATAAATCTTTTGGAAATAAACGTTGAGCTAATTAATAGAAAAACATTTTATGTTGGTGATTTGCCGATCGACATTTTTGAATGGGTAAATGGATTCTCCAATACTCTTATTGGTAAAAACGTTAGAGTGGTTCCCCAAAACTTTATTAGAATCCTTGCCCTATTCGGTGATATGCTTAATAAGTTTGGGAAGGAATTTCCCATTACCACAACCAGATTTAAAAATATGATTACCGGTAATGCAGCTCCAATGGAACCTATTTTTCAATTGCTTGGCAATCCGCCGTTCTCTTTATATGACGGAATTATAGAAACAGTAAAATGGATGAAAGTATATCACCCAAAACTGGTAAAAGTAAATGAATAGTGTTTCGATCTTAGGAATTCCGTTGTTTTCAGGTAATATATCTAATGCTATCAGCATTGTTCTTGATGAAATTAAAAAGCAACAAAGTAAGAAGAGTCGTTTAATAACAGCAACTAATGCACATGGCTTGGTAATCTCTCAAAAAAATAAGGAACTAGAAGATATTCTTAATAAAAGTTTTTTGAATTTACCCGATGGTATGTCGTCAGTTTGGCTAGGCAGACTTAAAGGCAAAAGCGAGATGAATAGATGCTATGGTCCCGATCTATTTGTGGAAATAATTAAAAAAACTTCTGAACAGAAAATAAACCATTTCTTCTGCGGCGGGAAAGATGGTGTAGGAGAAAATTTAAAAGAGTTTTGTCAGAGAGAACTTAACAATACAAATATTGTCGGCACACACACTCCTCCATTTACCGAAATGACGGATGAAGAAATTAATTTATTAATCCAGCAAGTTAATAATGCTAAAACTGATATTTTATGGTTAGGGCTTAGCTGTCCTAAACAAGAATTTTTAGCAAATCGATTAAAAAATCTTGTTAATGTGCATTTCATAATAACAGTTGGTGCTGCATTCGATTTTCACACTAGAAATTTGAAACAAGCTCCACAATGGATTCAACATTCAGGCTTAGAATGGTTATTTCGATTGCTTATTGAACCGAAAAGATTATGGAAAAGATATTTTACTGTCGTTCCGTTATTCATTTTCTATAACTTGAATGAATTTATCAAGAGTCGCTTTCTTTTAAAGAATAAAACAAATTTACCGATTAGTTAATTGGAGAACCATAAAATGAGAATTCTCGTAACTGGTGGTGCAGGATATATCGGATCAGTGCTTGTCCCTCTTCTTTTGGAAAAGGGTCACACTGTAACTGTTGTTGATAATCTTCTTTATAAACAAACTTCTTTGCTAGAACAATGTTATAAAATCAATTTTGAGTTTATCTATGGCGATGTTCGCGATAATGATTTGATGAAAAATTTGATTCCCAAATTCGATGTTTTGATTCCTCTTGCAGCAATTGTTGGTGCACCTGCATGTGATAAGGATCCGCAACTTGCTGTCGCTGTAAATCAAGAAGCAGTGGTTGATTTAAATAATATTCGTTCCAAGAACCAAATGGTTTTGTATCCTAACACAAACAGCGGATACGGAATAGGGCAAAATAATGTTCACTGTACGGAAGTAACTCCTTTGAGTCCTATCTCGCTTTATGGAAGAACAAAAGTACACTCGGAAAAAATTCTACTCGATAGCGGCAATGCAATTACATTTAGATTTGCAACTGTTTTTGGACTGAGTCCGAGGATGCGTCTTGATTTAATGGTAAACGATTTTACATATAGAGCATTACATGATAAATTTATCGTTCTCTTCGAAGGAAATTTCAAGCGTAATTTTATTCACATCCAAGATGTTGCAAATGTTTTCTTATTTGCAATAGAAAATTTTGAGAAGATGAAAAATCATCCATACAATGTTGGTTTGAGTTCTGCAAATTTATCAAAACTTGAACTGTGCGAAAAAATTAGAGAGTACATTCCGGAATTTGTAATCTATACTTCAGAATTGAGTAAAGATCCAGATAAGAGAAATTATATAGTCAGTAATGAAAAGATAGAAAATACCGGCTGGTGCGCAAATTATTCTCTTGATGACGGCATCAAAGAATTAATAAAGGGATATAAAATTATACGCAACTCAAATCACAAGTTCACAAATTTATAGCGGAGGGGAAAATGTCTTTTTGGAGCAGCAAAAAAGTTTTGGTTACCGGAGGAGGCGGTTTTCTCGGCAGTCACGTTGTCAATAAACTGAAAGAAAAAGATTGCACTGAAATAATTGTGATTAGAAAAAATGATTATGACCTGACAAAAGAAGAACAAGTTAAAGCAATGTTCGAAAAGTATCATCCGGAAGTTGTGATACATCTTGCCGGATTAGTTGGCGGAATTCTCCCGAATAAATTACGTCCGGCAGAATATTTTTATAACAACCTGATGATGGGTACGTTTATGCTTCATTATTCATGGTTGTACGGGACAGAAAAATTTACTGCAGCTGGTGCCGGATGCGGTTACCCGATAAATGCACCAATACCTCTGAAAGAAGAATCTTTTTGGGATGGCTTTCCACAAAGTGAAAGTGCGCCCTACTCTCTTGCAAAAAGGTTGCTTCATATTCAGTCAATTGCTTATCGACAGCAGTACAATTTTAATTCGATTATTTGTATTCCGGGTAATATCTATGGGCCTTATGATAATTTTAATCTCTTAGACGCTCATGTGATACCGGCACTTGTGAGAAAATTTGCTGATGCGGTTTATTATAAATCAGGGCAAGTTGAAGTTTGGGGAAGCGGTGCACCTACGAGAGACTTTGTTTATGCTGGTGATGTTGCCGAAGGAATGATAAAAGCAACTGAAATTTATGACAACAGTGAAATTGTAAATATCTCTTCGGGTAAAGAGACGAGCATTAAACAAGTTGTTGAGACTTTAAAAAATATTACCGGATTTTCAGGCGATATACGGTGGGATTGTATGCGTCCCGACGGACAATTGCGAAGATGTTTTGATGTAACAAAAGCAAAACGCGAACTTGGTTTTGAAGCAGCAACAGATATAAAAACGGGTTTAGAAAAAACAATAGAGTGGTACCGTGTGAATATTAACAGTGACATACTAAGAAAATGAACAAAAATTTTTGGAAAGGTAAAAAAGTTCTTGTTACAGGTGGAGCTGGTTTTATAGGTTCAAATCTTATTGAACTCCTAGTATCACTAGATGCACAAGTTTGTGCTGTAGATAATCTTGAACGAGGCAAGTTAGAATATTTATCTAACTCACTTGATAAAATTGTTTTTGTAAACGCAGATTTACGTGACAAGAATACTTGTAAGAAATTCTGCAAAAGTACCGATATTGTCTTTCATCTTGCAGCCAAGGTTGGCGGCATTGGATATTATACTGCTAAGTCAGGTGAAGTTATTCTTCAAAATATGTTGCTTGATTCTACAATGCTCGAGGCCGTACTCGAAGAAAATGTACCGAGATATTTTTATGCAAGCAGTGCACATGTTTATCCGATCACACTCCAACTTAATCCAGATGCACCGTTGATAAAAGAAGAAGATGCGCTTCCAGCAAATCCGGAATTATCGTACGGATGGGCAAAATTGATTGCAGAGAAACAGATTGAATATTCTGCAAAAGAAAATCCGAATTTTCGTGCGGCGGTTGCGCGGCTTATTGGTGTGTACGGAAAAAATCAGGATATAAATTTGGATACCGGTTCGGCAATCCCGGTTTTTATCAGCAGAGCAATTGAATTCCCGAAGAGGCAGCCGTTTTTAATTTGGGGCAGCGGTTTTGAAACAAGATCGTATTGCTACATCGATGACGTGATCGACGGAATGTTACGAATGGTTGAAAAACTTGACGGTCAACAAATTGTAGGCCCGATAAATCTCGGAAACGAAAAACGGATCCGAATAGAAGATCTTGCGAAAGAAGTAATCAAAATTTCGGGTAAAGAAATCAAAATTGAAAAAGATGAATCTAAAAGCACAATTATTTGGGGACAAACATTGGATTGTTCTAGAGCGAAAATTCTACTTGATGGCTGGGAAGCTACAACACCTTTGCAAACCGGTTTGAAAAAATCTTACGACAATATTTTGGAGCAATATGGTAATAACTAGAACACCTTTGCGCATTTCTTTTTTTGGGGGTGGTACGGATTACCCAGTTTGGATTAAAAAAAATGGAGGACGAGTTTTAGGAACTACCATTGATAAATATTGTTTCATCAGCTGCCGAAATCTACCACCTTTTTTTAATCACTCTTACAGAATTGTTTATTCCAAAATTGAAAACGTAAAGAAAATCAATGAAATTATTCATCCTTCAGTAAAAGCATGCTTAAACTTTGTTAAGAATAAAACCAATTTGGAAATACACTATGATTCTGATTTACCAGCACGCTCTGGGCTTGGTTCAAGTTCTGCTTTTACAGTCGGACTTCTGCACTGTCTCAATGCACTCAAAGGGAATCTTATCAACAAAGAAAATCTTGCTCGTGAAGCAATTCATGTCGAACAAAAAATTATTAAGGAAAATGTTGGTTGTCAGGATCAGATTCATGCTGCATACGGCGGATTCAATTTGATTGAATTTAAAAAAAATGATGATTTTGTTATACAGCCAGTTACGATTTCAAAATCAAAACTAAAATCTCTAAATAAAAATCTTGCTTTATTTTATACCGGCGTAAACAGGTTTGCGTCTGATATTGCAAAAGTGCAGATTAAAAAAACTATTTGGAAAGAAAAAGAACTAAATGAAATGCAATTACTTGTTGAAGACGCAGTAAAAATATTAGGTAGTACCAACAATTATATTGATGATTTCGGAAGGCTTTTACATGAAACATGGTTGCTTAAACGTTCTTTAACTGAAAAAATCTCAAACGTTTTTATCGATGATATTTATTCCAAAGGTATTAAAGCCGGTGCCTTAGGCGGCAAATTACTTGGTGCAGGCGGCGGTGGTTTTATGTTGTTCTATTGTGATTATGAAAAACTTCCGTATTTGAAAAAAAAACTTCAAAAATTATTACATGTACCTTTCAATTTTGAAAGCAGTGGCAGCCAGATAATTTTTTATCAGCCGGAATGAAAATGGAATTGAACGAAACTAATTTTTTGATTTTGTGTGGGGGGGTGGGAAGCAGACTTCAATCGGTTATAAAAGATGTACCTAAAATTTTAGCTACCATAAACGGCAAACCGTTTCTGTATTATCTTTTGAAATATCTCGAACAATTTGATTTGCGAGAAATAATTTTATGCACCGGATACATGCATGATCAAATTTATGATTGGGTTGTTAATAATTATTTCGGCTTAATCAAAATAAAATTTTCAAGAGAAGACGAACCACTTGGGACCGGTGGCGCGATAAAGAATGCCGAAAGATTAATCACAAAAAAAAATCTAATAGTTCTTAACGGCGATACTTTTCTGAATATTGATTACAAAAATTTTCTTGCTAAGTACGAAAATCTAAATATGCTCGGATTGATCGCTTTAGTAAGCATTAATAACTCAATCAGTTACGGCACGGTTGTTATCGATGCAAATTCGAGAATAACTTCGTTCAAAGAAAAATCTCAAAATAATTCTGCATTGATTAACGGCGGTGTTTACGCGTTCTCGAGAAGTTTGTTGAATTTTATTCCGGTACGGACAAAAATTTCTTTGGAATATGAAATCCTTCCGGCACTTCTCAATGAAAAGAAAATAGGCATCTACGGTTATTTAATTCCGCACGTAACAAAATTTATTGACATCGGCACACCCGAAAGTCTCAGCGATTCTAAGTATATTTTATTGGATTTTTGAGAAATCATAATTAATTAGTTAGAATAAATAATAAAAATAATTTTATTGAATCGTTACCGCCCATATTTATATTTCTTTAGACAATTTTTTGATTACTTACTAATTGTCATTTCATTCATTTTAGCAAGCATATTATCTATTGGTGATAATGAGTTAACAAGAGATCATCAAGTTAACGAAGCTCTGTTATTAATCTTGCTTCTTTTTACTTGGTTTTTTTATTCACGTACTACAAATATTTATGATGAATTCCGTTCGCGTAATTTTTCATTCGAATTAGTAATCTTAACCAAAAATATTCTTGTGCAGACAATTATTTCAATTATACTAATCTTTTTTATAAAAGAAATTAATTTTTCAAGACTCTTTGTACTGTATTATTCTTTTCTACTATTCATTTTATTATTTATCGAAAAATATTTTCTAAATAGGTATTTAATTTTTCTTCGCTATAAGGGTAGAAATATTCGAACTGTTCTTATCATCGGTGCTGGTAAAGTTGGTAAGAAATTCTTCTATACCATTAATGACAATCCTCACTTTGGCTACAAAGTTATCGGTTTCTTGGATGATTTCGAAATTCAAATGCTCAGCGGAAAATATCTTGGATCAATTAGCGAATTGTATAATGTATTGAATACTAATGATATTGATAATGTAATTGTAGCATTACCAAATTATGCTACTGAAAAAATCCAAGAGGTAATTCATATTTGCGAACTTAATGGCAAAAAAGTTAGGATAATTCCGGATTATTTCCGTTTCGCTTCTTCGCGTTATAACGTTTCGATGTTCGGCCCTTTTCCGGTAGTTGCAGTTAAAGATATGAAAATTGATCAATACAATTGGCGCTTCTGGAAAAGGTTGATTGACTTATCATTTAGTCTTTTAGTCACAGTCTTAATATTATCTTGGCTTTACCCTTTATTAGGATTAATCATTAAAATTAATTCTAAAGGACCTGTAATATTTAAACAAGAAAGGTGGGGGAGAGATAATAAAAAATTTTTAGTGTATAAGTTTCGAAGTATGTTTTATTCTTCAAATGATGTTGATCAGAATGGGAACTACATTCAAGCAAAACTCAATGACTCACGTATAACTACAATAGGCAGGGTTCTAAGAAAAACGAATTTAGATGAACTTCCTCAATTTATCAATGTTCTTAAAGGAGAGATGTCTTTAGTAGGTCCAAGACCGCATCCGACTCCACTAAATTTAGAAGCAAAGCAAAATATATCGCATTATCTACAGAGGCATTACGTTAAACCCGGAATTACCGGCTGGGCGCAGGTTCATGGTTTACGAGGTGAAACCCAGAGTGAGGAACGAATGCAGAAGCGCGTTGAGTACGATTTATATTATATTGAAAACTGGTCGCCGTTTTTAGATTTTCAAATTATTTTATTAACTGCATGGCAAATGCTTAAAGGTGATAAGAATGCGTATTAGGGGAGTGGGGCCGTGAAAGTTTAATGGTTAAGTAGTTGAGTTGATAAAGAAATCAATTAAACTGTTAAACGCACAACGTTTCAACACTCAATGATATTGAGAAATCAAAATGGAATACAAATTTGCTTTTGAAAAGTTAAGAGTTTGGCATTCATCGAGGGAGTTAGTGAAAGAAGTATATAACCTTACCAATGCCTTTCCAAAAGAGGAGAAATATTGTCTTGTTGATCAACTAAAGAGAGCAGCAATATCGATATCTTCTAATATAGCAGAAGGAAGTTCAAGGTTCTCTAGTAAAGATCAAGCTCATTTCACAAATTTAGCTTATAGCAGTTTAATGGAAGTTCTAAATCAATTATATATATCTGTGGATTTAGGATATTTATCCGAAGGTGAATTTATTAATCTTAAGAGTAGGATTTCAGAATTATCGAATCAACTAAATGCTTTAAGAAAATCTCAATTCAACAAATAAACATTTCAACAACTAAACAACCACATTCTCCAGTGTTAACAAAAAAGAACAACTTATTTTATATCAATATAATCACTACACTATTATTAATTGTTTCACAGCTCAACGCACAGACCCTCGAAGGCACTTGCGGTTTATTTTTTATCCCTACTGCAGAAATGCAAAAAGATGCAACAATTACTATAGGAACAAATTTTGTTAATAAAAATTTGGTTTCATTCAGCGATTATTCTCAAGATGCAATAACACCATATATAACTTTTTCATTTTTACCTTTTGTTGAGTTTAATATTAAAATCACAAGATATGTGGAAAAAGGTGTTGGAGATCAAGCACTTGGCGATAGGACATTTAGTGGAAGATTAAGAATAATTGAAGAATCAAGTACTTTACCTTCAATTGTTATTGGTTGCCATGATTTGTTAACTGTATTTGGCGGTGTTGAAGCAATACATAATAATTCACTTTATATAGTAGCGACAAAAAATTTTCAATTATATAATTTTTTAATAAGCAATATATCTTTAACTGCAGGTTATGGCTCGGATATCCTTCAGGCAAGAACTTATAACTTTGTAGGTTTATTTGGCGGTGTATCAATAGAATTTTTTAGAATAATGAATCTGATGAATGAATACGATGGAAAACGATTTAATGGTGGATTTAGAATTAAATTATTTAATAATATTTCAATTCTTGGTGGGTTCTTGGATTATAAACATTTTTCCGGGGGTGTGGCGGTAAGTTTTCAGTTGTAACATATTTATTCCACCTACTTTTATTGTGCATCATCCTATTGATCTTGTGTTCTTCAGCATTAATTTTCAACTTTTAATATACTCACCGCAGGAGTTTTCTCCCACATAAATTACTGTTACCTGATCCCTGTCAGCCTCCGACTTAACTGCTTACTCCTTCGTCAGCCTACCTGTCTACCAGTAGTTTGATAAACCTTCAAGGTTACAAATCCTCCAACGAAATTAGATGCAACCTTGAAGATTACAAATTCTAATCCAATCATTCATTCGCGAATTCACTTGTACTTTACCCTTTCATACACTTCTGCTTTTCATTATTTTTCCAATCATTCAAAATCAAACAATATTCATTATGACTGCTTCACAGTTCAAACAAGTATTTGTGTTTTTATATTTCACGGCTTTAATAATATTCTTTCAATCCTGCTCTGCTACTTCACAGTTATCATCCGAAAATTTTGAGAAAAGCATTTTCACTGTAACTCAATGGGGTGGAACACCAGCGATAGATTCACTTGCAAAAAAACATTCAATAAATTACATCACTCTTCATCATCAAGGTGAAACATATCCGGAAGGCAGAGACCCGGTTGAATATTTAAGAGCGCTTCAATCATGGTCACGCAAGGACAAAAAATGGATTGATATCCCGTATCATTATATAATTGATCTCAAAGGCAAAGTTTATGAAGGAAGAAAAATTGACTATGCCGGAGATACAAATACAGAATACGATCCTACCGGCCATGCTCTAATTGAAGTAGTTGGTAATTTTGAAGAAGTCGAACCAAACAAATTGCAGTTGGATGCGGTTGTTAATTTAATGACATTTCTTGCCGTAAAATATAAAGTGCCGGTTGATTCAATTCGAGCTCATAAGGATTATTCTACTAAAACCGTGTGCCCCGGTAAAAATTTGTACAAGTATATTGAGAACGGATATTTTAGAAATGCGGTGTTAAAGTTGATTGACCTTTAACAAAAAATAATCATAAAATTATTTTTGTACGGCAACTCAAAAGTAATATAAATATAAAATAGCACACTGATTTGACTGATTATCCACGAAAGGCACCGGCAGGATATCCACAGATTAATAGTTGAATGATTACTTTTGAATTGTTCGTAATATTCTTTAAAGGATTCTTATCTATGTTATTCGTTAACAAAAAATATCAGCAGATTTTAATTTTATTTATTCTCATTTCAGCACCCTGCGTTGCTCAAAACGGTTTGGTTAAAACATATTATCCCGACGGCACAGTTCAATCAGAGATTTGTTATGTAAATGATGTTCTGGACGGAAATGCAATATGGTATTATCAAAATGGGAAAGTGATGACTGAAAAGAATTACAGTAAAGGAATTATTGATGGCAAGGTTAGATCTTACTTTGAAAACGGACAATTGCAAGAAGAATACTTAGTTTCATTTGGTATAAAAGATGGACTTTACAAATCCTATTTCGAAAATGGTGAGCTTAAAGTTGTTGCTACTTATTCGGGAGGAAAGATTATTACATCGCAGAAATTTGATTTAGTTACAGAAGGTAAAATAGCTCTACAGACAGCTCCAATTGTAAATCAAAAGGATACCCTAAAAGAAGTAATAAACTCTGTTCCAGTAATTCAAAAAGTTGTTGAAGAAACTAAAAAAGATACTGTAAAATTAAATGAAAAGGTTAAAACTGAAATTCCAATACTAGAGTCGGAACATTTAATCATTGTATGCGAAGCAGATCAATGTCCAAAACCGGTTGATGATTTGAAGACCATTTATTCAAAAATTGAAATTCCAAATGTTGCAAAAGCATTAAAAGTAATGGGGACAATTGTTATAGAAGGATTTGTCAACAAAGAAGGTGAACTTCAACAGACAAACATTTTAGAAGGTGTTGGTTACGGTTGTGATCAGCAAGTCGAGTCAGCTCTAATAAAATCCAAATTCACTCCAGCAGTAAAAAATGGGGAACAAGTAGAATCAAAAATTATAATTCGCTTTCCATTCAAATACAATTATTAATTATGACTCAGAACTTTGTACCTTGAACTCAGCCACACTTTCTTAGCAATCCATTGCTCTTTTATTAAGATTAATAACCAACCCCTGTCCTGATCCCAATTTATCGGGAGAAGGCACCGATAACTAATCCCTGTCAGCCTCCGGCTGAACCAATACCAGTCCGTTTTTGACGGAACCAATCACTGACTCTTTTGATTTTTCACGTTTCACCTTTGACGGTTCACAATTCACAATTCTCATTGTCTTCTCTATTATTTCCTTTGTCCTATTGATTATACATTGAGCTAATGCTAACCTGCTTTATTGTACATTTCAAAATATTCACGCTGGCACATCGCTTGTAATAATTTTTTTTGTAATTATAGCGAGGTTAATCATGAAAAAGTTAATAATCATTACAGCATTGCTGATTGTTTGTATCGGCACACAACTAAATGCAAAACCGGGATTCGAAATATCTTTTGGATTTTTCTATTCATCACTCCGCTCTTACGGAGAATGGATAAATCTTGAAGCAGATTTAACTGTCTGGCGTCCGCATGGTGTATCCCGCAATTGGCGCCCTTACTCTCATGGCCGATGGTCGTGGACAGTCAACGGATGGTATTGGGATTCTTATGAACCATTTGGCTGGGCAACCTATCATTATGGAAGATGGTATTATGATGATTACTATGGCTGGATTTGGATACCCGATTATGAATGGGCTCCTTACTGGGTAGAGTGGCGTTATGATGATGATTATATTGGCTGGGCACCGCTACCTCCTTACGCAAGG
>Ga0233420_10000498_pt1 | contig 16706 bp, 15 predicted proteins | sample Watercolumn_Mata_4_FD_183009 | JGI IMG/M metagenome (GOLD analysis project Ga0233420, IMG submission 183009) | Freshwater microbial communities from Lake Matano, South Sulawesi, Indonesia - Watercolumn_Matano_2014_102_MG | ecosystem: Environmental > Aquatic > Freshwater > Lake | place...
CAAGTGAGATAAAGTTTGGGCCTGGATTCCTTGGGTGGCATCAACGAGCAAAATGGCCCCTTCGCAAGCGGCCAAACTGCGCTCTACTTCGTAGCTAAAATCTACGTGCCCCGGAGTGTCAATAAGATTTAGCAGATAGCGGTTAGCGGTTAGCAGATAGTTCATGGTTACGGGGGCTAGACGAATAGTTATCCCGCGTTCGCGCGAAACGGGGTGGGAGTCAAGGAGCTGGTCGTGGAAATGGCGTTTGTCCACCGTTTGGGTAATTTCTAAAAACCGGTCAGCCAAAGTGGATTTCCCGTGGTCAACATGGGCAATAATGGCGAAGTTGCGAATTAGTGAGGAAGTCATGGTTTAGCCTCGGTTTCTGTTACCGCCTCGGTAGGAATAATCACATTTTTGGCGCGTTTAAACAATCCTAAAAAGGCGCGCAGTTCTTCAATTTGCAAAACCCAAGTAAAGAAAAAGTAAACAGACAAACCAATAAAAGAAACTGTCCCGGTAAGCATGATTAGGGGAACGGTTCGGGTGGTGTCAAAGACTAATTGGTCGAGAAGTTTTAGCGGCAAATACAAGGAAATTCCCGTCAGCCCAGCAGCAAAAATAATTTTTGTGGCCGGCAAGAAAAACGTCCGAAAATCAAAGTAATTGATCCGGCGGTTAAGTAAAATTATTAAAACGAGGGCATACAGACTATCGGCGATCGCGACCGCTAAGGCCAAACCCCAAACCGGTCGGTCCCAACCGGGGACTAAAAAAATAAAAATTAGCGACAGAGTAATGTTAATCAAAACAGTAACGCTACCCACAACAACTGGGGTTTTACTATCATGAAGGGCATAAAAGCCACGGACCAACAAATTTATAACCGCTTCCGCCACTAACCCTAACCCCAAAAAAGCCAAGGTTCTTCCTGTTTCTACAGTGGCTACCCAATCAAATTTAGCTGCTCCGTAAACCAAACGAACGATGGGGATGCGCAAAACAATTAAAATTACTGCCGCCGGGCAGACCAAAAATAAAATTTGGTGGAGGGACGTTAGCAAAGTTTTTTTAAACGCCGCAAAATTATCATCCTTTTCTTTTTCTTCAGAAAGGGTTGGCAAAGCGGCTTGAGAAATCGTGGCGGCAAAAATACCGATGGGCAATTGCTGTAATTGTTGGGCAAAACTAAAAATAGTAATGGCTCGAATAGATATTAAGGAAGTAATGATTAAATTGGCAAAATAATTAAGTTGGGTGGCGGCTAACCCCAAGGCGCGGGGGACAATCAGCCGGCCAATTTCTTTTACTCCTGGGTGGGCAGTATCCCAAAGCAATTGATACTTAAAATTTAAATGGCCACAAAGGGGAATTTGGACGGCTAAAAATAAGCAGGCGCCAATAACTACCCCCCAAACGGCTCCTAATAACCCCAAAGAAGGAGAAAGAAAAATAATCCCTAAAATAATTCCTAAATTGTAAGCTACTGGGGCCAGAGCAGGGACTAAAAATCGCTTGTGAGACTGCAAAATACCGGTTAAAAAATTTCCCAAAATTAACGGTAAAGTTTGACCTATTAACATAATCCGCGTAAAGTGAACTACCAGAGAGACTTCTTGGGGAGAAAGACCCGGAGCAATAATTGTCATAATTTGATCGGTAAAAAGCAGAAAACAGAAAGTAAAAAGTAGAAAGACGGAAACACTGATGTTTAAAACAGTAGAGGCAATTTTGTTGGCGTCCGCAAATTTTTCCTTGGTAAGGTAAGAAGTAAAAACAGGGATAAACGCCGTCGTTAGAGCTCCCATGACAATCAAGTCAAAGACTGTATTGGGGAGACGAAAGGCGGTAATAAAGACGCCAATATCTGACACCGAAAACCGGTCAGTGAGTAGCCGGTATTTAAATAATCCCAAAATTCGAGAAAGCAAGACGGCGCCGGCAATCATGCTGGCGGCGGATAAAATACTGGTTTGGCGGCGAAACAGCCAATCTTTAATCATTGCTAGACCAATTATACTGTGCTAAAATCAATTTTGGTATGCCAATTTTAAAATCAGCCCTTAAAAAGTTAAAACAAAGCCGTGTTCGTGCGGATAAAAACCGCGGTGTGAAACGTGGGGTCAAAGAATTGATGGACACTTTCAAAAGGAAGGTGACGCTTCAAAATTTTTCTAAAGCGGTTTCCGCCATAGACAAGGCCGCTAAAACCGGAGTTATTCACAAAAACAAAGCCAACAGGCTTAAATCTCGTCTGGCCAAAAGGCTCCCCAAAATGGAAACCAAATCTTCAAAATCTCCTAAAAAAACTTCAAAAAAGGACTAGTTTTTTCCCTTCAAATCTACTATTCTGTTACTACTTATGCCGGAGGAAAAGTATCCCACGCCGGAGGTTAATTTGTTATCCGAGGATGAGTTTAACGGCTCCGTTTCGGGTAAGTTTATCAAGTGGGCATTAACTTGGGGACGGCGAATTATTGTTTTGACAGAACTAGTGGTTATCTCCGCTTTTATTTCTCGCTTTTGGTTGGATACGACAGTAGCCAACAATAATGACGAAATTGACAAAAAACGGGTCGTAATCCTGTCTATGGCGGATCTGGAAAAAAAGTATCGGGCGATTCTAGATTTGGTGGATCAAGCCAAGAAAATTGAAAAAGACACGAGTGTGGTGCAAATCTATGATCAGACAACAGACCTTGTTCCCGTTGGGGTGGTGTTAAATCAAACAAACATTGACAAAGAAGAAGTACGTTTCGGCGGGTCGTGTTCAGAAGAGGTTCTATCCACAACCGTGGCTAATTTTCGCTATGCAGCCAAGTTTTCGGCGGTAACGGTAGATCGGATCGCAGGCGGGGAAAAGAAGGAAGCAGTTGATTTCTCTTTGCGGGCAAGATATGGTCAATAATCAATTTCGCCAAAATTATCACCAGTACTATAACCATATTCAGTCGATTATGACCGACCCGATGGTGCGTAGTTACTTTGGCTTGATCGCCTCGGTCATTTTAATTGTCTTTTTAATCCTTTTTGCTCTTTCGCCAACTATTAATATCATCTTGGGGTTGCAAAAAAAAATCGCCGATCAAAAAGAAAGCTTGACTTCTTTAACAACAAAGATTGATGATCTACTAATCGCCCAGCAAGCTTTATCCCAGGTAGAAACATTGCTCCCGCTTTTGGATCAGGCTTTGCCGGAAGCTCCCGCTCCAGAAGAAATTATCGATCGAGTTCATCGTAGTGCTAGCGCTTCGGGAGTAGTAGTCTCCGGCTTGCGATTTAACAGTTTTCCCTTGGATAATTTTCCAAAAGGAAGGCAAACAGTGAACTTTTCTCTTTCTGCAGCCGGAGATAAGGATGCCGTGCGTAGATTTTGGGGCGGAGTGGAAAACCAGTTGCGGTACATGCGGTTTAAAAACCTCTCTATTGCCTATTCTAAAGATAGAAATATTGAAACCCAAGCTCAAGTTGAGGGGTATTATTTTATTAAAAATGCGCAGTAAAAATCTCGCTTTCATTGGTATCTTATCACTGGTTCTGGCCCTTGTTTGGGCGGGGGTTACCGCCATTAGTAAAATGCGCGAAAAGACGACGCCCGCAGATTTAGAAAAAATTATGACCCCAATTGACCCCCGTTTGGACATGGAATTTTTTTCCGTTTTGGAGGGGAGGGAAAAATGAAGAAAATCCCCACCCTAATAGGCTTATTGCTGATTATTGTCATCATTGTTGGTTTAGCTATCACGACGGCGACCGTAAAACAAAACATCAATCTCTTTTCTCGGGCAGATACCGCGGGGGCATTAATCGTTCCGCTATCAGCTACTAATATTACCGATAAAGGTTTTACCCTTTATTGGATTAGCGCGACGGCTAAGCCGGGTATTGTTTTTTATGGCCAAAGCTTGGAAGCGTTGGACAAAACCTTGACGGATAATACCAACTCCCAAATTCACTTTTTATCTGTAACCGGTTTAAAAGCAGGAATAAAGTACTATTATCGCTTGGAAGGTGACAAAAACACTTTGGCCGGGGAAGTGACCACTTTGTCTGCCCCGCTAACCGCCGTGGCCGATCCGATTTTTGGTAAAAGCGTGCCGGAAGCGGTTGCGGTCTGGGAAAAAGAGGGGGTGAAAGAAGACAAAGTGGCGGCTTTAACTAAAGCCGATGGTAGTTATGTTTTGCCCGTTTCCGGAATGACTTTGGGGCAAAAAGAAACCATTACTATTTATACCATTTCCGGAAACGCAACTATCACTTGTATCAGCGGCAAAGATAAACCCTTGCCAACGGTGGGAGTGGGAGACAATGTGGATTGTAACGACCAAGAATCAAATACTCCCTCGGTTAATTCGTCGGTTGGTTTTACTGTCCCGCAAAGTCAAAAAAATGCGGTCGGAGGGGATTTAACCGTTAATTTTGACGATAAAGAAACCGTTTCTACTCCCTTGCCCACATTTTCCGGAAAAGCCGGCCCAAATCAGGTGGTTAAAATTGAAATCCGTTCGCCACAAGTTTATTCGGGAACAGTAGCCGCCGACAGTGCCGGTAATTGGTCGTGGACTCCGCCGGCCAATTTAACCCCAGGAAAACATACCGCAACGATAACTGTTGCCAATCCTGACGGAACCACCCAAATTATCACGCGTACTTTTACGGTTCCTGCCGGGGCCACTATTTTACCCATCACTTCCGGGACACCGTCAGCTACCCCCACTCATCAGTCTTGCGTTAATCAGGCCTGCGTTAAAGTGGAGGGGGCAGGAGGGGACACGTGTCTTACTGACGCAGACTGTGCCCCAATTCCCGTAGCTACCCCGGAACCAGTAATTGCTCCTCCTCCCATAGTTCCCCCACCAACAGGAGTTTTAGAAAATACTTTGTTAATTTTGGCCGGAGGATTAATTTTAATTACGGTTGGAGTTGGGCTGATTTTGTAGCGATAAATTGACGGACTTCGTTCCAGTTGCCCTCGATTGGTAAAAGGATCCAACCGCGATAATCTTCAGGGGGGTTATAAAACTGATTTTCATCAAGAACGATATTTACAAATTGGGCCTGGCGGTATTTTAAAGCCAGTTTTAAAAGTTCATTTGGGGAAGAAAAATCAAAATCGGTATCAATGTGGCTTTTTAAGTCTTGATAAATTTGCCAGCCCACGGTTACATTCAACAAATTTGGCAACGAAAATATTTTCTCCCTAATCGCGGCCAGAACTAATTGTTGTCGACGGCTGCGAGCAAAATCTGTTCCTTCGTTTCCTTGAGCCTTGCGGCTGCGGACAAATTGCAAGGCTCGCGCGCCGTTTAAGTGTTGTGGACCGGCATCAAAATGCAGAGTTTGGTAGCGGCAGGTCAAGGTGAAATCTCCGTTACACCAATCGTTTTCCTTGCCAGCAACCGGATACTCTGGGTCATCAAAAGCCACCGGCACATTAATGTCAATTCCTCCTAACCGGTCAATAATTTTTTCAAAAACGGCAAAATCAAAAACGGCGGCGTAGTGAATAGGTAAACTGGTAATTTCTCCCACAATTTGTTTAGGTAAAACGAGTCTTATTCCTTGTTCTTTCCCCAAAGAATACGCGGCGTTAATTTTATCTTGCAAAGAATCTAAATAAATGTCTCGGGGGATAGAAATTAAAATAATCGGGGGGGCAATGGCCAAACGATCCAGTTTAGTAGTTATTGAGGCCACAATCATCGTGTCCGTTAAGTCCGCCCCCTCATGAGTTCCGCCGCCGATGCCCATGAGCAAGATATTAGTTCGACTGTTAGTTTCTTTTAAGGTGTTGGTTTTGTCATCAAAGACCACCTGTTTAACGGTTTTAATAAGGGGGAATAAGGAGTAAAGCAAAAAGCAAAAAGCAAAAAGCAGAAAGAAAATTAAAAATACACGAACCAAACGCGGCCGGGATAAAAGTTTTCTTTTGAGATTTTTTAAGATTTTAGAGAAGCGCATTGGTTGATGATAGCCAAAAACTCATCAGGGTTCAAGCAGGCATGACCTACAACTAGACCAGTGACTAGTGAATAGTGGCTAGTGACTAGTGACGAAAAATCAAAATCTGGGTTAACACTGCCGCCGTATAAGAAACGGGCGTTAGGAAGTTTGGCGCGCCAATTAGTTAGGATTTCTAAAATTTTTTCTGGGGACTCGGGGTGATATTGACCGTTGGTGGAAATGGCTTCTTCGGGCTCAAACATGACCGTGAGGTCACCCTGAGCGAGGCCAGAGCCAAGTCGAAGGGCCTCTGGAATTTCTGCAAAATTTCTGGCACAAATAATTGAGGTAATCCCCACGGCTTTTAATTCCTCAACTTTTTTTTGGACAGTTTCATTGGTTTCTCCAAAATTATTGCGGTAATACGAGTGCCCCACCAGGCAATATTTAACGCCTAAATTTTTTAATTCTTGGGCGTTGTTGTCTACATTTTGCGCGGCTCGAATAAAGTTTGGCGGAACTAAACTAATTTCTGGCGTCTGCGGGGCTACGGCCACTTCTACATTTTCCGGCACCGCAAAATCATACTTTGGTAAGGGATTTTGTTTTACATTGGCCACAATTAAAAACTTGGTCATTTTAGAGCAAGATAATTTTGTTTAGTAGGCACAGGTCTGCCAATTTCTTTTTCCGTAGCCTTTCTGGCGTTGCCGGCTACCATTCCGCCACGGCGAGCCACATTTTTATGGTGGGGCATTTGATTTGGCTTTTCATTTTGGGAAATTTCCGTGGTTACTCTTTCGCCTAACATGGTAAAGATTAACTCCAGATCTGTCATATTGTCCCGCAGGTTCACATTAGTTTTTGTGGGGAGGTTTTTATATTTTTTATATTGACTCGGGGTCAGGCCAAAAGTAGCTCGAGAAATTTCTGCCGTAAGAATGGCAAAATCCCGATCGGATTTTATACCTCTTTCTCTCCATTCGTCCGTTAAACATTGCCGGATAGCAATGCCGCGCAATCGTTTATCAATCCAATCTTTGGAATAGCCCTTTTTCTCATAAATGGCCTTCATCCGTTCTTGAGCCAGTTCGGGGTTTTCAATTTCTTGAATTCGTTCATGGCCAACTTTAGCAAGCCAAAGTTTAAACGGTTCTGCTTTTGGAGACGGGATTGACTGAATAATTCTTAAAACACCTTCAATATCAGCACAATTAATTTTTTGTCTTCCTCCGGCAGTTTCTACAAAGAGGGGGGTGGCAATTTGCCCCCACCCTTTGTTTAATTGTTCGTCACGGCGCCTTAAATCTTTTAGATACCCATCTGGTTGGACAGAATCAGTTAGGGCAGATACCACGTCAACAATAACAAACCACCACCTTTTCGCATACCACGCTCGACGAATTTTTCGCTTTTCAAAAATGGCAATTTTGCCTTTCATTTGCTTTTACTTTACCACAACTTCGTGCAGATTTTCTGCTAAAATCTAAATCAATGAGAAAAACTTTAGCCGAAATTAAAACACAGTTGGTTTTGGGAGGAAAAGTGTTAAAACTTATTTACGCTTCTTCTCCTAAGTGGGCACTACTGTCCTTTTGCCTAACTTTTTTTAACGCGGCTGTTCCGGCGGTGATGCTTTATTTAGGAAAGTTGGCTTTAGATGCGACGGTAAAGGCCATCCAAATGACAGATACCCCACATATACGGCAGGTAATTATCTGGGTTTTGCTATCTTTCGTGGTGGGGATAGTAAATACTTTTACGGGGAATTTGCTTAGGCATATTAACAATACCCTAAAAGATTATTTTGGAAAATATGCCATTGAATCACTAGTTAGAAAGGCCGTTGTTTTAGATGTGGCTTTTTTTGAAGATCCAAAATTTCATGACCTTATGGAAAAAGTCCAAAGAGAAATTTATGGTCGTCCTTTTCAAATTTTTGAAGAAACACTATCTATTCTATCTGCCGTGTTTGCTATTATTTCTAATTTATTCCTTATTTTTAAATTACCAGCGCTGTTTCCTCTACTGTTGTTATTAGCTTCAATTCCTCGATTAATTTTACGTTTAAGACTTACTTTTTATACTTACGCTATCACCGATCGGCGTTCTCCAGAAAGTAGAAAAGTTAATTATCTGATAGATTTACTTATTCGCGCCCGACCATTTGTAGAATCAAAATTATTAAACTTAAAAACATTCGTCTTGAAAAAATTTGAGGAAATTTACCAAAACTTTTTAGCGGAAAATTACACCACCTCTAAAAAAGGTCTCTACTCGGTATTTTTTATTGATTTGATAGGAACAGGAGTGGCTTTAGCAACCAAGCTTTATGTTGTTTTTCAGGTAATTTTTCAAAAATTGACTATTGGAGACTTGAGCATGCTGTCCTCGGCGGTAGACCAAACCAACAGTCGGTTGGCAGAGTTGTTTCGCAGTGTGGCTCGTTTTTACGAATCAAATCTGTTTTTGCAACACTATTTTACTTATTTGGCTTTAGAACCCAAAATCAAAAGTCCACAGAATGGATTAAAAATATCTAAAAACAAACCTCTAAAAATAGAATTTAAAAAAGTCTCTTTTGGTTATAAGCCGGAGAATTTAATTCTAAAAAACATTAATTTAAAAATTTCTGACGCGAAAAATTTTGCTTTGGTTGGGGAAAACGGCGCAGGAAAAACCACGCTAATAAAATTACTTATCCGTTTGTATGATGTTACCAGTGGCGAGATTTTAGTAAATGGCCATTCTATTAAAGAATATGATTTAGAAAATCTTTGGCAGTCAATTGGAGTTACTTTTCAGAATTTCATGACCTACGACCTTTCAGTAAAAGATAATATTGGTTTTGGAAGTTTAGAAAAATACGAATATCCTGATGCTCCGGCGACCATGAAGAAAATTAAGGAAGCGGCGAAATTTGCTAACGCACAAGAATTTATTAAGAAATTACCGCAAGGATTCAATACTGTTTTAGGCAGAATTTTTGAAAAAGGGGAAGAACTATCTGGCGGCCAATGGCAAAAAATCGCTTTAGCCAGGGCCTTTTTCTCTGACGCCAAAGTTTTAATTATGGACGAACCAACAGCCTCCTTAGACCCGAAATCCGAATACGAAGTTTTTAAAAATTTGATTGCCGCCACAAAAAATAAATCTTTAATTTTAATTTCCCATCGGTTTTCTACAGTTCGGTTGGCGGATGAAATTATTGTTTTGCATGACGGTCAAATTGTGGAACAGGGTAGTCACGAATTTTTGATGAAGAAAAACGGCCGCTATGCCAAACTCTACAATCTTCAGGCGAAGTGGTATAAATAAAGATTTGGCGCTTTTATTTTCAGTTGTACCCAAATTGGGTACAACTTGTTAAGATTGGGTGTTTATGGGTGATTTTCTTTCTGGTCTAAACCCTCAACAAATTGCGGCTGTAAAGCAGACCAATGGTCCTATTCTTATTTTAGCCGGAGCAGGTAGTGGCAAAACGAAGGTGTTAACGACTCGTGTGGTTTATTTAATCGCTCAAAAAATTGTCCCGGCGGAAAACATTCTTTTGGTTACCTTTACTAATAAAGCGGCGGGGGAAATGAAAGAGCGAGCTGGGTTGTTGTTAAGCCATTTGCAAGGGGGGGCCTTGCAAAGCTTGTTGGCAGGCTCTCCGGTTGCCGGAACCTTTCATTCTCTTTGTGCCAAAATTTTACGAATTGATGGCAAAGAAATTGGGATTTCTTCTAGTTTTGTAATTTATGATGAAGAGGACAGTAAGGATTTAATCAAAGAAATTTTAAAAAAAATGGATTTATCTCCAAAAAATTTTAATCCCAATGCGGTTTTATCTACCATCAGCGGGGCCAAAAACCAACTAATTTCCGCCGTCGTATATCCAGAATTTGCCCGGGGTTTCTGGCAAGAAAATGTGGCGCAAGTCTATTTAAAATATCAACAAGCGCTCAAAGAAAACTCGGCTTTGGATTTTGATGACCTGATAAATGAGACCGTCCGCTTGTTCAAAACCCGCCCGGAAATTTTAGAAAAATATCAAGATAAATGGCCCTATATTCTAGTTGATGAGTATCAAGATACTAACAATGCCCAGTTTGAACTGACAAAATTACTAGCTAAAAAATATCAAAACATCTGTGTGGTGGGGGATTTTTCCCAAAGTATTTACTCTTGGCGCGGAGCCGATTATAGAAACTTGTTAAAATTCAAAAGTGAATTTCCTAAAGTTAAAACTTTTAATCTCGAACAAAATTACCGATCGACCCAAAATATTTTAGACGCCGCCTACAAAATAATTTCTCACAACACTTCTCACCCCATTTTAAAACTTTGGACAAATAAAGATGGGGGAGAAAAAATTCAACTTTATGAAGCGGGAAACGAGCAAGAGGAAGCGGCGTACATCATTAAGCAGTTAGCAATCAGCCTGCCTGCCGGCAAGGCAGGCGGTGAGCGGTTTGATGAATTTGCCGTTTTGTACCGGACGAATGCCCAATCGCGTGTTTTGGAAGAAGCGTTTTTACACGAAGGGATTCCTTATATTCTAGTTGGGGGAACTAGATTTTACGAACGAAAAGAAATTAAAGATGTTTTAGCATACCTTAAACTACTTCATAATCCCAAAGATTCTGTTTCTTATAATCGGGCGGAAAAATTGGGCAAAGGACGACTAGAACGGTTTGAATTAAGAATTAAAAATTATGAATTAAGCAACACACTAAAAACCTTGAATGACATTTTGGAGGCAACGGGGTACTTGGAAATGTTTGATCAAGAAAACGAAGAGGATTTAGCTCGGTTAGAAAACATTAAAGAATTGCGATCGGTGGCGCAAGAATTTCCAGCCCTTCAAGACTTTTTGGAAAACGTGGCCTTAGTAGAAAAGGAGAGCCGGAAGCATACAGACAAAAACGCTGTTACTTTAATGACTTTGCATGCGGCCAAAGGTTTGGAATTTAAAACGGTTTTTATGGTAGGGATGGAAGAAGGGCTTTTCCCCCATTCACGATCCCTGATGGACCGGTTAGAAATGGAAGAAGAAAGAAGACTTTGTTATGTAGGGATAACTCGCGCTAAACAAAAACTTTATTTAACCTACGCCCGCCGACGGTTATTTTTTGGTACCCGGACAGAAAATATGATTTCCCGGTTTGTTGCAGACATTCCAGAACACTTATTAGAGGTAGAATTTTCCTCTTCCCTTGAGATTTGAGACAAAGTTACGCTATAGCGTTTTTTTGCCTCAAGCTAGATTTTGAGGTGTTGGTAGACAAATAAATCTTCAAATTTTTCTACAAAATGATAGTTCTTTTTTAACAATTCTTCAAGCTTGGGAAACGGAAATCGAACAGGGTGGGAAACAATAATAAATTTTGGTTTTGTAGCGATTAATCGATTAATCGAGTCGTTGTAGTTTTTGGGGTCAATGGTGGTTAAATGGTGGGCTTGAATAAATTTGGTGGCCGGGGGGCGATGGGATAAAACATAAATGAAAGCGTTGTCACTCCAAACGAAGATAGGTTCTAGGGGTTGGGTTCTAGTGGCTAGGTAATTAGCAAGCTCATAATTGTTAGAAGTTTTGGAATCAAAATTGTTCACATAATCAACCCAAGTCTTTCGCTCGGAAATATAGTCAAACCAGTTTTGGTAGTAATTAAAATTTTTAATATCAAAGTTACCTAAAAATGGTTTTGCTGTTAGCAACAGAAGAATTATGAATAAAGAATTAAGAATTATGAATTTACGAAAGTTGGTTAGTAAATAAAATTCAAGAATTATTGCTGGGGGAACAATTTGTAGTAAGTAATGGGGGTACGGGCGGTTGGAAAGTAAAGCTCCATAAAGGGAAAAACCGAACCATAAACTTAAAAATAAGAGTTCCTTGGAAACTTTTTGGCGAAAGTAAAAATAAGAAAGCAGAAAGCAGAAAGCAATTAAAATAATTCCCTTGACAAATAAAGGGTTCGTTAATTTTGAAAATGGCCCGGAGTCAATGGCCACATAAGAGGCGTTTTGGGAAAAAGAAGCAATCGTGAAATCTGACAAAGCGTGATTAAAATAGAAATACAAAACCACACAAGAACAGGTAATTATGAAGGGAATAAAAATCGGGAGAAGAACATTCTTAGCAAATAAAAACGTCTGTCTGACAATGTTGCCAATAGACAATTTGATTTCGGCAAGAGCAAAAATATAAATGGCAAACAACATCCCCACAAAATCAAAAACCGCAGGGACCTTGAGGAGAAAAGCTGTTGTAAGTAACAGCCCCACAGCAAGAAAAGTTATCAAATAACGCGTGGGCCCTACTTTTTTGTCTATCAATTTCCAAAAAAGTAATCCTCCTAAAATAATAGGCAGAGTAAAATAAAGTTCGGCGTTAGCAATATAGCCTTCTAAAATTGGGTAGGGCAGAGACATTAAAACTCCGGTTAAGAAGGCGGTTAGCAGAGAGCAGTTAGCCTCGATTGAATCGGGGTTAGCGGTTAGAAACTTTTTAGAAATAAAATATACAGCGGTAATGGTTCCCAAAACACAGATAGTGGCCGTTAGTTTGGCCCAAATTAATGTTGGAAAAATTGCGTAGATTAAATAAAGCAGGGGAGTTTTATTGTCCCAAATATCGCGGTATAAAACGGCGCCGCGTTGCAGAGCTTGACCAACCGCCAAATAAATGCCCTCGTCTCCGTACCAGTAAGGCTCAAAAAATGAGGGAATTCTTAAAACAAAAACCAGAAGTAGAATAAAGAGCAGTTTCTTCACTAACTTATTCTACACTTTTTTCTCGGTGACATGGTAGCCCAAGTATTTTCCCAACATCAGGCGAGTTTGGGATTCCAAGCCGGGAAGAGCGCCAAAAATCAAACCCACCACTGGGAGCAAAAACCATTGCAAATAAGTGAAGGGATTAAAAAAGTGCTTTAGTTTTTTCCTCAACAGCAAATCATAAACGGTGATAGCTACTAACCCCAACATGCAAATTGTTAAAATTAAACTACTGGTGCGAGGCAAATTGTAACCTAAAGCCGTGCGAGCAAAAGCGGAATTTAAGACGGTGGGAATGGTGGCCCCCAAGGTGATTAAAAACCACGAGGTGCTCCAGGCAAAGTGCCATTCCAAGGCCAAAGACAACCGACTAATCTTATTCCACAAGGGAATTTCCGGGTGCAAAAAAAAGTTTTTGACAATATAGGGGATATCTACCACTCCCCACGCCCACCGTTTATTTTGTTGGTAACTATTATAGTAGGTTTTCCATTTAGATTCGGCTTCGGCTGCATCAATGTTAATAGGTAAAAATAACGGGACGACAGCAATGTCTCCTTGTTTAGCAAAAAAACATTTATAAAAAAGATGGGCATCTTCAGGAATAACGTCCAAATCCCAATAACCCACCTCGTCAAGAAGTTTTAAAGATAGGGAGTAAGTGGAAAAATTAACAAACCTTTTGCTATATTTTTGTAAAATTGACAAGAAATAAATCCCCCCAACAATTGCCGGCAACCTAATCATAAACGGCACACGGGAAATATTGTTGTACATAAACAAAGGGGCTTGGAAAAATTCGTTAAAAGGATTTTTAGAAGTTGAAAATTTGTAAGTTAATAAAGAAAAATACTGCGGGGGGAAAACGCAGTCAATGTCACTAGTGGTTATTAAAATATTGCCAATAGGAGTTTTCTCCTCGTCAACTAATATTTTTTTGATAGTTTTAGCGGCATATGCCTCATTACTGTGTTTACCAATGGTTTCTCCGGGCAATAATGGATGGAAGGTGGCGGTAATTTTTTTGAATTTATTTTTATATTTTTTCAAAAGATATTCAGCTCTTTCATGAGCCACAACTCCCGCCCGTTCTTCCATAGCCAAAACTACCACTAAATTCTTTAGGGGGAAATTTTGGGACAAAAGAGAGTCTAAATTTCTTTCCAGTAAGGCCAAGGGCTCTTTAACATTGGGAATAATGACTACATTAACTATTTTTTTGTAACCTTCCGGTAATTTTTTTAACCAGTCAGTTTTTTGAGTAGCTTTAATATTTAAATAACCCGTTGTAGAAAAAATAACCATTTGTAAAGACCGGTAAAGCCAATAAATATTAAAGGCGATAATGACATAAGCAACAATTTCCGGGACAACAAAACTCCCGGCAACTAAAAAAGCAATCACTAGCCATGGCACGAGGCCGGTGAGGATTTCCAATCCTCGTTGGGTCCTAATGGGGTGATAGTTGATGTAACGGATAATCCGGTCATTCATAAATTTCTAATTACTAATTTCTAATGTCTAATTAAATGTTAAATTCTAATCTAAAAATCAATTAGGAATTAGGATTTAGAAATTAGAAATTGAACAAACTGTATGCATTTTCGGAGGTTATTTTTTCAATCTCTTCTAGACTAACAGATTTAAGTTTAGAGAGAAATGACGCTATTATTTTAACATTTTTTGGTCTGTTTGGCGAATTTTGAACCGGTTCCGGAGAGAGGTAAGGAGAATCAGTTTCCAGTAAGATTTTTTCTAAAGGGATAAGTTTAGCCACATTTTGTAACCCCACTTCATAAGTTAAATTGCCGTCAAGACCAAAAAAGAATCCCATTTCCAAAACTTTGGCAATTTTGCTTTTACCGAAATTATAAAAATGAAAGACCCCGCGCAAATTTTGATATTGGTTTAAAATTTCCAAAACTTCATTTGTGGCTTCTCGCGAATGAATGATCAGTGGCAAATTTAACTTTTGCGAAATTTCAATTTGTTTTTGAAAAGCAATCTTCTGGTCGTTGTGGTTGCTACTTGATTTATAGTCTAATCCACATTCGCCAACAGCCACCACTTTTGGTTGCCTGGCTAAAGTTTCAAATTTTTCCCAATTTTCGCAGGAATATTCTGGATGAATTCCCACAGAAGCAAAAATTTTCTCGTCAGTTTGGGCCGTGGCCACCACCTTTTGTGAATCCTTCAAATTGGTGCCAATTAAAATAATTTTGTCTACACCGGTGGGGTCGGCAATGTGAGTATGAGTATCAATCAACATTTTTGTTGTCATTCTGGCCGCGTCCAGAATCGTTTAGGAAACTCTGGGAAATAATGGTTGTTGAGAGACAATTTTCCCCGAAAATTGTTCTAAGATTTTTTGGGAGGTTTCGGGTAAAAATGGTTGCAAATTGTAAGCAATGGCTTGAATTTTAGGAGCAACTTTTTCTAAAAATCCGTTCAATTCTTTTTCTTCCAATTTCCACGGTTGGGTTTGATCAATTTCTCCATCCACCTCTTTTATTTTTTGCCACAAAAATTCCAGAGCTAGATCAACGCGGAAATTATCAAGATTAGTTTTAACTTCTCCCCATAATTCATAATTCACAATTCTTAATTCAAAGTTTATTTTTTCTGCTAATTTTGCAACTCTGGCTACCAGATTTCCCAACCCGTTGGCCAGATCAGCGTTGTAAACTTCTTTCAGTTTTTCCCAAGTAATATCTACATCATTAGTCAGCGGCCCATATTTTAAGAAAAAATATCTGACGCCATCGGCCCCATATTTACTAACTAATTCTGACGGTTTAACTCCGTTACCCAGTGACTTACTGATTCTTTGGCCATTAAGAGTATAAAAGTCATGAACCAAAATTGTCTTTGGAAGATCATAACCCGCGCTTTTTAGCATGGCCGGCCAGTAAATAGCATGGAATCTTTGGTTATCTTTTCCTAAAATGTGAACGTTTGCAGGCCAACAATCTTCTTCTGCCCCGAAAGTCAAATAATTTATCAAAGCGTCAAACCAAACATAAATGGTGTGGTTAGTATCATCAGGGACCGGAATTCCCCACGAAACTTGAGATTTTTGCCGGCTGATAGAAAAATCTTTTAACCCAGATTTAATAAAATTAATAACTTCATTGCGGTGTTTTTCCGGCCAAACAAATTCTGGGTGTTTAGTAATGTGGTCTAACAGAAAATCTTGATATTTTGACAGCCGAAAAAAATAATTTTCCGCGGCTAATTTTTGAATTTCTTTAGTGGGATGAAATTGGCATTTGCCGTTGACTAAATCAGACTCGTCATAGTAGGCTTCGCATCCTTCGCAATAAAGACCTTCGTATTTTGAAAGATAAATATCTCCGTTTTGTTTGCATTTTAGATAAAACTCTTGGCAGAATTTGGCATGATCCTCGTCAGTGGTGCGAAAAAATCGGTCGTAAGATAAATTTAAAGCTTTCCATTCTTCTTCGTCTTGCTTGGCAATTTCATCGACGAGTTCTTTTGGTTCTATATTTTTCTTTTCAGCACTTTTTTGCACCTTTTGGCCATGTTCATCCGTGCCGGTCAAAAATTTTGTATCATCACCAGCCAACCGGTGGTACCGAGCCAAACAATCAGCCAGAATTTTTTGGTAGGCGTGGCCCACATGAATGACGTCATTGGTGTAATCAATTGCCGTTGTAATAAAAAACTTTTTCATAAGCTATTTTAACATTAAAAAATCCCGCTTGCGGCGGGACGGTTGTTCTATTTTTGTTTTTGGAAATCAGAACAAAACCTCCCGTCGGGCGGCCGTCATCATTTCCATCATCATAACTTTTGCGTTCACAACTTCCATTTTACCACAAACTATTTTTTTCGCAAGTAGAGGCCAAGAAGGAGGAGAAAAAGGGCGAGTAAAATGAGATTGAAAAGAGTCAGCAAATCTACAGCGCGAAGAAAAAGAACAAACGAGATTGCAAGAGCGGTTAGCAGAGAGAGGTTAGCGGAAAAGCGAAAGCTTAAAAGCAGAGATAAAAAAG
>Ga0233420_10000499_pt1 | contig 16706 bp, 17 predicted proteins | sample Watercolumn_Mata_4_FD_183009 | JGI IMG/M metagenome (GOLD analysis project Ga0233420, IMG submission 183009) | Freshwater microbial communities from Lake Matano, South Sulawesi, Indonesia - Watercolumn_Matano_2014_102_MG | ecosystem: Environmental > Aquatic > Freshwater > Lake | place...
ACGGAAGATCCCGCTGGTGAACAAGGGTGTTTGTCGGCCAGCCGGGCAGGCAAACCCCTGTTTTCAAGGCCGACATGCAGTATGTGGTTTTTAATCCCCAATGGGTCATTCCTCCGACGATTCTTGCCAATGATGCGCTTCCTGCCATTCAACGCAGTCGCTCATATCTTGACAGGAAGCGTCTGAAAGTCATTGATTCCAAAGGCAACGAGGTCAATCCGGCATTCATCGACTGGTCGGCTTTTTCCGCGTCGAATTTCCCTTACCGTCTTCAGCAGTCGTCTGGCGACAATGGGGCGCTGGGACGAATCAAGTTCATGATGCCCAACAAGCACGTCATTTACCTGCATGATACGCCGGCAAAAGACCTTTTCGGCAAAAGTGCAAGGGCCTTCAGCTCGGGCTGTATCAGGGTTGAAAATCCGCTTGATCTTGCCGAACTTGTGTTGCAGGACACCGTGAGGTGGAGTCGACGGAATATCGAGGCTGCTCTTGCGACTAAAAAAACCAGTACGGTTAACCTTAACCGGAGAATTCCGGTTTTTCTGATCTATCTGACCGTGGAAACAGAAGGCGATGACCTCCTTTTCCGGAAAGATATCTACGGTCGGGACAGTATGCTTCTCAAGGCACTTGATGCCCCTGCTGCTCAACACAAAACAGGAAGCTGCGGCTAGCAATAGTATGGGATTCACTGCAGATATCGCCATCGAGCGCGAACTGACCATTCCTTGCGGTATGGAAATCGTTTTTGCGCTTCTTTCGGATGTGCCCCGTTCCGCATCTTATTTTCCGAAAGTTGACCGACTTGTCGATCTTGGCGGAAACGTTTTTCGCTGGGAGATGGAGAAAATCGGCATCGGAGGCTATACGCTCCAGCAGACGATCTATGCCTGTCAGTACCGGGCGGACAAGGCAGCCGGGGTGGTTTCCTGGATTCCGGTCGAAGGCGTCGGCAATGCCGCCGTTGAAGGCGAGTGGGTTGTGAAACCAAATGGCGCAGGCACTTCGGTTACCCTGAAGACCAAAGGCGTTCTCTCGGTCGATTTTCCTTCTTTTCTGCAGTTTATGCTCTCTCCGCTTATCGTCATGGAGTTTACCGGAATGGTTGACCGCTATATTGCCAATCTCAAGGCCGCGTTCGAAAGGCTCTGACTTTTTTGCAGGTTTGCAACTGAAAATCGTTTCAGGGGGGCAAACCGGCGTTGACCGGGCTGCGCTTGACGCCGCGATTGCTGCGGGACTTCCTCATGGCGGCTGGTGTCCCAGAGAACGCCGCTCCGAGGACGGCATGATTCCTGTCTGTTACCGGCTCAGGGAGACATCGGCAAAAGCATATCATGTAAGAACATCGAGAAACGTGCGCGACTCGGAGGGAACGCTCGTGCTTGTGCGGGATCGTGTGCAGGGCGGCACCCGCTACACGATTCGATGTGCAGAGAATACCGGCCGACCGTTTCTGGTTGTGCGGCTTTCAGGTCACCACGATATCTCGGATGTTGTTGCGTGGGTGCAGCGGAATACCGTTACCGTGCTGAATATTGCCGGTCCGCGCGAGAGTTCCGAACCGGGTATCTATGAAGAAGCGCTACAATGGCTGAGTCAGCTGTTCCAACTGCTTTCACGGTAATTTCCTTTCGGAAAAAGCCCTCGTGAGCGGTCACTGCATTTCCGAATAGCGCAGAAATTCCATTGTCCTTTCGTCTGCGGGGTTTTCAAGCAGCGTTTGCGTTTCATTTATCTCGATCAACTCGGATTTTCCCATGAATGCAAGGAAGTCTGCAAAACCCTTGAGGAACCGTACCGAATGCGAGACGATGACGACGGTATGTCCAGCAGCAGCATAATCCTGAAGCAGTGTTCTTACGTCGCCACTTCTGACCGGATCAAGGGCGCTTGTCGGTTCATCAAGCAGCAGCACGTCCGGGTTCATGGCAATGGCTCTCAGAATGGCTACCCGCTGCTGTTCACCTCCTGAAAGTTCTTCCGGATATTTGTTCCTGTGCTGGTCGATGCCGAGCTTTTCAAGCAGTTGCCGTGCTTGCTTTTCGGCCATTGCTTTCGGCGTTCCGTTGACATGCACCGGAGCTTCGGTGATGTTCTGCAGCACCGTCAGGTGCGGAAACAGGTGGAGATGCTGGAAGACGATACCGGACTGTCTGCGGAACTGCCAGAGTTTTTCAGATCGCTGCGCACTCTCTTCAGCGGTGATCGAGGTATTGCCGACGGTGATCCTGCCGCTGTCGAACGAGAGGAGTCCGCTGAGGCAGAGCAGCAGCGTGGTCTTTCCGTTTCCCGAGGGTCCGATAATGCCGAGGATTTTTCCTGAAGGCAGTTCCAGGCTTACATTGCTGAGCAGCGGTGTGCTGCCGACTGATTTGCCGAGTCCTGAAATGGTGATCATTGTTCCGTTCCCGATGATAGGATGCCCGTTGATTTCCGCTGCAGTTTTCGTTCCAGTCTGTGGGCATAATGGGCGAGCGGAAGACTCATTGCCAGGTAATAAAGGCAGACAATAAGACCGATACCGAGGTAGCTCTGCGTTGCATTTGCAAGCTCCCGGTATGCGGTAGCCAGTTCCCAGACGGCTATGGCGAATGCCGTCGAGGTATCCTTGAACAGGGCTACAAAGTCATTGGTCATGGGAGGCAGGGCGATGCGGAAAGCCTGGGGAAAAATAATGCGCCGGAAAGCATGCCCAGGCCGCATGCCCAGGGAGTATGCGACCTGCCACTGCCGTTCAGGCACCGCCTGGAATGCCGTACGGTAAACCTGTGATTCATAAGCTGCGTAGTTCAGTCCCAGTCCCGCTATTGCCGTCAGCCAGCCGGGCAACGTGATGCCCACGACCGGCAGTCCGAAATAAAGAAAAAGCAGTTGTACCAGAACCGGTGTTCCCCTGAAAAATTCTATGTAAACCGTGCAAAGGATTCTGGCAAGTCTGCCTCCTTTAGACTGACCAAGTGCGAGAGGAATGCCAAGGATGACGGCAATGATCATTGCTCCGAAAGCAAGCAGGACAGTAACTGCTGCTGCTTTAAGCAGTTTGACCAGACCTTCGCTCCAGTTGAACTCCGATGAGGTGACCTCGTAGACTTTTTTGCCGCCCGTGCGCAGTTTCAGCTGCTCATCGTTCCAGAGTTGCCATTTGCGGAATATCCGTTCGGTTGTTCCGTTATTTGCAAGCGAGTCGATGGCTGCATTGACCCTGGAGACCAGAAGGGTGTCACCTTTTCGCAGTCCGACAACATAAGCTCCGGTGTGGAAAGGCTCGCCTGCGGGCTTGAGTTTCGGATTGTGTCGGGCATAGAACATCTCGGCGGCCACATCCATGAGTACCGCGTCGACGCGGCCAAGTTCCAGATCCTGGTATGCTCCAACCGGATCCTGGTATCCCTTGATGCGGTATCCTCCTTTTTCAAGCAGGCGGGATGCCGCACAGTTCACCAGCGTTCCAACACTTTTTGAGTGGGTTTTGCAATCTTCGAGTGACGTGATGAGGGTGTTGTCATTCCTGACGGTAAGCTGCAGTCTGAACAGATAGTAGGGTTTGCTGAAGAGCACCTCGCGGGCGCGGTCTTCTGTGGGTTCGAACCCGTTGATGATGACATCGAACTCCTTGCGATTCAGGGAAGCAACGATGCTTTCCCAGTCTGTCGGGACGAATTCCTCAGCCATTCCCATCTGGCGGGCAAGCGCTTCGGCAAAATCGTAGTCGAAACCGGTGTATCTCTGCGGGTTTGCGGGATCAGCATACACATACGGTGCACCACCGCTCGGATCGGCCCCCCAGCGGAGGACAGGTGATCCGTATGCTGCAAGCGAGTGCATCGCCAGCAGTATGGCCAGAAAAATCAGTCTTTTCGTCGCAGGAAATCGTTATAGGTTTGTCAGAGCAGGAAACGGAAACATCCCGTAAAATTAAGAAATGAAAATTTTTCCGCAACGAAAGAATATGCCTGTTTTGTTTTGTGCGTCCGGGTTTTTGGCAGTTCATGAACTGCCGGAGGTGTTCATCGCGTCAATTCGCGCCAGAAGGTCACGGGTCGACTGGTAGAAGATCGGCAGGAGATCGTTGAACGAAAGCCGTACAGAGCCGTTCTCGTCAATCAGCACGTATGCACGCTTTGACATGCCGAGGAAGTCCGTGGTATCGTACAGTCTGCTCACCTTTTTCTCCCGGTCGCTCAGGAGCGTGAAGGGGAGGCTGTTCTTTTCGCCGAAGCGCCGGTGCGAATCCACGGTATCGGTGCTGATGCCGAGGATGGCTATTCCCCGTTTGGTGAATTCGGTGTAGTTGTCCCGATAGCTGCAGAGCTGCGTGGTGCAGACCGGCGTGTCGTCACCCGGATAAAAGACGAGCAGTACCCGCTTGCCCCGGTAGTCTGAAAGGGACACGCTGTTTCCCTCGGAATCAGCAAGCGTGAAATCCGGGGCCATGGTATTTTCTGCGATCATCGGTATTCTCCTGTATTGAAGCACATGATTTTTTAGAAAAACCTCAGATACAGCCATTGCGTTTCAGGAAGAGGGAAAAAGTCGGGGTGATTGCCGGAGATGAAGATTTTGCGGACGGTTTGGACAAACGAGAACAGGCCGTTATTTGTCCATATGAGTCATTGCAGGTCCGTTTTTTCCTGCTCCGGATCGTAGTTCAGAACCGGTGCGAGCCACTTCTCGGTTTCCTGTACACTCATGCCCTTGCGTCTTGCGTAATCCTCGACCTGGTCGCGACCGATCTTGCCGAGCACGAAGTACCGTGCCTGAGGGTGAGCGAAGTAGTAGCCGCAGACCGAGGCAGCTGGGTCCATGGCAAAGGTTTCGGTGAGCGTAATACCGGTATTGGTTTCTGCATTGAGCAGCGTGAAAAGACCGGCTTTTTCGGTGTGGTCCGGGCAGGCGGGATAGCCTGGCGCGGGGCGGATGCCTCGGTATTTTCCGGCAATCAGTTCCTCGTTGCTGAGCTTTTCGTCCGGGGCATAACCCCAGAGTTCGCGACGAACTTTCTCGTGCAGCATTTCGGCAAACGCTTCGGCAAGGCGGTCGGCAAGTGCCTGCGCCATGATGCGCTGGTAATCGTCGTGTTCCCGTGCGAACTGCCTGAGCAGGCGATCAAGGCCGAGACCGGCGGTAACGGCGAATCCACCGATGTAGTCTTTCTTGCCGCTCTCTATGGGTGCGATGAAGTCGGCAAGGGCAAGGTGGCGTTCTCCAGAAGGTTTTTCCTGCTGCTGACGCAGGGTGTGGATGCAGAGAAGCACGGTGTTCCGGTTTTCATCCGAATAAACCTCGATATCGTCACCGTTGCTGTTGGCAGGGAAAATGCCTGCAACCCCCTTCATGATGAGCAGTTTTTCCCTGCCGATGCGGTCGAGCAGTGCCTGTGCGTCATCAAACAGTTTTCCTGCCTCATTGCCGAACCTGGCGTCACGGAAGATATCAGGGTATCTGCCTCGCAGTTCCCATGTCTGGAAGAACGGTGTCCAGTCGATATAGGGTTTCAGCTCTTCAACGCTGACATTTTCCAGCACCGTAATGCCGGATTTCCGCGGCTCATTGATGGTTGGCATCGATTCTATTCCGGTGAAAGGCGATTGGCGCGGGCAGTCTCAAGCGAAACGTAGGTTTTCTCCGACGTCCGCGATGCATGGCTTTCGCGCATTGCAGCCTGTTCCTCCCTGAGTTTTGCCACATACGCTTCCGAGAGCGAGGGATTGAGCAGGTTGCTGACGACCGGTACGCTGCGAGATGCGTCGAGCACCTGCACCACCGGGCCGGAGTATGCCGGAGCTATTTTTACCGCAGTGTGCATTTTCGATGTTGTTGCGCCACCGATCAACAGAGGGATCCTCATGCCGAGCCGTTCCATTTCACGCGCAACATGCACCATCTCGTCGAGAGACGGTGTGATAAGTCCTGAGAGGCCAAGCAGGTCGGCTTTTTCGCGTTCCACGGCTTCGAGGATTTTTTCGCACGGCATCATGACGCCGATATCGACCACCTCGTAGTTGTTGCACGAGAGCACGACCGAGACGATGTTCTTGCCGATATCATGGACATCTCCCTTGACGGTGGCAAGCAGTACTTTCGCTGCTGGTCTTGAATCCTTCTCTCGGGCTTTTTCCTCTTCGATAGAGGGAATGAGCCATGCTACCGAACGTTTCATGACTCGGGCGCTCTTGACCACCTGGGGCAGGAACATCTTGCCTTCAGCGAAAAGGTCGCCGATGGTGTTCATGCCGTCCATGAGCGGTCCTTCGATGACCTGCAGCGGACTCGGGTAGAGCTGCCGGGCCTCTTCGGTATCTTCATCGATATAGTCAACGATGCCTTTGATGAGTGCGTGGCGAAGCCGTTCCTCGACAGGGGCATTTCTCCATTCCTGTGCTTTCGCCTCGGTTTTTTCGCCGCCTTCGCGGATGGTTTCGGCGAAACTCACCAGTCTTTCAGTAGCATCAGGCCTTCTGTTCAGCAAGACATCTTCGACGCGATGGAGCAGTTCCGGTTCGATCTCTTCATAGATGGCGAGCTGGCCTGCATTCACAATACCCATGTCGAGTCCGGCACCGATAGCATGGTAAAGGAATGCTGCATGCATGGCTTCCCGAACAGGTTCGTTGCCACGGAAGGAGAAGGAGACATTGCTGATGCCGCCGGAGACTTTGGCGTGGGGCAGGTTTTGCCTGATCCAGCGCACCGATTCGATGAAGTCCACGGCATAGTTGTTATGTTCTTCGATTCCCGTGGCTACGGTCAGCACGTTCGGGTCGAAGATGATGTCTTCCGGCGGAAATCCTACTTCACGGGTGAGAATGTCGTAAGCCCGGCGGCATATTTCGATGCGCCGTTCCAGATTGTCCGCCTGGCCCTTTTCGTCGAATGCCATCACCACCGCTGCGGCTCCATACTGGAGGATTTTCCGGGCTCTTTCCCTGAAGCGTTTCTCGCCCTCCTTGAGACTGATGGAGTTGACGATACTTTTGCCCTGAACACACTGCAGTCCGGCTTCGATGACCGACCATTTCGAGCTGTCGATCATGACCGGTACACGGGCGATTTCCGGTTCGGATGCGATAAGGTTCAGGAATTCCTTCATGACCTTCTCGCTGTCGAGCATGCCTTCATCGACATTCACGTCGATCACCTGCGCACCGTTTTCAACCTGCTGGCGAGCGATGGAAAGCGCTTCGTCGTAATTTCCTTCCTTGATGAGGCGGGCGAACTTGCGCGATCCGGTGACGTTGGTGCGTTCACCGACGTTGACGAAGCCGGTTGTCGAATTGACGAGAAGCGGTTCGAGACCGGAGAGATGCAATTCGTGCTTCGGCAAGGGCTTACTGCGCGGCGTCAGGTTTTTTACGGCATCGGCGATAGCCCTGATGTGATCCGGCGTGGTGCCGCAGCAACCGCCGACGATGTTGACAAATCCCGATTCTGCGAATCCCGCGATCTGTGCGGCCATATACTCCGGCGAGTCGTCATATTCTCCGAATTCGTTGGGCAGACCGGCATTGGGGTAAACACTGACATAGCTTTCTGCGATGTTCGATATCGCTTCGATGAAAGGGCGCATCTGCTTCGAACCGAGCGCACAGTTCAGGCCTACCGAGAGCAGGTCGGGCATGTGGGAGATGGATATCCAGAAGGCCTCGGTGGTCTGGCCCGAAAGTGTGCGGCCACTGGCGTCCACGACGGTCCCCGATACCATGACCGGAACATGTTTTCCTGCAGTGCTGAAATATTCCTCGATTGCAAAGAGCGCGGCCTTGCAGTTCAGGGTATCGAAGACGGTTTCCACGAGCAGCAGGTCGACACCTCCTTCCATGAGTCCCTCAAGCTGGACGATATAGTTATCGACAACCTCGCGGAAGGTAACGGCCCTGAACCCCGGATTGTTCACGTCAGGCGAGAGCGAGAGTGTCTTGTTGGTTGGACCGATTGACCCTGCTACAAAGCGGGGCTTTTGCGGTGTCTTTGCCGTGTACTGATCGGCAGCCTGTCTTGCCAGTCTTGCCGCGGTGAGGTTCAGCTCCCTGACCAGTCCCACGGTATTGTAGTCTGCTTGTGAAATCGGATTTGCGTTGAAACTGTTGGTTTCGATGATGTCGGAGCCTGCTTCGAGGAAGTCGCAGTGGATGGCGTGGATGATGTCGGGCTGGGTCAGTACCAGCATGTCGTTGTTGCCGATAAGCGGGTGGTCGTGCGAGGCGAAACGCTCGCTCCGGTAATCGGCTTCCTGGAGTTTGTGGCGCTGGATCATGGTGCCCATGGCTCCGTCGAGTACAAGAATGCGCTGTTCCAGCAGGTTCAAAAGTGAGTCCTTCATTCGTGACGGCATGGCGGCGTTGGAAAAAAAGAAGAATATACTGATAAGTCGGTAATTCCTCTCCCTTTCGGTGGACAGGAGCAGAACTATTTTCCTTTGTGCATTTTAGCAGGTGAATGCCTAAACTATAAAGATACCCGGATTTTTTGCACCCGAACCATCAACCCTTAACAGCATAACCAGCAAAGGAGAAAACTCAATGCTTACTCGTGCAGCAAAAACCCTGGCCTGTGGTCTTGTCTTACAGGCTGCGTTACCGCCGGTTCTTCACGCAGAACAATCCCGCGAGGGTGCTCATTTCGAGATCGGGCCTGAAATTTCGCAGATTTCCTACACGAGACCGGATTGATGGACGAAGACGGAATCATGTACGGTGTTTCAGGAGCTTTAACCTACAGGGCCGAGAATATGCTTGGTCCCATTGATATGCTGCGAATCGATGGCACGATGGCTTGGGGGGAAGTTGATTATTCTTCTCCAATAGCTGGAGAGATCAACGGTATCGACGATGCATTGGGCGAGGTGCGGGTTGTGCTCGGGGCCGATTTAAAAAGTGAAGCGAGGGTTGTCTTTACTCCTTATGCTGGGTTCGGGTACCGTCAGTTGACCGATGACGGTGATGGTATGGTTTCAACGAACGGCTCTTATGCCTATGGCAGGAAATCCACATATTACTACAGCCCTGTCGGCATAGAGCTCGAATCCGATCTTGATAACGGCTGGTCGATCGGAGGCCTGTTCGAATTTGACATGTTATGGGCAGGGACGCAGGATACCTATTTTTCAGATCTGAACGACAATTTGGGCGTCACCTACCAGGACGTTACGTATGACCAGCACAGCGGGTACGGTCTGAGAGCCTCGGTCAGACTGAGCAAGGATCTGGGCAGTACCGGCAAGCTTGTCTTTGAACCGTTTTTGCGCTACTGGGATATCGAACAGTCCGATTCAGAGCCGTTTATTGTAAACGGCGTTCCAAGTACAGATCCGAATGCTCCCCGGGTCGAGCCTGGAAACAGTTCGACACAGTATGGCGTCAAAGTATCGCTGCTCTTCTGATTTCATTGATTTGTTCGTTCTTTCCGGCAAGACTTCTTCCGAGAGTCTTGTCGGGACAGAATGCTCTAACTTTCCTCAGTGCAGATTTTCTGCTCCCGCGCCTCAAGCCAGTTCCTGATCAGTTCTATTCCGCTTTCGGAAATCTGGTGTGCTACCGGGTATTCCCTGTAGGTCAGGTCCTGTACGTGTTTCCGGAGCCACTCATTTGCAGCCCGGCCTCTCGAGATCGGCAGGACCTCGTCGTGGATGCCGTGCAGGACAAGAAAGGGCAGCCGGAAAAAAGAGGTGCTGAGCAAAGCTGTATCGGGGAGTGTTTTTTCCGGGAGCTGACCTGAACATGCGATGACGCCGTGCAGCAGATCGGGTTTTTCGAATGCCGTCAGGTAGCTCATGACCGAACCCTGGCTGAATCCCATCAGAAAGATGCGGTTTCCCTTTGGGTGGTATTCCGCAATGATTTCCTCAATGAACGTTATCAGCAGTGTCCTTGCTGTGCCTGCAGCTTCTTGATCGACGGTGATGCCGTTAGCGGTGAATTCTATGGGAAACCAGCCGAACATGCCGAAATCAAGGATGTGCGGAGCTCTCGCACTGATATAGCGGAAGGATCTGTTGAGCAGTGGGGCAAGCTGGATCAGGTCTTTCTCGTTACTGCCGTAACCGTGCAGCATGAGGATCATCGGTGCATTTGCCGGTTCTGGCGGCGCAAGATCGAGGTAGGTCAGTGAAAGATGTTTTCTCTGAAGCATGGTCTGGTGGTTTCAGTGTTGCGGGATATGATCAATGAAGCCTCCTCCGAGCACTTCGTCGCCTTGGTAGAATACGATGGCCTGTCCGGGAGTAACCGCCTGTTTCGGGTGCCGGAATGTGACCATGACCTTTTTGTTTTGCCGTGGTTCCACCGTACAGGGGGTTTCCCTGTCGCGGTAACGGATTCTGGCTTTTGTATCAAATGCCGAGGAAGGTGCATCCATGCCAATCCAGTTAAGTCCCGAAACCATGAGGCAGCTGCATTCAAGGTCGGATTTGCTGCCGACTCTGATGCGGTTGTTTTCCGGATCGATGCCGGTGACATAGAGCGGTTTGTGTGCAGAGATGCCGAGTCCTCGCCTCTGGCCGATAGTATAAAAGGGATAACCGTTATGGTGGCCGAGCACCTTTCCGTTCCTGTCCACGATTTCTCCACCCTGAACCTGTTCAGCCAGCCCGGGTATCGAGGTTGTCAGATAGTTGCAATAGTCGTCATGAGGAACGAAGCAGATCTCCTGGCTTTCTTTTTTTTCCGCTGACCTGACACCCATTGACCTGCCGAGCTCCCGGACTTCGGATTTGGTGAGTATACCAAGCGGCAGCAGGGTTTTTCCAAGATACTCTTCCGGAAGCATCCAGAGAAAGTAGCTCTGGTCTTTTGCGGCATCCATGCCTTTGAACAGCCGGTACCGGCCGTTGCTGAACGATGTGCGGGCATAATGTCCGGTGGCGATCATGCCGGTGCCGAGCATGCTTGCACCTTCAAGCAGACCGTGCCATTTGACGGTTTTGTTGCATACCATACAAGGGTTTGGAGTTTTTCCTGCAAGATAGTCGTTCCTGAAATACCTGATGACCGTGTCGAAGAATCTGGCGCTGAGGTTCAGGCTGAAGACCGGTATTCGATAGTCAGGATGGTCGCTGATGATGAGCGGCGAGGGCTGCAGTGTCGGAGTTTCCTCCGGATTGTCGAGGACCCTGATGTTGAGACCGGTGACCTGATAACCCTCTTTTTTCAGAAGGCAGGCGGCAACAGCGGAATCCACCCCGCCCGATATGCCGATTACGACGCTTCGGGAGCTGTTCATGGCTAACAGATTGTGTATCCGGGTCCCCCTCCTCCTTCGGGAGGCACCCAGGTGATGATGCCGTAAGGATCGGCAAGGGAGCATGTCTTGCAGTGAAGACAGTTCGATGGACTGATCTTCAGGGCTGGTTCCGGCCTTTCAATGAATTCATAAACCTTTGCCGGACAGAAACGTGTACAGGGGTTTTCAAACTCGTTCCGGCACTGTCGCAGGCATATCGTCTCGATATCTTCCGGCCTGATGCGAAGATGGCAGGGCTGATTCTCCTCATGCATGGTTCCCGAGCGGTAAAGACACTCCTCCCTGGTGAAGGTCAGGTGCCCGTCGGGACTGAAAGCCGGCAAGGTTTGGCCTTTTGATTTGGCTGGATTCCGGTGCGGCTCGGGGCCTTCATCTTTCCGGGCGAGGAGGTTCGCCGCTGCCGACGACACGCCGGGAAACTTCAGTTGCATGCCCGCCTGCAGAAGGCCGTGATAAAGTCCTTTGTCGAAAGCCTGCCTGAATCGTCGGGAACGGCAAAGTTCATCATATGCCCATGAATTGCCGAACCGTTTATCGTAGTCCTGCAGCATCCCTTCGGAAAAGTCGTTCCGGAGCAATGACTCGAAGATGGTTTCTGCGGCGAGCATACCTGATTTCATGGCAAGATGGATGCCTTTAAGACGCTGCATGTCAAGTATCCCTGCAGATTCTCCGGTTATGAGGAAGCCCGGGCCATGCATGCGTCCCATGGCATCGAGTCCCCCGGATACGATCGTTTTGGCGCCGTATTCGAGCATGGTGCCGTCTTCAAGCATGGGCGCTATATGAGGATGCTGCTTGAAGCGTTGCAGGTTCGCGTGCGGGTCCCTGCCGGGACATGACCGATCGATGGAGGTCACGAAACCGACAGATAGCTCTGTCGGAGAAAATGCGTAAAGCCAACCTCCGCCATAGGTGTCCGGAGAAAGAGGGTAGCCGAACGAGTGCAGAATTTCCCCGGCACCGATTCTTCCTTCGGGTACCTGCCAGACCTCCTTGACCCCCGTTTCAAAGAGCTGTGTCGGAGCTCCTGCCTGCAGTGAATATGCATTTTGCAGTTGCGATGCGAGCGTTCCGGCAGCTCCTTCGCCGATTACGGTAACCTTTGCCCGAAGCTCGATTCCAGCCAGGTGATCCGGTTTCGGGTTTCCCTTCCTGTCAAGCCCGGTCTCGCCGGTAAGCAGACCGCATACCATGCTGTTTTCAATCAGTGCGCTTGCCGCTGCAGTGCCGGTGAATATTTCCACGCCTGCTTTTTCGGCTTCACCGGTCATCCAGTATCCCAGTCTGCTGAGAGAGATCATCGGAAGCCCGTCGTTGCGGAATGGCTCTGGCACGAGAGGAAAGGTGAATTTTCTTTTTCCGGTAAGATACCAGATGCTTTCCTTCCTGACCGGGTTTTCAAGAGGACACCCTCTCTGCAGATAGTCCGGCAGAAGCTCCTTGAGCGCCCTGGGGTCGAGGATCGCTCCGGAAAGCAAATGTGCTCCGGGATGGCGACCTTTTTCAACAACAGCTACGGAGGCTTCGAACGCTTCAGCGGGACGTGTTTTGTTATGACGGCTGATGAGGTTTTTGAGGTGGATGGTGGAGGCGAGGTTAGCCGGGCCGCCGCCTGCATAGACGACATCGAAGGCAATTGATTCGCGTTTTTCGTTCACAGTCAAACAGGTTTTCAGTGATCATGCCGTCTGCCGTTCAGAGCAGGATGCCCCGCAGGAGCAGCGAGGCCACGCTGAAATAGATGACTATACCGGCCACATCGACTATGGTGGCCACAAAAGGAGCCGATGATGTTGCCGGATCAAGCCCGAAACGCTGGAGCAGAAGCGGCAGCATCGATCCCGCGAGTGTGCCGAGCAGGACAATGCAGATAAGAGCGACCCCGACCGTGATGCCTACGATCAGCCAGGCAATGTCGTAAACGCCGAGTATGTGCGCCCATGTGATGACACGGAAGAATCCTATCATGCCGAGGATACTGCCAAGTGCAAGACCGGACAGGATCTCCCTGCGCATGACGGCAAACCAGTCCCGGATGGTGATCTCGCCCAGAGCCAGCGACCGGATGATGAGTGTCGCAGCCTGTGAACCAGAATTACCCCCGCTTGAAATGATCAGCGGGATGAAGGTCGCCAGCACGATTGCTTTGGCCAGCTCATCCTCAAAAAACGCCATGGCTGAAGCAGTCAGCATTTCCCCGATAAAGAGCACTACCAGCCATACCGCACGTTTTCTGATCACTTCGTGAAGCGGCAGGTCCATGTAGGGTTCGTCAAGGGCTTCGATACCACCGAACTTCTGGATGTCTTCGGTTTCCTCCTCTTCGGCGACGTCGAGCATGTCGTCAACCGTAACCACACCGATCAGGTAGCCGTTCGAGTCGACAACCGGCAGCGCAACGTTGTCGTACCGTTTGAACGCTTCGAGTGCGTCCGACTGGTCCTGTGTTGCTGTGAGGGTGACGATCTTGTCTTCGGAAATGATGTCCCTTACCTTCCGGTCGGGTTGCGAGAGCAGCAGTTCCCTGGCCAGCAGTTCGCCCTTCAGCTTGCCGTGATCATCAACCACATAGATGACGTTCAGGGTTTCGCTTTCATGGCCATAAGTACGGATGTATTCGAGCACCTGGTTCATGTCCCAGTCTTTCTTGACACTGAGGTAGTCAGGAGACATGAGACGGCCTACGCTGCCTTCCGCATAGGCAAGCAGGGTTTTTGCGATCTTGAATTCCTTGAACGAGAGCAGCTTCAGCAGTTCCTGTGCAACCGGTCCGGGCAGCTCTTCCAGCAGTGCGGTGCGATCGTCAGCCGACATGCTGTTGAGGATGTGGGTCACGTCCTTTTTGGTGAGCGCAGTCAGAAGGTTCTGCTGCGAATCGAAATCAAGATATTCGAAAGTTTCGGTTGCAAGCTCTTTCGGCAGCAGCCGGTACAGGATTGCCTGCTCGTTTTCCGGCAGGTCGGAAATGAGCTCGGCCAGGTCGGCAGGCATCCAGTCGTTGAAAATCCGCTGAAGCGCGCTGAAATTTCTGCGCTCGATCAGTTCCCTGATTTCCGGAAGTATTGGGGTCCCGATCATGCTGTAAATGGTTTAGCGTTCAGCCGAAAAAAAGAAACTTTTTGTGAACTTTCCAACAGCAGAAGGTACAGATCCGTAGTGTCTCTATTTATAATATTTTATAACTGCTTTTCAGAGCGTTTTCCTCTTTTTTTGACAATGTCCCGCATTTTTGGGGAAGCTATTGCCGGTTTTCCCCGAATCCGGCATATTTCCGCTCTTGTCCTATTCCGAAGCCCGCATCAATTCCTGACCGCTATTCCGATGAACTGGTACAGAACGTTTGCCGTATGGATGCTGCTCATTATTTCCGAATCAGTGCATGGCCTCATCCGCCAGCGCTTCATTGCTCCGGAGATCGGAGACCTTCCGTCGAGGCAGCTCGGCGTGTTTACCGGCTCGCTGATCATTTTTGCACTCTCCCTGCTGACGGCAGGCTGGATGAACCTCAGGACCCTTGCCAGCCAGCTGCTGGCCGGACTTCTCTGGGTTACACTGACGGTGCTGTTCGAGTTCGGACTTGGAATGGCGCTCGGGTATCTTCCGGAACGCCTGCTTTCGGACTATGATATCCTTCACGGAGGGTATATGGCATTTGGTCTGTTATTCATGCTTGTTGCTCCTGCCCTTGCAGCCGGAATCCGTTCGCGACGGTCCGGAAGATCATCCTGAAACTTTGGCTTTTGATACGTGCAGATTCCCTATGATGAATTTGCGCCAGGGCAGGTTGCGGCTTCGTGTGATGCCCACTCTCGTACTGGTGCCGATAGCTTCAGGAGGTAGTTCCAGCGATGTTTCCATAGAGAATTCACCGTCGAAGAGTGACCGACCGTTGCAGCTCCTGTCGATAGCCATGGCCTGGGTGAGTTTGCCCGGACCGCTCATGAGATTGGTGAAGAGGGTGGTGCTTCGGCGATCCTGCATGAAGGAGTTGCCTGAAACGGGCTCCATTGCGCGGATCAGCACTGCCCCGGCAATGCTTTCCGGTTCGCTGACGATGTTCAGCATGTAGTGGTTTCCGTAGGTGAAGTAGACGTAGAGCCGGCCTGGTTCGGCGAACATCATGGCGTTTCTTTCCGTTCTGCCCCTCCATGCGTGACAGGCTTCATCCCCACGGCCAAGATAGGCTTCGGTTTCCACGATCCTGCCCCTGAGTTCGAGGCCGCATTCAAGACGGCGTACGAAGATTTTGCCGAGCAGCATTCCTGCAAGGTCAAGAGTCGGGTGCTCGAAGAATGGTTTTTCAAGCCACGGCATGAATCGGTCATTACAGTTTGTAAAAGTGCGGGCAAGTATTATAATGTAACAAGTCATGACTGATCTTCAGGAAATCTCTGTTGCCTGGTTCCCCGTTCCGGCGCATTGCCGTGCAGGGGGTCAATAGCCCGAATTGCCGGCGTGATGTTTCACGAAAAAGCGTGGCAGTTCAGCCGACAGGTCAGGGGAGGTTTCTTTCAACTGCTGTAAAATTCCCTGCTTGGTACATGGGCAGAGTTATTGCGATCGCAAACCAGAAAGGAGGGGTTGGCAAAACAACCACTGCTGTCAATATAGCGGCATCTATTGCCATATCAGAATTCAGGACGCTCCTGATCGATATTGATCCCAAGGCCAATGCGACTTCCGGGTTCGGCATCGAGACCGGTGACGAAATCGACAATACCTTCTATCAGGTAATGGTCAAGGGCGGCAACATCGAAGACGCCATACACCAGTCGAGTCTTGAGTATCTCGATGTCTTGCCTTCGAACGTGAACCTGGTCGGCATGGAGGTGGAACTGGTCAATATGCGGGAGCGTGAGTATGTGATGCAGAAAGCGCTTCGCGATGTCCGCAGCAGATACGATTACATTATTATTGACTGTCCGCCCTCGCTTGGCCTCATCACCCTGAACTCCCTTACCGCAGCTGATTCCGTGCTTATTCCCGTGCAGGCGGAGTACTATGCTCTCGAGGGGCTTGGCAAGCTGTTGAATACCATCAGTATTGTCCGCAAGCATCTGAACCCGAAACTCGAGATTGAAGGAGTGCTGGTTACCATGTTCGATGCGCGTCTCAGGCTTGCCACCCAGGTGGCCGAAGAGGTCAGGAAGTTTTTCAAGGACAAGGTTTACAAGACCTATATCCGCAGGAACGTTCGCCTTTCTGAAGCGCCGAGCCACGGAAAACCTGCTCTTCTGTACGATGCCCAGAGTCTCGGATCGAAGGATTACCTCGATCTTGCCCAGGAGATATTCGAAAGGGACGGCAATATTAACAAATTCAAGGTACGGAAGCAGTAGTGTCCGGTTAAAATAAGGCCAGTTGGGCGACCGGATCCCTCACCTTTCTGAGAGACTGTTCTTTGAGTGATAAAATATCGATCAGCAGGCGATGCTCCATGAGTACAGCAGCGATCATTC
>Ga0233420_10000502_pt1 | contig 16671 bp, 15 predicted proteins | sample Watercolumn_Mata_4_FD_183009 | JGI IMG/M metagenome (GOLD analysis project Ga0233420, IMG submission 183009) | Freshwater microbial communities from Lake Matano, South Sulawesi, Indonesia - Watercolumn_Matano_2014_102_MG | ecosystem: Environmental > Aquatic > Freshwater > Lake | place...
CCGGCGTCAACCATAACGGCAGCCTTGAAATGGCCTTTCAACTGATTGATGTGGCCGTTGCCGCTGGGGCGGATGCCGTTAAATTTCAGACGTTCAAGGCCGAGAAAATCATTGCCGTCAATGCACCTAAAGCAGGCTACCAGACGATAACAACCAGCTCGGATGAAACGCAACTGGAGATGGTCAACAGGCTTGAATTGGATGAAACAGCGCATGACCAGCTTTATCATTATTGCCGACAGAGAAATATCCAATTTTTATCTTCGCCCTTTGATCTGGAAAGTATCGATCTGCTACACCGTCTGGGCTTGGAAATCTTTAAAATTCCTTCTGGCGAGATCACCAACCTGCCCTATCTGAAAAAACTTGGGGCATTGAACAAGCGGCTGATCTTGTCCTCCGGCATGGCTGACTTGAGTGAAATAGAAGAGGCCTTGGCTGTCCTTACTCAAGTCGGTACGCCTTTGGAAAACATTACTATTCTTCACTGCAACACCGAATACCCAACCCCATTTAAAGATGTCAATCTGAGAGCCATGCTGACGATTGGCTGCGCCTTTGGAGTAGCCGTTGGCTACTCGGATCATACCAACGGAATTGAAGTAGCGATAGCTGCGGTCGCTTTGGGTGCGGACGTATTAGAAAAGCATTTTACCTTGGATCGAAACCTTCCAGGCCCCGACCACAGAGCCAGTCTGGAACCAGATGAGTTAAAAGCGATGGTACAGGCTATCCGCAATATAGAAAAAGCGCTCGGCGATGGTATCAAACGCCCCAGCCCGAGTGAAGTAAAGAACAAATCCGTTGTGCGAAAGTCTTTGGTGGCGTCCCGGCCGATTAAGACGGGCGAATTGTTCAGTGCCGATAACATCACAGCCAAACGTCCCGGCACAGGTATCTCTCCCATGCGTTGGGATGAAGTTATAGGGCGGCCCGCAAAAGCGGATTATGAACGGGATGATCTAATATTGGCCTAACAGCAAAATAGAAAATACATGATCCGATCATCGGGTTGCGAGGCCAAAGCGATAATAGAGGTATGCATACGCGATTTTTACTACGCTGTTTTTAGGTTCAATCGCAGGATCAAGAAGACGAAACAATGAGAAATATCTGCATTTTTACAGGGAGCCGGGCGGAGTACGGTTTGCTGCATGGGGTCATTCAGAAAATTCAGGAGGTAGAAGCTCTTCAGTTGCAGATAATTGCTAGTGGGATGCATATATCCCCCGAGTTTGGTATGACTATTCAGGAAATCCGGGCCGATGGTTTTGAGCCGGATGAAACCATTGAAATACTCATGTCTAGCGACACGCCAGCGGCAATCTGCAAATCAATGGGACTGGCCATGATTGGTTATGGGGAGGCGCTCCAGAGGCTGAAGCCGGATATTGTAGTAGTGCTGGGTGACCGGTTTGAAACATTTTGTATGGCAGCGTCGGCACAGGTCTGCCGGATTCCTGTTGCCCACATCCATGGCGGGGAAACCACAGAAGGTGCAATCGATGAGGCATTTCGTCATTCAATCACAAAAATGTCCCTCCTGCATTTTACCAGCTGTGAAGAATATCGTCAGCGCATCATTCAACTGGGTGAAGCGCCAGATCGGGTTTTCAATGTTGGCGCCCTCGGTGTTGAAAATATCCAGCGTATCACGCTTATGGAACGTAAGAAACTGGCAGAATCCATCGACTTCAACCTTGAAAAGCCATACTTCCTCATTACATTTCACCCGGTCACTCAGGAAAAAGAAACATCAACAGGGCAATTCCAGTCGCTACTGGAAGCTCTGGATGCTTTCCGCGAATTCAATCTAATCTTTACAAAAGCTAATGCTGACACAGATGGTCGGGCAATTAACCGGTTGATTGATGAATATGCAGAAAAGTGGCCGAACCGCTGTCTTGCGGCGACCTCGCTTGGCGTGTCCCTCTATCTATCAGCCATGAAGCATGCAACAGCCGTAATCGGAAACAGTTCCAGTGGTATCATAGAGGCGCCATCTTTTCAAATTCCCACGGTCAATATAGGCGATAGGCAGAAAGGACGCGTACAAGCGGCGTCTATATTGAATTGCTCGCCAGAAACCAATGCAATCCGGCAGACAATAATCAATGCGTTATCTCCTGCCTTTCAGCAAAGTCTCTTCGGCATTTCAAATCCCTACGACCGACCAGGCACATGTTCAATAATTGTTGGATTGCTTGAAAAAGTGGATATCTTCGGAATCACAAAAAAGACTTTCCATAATGTAGAGCGTGCCCGACACAAGGGCTGAATACGGAGTGGATGTTTAGGAGCATGATCAAGATAAGGCCATGAAGCAATACTGTATCACTCCTGATGCCAGTTTGATTGAATGCATGCGAAACATGGACATCACGGGAGCCGGCATCGCACTTGCGATCGACCGTGAATTCAGGCTGATCGGGACAATATCTGATGGCGATCTCCGAAAAGCCTTGGTGAAAGGCTGCCCTTTGGATAGTTCGATAGCGAATCATATCAATCGAAACTGTTTTCATGTGCTCCCTGATGTCTCTAGAGCCGAAGTATTGGATATTATGCAAGCTCGTAGATTTGAGCAGGTTCCAATTGTTGATGAGCAGGGCAAATTAATTGGGCTGCATCTTCTGCACGATATACTTGGGAATGTTATACGTCCCAACTGGGCTGTTATAATGGCAGGCGGCAAAGGGATGCGACTACGGCCAGTGACTGAAAAAATACCCAAGCCGATGATCAGAGTTGCAGGCAGACCTCTACTTGAGCGGATCATTCTGCACCTTGTCAGTTGCGGTATTTGTCGAATCTTCATTTCGGTTAATCATCTGGCACAGGTGATTGAGGACCATTTTGAAGATGGCTCAAAATACGGCATAAAGATCGATTATTTGCACGAAATTGATCCTCTCGGCTCGGGGGGGGCCATCTCCCTGTTACCTGAAATTCCTCAACATGCACTGCTCGTCATGAACGGGGATCTGATTGTTGATACTAATTTTAGTGAAATGATTGAATTTCACAGTAAAAATAATTTTTACGCAACAATGGGGGTATATTCCTATTTCCACCAAGTGCCTTATGGGTGTGTCGAGTTACAAGATAACAGATTGATCGGTCTTGAAGAAAAACCCGTTCTTGAAAGAAGGATTAATGCCGGGATCTATGTCCTATCACCACAGGCTGTATCTGCCATTCCCCTAAATACTTATTTCCACATTACCACACTGTTCGAAGATGCCATCAAAAATAATTTGATTTGTGGAACTTTTCTTGTAGAAAGGGAGTGGATAGATATTGGGTCTCCTCAGCAACTCTGGCATGCACGGGGTGAATAATGTATCATAACTTATTTTCATGTAAAGATAAAGTTGCGCTTGTAACAGGCGGTCTTGGTTTGATCGGGAAAGAAATTGTTCGGGGATTGAATGACTTTGGTGCATCGGTTTGCACAGCAGATATCAATAAACACCAATTAGAAGGGCTTTCAAACAGTACCACCGTTCATTTTCTTTATTTAGACATCAGCTCTGAAGATTCAATTCGTCGAACATTAGAGGCTGTTCTTAAGCAATATAGAAAAATTGACATCCTGGTTAATTGTGCCTATCCCCGTACAAGTGATTGGGGAGCGAGATGCGAGGACGTCAGTTTTGATTCCTGGAAGATGAATGTGAACAGCCATCTCGGCGGCTACTTTTTATGCTGTAAAAAGGTGGCGGAACAGATGAAGCTTCAGGGGGGAGCAGGATCAATTATTAACTTCGCCTCCATTTACGGTGTTGTCGCCCCCGATTTTTCAATATATGAGGGAACATCAAGAACAATGCCCGTTGCCTACTCTGCAATAAAGGGTGGTGTGATCGCATTTACTAAATACCTGGCTTCATATTATGCGAAAGATAGCATACGGGTAAACTGTATTTCTCCAGGTGGCGTTTTTAACGATCAGGAAGATGACTTTGTTAATAAATATGTAGCTAAAACCCCTCTTGGGAGAATGGGGATCCCAAAAGATATGGTCGGAGCGGTGTTATTTCTTGCTTCGGATGCATCGTCCTATGTAACGGGGCACAATCTGGTTATAGATGGCGGCTGGACCGCTTGTTAATCCTTAGCTGAATAGAATGAATGTACTCGTTGTTGGTTATGGCTCGATCGGTAAGAGGCATGTTGAGAACCTATTAAAATTGAGTAAAATCAATCAAGTGACTGTCTGTTCTAACCACCATGACTCATTTGAAAACCACCCTGAAAGAAAAAGGCTGAAAATAATACGGTCTCTTGATGAATTATCCCCCTTAATAAGTAAAAAAGATCGGTTTGATTTTGCGATTATTGCGAACGAAACATATAAGCATGTTGAGACGGCTTGTTCACTGGCAGCATCTGGAATCAATTTGTTTATTGAAAAACCAGCATCTAATACGGTATCTGGAGCAATTTCTCTAAAAAAAATGGTTGAAAAAGGCAATATTAAGATTTTTATTGCCTATAATTTTAGATTTCTCGGGGCGCTGCACTATGTTAAAAACCAATTAAGTTCTGGAATGATAGGTAGATTATACTTTGCAGAAATAGAAGTGGGTCAATATTTGCCTTTGTGGAGACCTTTGAGCGATTACCGATTAAGTTATAGCGCATGGAAGAAACAAGGCGGAGGGGCAGCATTAGATATGTCTCACGAAATCGATTACATGCGTTATCTTTTCGGCGATCCCGTGTCTTGGAAAATGATGAAATCGAAGGTAAGCGATCTCGATATAGATTCCGAAGACCTCTATAAAGGCATATATCGATTTTCAAACCAGTTTTTGTGTAGTGTTCATGCTGACTATATTCGCCACAATAAAAAAAGGGAAATAAATATCGTTGGAAGCAAGGGTGCTCTCAAATGCGATTTTATCCAGAAATATATACGAATGCAAAATAATAACGGCGAAATATCATTGGTTGAAGATACACATCTGTTCGATGTTGATGAGTCGTACATGAGTGAGTTGGGTCACTTTATCGAATGCATTGAGAAAGACACAACACCCATAATAACTTTGGATGATGGCATTGAAGTGCTGAATTTAATAGAGAACGATCATGTATGAAAATCATATTGTGGTATGTGTAATTCCTGCAAGGGGCGGATCTAAGGGACTGCCGGGTAAGAATATAAAAAAATTTTGCGGGAAGCCTCTTATTGCCCATACAATTGAACAGGCCCGACAATCGAAATACATCGACCGCGTTATCGTTTCAACTGAGACCGAAGAGATCGCTCAGATATCATTAGAATATGGCGCAGAGGTTCCTTTTCTTAGGCCTGTGGACCTTGCCGGGGATAATGTAAATACAATCGATGTTCTGCTGCACGCGATCGACTGGTTGGAAGATGCAGATCGATATGTTTTCGACATTCTATTACTGCTTCACACAACAACACCCCTGAGAAACGTCGAAGACATTAATAACTGTATTGCTCTTTTGGTGGATGAAAAAGCGGATAATGTTTTTTCAGTGGTAGAATCACATCGTAACCCTTATTTCAACATGGTTGAGGAAGATAAAAGTGGTTATGTAAGGCTTGTTAAGGAAGGATGTTACTCAGCGAGACAGTCAGCCCCGAAAGTTTATGATATGAATGCATCGATTTATGTTTGGTGGAAAATAAAACTGAAAGAGGAAAGGAAGATATTTTTAAAGAAAACGAAAATCTACGTTATGCCCAAAGAGCGATCCATAGACATTGATGATAACTTGGATTTCAGGATTGCTGAATTTCTGGGAGTGAACAAATAACAAGAAAGGTGGATATGGCTCAAAAAGTCTTTTGGTGTAAAAACTGTTTAAATATGTCAACGCGGCCGAGGATTCAATTTGATGAACGCGGATGGTGCAATGCCTGCCAGTGGATGGAAATGAAAAAAAAGATGGATTGGGCTCCTCGTAAAGAAGAATTAGCGATATTACTTGATAAATATAGGTCAACGTCAGGTGGGTTCGATTGTATCGTTCCTATAAGCGGTGGAAAAGATGGAAGTAGTGTTGCTTATAAACTAAGAAGTGTCTATGGTATGCATCCACTTACCGTTACCGTGAGGCCAGCGCTTGAATTAGCCATCGGGAATGAAAACCTGATAAATTTTATCAACTGTGGTTTTAATCATATTCATGTTTCGACCGATGTTAATGTCATGCGGCAAATCAATAAGGAGGGATTTATAGAGAAGGGTTTTCCCTATTATGGCTGGTTGATAGCGGTTTTTTCTGCGGTGATCCGTGTTGCGGTGAATTTTGGCATTCCTCTCCTATTTTACAGTGAGGACGGAGAAATGGAATATGGTGGTTCAACTGAGTCGAAAAGTAATAGTTTATTTAATATCGAATATATGAAGCGCATCTACTTTGAAGCGGGATACGAGAAGGTGTTTAATAAGTTAAATCTTAATGAAAGGGATCTTTATTTCTTCACCTTTCCGACGGAAGAAGAACTGGCGGGAAGGGAATTGTACTTTACACACTGGAGTTATTTTGAACCCTGGGATTCCTATAGTAATTACCTCGTAGCCAAGGAACATTGTGGATTTAAAGAGGTCAATTGGACCAATACTTGTACCTTTACTAATTTTGCTCAAAATGATCAGGCCTTATACGCATTACATACGTACTTGATGTATTTGAAGTTTGGTTTTGGTAGAGCAACACAAGACGCGGGGATTGAGATAAGACGGGGCGCTATGACCAGGGATCAAGCCGTTGAATTGGTTTGTCTCTATGATAACTCCTATCCGACTGAATTTATCAAGGACTATTTGGATTATTACCAGATGACGAGTGATGATTTCAATGCTGTGCTCGATAAGTGGGCCAACAAGGACTTGTTTAATAAAGTTGATGGTCGCTGGCAGCCAACTTTCTCTGTCGAATAGGTGACAACCACGATTGCCCTGATTGATTACGGAATGGGAAATCTTTTTTCCATTCAATCGGCTATTCGTTATTTAGGTGCCGAATTAATTGTCACTTCTGATCCAAATATAATTAGTAATGCCGACAGAATAATATTACCTGGTGTAGGTTCATTTTATCAGGCCATGCGCAATTTGCACACGGCCGATCTGGTCGGAGTCCTGAAAGAAAGAGTTATTTCCAAGAAGATACCTATATTAGGCATTTGCTTGGGAATGCAATTGTTGGGTTTGTCAAGTACGGAGGATGGGTTTAGCGAAGGCCTCGGATTTATCGAATGCCCAATCGAACGTTTTAACGACCAGAAATCTGAAGGCCTGAAAATCCCCCACGTCGGCTTCAATACAGTGACTGTGACGCAAGCGAGTAAAATATTTAGGGGGCTGGATGCTAAGGTCGACTTCTATTTTACACATAGCTTTAGAATGAAATTTACTGACCAGCCTTACGCTGTAGGGATATGTTTACATGGCGAGCCTTTTATTGCTGCTTTCGAAAAAGGTCATATTTGTGGCACACAATTTCATCCTGAGAAAAGTCAAGCAAACGGGCTTTTTTTACTGAGCAACTTTATTAAGAATTTTTGAAGGCACGCCCAAACTAATAATATGATCGACCAGGATAGAGTTTGGACTCCTTGCTAATGAGGTACACTTCTGGATGAAAATAGCTCTGCTGGATTTAAATCACATCACAAGAGGTATAACGACCAACACCGTACCTCTGGGCAGTGGACTCATTGCCACTTATTTAAAAAAAAAAATAGGCAATCAATTCGATATCCGCATTATAAAAAATCCGTTCGAAGCGCTAAAACTTTTTAAGTCTTGGATCCCAGATATTATTGGAATTGCACAGTATTCATGGAATAGCATGCTGAACCTTTTTTTTGTGAATCTAATAAGGGAAAAGGCACCTCACTGTGTTGTAGTGGCTGGTGGTCCGAATCTTTATCTTTCCAAGCAACAGAAACATGCGTTTCTTAGTCAGCACAGAGAAATCGATGTATGCGTCGAATTCGATGGGGAAATTCCCTTTAGCATAATTGTAAATCGCTTACTTTTAGGGGAAGATGTTTTTGCGATTCGTGAAAATCCTACTGCCGGGACATATTCGTTGCATCCCCAGTCCAATTCTTTATCAGAATCCGGAATGCCAGCTCCTCGAATTAAGACACTTGACGTTTTTGGCTCGGTATATACGGAAGGGATTTTTGACGAATTTCTAGAGCAGGGTCACCAACCTTTTATCCAAACCCATCGGGGTTGTCCTTTTTCGTGTATCTTCTGCCACACAAGCCATAAATACTATAAAAAAATGATTTTTCAGTCTCCGGAGCTGTTTCGAAAGGATATTGAACATCTCGCAAAGAGATTTTCCGCTAGACGCGATGTGACCCTATGGATAGCAAATACCAATATGAGCCTTTTCAAGGAGGACTTTGAAATTGCTGAAATAATAAGGGAAATGAGGGAAAAATACGACTGGCCGGTTACCATTAATATTAACTCGGGCAAAGACACGCGTAAGCTTCTAGAAATGCAAAAGCTTATTGATTTTACGCCAGGGTTAGCCCTCCAATCACTCACTCCCAATGTTTTAAAAAACATTGGTCGCAAGAATATTACAATGGAAGAATTCAGCAAATTTCAGAAACATATTGTCAGGCAGGGGCGCAGCTCATCAACTGAATTAATTCTTTCCCTGCCGGGCGAAACAAAGCAGAGTTTTGTTTCCTCGCTCGAAACCACCATGAATTCAGGGGTCCAAAACGTTGTTGTTTATACGCTGATGAATCTACGCGGAGCACCATTGGCCGAGGCAGAATGGGAAAGCCGATTTCACCCGATAATTCGCTACCGTCTGGTACCTCGGTCTTTTAGCGAAATCAGCAGTAAAAAAATATTTGATACCGAAGAAGTGGTTATTGGAACAGATACCATGTCGATAAACGATTATTTTGAATTGAGAAAACTCGTTTTTTCGGTTTCAGTTTTTTTTAACTCTATCGAACTTGTTCCTTTGAAGCGTTTCCTGTTAGAAAACAAGGTGCCGATTGCGCAATGGCTATTTCGTGTTCATGAAAAAATATCGCAGACACCCTTAATAAGGGACTGCTTTCAGGAATTTATACGAGAAACACATGAAGAGCTTTTTTTAACCAAAGAGGATTTAGTTCAATTTTATACGAATAATTACCAGGCGTTGTTAGACGGAAAATTAGGAGATAATTTAACCAGGAAATATAAGTGCATGGTGCTCTCCAATTATTACAGCCAATGCTTGGAATTGGTAGTTGATGAAGCTCGACAATTGTGTGAAGAATCTCATGTTTCCAACGCAGAAGAGATTCTGAAAGATATTCAAACCTATTTATCAACACGCGACTTCAAACTTTTTTCAAAAAAAGTATTACCGGAAATCTGTACCATGCGATTCGATGTTCCTACCTGGATGTATTCCGAAAAGGCAAGGCTTTCAGACTTAAAAGGGCATTTCCGATACAAAATTCTTTTTACAGCAAAAACACATAAAGAAATAAACGATTCAAAAAAAATACACGGGAATCTAGATTTAGTGCTCCAAATGCTATATCGGGATGGAATGCAGCGTTTTTGGCCTGAATGGCTAAGATTGACTTCCGAACAACAGCTACCAATAGCTAAAAAATCGATTCATTAAATGGTTAAAAAACGGTTAATTTTTACTCTCCTCTATAATGACGGCAGCTTTATGCTCAGCAGGAATTTCAGGCTGCAGCGAGCTGGCAATATTGAGTGGTTGAGAAGTAATTATGATTTCAAAAATATCGCCTTTTCGATCGATGAACTGATTATCTTGGATGTTTCCCGCAATGAAAGGAACCTTGTCCGATTTTGTGATTATATTAAGGCGATTGCCGAGGAGTGTTTTATCCCTGTTGCAGCAGGAGGCGGAATTACGTCCCATGATCATGCGAAAACAATACTATACTCAGGGGCCGATAAACTAGTCATTAATACGGCATTATTCAAGGCCCCGTCTTTTGTAAAAGAGTTGGTCGGCATATATGGAAGTCAATGCATAATTGCTTCCATTGATGTTAAGAAGAAAATGGACGTATTTGAGATCTATATTGATAACGGTTCAAACAGTACCAGACTATCATGTTCCGAATATATTGAAAATATCATAAATCTTGGGATAGGAGAAATCTATCTTAATTCAATGGACAATGACGGGACTGGTCATGGTTATCAATTTGACATCCTAGATAAATTCGATAGTTCTGTAACATTGCCGTTAATCTTTGCAGGGGGTGCCGGAAACTGGCATCATCTTCTTGAAGGGCTCCAGCATAATATGATTGATGCCGTTGCTACTGCCAACCTGTTCAATTTTATCGGAAAAGGTTTCCCGAATGCGAGAAAAGAATTAATAAACAAGGGAATTGGATTAGCGCGATGGGAAACCACATTTTATAAAGAATTAAAAGGATCGCTCACTGGATCTAAAAAGGACTCATGAAGTAATCACTACAACGATACATAAATGAATAAATGCTAGACAGTTATGCCTGACGCTGTTGCTTGTTTTTTAAAACGAGGACAGGAGGTAGGCTATGATACCAGAGATCCGAGTTGAAAATGGTGGCTTTCCCATCCCGAAACTGTTGATAAACAAGGGAGATATTGTTCGTTTTATTGAGGTGTTTAAAGGATTCCACGCCCAGTTCGCCGATTGCTTTTCCCGCGAGGAGCCGCGGGAGAACTTTTATCAGTACATGGCCGGCCAGATGAGCCAACTGGAGAGGAAATCCATCGAGCCGATCGCCCTGAATGTGGAGAGCGCCAAGGTGCGGGCCATGCAGCACTTCCTGAGTGACATCGCCTGGGAAGAAGAACGGATTCTTTTCCGATACCACGGCATGATCGCCGAAGATTTGGGTGATGCCGAGGGGGTGCTTCTTTTTGATGAATCGGGCTTTGTGAAGAAAGGGAGTGACTCCGTAGGCGTTTCCCGGCAGTACTGCGGCAATGTCGGCAAAGTGGAGAACTGCCAGGTGGGGGTCTATGCGGCCTACGCCTCGCGCCACGGTTACTGTTTCCTGGACAGCCGCCTGTTTATTCCGGAGAAGTGGTTCGGCGAGGATTACGTTGAGCGCAGGAAGAAGTGCCGGCTTCCCAAGGAGAGTTCTTTCAAGACGAAGCCGCAGTTGGCGGTGGAGATGCTGGAGAAGATCGCCGGCGACGGGGTGATTCCTTTTCGCTACGTGGCGGCGGATTCGATTTATAGGAGCAGTCCGGAGTTTATTGAAGCGGTGGAAAGGCTTCCCGGGGTGACATACATTATTGCTCTTCCCCGCGACACCCTATGCTGGCTGCAGGAACCGGCGATCATGGAGAAGACCTATCGGTACGGCGGGGAGAAAAGGACGAAGCAGGTTCTTGCGGAAACCGAGAAGAAGCCTGTCACCTTTGAGAAGATCGCCAAGGGAACGAACGACTACTTCTGGTATCGCCGGACGGTCTCCGAGGGGACGAAGGGGCCGGTGACCTACGAGTTCACGAAGCCCCGGGTCGTTCTTTCCAAAGACGGGCAGCCTGACCGGACGGTCTGGCTGATCATTCGCAGGGCGCTTGGGGAGGACGCCGCTTATTCCTATTTCATCTCCAACGCAAACAGATCCACCCGCTTGAAAACCTTTGTCTGGCTTTCGGGTGTGCGCTGGGCCATCGAGCAGTGTTTTGAAGAGGCCAAATCGGATCTGGGGATGGATCATTACGAGGTGAGGAAGTTTCCGGGGTGGAGGCATCATATGCTGACATGCATGCTGGCTCACTTCTTCCTTTGGCACATGAGAATCCGGTTGGGGGAAAAAAGCACCAGCTATTACGCTGTCGCAGCTTAGGCTGCTCATCAGCGCCGTGCTGCCCATGAAAAAGTTTGATCTCCTTGATCTCATAAACCTTGTCTCATGGATACAGATGAAGAACCATCGCGCTTATCTCTCTCATCGGAAACAGAGACTGGCTGATTTGGTGTCTTTATCATAATATGTCGTTGTAGGATCATACGTTCTTGAAATTCAATGGAGGCAATTATAAGCATGGGGAAAAAATGTGATGAAAGAGATATATATGACGTGAGAAGTAAAGAATGGAACAACTACAGTGGTATCCCCGTTGAAATGGAGACGGGAGCGATGCTTGCTCTAAACCCGAGATGCGAATACTCAAGAAAGCGGTTCATATACCGGAAATCAGAAGTGCCTGAAGTAAATTATATGAGAAATATTGTTAGATATGGTGATTGTGTCCTCGACATTGGGGCAAATATAGGCTATTGGACGACAGTCATGTCATCTCAGGTTGGTAATACAGGCAGGGTGTTAGCATTTGAACCTAATCCAAATACGTTTAAAATTCTAGTCAAAAACATAGATTTAAATCTCTGCTGCAATGCTGTCGCTTATAATGTAGGAATCGCGGATAAAAATGTAATCGATAAGCTCTATGCCGATGAATTGCATTCGGGGGACGATAGAACTTATTGTCCAGTCGCAGGAACGAACGGTCATGTTAGACGAATTATCGAAATAAACTTAAGAACATTAAATTCCTTTAATTCTGTCATCGATTTGAAAAGGCTTTCTTTTATAAAAATTGACGTTCAAGGCTTTGAACCAATGGTTCTGAAGGGGGCGATCGATATTCTAAAGCTCTCGAACCCCATATTATTAGTAGAATTTTCATCGTCACACTACGCTGAGGGCGGATCGTCAACCGAGGATTTTTACAATATATATAATGAACTAGGATTCAAAAGTTATAAAATACCTCATGAGGTACAAACCAGTACCGATGCATTAGTTTATGAAGAAATAGACCTATTTAAGCTTGACAGTAGTTATAGTGGTAATATCATTTTAAAAAGAGGATTATAATGACCATAATCTAATATGGATGATTATAGAATAAAAATCGCAGTTTATGCAAACTTGTATAGCCTTTTAAGATATGCGCCTTTCTCTTTTATGGATAATGTCCGCAGTTTCTTTTACAAGAGTATTGGAGTTTCAATTGGGAAGCGTGTACGAATTCGGATGGGTGCAATAATAGATTGTTGGGCAAGAAATATGGGGGGGGGGATAGGCGATAATGTATTCATAGGTGAAAATAGCGTAGTTAGCAGTAGCGTTAAGATAGGGCATAATACCTCAATAAATTGTAATACATATATTGTTGCGTCACCACCAACAATGATTAGTATTGGTAATGATTGCCTCATTGCCCAAAATGTAGTTATTCGGTCAAACGATCATGCGTTCGACGATCCATTTCAATTAATAAGAAAACAAGGTCGTAAAGGTCAGGATATACAAATCGGAAATGATTGTTGGATAGGCGCGAATACGACTATATTGAAAGGTGTTAGAATTGGAGACCACTCGATTGTCGGTGCTGGTGCTGTTGTTACAAAAAATATTCCCTCATATTCAGTTGCTGTTGGTAATCCAGCACGTGTTATTCGAACGAGGAGTATTTGCTTATAATTAATCAACTACATTAAGTTTAACGACGAGGGGGCTTATCACGCTTTTACCTGTGCGCAGCTAGAATATAACATTGCAGAATATCTAATGAATAAGCTGATTAGACATACTCAAATAGCTGAAAAAATCATTCTAATTGATGGTATAAGCGGGAGTGGTAAATCGGTTCTATTACCAGTACTCAGTAGTTTCAGGAATACAGAAAAAGGGAGGATGGAGCATATTTATGAGTATCTGAGTATACTACATAGTCTGAAAAAAATTGATACCGATGCCGCCATCTATATGATGCGCATTTATGCTGATCTGGCAATTTATAATCAGATGATATCTCGTGAGGTCAATTTGAGAATACATGATGACTCGGGGCTTCTAAATAACCCCAAACCATTAGAGTACATTGCTAGACTGTTTTATAAAGATGGTGAAACGGTTCTGAAAAGAATTAAAAAATACTCGCCGATACTTAATATAATGACACACCAGATATTACCGAATATCGATCTTGCCTTTCAATCTTTTGGACAACGATTGAAAGTTGTTGTCATGGTTAGACATCCTCTTTACATGATTGATCATTGGATAAACTATATAGAACGATATGGAACTGATCCAAGAGAGTTTAGTATATGGTTGGATTGTGATGGGAAAAAGATTCCTTGGTTTGCCTATGGCTGGGAAGAAAAATACTTGGCTTCAAATTCCACAGACAAGAGTATAATGTCTATCGCGTGGTTGATTAGAAAAAGTTATGAGGCGTATGATAAATTAAGTAGCAATCAAAAAGATCAAGTCATTATCATCCCATTTGAAAGGTTTGTAATAGAACCTGGGCCATATATAAACGCATTGGAACATTTATTAGATACCAAAATTACATCTAAAACGATGAAAGTCCTGAAAAGGCAAAGATGCCCACGTGCAACTCTGTCAGCTGGAAGAGGTCATAAGAATTATGGATGGAAGAAGGCGAAGCAGAATAATGACGATTTAAGCGACTTCAATCAGCGGAAATCTTCTATCAATATAAAGGCAAACATGGAATCAATTAATATACTTACAGCTCTTAGCCGAGAATATGAAGAAAAATATCAATTAAAGAGCCAATCCCCATGGTGTTTTTTTACTTGAAAAGCTGATTTTGAAGCTCATCGGGGCTGGAGAGGCACTGATGTGAGACATTCTCGTGGAGGATGACTAATATGAAAATTGTTGCTGTTCTTCCGGCCCGGATGGGCTCAACACGTTTTCCTGGAAAACCGTTAGCAAAGATCCTTGGAAGACCTATGATTGAACATTGCTATCGTCGTGTTTGTGCGGCTAAAAGTTTGAGTGAAGTGATTGTTGCAACCTGTGATCAAGAGATATGCGACTCGGTTAAGTCATTTGGCGGTCAAGCTATTATGACATCTCCGCAGCATCAAAGGGCGAGCGATCGTGTCGCTGAGGTTGCAGAGAAACTCGATGCTGATCTGATCGTGATGGTTCAAGGCGATGAACCGATGGTCACACCTGCAATGATCGAGGCCGCGATTCAGCCTTTCAAGCAGGATAAAGATCTGCAATGTGTTAATCTAACACAGAAAATCAAGACCGAAGAGGAGTTTCAAGATCCTAATACAATTAAAGTGGTGATGGACAGCCATTGGATTGCGCTATACTTTTCCAGGGAGCCGATACCGACGTGCCGAATATTACCCTTCGATAGAATTATAGCGTACAAGCAGGTCTGTATTATTCCCTTTCGTCGCGATATTCTCCTTCAATACACCCGGTTGGAGCCCACACCGCTTGAAATTGCGGAATCGGTGGATATGATGCGGCTTGTTGAACACGGGTTCAAGGTACAGATGGTCGAAACCACAGAAAGCACTCATAGCGTCGATACACTTGAAGATCTACAGGTGGTCGAGGCGCTGTTACGTGAAGATCCTCTATTTCATCTATATATATAATTTGATCATCTGACATGATTTGTAAGGAAAAACAGAAATATCGAGTTCTTGTTTCTGCACCCTATTTCCTTCCATTTGTGAGTCGCTATCGTAACGAGTTTGAAGAGAATGGTGTCGAAATATTGACTGTTACGCCACGAGAGCGACTTGAGGAAGATGAATTGCTCCGAGTTATCAGTGATGTCGATGGTGTGATCTGTGGAGATGACCGCTTTACCGAGAAAGTATTATGCGCTGCACCTAAACTTAAGGTGATTTCTAAATGGGGAACAGGCATCGATTCGATCGATCGTGAGGTCGCCTCTCGCTTGGGGATACGTGTGTGCAACACGATGAATGCATTCACTGAGCCTGTTTCTGATTCTGTCTTGGGTTATATGCTGGCATTTGCCCGCCGACAACCCTGGATGACAGAAGACATGCGTGCTGGCATATGGGAAAAAATGCCCGGGGTAACATTACAAGAATGCACTCTGGGTGTGATCGGGGTTGGAAATATTGGGAAGAGGGTAATCCGTAAAGCAGTCGCTTTTGGTATGAAGCTACTTGGCTATGATATTCTCGAAATTCCGTTGGATTTCATCCATGATACAGAGATGCAAGTCGTTGATAAAAACACATTGCTTGCCAACGCTGACTTTATCAGCTTGCACACAGATCTTAATGAGACTTCGTTTCATCTCATATCAGATAGAGAATTTGCCCTTATGAAGCCCAGTGCTGTAATTATCAACACATCACGCGGCCCGGTTGTCGATGAACAAGCTTTGATCACCGCGCTGGCGACAAATTGCATTGGCGGTGCGGCTCTTGACGTATTTGAGATCGAACCACTCCCTCTTGAAAGTCCGCTTAGAAGTTTTAAAAACGTGATGTTAGCACCGCATAATTCTAACAGCAGCCCAATGGCTTGGGAGAAGGTTCACATCAATACGGTGAAAAATTTGATTGAGGGACTGCAGTCTGATCGCAGTTCCGTAGTATGGTGTACCGATGGGCATTGAAACATCGGTTGTTATCCGCACCTTTAATGAGCAGAAGCATCTACCAGAATTACTGACTGCTTTAGAGCATCAGGAGTATCGAAATTTTGAAATTCTTGTCATTGATTCGGGATCAATTGACCGTACACGCGAGATTGCAGTTAAGCACGGTTCGCGAGTCGTTCGAATCGATCCACGGGATTTCACTTTTGGTTATTCACTGAATACTGGC
>Ga0233420_10000504_pt1 | contig 16648 bp, 20 predicted proteins | sample Watercolumn_Mata_4_FD_183009 | JGI IMG/M metagenome (GOLD analysis project Ga0233420, IMG submission 183009) | Freshwater microbial communities from Lake Matano, South Sulawesi, Indonesia - Watercolumn_Matano_2014_102_MG | ecosystem: Environmental > Aquatic > Freshwater > Lake | place...
CTTAAGTCATACTTGGTTTGTGCAGACGACTTCAATCCTTTCATGATTGAAGTCTATCAGATCGGGAATCAAACAGCTTTGCAGCCGAGGGCTAAAAGCCCACTCGGATAGCCGCTTTTATATTATAAAAAATCTAAGAAAAAATGCCTGTGGTTTAAGTGGATTAAGATATATCACCAAACAAATCAGCGACTCTTATCTTTAAATCTTTGACTATTTTATTGAGCGTCCTTATCGTCGGATTTACTTTTCCGTTTTCAATTTTTGAAATATAATCAGTAGTGATTCCACAAACTAAACCTAATTGCTGTTGGGATAATTTTTTAAATAATCTTCCTCTTTTAACTCTTTTTCCTAACCGTCTCAACACCGTCTCTTCGTTCATATAATTCGAAAAAGATTAAAGAAAACGCTGTCGGATTGCAATATGTTAAAAAGTCCTATGTTTATTTTCATTGATAAATTAGGTATGGCGTTTAAGAATTGTGTATAATAATCTATATGGCGCTTACGCAACAGGAAGTAATACAATGGGTAAAACATCTACAAAAAGAAAGTAAGGAAGCATACACTACTGCAACAGATCTTTATAAAAGCAAACGGTATCATTTCGCCTTATTTTTTTGTCATCTTGCTGTTGAAAAAATAATTAAGGCGTATCATCTTCTGAAACACAGAGTCTTTGCTTTACCTATTCACGATCTTATCCTCCTTATTAAGAAATCAGGATTTAAAACAGATGAAAAAAATTTGGAACAGCTTGTGGAAATAAATACTTTCAACATCAAGGCTCGGTATGAAGATTACAAACGAGAATTTTATAAAAAAGCCACTTCTGGATATGCAAAAGAATGGATAGAAATTACGTCCGACTTACTAAAGTTAATGTCTAAAAATCCATGACAGAAGAACTCTATTCCAAATTGAGAAAATTTAGTGTCTTAGCAAAAAAAATGTTTACACCCCATGCTCAAGTTATACTTTTTGGCTCCTTTGCAAAAGGAAGAAATAAGGAATGGAGCGATATTGATGTGGTGGTTATTACACCTCAGGTAAAGGATAGAATAAGAGAAGAAATATCCTTACGATTAAAATCTTTGGAAATCGATGAAAGAATAAATCCTTTTATTTTTACTCGGAAGGAAATGCAGGAAAATTCTCCTTTTATCTGGGAAATAAAAAAATATGGCAAAAAATTATTTTGATCATTTATTTTTCTTTTTTTACTCTCTTTCCTAGCCGTCTCAACAGCGTCTCTTCGTTCATATAATTCGAAAAAGATTAAAGAAAACGCTGTCGGATTGCAATGTGGTAAAATAATCCTGTGATTTCCGTCATCATTCCAACGTACAAAAATAAATGGTCGCTTCTTCATAATTTGAAGCACAATATTCCCTATTTGGATAGGGCAGAAATAATTATCGTCAACGACAATCCAAGAATAGATTTAAAAAAAGATCTGGGAAAATTCACAAACGTCATTTTGATTGAAAATGAAAAGAACTGCGGTTTTGGTGAATCGGTCAATAGAGGAGTTAAAAAAGCAAAACATCCTTACGTCATGCTCCTAAACGATGATGTACTGTTTCAAAATGACGCGTATGAATCGGCGATTGATCATTTCACAAAAGACTCTTCCCTTTTTGCGGTCGGTTTTGCACAGAAAGAAAAAGACGGAAATATTGTTGGTAAAAATAGATTTTTCTGGAGACGGGGTCTGTTTTTTCATCAAAAAGCTAATGATTTGAAGTCTGGAGAAACTGGTTGGGCAGAAGGAGGAGCATGCATAATTGACAGGAAAAAATTTGAAGAGCTTGGCGGCTTCGACTTAATGTATTCGCCTTTTTATTGGGAAGATATTGATCTCTCCTACCGCGCGAAAAAGGCAGGATACAAAATCATTTTTGACCCTGGAATCGTCGTTGAACATCATCATGAATCAACCATTGGCAAACACTTTTCAAAGGATTTTGTCAAAACGATTGCATTCCGGAATCAATTCTTATTTATGTGGAAAAACGCGACATCCAGAGAAAAGCTAATACATTTTTTCTTTTTCCCTTTTAATCTTTGCTATTATCTTTTCAAAGGAGAATTCGCCTTTGTAAAAGGATTCTTCGAAGCCGTAAGAACGCTCAGATAAAAAAAGTAAGCGAAATGTTATACATCGCGTGAATAAGAATCGGAAGCGCAAGACTTTTTCTGTCAAGATACAAAAATGAATTCACCAAACTTAAAATCAAATCAGTCGCCATAAACACAATTAACGTATTCCCCATAATTTTGGAGTTGGTAAATAGAATCGGGACGTGAAGAAAGAAAAATAAAATGCTCGCAAAAAAAGAAGATGTATAGATATTTTTTGACTCGTCATAGAGTTTCTTCAAAACAAATCCTCGCGACAGTATTTCTTCAGATATTCCGGTCGCCAAAGCCATTACAGAAACAAGAATAATGTTTTGAGGCGTTAATGCAGAACTAAAAGAAAAAAGCTTATGGAATTTGACTAAATTGGCAAGAGCAGCGGTGACAAAAAAAATTCCGCCTATTCCGAGGCCAAGAAGAAGATCTTTTTTCAGTTCTTTTGGTTTAAAAAGAAGGGAAGAAAAAAAATCTTTCTTATCGACGTTTTTAATGTAGTAATAAACCGGCAGAATAAAAACCAGTGGTTTTGCGATAAATTCGTCGAACCAGTCGGGCATCTTTATATTGGCTCGGTAAATACTCCATACAATAAGAATGATTGCCCAGAGATTCAATGCCTTTTGCGTCGGAGTAATTTTCTGCTTCATTATCTCACAATCTACTCTTTTTTTTTCGCTTAATCAAGTGCTATACGCCTTTTACGAGTTCATCAATTCTCATTTTGAGTATTCTTGCAATTTTACTCAGTATTTTTATTGAAGGATTCGCTTTCCCTTCTTCAATCCGTGCAAAATAAGTTCTGTCAATGTCTGAAAGCAGTGCGACCTGTTCTTGAGAAAGTTTCTTTTTGCTCCTCACATGGATAATACGCTCTCCTAACCTTTTATAGAAGAAATTCCCACGCATATGTGGGAAGGATAGTAGAGTAAAAATACAGTGTCGATGGATTATAAGCCATTGAATTGATATTCAAGCCTGTCCTAGCAATATATTTTCGTCGATATATATGTGGCTTATATACGATTGTTTATTCAAGAAAGTCTTTGAGTTTTCTTGCGCGGGTAGGATGCTTTAATTTGCGGATTGCTTTTGCTTCAATCTGTCTTATACGTTCGCGCGTCACCCTGAATTCCCGTCCGACCTCTTCGAGCGTTTTCGGTTTGCCATCCTCGAGTCCAAAACGCATCATGAGAACTTTCTTCTCACGTGGAGATAGCGTATCAAGGACTTTGTTTAGAGCATCTTTGAGAAGTTCACGCGATACCTTATCATAAAGTGTCGGTTGATTCACGTCTGCGACAAATTGTTCGAGCGTTGCTTCTTTATCGTCTCCAACAGGAGTTGAAAGTGACTTTGGCTGTTGAGAGATTTTCATTAAATTCTCAATTTCTTCTATTGTCATCTGCATTTCCTTTGCCACTTCTTTGACCGTCGGCTCTCTCCCCAACTTCTGTATCAGCCTTCGCTGCGTTTTGTAATAGCGGTTGATATGATCGACCATGTGAACCGGGATACGAATGGTCCTTGATTGGTCTGCGATTGCGCGGGTAATTGCCTGTCGAATCCACCACGTCGCATATGTTGAGAATTTATATCCTCTTCTCCAGTCATATTTTTCCACTCCGCGGATAAGACCCTTGTTTCCTTCCTGAATCAGATCCAAAAACGACAATCTTCTTCCAAGATATTTTTTCGCAATCGATACGACGAGCCGGAGATTTGCTTTAATGAGCTGATCTTTTGCTCTCTGGTTTCCTTTTTCGTATTTTTTTGCCAGTTCAATCTCCTGGTCAAATGTGAGAAGCGGCGTCTTGCCTATTTCCTTGAGATACATCTTGATGGGATCGAGCGACTCTCCGTGTTTGAACACGACGAGTTGTTCTAGTTCTTTTTCAATTTCTTCTGCGGACTTTCTCGCATCGCTTTCTTCTCTTGTTGATACTGTTTCAAAAATGTCGATTCCCTTTTTGAGCGCCTCGCCAAAAAAGTCATCAATCTCCTCGATGTGTTTTTCCGGATCCGTATAGACAAATAGGATATCGTCTTGTATGAGAAAGCCGTCTTCTATGCCCTGTTTGAGTAAATCTTTGAGAGTTTTAGGAAGTCGCTGCTTTGTCATGTATGTATTCTACAACGAGACTATCTTTTTTTCCACATCTTTTAACGCCTCTGCGAGCCTTTTTAGCACATCTTTTTGGGAAGATTCTGAAGATAGTTGAGACTCTATCTGTCTTTTGAGTGAGTACCGTTTTACTTCGTATGCGAGCTTTTCCAAGTGTTCGGTCTCAAATCCCAAGTCGCTTGAGGCAAACAGATAGATCTCATCAAAAACCGGCTGGAGTTCGCTCGTCAATTCTCCTGTAAATTTTGTGAGATTAAATCTCTCCGGAAATTCTTTCATAAACTCGAGGAATGTTTCGTATATTTTTTTGTATGAGCCGAGCGAGAAATCGTCTGGAGAAACAGTGACAAATAATTTTTTTCCCATAGCATACGGACTTTCATTTTGAAACATGACGCTTAATATATAACGCTGTACAAGAAAATCCCTCGATATTGTTCCTTCATTCTTTTTAATAGAGATAAATGCGGATTGTTCTTTTCTCTTTTGACGCAAACGCCTCATTAGGGTCTGGATGCTCGACTCGCTCACATTCAGAAATCCTGCAAGTTTCTTGATGTAGTGTGATTGGACAATAGGATTATTGATTCGGTCGATAAATGGAATTATCTCATCTCCGATTTTTTTCTTGTTAAACGGATTGTCGTCCGGATATTTTTTCTGGAGTACCTGAATCAAAAAATCGTATACGGGAAGCGGTTTCTCCAATATCTCTTTGAATGCTTTTTCATCTTTACGGACTGCCTCGTCCGGATCTTTGGCATAATCAAACGTTACAATTCCCACTTCAAAATCGAGCTGTTCGGCGTCCTGGATTCCTCTCTGTATTGCTTCTTCTCCGGCCGCGTCGGCGTCAAGCGCCAAGGTAACCTTATCCGTGTATCGTTTAAGCAGCATGAGTTGTTCGCGAGTCAGTGCAGACCCTTTTATCGCGACAAAATTAGTGAATCCGTACTGATAAGGAATAATCATGTCAAACTCTCCTTCAACAATGAATGCGTTTTTTTCTTTCTTGATCCCTTCTTTTGTAACGTCGAGCCCGAAAAGCGTTTCGCGCTTGTGATAGAGAAGCGTCTCGGGAGTGTTGATGTATTTGGCCGTCGTATTTTTGTCTTCAAGATTTCTTCCGGAAAATCCAACGACATTTCCACGCGGATCTTTTATGGGAAAAACCAATCTTCCTCGAAAACGGTCGTAAAATCCTCCCCTTTCACCTTTTACTAAGAGTCCCGTATCATTTATTTCTTCCTCACCGTACTTCTTTTTTTTCAAAAACTGGAGGAGCGAATTCCATGAATTTGGCGCATACCCTATCTGGAATTTTTTTGCAACCTGCGGTCGGATACCGCGAGAATCCAGATACTCGAGGCCTTTTTTTCCGAAACGGGTCTTATTGAGAATATACTGGTAAAATTCCGATGAGAGCTGATTTAAAGTAATGAGCCGTTCTTTTTTCTTCCATATTCTGTCTTCAAGGCTTACTTTTTTCAAAGACACTCCTGTCTTATTCGCGAGTTCCCTCAACGCCTCAAAGAAGGTGACATTCTCCCATTTCATCAGAAATTTTATGACGTCTCCGCCGTCCTGACATGCTCCGAAACAGTGCCAAATCTGACGCTCTGGAGAAATAACGAATGACGGCGTTTTTTCCTGATGAAACGGACAATTAGCTTTATAATTTCTCCCAGCTTTTTTTAAGGTAATAAAAGAACCAATAAAATCTATTATGTCAATTCGTTTCTTTATTTCTTCAACCGGGTTTTCCATGCTCACCTATTGTAGCATTTTTTGAAGTTCCAATAGTTATCCTTGGAATTTACTTTTAAGTTTTTTATAGAATTCGTGCGATCCAAGTCCAAGAACTATCAAACTCAACCCCGTTCGTATGTGCATAGATTGATTAACGGCTTCAATTGGATTCATGCGTGCTAGATTATTCATCAACAATCCAATATCTTCTAACATCATAAAACTACCTTTAAATAACGTATCCATGTACATCGGCAGAAAATTCAATGGATTCCTAGATAGTTCTTTAAGTAATACCTGTGCTGGACTATCTGTTAAAAACAATGCCATAAGTCCGACTGAGATATATCCGATGTTTCTTAAAGAAAACATATCTCTTAGGAATTTATTAAATCTAAGTTGGTCAGGAGATATTTCTTTATCAATAGCTTCTCTGAGTAATTCTAGTTCAGCAGCACCATTCCTTATTACATCATCGTGACTTGGAGTCCTAATAGCTTTTCTTAACCTTCTATAAGCCCGCACTAGATAATGTAATTCTGGAATTGAAATATCAACAAGCACATCATGCGCTATAGAAAGAGCTTTACTAAACTCACTATAAGTATTATCAATACTCTCAATCAGTTTTGACATAATCGATATTATACTATTATGGGTCTAAAAATACAACGCTTGAAAATTGGTCCATTTATCTTTAATATGTATTAATATGATCTATCTCTATATAGATGAAAATCGCGTTAAGCTGCTCTACCTCAAAAAAACAATACTGGGACAGTATGAGACGGTTTTTTTTGAGAAAAAACATGAGGCACAACTCCTCAATAAAGGAAAAGTCATAAGCACCGATCTTCTTGCATCCGCGGTAAAAGAAGCGTTGAGCCTTTCTTCCTCAAAACCAATAACCGATAAAGAAGTTTTTTTGATACTTCAGCAGGACGCGTTTTATTTTCTTCGCGCAGAAGTTCCCGGTGACATTGCACCTTCTGCAGTCACACCTTTTGTGAAAGATAAGGCACGGGCAGTGTTGCCGGTTGATATAGAAAACTGTATTTATGATCATTTTGTCCAAGAAACCGACGCACAAAAGATCTTGACGTTTTATGCGCTCGACCGGGAAACTGTTGAACAATATCAACAAGCGCTTTCTTTAATCGACTTGAAAATTTTTTCGATACTTCCCGATACACTCACATATTTCAAGTTGTTCGAGAAGACGCTGCGACGCGAGAAAAAAGAAAATATTTTTTATGTATCTCACGAACAAGATTCTCTCTCCGGATATCTTTTTGATTCGTACGGCCTGGTTGGGCCTACAAAATGGGTAGCTCCTGATCCGAATCTAAAACTCGAAACGGTTCTCAAGGAAAAAGCGCAGGAGTTTGAAGAGAAGAAAAGCAAATTGAATCGCATTATTTTATCCGGCTCCCTTTCTGAAAATGTGCGCCAAGATACCTTCACCAAATCGGTCGGCGTATGGACGAATCCTTTGAAACGGATTATCCCTACTTTTTACCAAGACTATCTAAAACTTTTGGTTATGGGAGGAGAAAAAACGTTTCCAATTCTTAATCTGGACGCGTGTTTCGGCGCATTCGTATTCCATCAAGAAAATAAAGGATTTTCTATGGTTAAAAACGGGCTCAAACTGAGAAAATCTTCGCGGTCTTTTTCTCTTCCAAAAGTTTCGCTTCCTCTCAAAGAAATCGCCATGTTCGCCGCGTCTTTTGTACTTTCGCTTATTTTTTTACTTGTTATATCAAATCTTAAATTATCATTGCCATCTTTTTCTTTTAAACTGCCCAGCCGTTCTGTAAAACCGTCGATCACTCCGAAACCAACAATCGTTCCTTCACCAACTCCGTCCTTCCAAAAAGAAAGCCTGAAGATAAAGGTATTAAACGGCTCGGGCACACCTGGAAAAGCAAACGAAGTGAAAGATATCTTAGTCAAAAAAGGCTATCAGGAGGTGCTCACGGGCAATGCGGATAATTTTGACTATGAACAGTCTGAACTCCAAGTGAAAAAATCAAAATCACAGGCCGCTGGAATGATACAGAACGATTTCAAAGACTACGTTTCTTCCTTTAAACAAACCATCCTCGGCGAAGAAGAAGCCGCAGACGCCGTCGTCATCATCGGGACAAACTTCAAGTAAACTGGGTATATAATATAGAGCATGGAAAACAAAAAAGAAGAGCTACAGAAAAAGCTATCAAATATTCTTCTTAAGGCAGATGTCACTTCAAAAAAAAAGGAAATAGATGGGCTCGAGAAGCAAACGTATGATTCTTTATTCTGGCAGGATAGCAAAAAAGCGTCCGAGGTCATGAAAAAAATATCAGAGCTCAAAAAAGAAATCGAAGAGATTGAGATGATGCAGCTTTTATTTGAGGAAGAAGACTTGAGTGAAGCAGAAAAATTGATAAATAAATACGAGATTCTTTTATTTCTCTCCGGTCCGTATGATAAGGGCGACGCAATTTTTTCTATCCACGCCGGCCAAGGTGGAACCGAGGCAATGGATTGGTCTGAAATGCTTTTTCGCATGTACACGCGCTATTTCGAGCGGAAGGTCTGGCAGTTTGAGGAGGTCGATAGAGTGCCGGGAGATGAGGCCGGCATAAAAAGCAGCACGCTCAATGTGCATGGACTTTTTGCATACGGATATCTCAAGGCAGAAGCTGGCGTACATCGGCTTGTCCGGCAATCCCCTTTTAACGCCGACAAACTTCGCCAAACGTCGTTTGCCCTTGTTGAGGTATTACCTGTTGTTGAAAATAAAGAGATTGAAATCAGAGATGATGAGATCGAATGGCAGTTTTATAGAAGCGGAGGAAAAGGCGGACAGAATGTGAATAAGGTCGCGACTGCCGTCAGACTTATTCATAAACCAACTGGAATCACTGTCCAGTGCCAAACGGAACGCTACCAGCTCCAAAACAGAGAAAATGCCTTGAAGATTCTCCGTGCAAAACTATGGCAGATTCAGGAGTTAAACAAAGAAAAAACCATCGATTCGTTTAAAAAAGATAAAATTGCTTCTTGGGGAAGACAGATCAGGTCTTATGTATTACATCCGTATAAACTTATCAAAGATTTACGAACCGATTACGAAGAAAGCAACGTTGAAAAAGTGCTCGACGGCGAAATCGACGGATTCATCGAAGCCTATCTTAAAAAGCTCCAATAACCAAATTCCAATTTCCAAACAAGTCCCAATATCCAATATTTAAATATCCAAACAGTTTGGTATATTGAGTAATTGGTTTATTGAATATTGTTTGGAATACTTGGTGCTTGGGATTTGAAATTTATTTCTAGTGTTGTTTTTTTTATTAAAAGTTGCTATTCTAGATCTCATATGGTCGGAACAGATGATATTTTAATTCATAATCTTGATGCGGATGTTTCGCCAGTAAATCCCGAGACTACAGAAGGATTTTCATTTGTTCAGTTGGCGCTCATTCTCCTAGTAGTAATCATCTTTGGAATCGGTATTGGATTTGGCGTTGCAAAATTAAAAGGAGCGACAAAAACTGCCTCGAATCAAAACGGAAAAGTGGAACAAACCGCGGGTATTGCTGACAAAAAGACATTTAAAGACAGCGCCGAGGGAATATTAAAAGAGGGTGGAATCGACGGAGAAGGAAATTTTCATCTCGAGCGACCGGGAGGCGAATCACAAAATGTTTATATCACCTCTACCACGGTCGATCTTTCTAAATATGTAGGGAAAAAAGTACGCGTTTGGGGCGCTACATTCCAAGGAGAAAAAGCTGGTTGGCTAATGGATGTAGGATTAGTCGAGGTACTATGATCAAATTTGACGACGTCACCAAACGATTCGCTCTCGGAAATACTGCGGTCGAAAAGGTCTCGTTTACTGTTGAAGACAATGAATTTATTTTTTTAGTCGGTCCTTCCGGTGCAGGAAAAACTACCATTCTTAAGCTTATTTTGCGTGAATATCTACCAAGTTCCGGTTCTATTTTGGTGAATGATTTTGACCTCTGTGTAAAAAATTTCAAAAATCTTCTTGACCTGAGACGCTCTATCGGCGTAGTATTCCAGGATTTTAAGGTCCTTGTTGACAAAAACGTCTATGAGAATATTGCTCTGAGTCTTAAAGTTGTTGGAGTCCATCCCATTGAGATAAAAAAACAGGTTAAAGAGACGCTCGAACTCGTATCTCTTTCCAAAAAAGAACGCGTCTTTCCCGCTCAACTTTCTGCCGGTGAACTCCAAAGAGTCGCAATCGCTCGGGCAATAATCGGAGACAGAACAATTCTTCTTGCTGATGAACCAACCGGAAATCTCGACCCCAAAACATCGTGGGAGATTATGAAGATTTTCAAAAAACTTGAGGGAGAACGAACCATTATCATCGCGACACATAATACAGATATTGTAAACAGCATGCAAAAACGGGTGCTCGTGATGAAAGACGGAGCGCTTGTAAAAGATGCAAGAAAAGGAGGATACGAGTTATGAGAGAGATATTAATTTCACTAAGGAGGACGCCATATCAAACGCTTTCGGCGTTTCTGGTATTGTTTTTTAGCCTCTTTCTGTCTATTGCGCTTTTTATCACTCTCAGTTTCCTCTACGGTATTCTTGGATATATAGAAACTCGACCACAGGTAACGGCATATTTTCAGACAAAAACGACAGAAAGCGATATTTTTAAAGTTAGAGATGAACTTACTCAGTCTGGAAAAGTCCTCTCGATAAAATATATTTCAAAAGACGAAGCGTTCAAAATCTATAAAAATCTTAATAAAGATAATCCGCTGCTTTTGGAGATGGTTTCTGCCGATATTCTCCCTCCCTCGCTTGAAATCTATGCAAAAAAACCCGTCTATCTTCCGGAGATTGCCGAGTTCTTGAAAAAGCAGTCCGGCATTGACGAGGTTCAGTTCCAGAAAGACATAGTTGATCGCCTCCTTACTCTTACTTCGATTCTTAGAAAGATTACGTTGGTCTTTTTTTCTTTCTTGATTCTTATGACGATAGTGGTTCTCACTACAACAACTATGTTTAAGATTGCGTTAAGAAAAGATGAAATAGAACTGTTGCGTCTGCTGGGCGCGACCAATTTTTATATCCGCAGGCCGTTTCTTTTTGAAAGTATATTGCTTGGATTATCTGCTTCGGTTACGTCATTTCTCATCATCCTGGGACTGCTTTTATACAGCGCTCCATTCTTGACTTCGTATCTGCGCGGCATCCCCGCATTGTCTCTGAACCTTGATTTCTATCAGCTTGTTGTCTGGCCGCTTAATCCTTTATTTTTGGGGGTTACTTTTGGTATAAGCTCCTTGTTCGGGATGGGGATTGCAGCGGTTGCGAGTCTTCTTGCGACGCAAAAATATCTGAAAGTTTGATCTTGAAATCAAACTTTCATCCTGAGCGATCCGCCTGAGGCGGAGAGTCGAAGGATCTACTCAAATTAGCTATAATAAATCATGCTAAAAAAAGCTGTCATTGCGATATTCATCTTTATTTCGCTATTTTTTCTTACCCGCCGAGTTTTCTCACTCGAATGTGTTCAAATTGCCGACACTAAGCAAAGAGAGGATTGTTTGATACGACAACTCAATGATTTGGCACGAACTGCAAGCACTCTTAAATCAGAGATTCAGTATATGGATACGCAGATCGCGCTTACTGCATTAAAAATTCAGCAGACCGAAGAAAAGATAAAAACTACGGAGAAAGAGATTGAGATTTTAAATTCACGGATTGAGGGACTTGATACATCTCTTAATTATTTATCCAAACTCCTCGTTGAGCGGATTATCGAGGGATACAAAAAAAGGTCAGTTTCTATCTTTAATCTTCTATTTGATACCAGTAACGCTTCTGAACTCATCGGAAAGATAAAATATATGAAAACTGCTCAAGATAACAACCAGAAGGTTCTTGTTCAAGTGCAAGAAACAAAGTTAAACTTCGAGGAGCAAAAAAAACTACGCGAAGAGAAAAAATTAGAGTTAGATAGTCTTAAAAAGACACTGGATAATCAAAAAGCAACGCTCAACAATCAAAGATTGGCCAAACAAAAAGTCCTGGAAACCACACAGAATGATGAAACGGTATACCAGCGATTGCTTGAGCAAACAAGAGCGGAATACGCGGCCATCCAGGGAATCATTGCTCGAAAAGGGTCCGAAACCGAACTACGGCAGGTCACAAAAGGTGAAACAATTGCGTCTATCATTCAGGGCGCTTCTTGCAACTCGTCAGGAGGTCATCTCCATTTTATTGTCGAAGAAAACAGCAACGTTCAGAATCCTTTTTCATACTTAAAATCTGTTGACAATACAAACTGTTCCGGGAGCTCTTGCGGAAGCGGAGACGGAGATCCGTTTAATCCTTCCGGAGGATGGGATTGGCCTCTTAATCCACCAATCGAGTTAGAACAAGGATACGGAAGCACCTGGGGTGTGAGAAATACGTGGGTTGGAAGAATCTATAGCTTCCATAACGGAATTGATATTAATGGGAGTTCAAACAACGTACTAGCGGTAGCAGACGGAACGTTGTATAGAGGCATTTATTCTGTAGTCTGTGCTCTGTCTTATGTAAGACTTGTACACAAAGATTCAAATATTGCTACGTATTACTTGCACGTATACTCTAACTGATTCTTTTTGTAGCATATAGTCCATTGACTTCGATTGAGTATTTTGTATACAGTATTCGGTATTCAGTATGAGATATGTCATCGTCTTTTTTCTCGGCATAGTTTTTTTCCTTACTCGTCAAGCAGTTGCTCAAGGTGCAATTCGCATTAATGAGTTTCTGATTGAGCCGACTCCGCAGCAGGTTGAGATTATTAACATCGGAACGGAAAGTGCAGACATCTCCGGATGGTATATCGACGATAGCGGCGGCGCAACTTATTACACCATTCCCCCATTAAACATTCTCTATCCAAACTCATGTCTTGTTTTTTCGGGAGATTTTAATTTGAATAAATCGAGCGCCGATACCGTAAGGCTTTTAAGAAGTACCGATGTTATTGATTCATTTTCGTACAAATCCAGCTCCGGATCCGGGATTGCATATCTTCGTCTTCCCGACGGCACAAACAACTGGACAACGGGAAGTGCAAATCTCGGATTATTTAATGAAAGCGGGGCTTCATGCATTATTACGCCTACTTTAACTCCTACACCCACGTCTGTTCCCACTCAAACTCCAATCCCCTCGCTAACTTTTACTCCCGTACCAACAGTAAGTTCAACCCTCACCCCAACGATTACTCCAACTTCCTATCAAAACATATATATTTCAGAGGCAATGGTTAACCCTCCTTCAGGCGAAAACGAATGGATAGAACTGTTTAATAATAATGATTATTCTGTGTCGTTAATAAATTGGTATATCGACGATATAGAAAATGGGGGCTCTTCTCCAAAACTCTTTTCCCTTGATATTCCTACGAAATCGTATGGAGTGATTGACCTATCTTCTCCTATGTTTAATAATACCGGCGACAGCGTCAGACTTTTGGACTTCAATAAAAATCACATCGATGATTTCGAATACGCATCAACAACTCAAGGAAAAACATTCGGCAGAATCTCATACGACTCCGATGAATTTTGTCTGCAGGATCCGAGCAAAAATCAACCAAATAATTCCTGTATCAATCCAATCCTAACTCATCAACCCACACCTACGAAAGTTCCCACCCCTAGTAAAATCCCGACTCCGCCTAACCTATCTGCGACGGCCGTCACAAATAGGTTAATTCCTTCTGCATCGATCTATCGATATATCAATACAAATATGAACTCTTGGAATAACGTCATTAGGGAAGGAGATGTTTTAGGAGCATCAAGACGAAACACCATTAAAACATATAATCGCCTTATCCATCCTTTATTGTTTCTTTCCTTCTCTTACTCGCTTTTGACTATTTTCTCTCTTTTCCTTAGAATGAAAATACGCTATGAAAAAAATCGTTGACTTCGTTCATCATCTTTTTATTCCAAAAGAAGACAATAATTATCGGGCGAAAGCACTTCATCCGGATTTTTTAACCTATTATCTGCTTATCGCTTTCTTTCTGACGATGATTTTCAAACAAACCAGCCTCCAGAATGTGCTCGGCTTTGCTACTGACATATCAATTAATAAACTGTATCAACTCACTAACGAACAACGCGAAAAAAATAGCCTGACTGTTCTGTCTTACAATGAAAAACTCGCAGAAGCAGCACGGCAAAAAGCGCAAGACATGTTTAATCAAAACTATTGGGCGCATTATGGTCCCAATGGAGTAAGTCCTTGGGATTTTATTCTTAAGAATGGCTATCAATACGAATTCGCTGGTGAAAATCTTGCAAAAAACTTCCTTTTTAGCCAGGGGGTCGTTGATGCATGGATGAATTCAACAACTCATCGGGAAAATATTTTGAGAAAAGATTACTCCGAGATTGGGTTAGGAGTAGTGAACGGCATCTTAAATGGGGAGCAGACTACGCTCGTTGTGCAGTTGTTTGGAAAACCGCTTGGACTCCACCAGCATGTTGCCAAAAATGCGCCTCCGGCAGAAAAACCACAAGCAGTGGAATTATCTCCCGCTCCACAAGCAAGGCCGGCCATTCTCGCCAGACAGGTAAATACCGTCCCTTTCCGCATCGGAAACATCCCATTTAATATGAACGTCATCTTTCTGCTATTTCTGATGGGGGCTCTTGTTCTGGATTTCTATTTTGCTTCAAAGCTCAAAATTATACGAATCGGCGGCAAAAATGTCGCACATTTTATTTTTCTGGGATTTATTTTTGTCGGATTATTTTTATTAACAAAAGGGGCCATTATATAGCTTATGAAATATCTAACAACATATCTAAAAAGAGAGGTTAAAAAAAATGTACTAGATTATCTCATCCTTTTCACCGCAGGAGTTTTCTTTGTAGTTTCTCTCAATCTTTTCAGGGGCGAACGGGCGCTTGAATTCATTGTTCTTTTGGGATTTGCTTCTTTTTACATTGTTTGGGGAATTTATCATCATATCATTGAGGATACGCTCCATCTGAAGACTGTGATAGAATATATACTTATTGCATTTACCATTGTGTTCTTTTTGAAAATTCTTATTTTCCCTTGATATGAAAGGAATCATTCTCGCGGGAGGACTTGCCACAAGACTTCGACCGCTTACATGGGTGACAAACAAACACCTCCTTCCTATTTACAACAAGCCTATGATCTATTATCCAATCGAATCAATGGTGCAGGCCGGCGTTAAAGAGATTCTTATCTCAAGCTCGCCGGATCATGCGGGCGACTTTGCTAATCTTCTCAAAGACGGCTCAGAATTTGGCGTCCGCTTTTACTACGCGGTCCAGCAGAATCCAAAAGGCGGAATAGCAAATGCGATTGCGCTCGCTGAAGAATTTGCTCGTGACCAGAAATTATTGGTAATTTTAGGAGACAACATCTTTAAAACAAATCTAAAACACGCCGTAGAGAAACTCGAAAAAAAAGAAAAAGGAGCTATTGTCTACGGAGTCAGAATACCAACCGAGTCAAGACAATACGGAGTTATCGAAATTGATAAAGACGGGAAAGTCCTCTCCATAGAGGAGAAACCGGAACATCCGAAATCAGACATTGCTCAAACCGGTGTATATCTCTATGACTCCCGCGTTTTTAAATTTATCAAAGCACTCAAGCCTTCTGCCCGAGGAGAACTCGAAGTTACCGACCTTAATAATGTATATATGAAAGAAGGAACGCTCGAATGCGAACTTCTTGATTGGTGGATTGACGCAGGAACATCGCATGACGAACTCCTGCGGGCAAATAATCTCGTCGCGGAAAAAGTAAGAAATGGAGAAATATGATATATTAGAAATATGGACACAACTCAACTATTATTAACTGTTGTTCTCACCGTTACCACGATTCTCCTTGTAATCGTAGGAATACAACTCATATTTGTCCTTAAAGAACTTCGAAAAACAATTAAAAAAATTAACGGAATTATTGAGGCGTTCGAAAAAGTAGGCGGATCTGTAGAACACGGATTCAATGAGGTGCTCGGATTTTTCAGCGGTATAAAAACAATGTTTAAGGTAGTTGACATCATTCATAGTAAAAAGAATGGAAAATCAAAATAGTCACAAACTCTCCAGTTTTTGGTTCGGTTTCCTCCTGGGTGGCGCACTCACCGGATCCGCGACATTTCTATTGGGCACCAAACAAGGAAGAAAAACACTGAAACGAGTTATTGAAATGTCTGAGGATATTGAAGGAACGCTCCAATCATTCTTTGAAGAATATAGCGACGAGATCAAGGAAAAAGGAGAAGAACTCTGGGACGAAGTAAAAAAATTGCCGAAACATCACACAACCGCATCATTACCCGGCTCAACAATTCAAGGACTCCTAGATAAAATCAAAGTGCTCTCCCCCGCGACACAAAAAAAAGTAAAACGATTCTTCGTAAAAGAAGGAAAGATTATTGAGGGCAAATCCTCAGTATTTTCTAATCCAATAATGAGCATGAAATCGAGTTTTAAAAATCGATAGGATTAACTTTGATTTCTTTAAATAGTTTCTGTTTTTCTTTCTCCATGATTTCGGCAAACTCATTGTCCGAGTAAC
>Ga0233420_10000507_pt1 | contig 16602 bp, 11 predicted proteins | sample Watercolumn_Mata_4_FD_183009 | JGI IMG/M metagenome (GOLD analysis project Ga0233420, IMG submission 183009) | Freshwater microbial communities from Lake Matano, South Sulawesi, Indonesia - Watercolumn_Matano_2014_102_MG | ecosystem: Environmental > Aquatic > Freshwater > Lake | place...
AAAATTTGTTTTATCCGCCATGAAATTTAATAGCACATATTCCAGGTTGGATGATCTTTGTGAATCAATGATAAAATGGAATTTTTAGCTTCAGAAGTAAAATATGGTTCTGGACAAATATGGGTTTGATTTTTTTTGAGGCTAAAATCAACATGAGCACCGGAACCAACATTATAAAGTTTTCCAATAATAGTCCCCGGCGCAATGTATTGTTTAGCTGAAATGGAAATGTTGTTGTATTGAGTTTGTCCGTCGGATTGCGATAATGAGATAGGTTCAAAAGTATATTCGACAGAATACGTTGAATTGTATTTGATTCTTACGTTTACCTGCCAATTGGATGTAATATTGTTCTGCCACAATTTGATTTCTTCGACAAATCCCGAAGACACACTTTGAAACTGTTTTAAGTTTCCGTTTGTGCCAAAATCAATTCCGCCATGCGAAAAGCCCCATGCCGGATTTGTGCCGGAACTGAAAGCTTCATAGATATAACTTATGTCCGAACTGTTTACATATGGAGCGATCATAGAAATATCGCCGGTTGGATATGTAATTCCGCTATCGCCAATATCTTTGTTGTCTTTACAGATTGTTAAAAATTCAACACACAAGATCAACCAGATAACCCTTAAAACATTTTTGATATCAGAGGCCATGTTCTAGCGCACTTAACAAAAAATTATTTCACACACGATTTATTTCGTCAAGGTTCGATCTTTGACAACCGAGAAAAATTAAACATACTTTAATTCTCATTCACAAAACTTTCTTTATAATCGCTTGCACTTAAAACAGTATCATATAATCCAACATCTTCTCCTTCGTGTTTATTTACACCAACGTAAACAAGACTTGCATCTTCATAACGTTTGAACTTGTAAACTGCATCATTCATTAAAGCGCTGTTGAATACGCCAAGACTTACAAGTAATTCAAAATCTTTCACCGTTAATCCGGTGACCTTTTTGAAAAGACCTGGCTCAAGCTGAGTAATTACGTCTTTCAAACTTCTTTCACGGTAATCTGTTAAATACATAAAAACCGGAACGCGGGTTGCAAACTTGATAAGTTTTTCTTGAATCTGCTTTCTTAAACTCTTGTATTCCCTTTCTTCTTCGGTTAATTCCTTTTTCTCTTTCTTTGTTAAATCTCTTTCGTTGGCTTCTTTCTTGGTTTTCTTTACAGATTCAGATTTATTTATTATCGTTTCAATATCTTGATTTAAGTTACGGAAACCCTCAATACTCATTAACGCTTGCATAGCTTTCTCATTGTTCTTCAAGCGTTGGAGCGTGTTGTTATCAACATTTACAAGTAGTGCACTTTCCCAACGTCTTGCTAATAGTGTTGCTGTTGTGCCGCTCATTGCCATATCCAAAATACCAGCAGCGTCAATTTGTTTCATAGAGCTTCCGTCATAAGCAAGAACCGGGAGGAAATGAATAAATTCTTCAACTTTCTTTTCGGGATTTGATTCATTTACATTTAAACGGCAACTGTAATCTGCAATTTGCCTTAATGCTCTATCAGGCGCAAAATCGAAAACATAACACTCTTGTTTAATAATTTCTTCTCTGTTGGGTGATTTGTTATCTGAATTATAAATTGTCCAGGGTGATTGAACTCTGAATGCTGCTTGAAAATATGTTTCGGGACTTGAAGAATTGCGAAGCATAAAAATTCCAGTCCAAGGTTTAACAGTAACGCCGGTAGTAAGTTTACCGCACGATAAAGTAATTGTTTTTGTAGTTAACGGATTATCCATAGCATCAAATACCGGAGGTAAAGCATTAACTCCTATACCAGCACTTGTACCCGCGGCAACAACAATATTATAGTCGTGATAAAATTTATTCTGTTTTTGTGATATTAAATTTTTCATAGCATTACAAGAGGCGACACTTGGCAAAAACCAAAATGTATGTGAAAGAATATTTAATAAACGAGCATCGGAAAAAGGCATAGGCGGTTTTTTTGCGCCCAACCTCAAATTATCAATTGAGGTTTCTAAATAAGAACCGCGGATTAAATCCAGCCATTTCTGAACTTCATCTTCGTACTTAAATTTTGCAGTAAAATTTTCACCAAAAGCTGAGAAAAACACATTCAAATCAAACTCGTTGAATTCTCCCTTCATTGCAATTTCTCTAATAGAATCAGGCAATTGATAAGTAAGCATTACCATTCTTGGCAACGAAGAATAAGGATTATTATCACCGTTCCAATCTTCTTTTGCTTTTTGTTCGTCAGAATAAGTCCAGTTGAAAATTTGTTCCTCAATAAATTCTCCGGAAGTAATTGCTCTGAAAGGTGTACCGGATAAATAGAGATAAGCATTTGTTGTGATGGGCATAGTTTCTTCGTCAAAGTAGTCTATTCCTTCTCCCTCGCCAAAATTTATTTCTTTTTTATCCTCTGCTTCAAAAAGATCTTTTGCATTTTCGCGCCACGCACCGTAATGGTATTCATCAAATATTACACAATCCCAATTAATTGTATGTACCCATTCATTTTTTGCTTTTATTCCACCGGCATCATTTTTACCTAAATAATCTTGAAACGAACCAAAACAAACAAATGGTTTGTTCTTATTAATCTCATCGATATTTAAGCCATTGCTGGAAATAAATTGCCAATCTTTAAAATCAACATGAGTAAGTAAGTCTTCTTGCCATGCACTTTGAACAGCGGGTTTAAATGTTAATACAAGTACTTTTCTCCAATCCATTTTCTTGGCCAGTTGATACGCCGCAAATGTTTTACCAAATCGCATCTTTGCATTCCATAGGAAATGGGGAGTTTTATCCGGATTTTCTTTTTTAAAGTTCTTGAAATAAGAGAATGTTTTCTTAACTGCTTCGGTTTGTTCGGGTCGCATTTTGAAATTTGAAGTGCGGTTTAAAAAAATTGATTCACCCAGCTTGATGGAAAGTATCACTGACTTAAGTTGATCAAGAGAGCACTTAAACCATTCACCCTCTGGATTTTTTATTTTCTTTATTCGTAAGAGCCGATGAACATCATGATCGGTAAATATACTTCCGTCATTTCGCATCGCAGATTCTTCAAGAACAATTTTATATTTAACGCCGCTGGTCTGTAACTGTTCTGCTATTCTTGTTTTTGCATCTCTATCTGTATATCCTATTTTCAGCAATCCGCTATGTGTTGAAACACTAATCAGTTCGTAAGCATAGATAGTGGGATTTGTTTCAGAGCGGGGCGGAAAAAAGTTGCTTCTACTCATAACTATCCCGCTGTGATAGCTGAAGTCTTGCTTTCTCTATTGCTTGATGCAATTTTGTTTCAAGTAGTTTCATATCGGGAAGTTTGGTAAGGTATTCCGCAACCTTAATATTGCTTTTATCCATTTGAAGAAGTTCTATATGTTCTTCATTTTTTGATGCGCATAAAATTAAACCGATTGGAAGATTTTCTTCTTTTGTCATTTCATATTTTTCAAGCCAGCGTAAATACAACTCCATCTGCCCTTTAAATGCGGCTTCAAATTTTCCAAGTTTAAGGTCAATGGCAACTAAACACTTAAGACGGCGGTGATAAAAAAGAAGATCTATATAGTAATCATCGTTATCAATTGTTATTCTTTTTTGACGCGCTAAAAATGCGAAATCTGAACCGAGTTCTATTATAAAATGTAGAAGCTCCGCAATTATTGCGGCTTCAAGGTCCCTTTCTGAATACGTATCCTTCAAACCAAGAAAATCTAAAATATATGGATCACGGAAAACGAGATCTGGAGTTAATTGATTCTTTTCGTTAAGCTGTTGTATATCATGTTTTATTGTTTCTTCCGGCTTGCGGCTGATTGCTGTTCGTTCGTAAAGCATTGAGCTAACCCTTTCTCTAAAAGTGCGGACACTCCATTTTTCAAGCTTGCACATTTCTATATAAAACTCGCGCTTTAAGACATCGTCAAAATATATTAGTTCTTTCAGATGTGACCAGCTTAATTGTCTCCACAGTGTAGAGACAATTGTTTCATCGGGAAAAGTCTCTGCAAAGCGGAGACAATGCCGCAAGTGTTTTTCGCTCCACCCGCTGCCGTATTCCAATGTTAATTGTGCGCTCAGCGAGTTCACAATCTGTTTTCCGTATTCAGCACGTTTATCTTTTAGGAGTTCTTTATTTATTCTTGTACCTATTTGCCAGTATAACATTGTTATTGTTGAATTAACTTCAATTGCTATACGGTTACGACTTTCTTCTATAAGTTGTTGTATATCGCCAAGTAATTGTGTCTTTTTTTCTATCGATTTACTCATTCTCTATTTCCATTCTGCAAATTAGTAATCAATTCTTGTTATGATATTCTTGAGTCAATATATTTCCATTCTTCTTCAGTTAATTTCCACCGTTTTATTAACTGCTTATCTGTAAATTCTCCTTCATACTTTCCAAGATCTGGTATAAGAGAGAAATTTTTTCTTGTAACATCTTGGGAGATTGCGGTTTGAAGTAAAAGAAACCTAAAAACTTTTGTCAACAGATAAGATTTAAAGGATACAACTTCCTTATGTGATTTTGCAGCAAATGCAACAATGTAGGTTTCAGTGCATGCCTCGCCAGGTTTAGCTATTCTTATATTCCCATCATAGTAAAATCCTACTGGTTTGGAAAAATCTGTTTGTCCAGCAATAGGTGCTCTTGGTATGAGAAGTTTGTGTTTATCTAACAAGTTGTAATTATCAGACAATTCTTCTTTTTTTACAAACAATAATCCTTGTCTTTGAGTGAAATAACAAGGGATACCAGATTTCGATGGTTTATGATGGCCTCTTATTCCAAATGGTTTGGATGGAGAAACTACTGCACTTAAATTATGTCCCTCATTTTCTTTTTTCGCCATAATTTTTCTAATTATGGGTATCGCTCTACTATCACGAACAAAGATTTGGAATTCATTCAAAGCTCTTACTTCAGTATATAGTTCATTACTTCTACTTGTGGCAACTTCACAAAGCCCTTCATTATCACGATCCCATAAGAAGTAACAAATTCCGCCGGCAACATCAACACCGGGAAAAATGTCATTCGAGTTTTCAAAATCAACAATTTTTCTTATCCTTTTATCATTCAGCATTTCGGTTCTAAATTCATCAAGCCCTTTTCCACCGGCAAACCATCTTGAGGGAATAATCATTGTAAGAAATCTCGGATTAAGCTTTTTAGCTTGCTGAACGAATTTATGATAGATTGGGCTTGCACTTCTGCCGTAACCAGCATCGCTCAACTGATAGGGCGGGTTACCAATTATTACATCAAATTTCATATTAAAAATTTCCTCCGGTTTATCCGTATGAATAAAATTATAAGCGTAAGTTTCTAAAGTTTCTCCACGGTCGTAAACTTCTTGGTTAGCGCCGCAGAATATACAATTGCCATTATTCCATGTGTGCTTTATACGTTTGTACTTAATATTGCCTTGTTCATCTTCAAAGCTTTCACAAACAGAGTATTTACCGTTAGCGGTTTTAGAACAGTAAACACTACGCCGCGAAAGAAGAGAAGTAAGTTCAGTAATAGCAATTCCAAACAACTGGTTTTTGTAAATGTGGTTTATTCGTTTTTGTTTATTCGGAATTTGTTTTTCTAAACCTGCATTCAAGCGTTTAGCAATCTCACGCAGGAAGATTCCAGTTTTACATACGGGATCGAGGAATCTAGCGTCTTTATTACTCCACAGTTCCTTTGGCAATAAGTCCAAAATCTGGTTAACTAAATTAGGCGGAGTAAAAACTTCGTCATTGCTTAAATTAGCAAGACAAGTCAACACATCAGGATTGTAATTCGTCCGCATCATCTTCGCCAAGTTTTAGAAAATGAATTAGTGGATAATCAGCAACGGGAGTTGGAATAAATGCTTTGTCGCCTAAATCGGAAAATAAATTTGGTCCTTCCATAGGCTGACTCTCTAGTAAATTGGCCATAGTATAATCTCTTCTTTTAATCATGCTTCCGTTTACCGCGCTCCATTCCGAAAACACAATCGGCTCGGCTTTTTCATCTGGTGTTTTTAGACTTAACGCATCGCCCCATAGAATATTTCTGCTAAGAATAAATTCGGCAGCCTTTAAGAATTCTGGTTTTATTTCTTTTTTATAATTGTTTAGATAGTAATGAGTAAAAATTCCCAGCAGTCTGTCACGGCAGGTTTGAACATTGTCTTTTAGAAGTTCTACACCATAAATACTAGATAAAGCAATAATTGCATATCGTTCATATTCCAGTTGATTTTTAGCATAGCGATTTTCTACAACCCCCAATTTTCTTTTTAAAATCTCTACCAAAAAGTTTCCGGTTCCGCAAGCTGGCTCTAAAAACCTTGATTCAATTCTTTCAGTTTCTTGATTTACCAAATCTAGCATTGCATTTACTTCACGTTCAGAAGTAAATACTTCGCCATGGTCTGTAATTCGCTGTCTGTTATTAGATTTGTTATTGCTTATTTCCACCGCTAAACCATTCATGATGCCATGAAAATATAATTAATATTAAATTTATAGTAGAGTTAATATTTAGCTCAACGTTGTTAATTTGAAAAATTGTTTTTGCGAGCATTTATATAAAAAAATTTTCTTCTTAGAAATGTTTTGTTGAGCAGAATAACCGGGAAAATAAATTTTATTGCAGTTCTCAAAGCCGCACCCAACTTTTGATGTAACTTTACGAAAGAGTAAGATTAAGAGCAAGACTAAACTAAACTCGAAGCACGAAAAAAATTATAAATTGTAAATGATAAATTATAAAACCTACCCGCTTTTCTTCGCTATGCTCAGAAAAGCGAGGCAAGCAGATAACTGACCACCCGCTTAGTCTCGCTACGCTCAACTAATCGAGGTAAGCCAACCACCCGCTTTTCTTCGCTACGTTGAGAAAATCGAGGCAAGCAATCACAACGTTATCAACCATACGAATTTTGCCAGCACCGCAAAATCTTTTGAGCGAAGATTGTTTGCCCTTGATTCATATTGTTGCTCCATATATTTAACTTGTTGCGACAATTTTAAGTCCAAATCGAACACAATGAAAATTCTCGATAACATATTATTTCTATATAACTTACAAGTACTTATTACTTAAACAGTTGGACAGTGGTGATAAAAGGTAATCAATTAAAAAGCGATTTCGAAAAGAGGAATAAATCCTACTCCCTCTATTATTTTTTGTCCAGCCGAGCTTATTATCCAATCTATAAAATCTTTTACTGCACCGGTTGGAGTTGAAATTGTGTATAGATGAAGATATCTGCTTAGCGGGTATCTTCCATTTTTAACATTCTCTTTCGTCGGCAAAACATCATCAACAGCAATTATTCTGGCATCCTTTGAATGAATTAAGCCACTGAATCCTATTGCATTTGGATTCTCTTCAATGAATTCTAATAGTTCTTCGACGGTTGATTGAACGATGGAAGAGGATTCAAATTCTTCTCCTTCGAGTACTCTCATTTTAAAATGCAACGCCGTTCCAGAATTATCATTTCTCCTTACCAGCACAATTGGGTTTTCATTAATTCCAAGATAGCTCCAATCTTTCAATTTGCCTGTAAAAATATCTTTAAGCTGGGAGAGTTTTATACTTGTGATTGGATTAGCCTTATTCACCAGAATGCAAACTGCATCTCGAGCAATTGATGTTGAAATGCCTATTGTCCCATATTTTTCTGCAAGAAGTTTCGTTTCATTTGGCTCAAATGTACGGCTAGCAGCACAGATATCGACATCACTATTGATAAGAGCATTAATACCTAATGCAGTTCCTCCACCTTTGACTGTAAAAAAGATTCCGGGATTCGACTTTCTATATTCCGCTGTGAGGGCTTCCATTAATTTCAGCATGGTATCGGAACCTTTAATTCTTATCAAGGCAACTTTTATTGGAGTTGATGAACAACTACACAATACAAGAAGAATAGAAATAAAGAAAACTATTCGCTTCATCGTTTTTCCGCTCTAGAAATTAACCGGGCATTAATATATGGCGAGCCGCTATACCATTCGGGTTCTTTTTCTGTATTCGCAATTTTCTCTATCAATGATAAAATAATTTCTAGATGTTGCGAAACCGCTTCATAATTTATTTTCTGGTTCAAATCATCAAATGGAGAATGGTAAATATTTTTTGCGTATTCAATATTGCGTTTTAATCCTTCACTCCTAGATAAGTTAACATAATCGGTTCCTTCTAAAATCATTAGTGAAGGAACTCCACTTTTAGCGAAGGAATGTTGATCCGATTTAGTAAAAGCACCAAATCCAAAAAATTCTTTTGGAATGTCAGATAAATCTAAAGTTCGTTCAGAGGTAATTTCATTTACAATATCAGCCAAAGTTGAGTATTCTTTTCCAACAGCTATTACACTTTTAAACCGGTCAAAAGAAGCGATTCCATCAATATTGATATTGGCCACAGTTTTATAAAGGGGTACAACCGGATTGACAGTGTAATAGTAGGATCCAAGAAGACCTGATTCTTCTGCCGTAGTTAATAGAAAAATAATTGACCGCTTATGCTGAATCTGGTTGGCAACGAAAACTCTTGCAATCTCAAGTAGAGCTGAGACTCCAGCTGCATTATCGAAAACACCATTGTAAATTGAATCCCCTTTAACAGCCGGACCAATGCCAAGGTGATCGTAGTGTGCTGATACTATTATATACTTATCTGAATAATTGGGATCTCTCCCCGCCAGCATGCCGACAATGTTCGGAGTCATGAATTCATGCTGATCTACACTGCCCTTAAAACTAAGTTTAATCCTAAGCGGAAAGCACCTCAGTTTATATTCAGAATGCATTCTATAAATATCTTCAAGGGTGTAACCGCTTTCAAAGAATAAAATATCGGACACTTCCGGATTCATCAGAATATTTAAACTAGATGATGTGTTAAACGCGAGTGATAGATTAGGAAATGAAAATTGATTTATCTGATTTTGCCAATTATAATTTTTATTCAAATTAATATTTGGAATTAGAATCGTTCCCATAGCTCCTCTAGAAAGAGCTATCCGTTGTTTTGCTTCGGGTGTACTATAAACAGTTGGATTTTCACCATCAAAATAAGAGCTGTCTAATGATAAAGGTTCACCTTCAATAAAAACAACAATCTTTCCGCTTACATCAATGTCTTGGTAATCATTGTAATCAAATTCCGGTGCTACAATTCCGTATCCAACAAAAACAAGTTCAACTGGAATAGGAATAAAAGTAGGTTCATTCGATTGATATAACAAGTAGTCCTCATTCAGTCTAAAACTAATCTTCTCTTCTTGATAGAGTAATTTAAGCTGAGTTGAACGAAGTGGTTTGGATGACTTCATAGGTATGTTTTGGTAGTAACTCCCATTAGCTCCAAGTGGTCTTAATTTTAATTTATCGAATTCGAGCGCAAGGTATTTTGCCGCTAAATTACCACCGAGTAATCCTGGTGCACGTCCCTCAAATAGATCGCTGCCTAGAAAATTTAGGTGGCGTTGAAAAAGGTTTTGATCAAAAGCTCTTCTTAGCTCATCAACTTTAGTTTCTTGGGCAAATAGAATTGGGCCGCAGATGAAAAAAAATAAAATAAAGATTCTTGAGAGTAGATTTATCATGGCTCAGTTTTCAATCTTTGGTAAAATAGATATCAAAAACAAAAGCAATATAATACTTCGATCGAGAAAATTACATTTAATAAAAATCCTATTTAAAGGAATCAGTTATACTATGGTGAATATTCTACAGTAAAAAACAGAATATTCTCAAATAAAACATTCTGACGATTAAACCTTAACAATTTCTTAACACTACTTTAACCATGGGTTAATAAGTCAAATCTATTTTTGTATTAATTTTTTATCAAGAGAGAGAGAAATAAAATGTATTATCAACAAGTTACTAACAATCAAAACAGCAACCGGAACATACTAAAATTTATTTTATTCATTTTACTTACCACATTCTCATTAAGCTTCGGGCAAGTTAAGGGGATTATCAGCGGAAAGATAATTGATAAATCTACCAACGAAGATCTCATTGGAGCGAGTGTTTTAGTAGTCGGTACAACAACTGGTGCCCAAACGGATTTGGATGGAGTTTATTCTATAAAAGGTATTTCACCCGGTAAATACCAGTTAAAGATTTCATACATATCATATCAAACTGTTGTGGTCAATGATGTAGTAGTAGAATCAGGGAAAGTAACAACAGTTAATATTCAGCTTGAGCCGGTTACAACAGAATTGAATGAAGTGGTTGTTTCTGCTGAAGCATTAAAATCTACAGAGGCTGCAATACTTAACATCCAGAAAAATTCTTTGAGTATTGTTGATGGAGTAAGTGCGGAACTCATTAAAAAGAATAACAGTTCTGACGGAACCGATATATTAAAAAGAATGACTGGAGTTACCATCTCTGAAGGCAAGTATGCTTTTATCCGCGGTGTTAGCGATAGATATAATTCAACAATGTTAAATGGCGCTAACCTGCCAAGTACGGATCCCGAGAAGAAAAGTTTTTCATATGACCTTTTTCCATCCTCATTGATAGAGAATATAGTTACCAACAAAACAGCCAGTGCTGATAAGAGAGCAGATTTCTCCGGAGGTCTTGTTCAGATAAACACAGTCGAGTTCCCAAACAAATTTTTATTCGAAATAGGAGCGGGCAGTTCATATAACAAAATTTCAAATCTTGCAGACGCTTACACTTACAGCGGTGGTAAATATGATTTCTTGGGAATTGATGATGGTACGCGTTCTCTGCCAAGCGCCGTCCCCAACAAAGTTGATGGCACTTTATCTCAAGATAAGTTACAAGAAATTGGAAGAATGTTTAAGAACAACTGGAATACAAAAAACTCTCAATCACCTTTGAACTCGAATTTCAAATTATCATTAGGGAATTCAGTTGAATTGGGAGAAGGAATTTTAGGGTATATCGCATCGTTTACCTATTCGAATGAGTTTTCTATTAAAGATTACCAAAGAGATTACTACAACTATGAAGGAATTTGGTATGATTATAATGGAATGGATTACAATAACAAAATTACTTGGGGGGGATTATTAAATATTAGTTACAAGCTTTCCCAAGATCATAAAATTAGTTTGAAGAATATTTACAACCAGAACTCCGACAACTATGTAATCTACAATGAAGGGGTACATAGCTATGTACCTGAATATCGCCGGGCGACAACATTACAATTTCTTTCACGTTCTCTTTATTCGTCCCAGTTAGTTGGCGAACATGTATTCGAATTATTCAATAAAAGCATTGTCAACTGGAATATTAATTACAGCGTATCTAAAAGAGAAGAACCGGATACAAGAAAGTATTGGTACTCAAGAGATATTGAGAGTAATAACGAGGAATTGCGTTTCTCCATGAATGAAGCAACCGCAACAAGGTTTTTCTCGACTCTCGATGATAAAATTTTTGGTTTCAGTTTTGACATCACCGTAAAACCGTTCGAAAATCCAGCACTTCCAAATTTCAAAGCGGGAATGATGTTTGATAAAAAAGATAGATCATATGTCCCGAGAGTTTTTGGATTTAATTTTAATAGATTTAATACTCCACTTGCCGTACGAGATAGTATCTTCAAATTGCCTGTGGATCAAATCTTTAAGACGGAAAACATTTCAAAAAATTTCATCACGATTAACGAAGTTTCTAATCCATCGGATAAATACGATGCCAACGAATCCGTTTTTGGAAGCTACCTGATGGTAAATACAAGTTTATTGAACTTTTTGAAGTTGACAGGCGGATTGAGATATGAAGTTTCAACTACCGATATGCAATTTATTGACCCAAGCAACTACAACAAATTTGTTACGGTTAATCCGGAATACAATGATATACTTCCCTCATTAAATGCATCTGCAATTATCACAGAGCAATTTAGTATAAGGGGTGCTTACAGTAGAACCTTAGCCCGCCCCGAGCTTAGAGAGTTAGCTTATTCGGGTTATTATGATTTCTTAACTGATGATTACGTTTACGGAAATCCGCAATTAAAAAGAACCGTTATTGATAATTACGATTTGAAATTTGAATACTATCCTTCGCCAATGGAATTATACTCAGTTAGTTTATTCTATAAGTATTTTGAAAATCCAATAGAAATAATCGGAACGAATGCAAGTATAAAAACAAGAACATGGAAAAATGCCGATCATGCGAAAACCCTTGGAATTGAATTCGAAGTAAGAAAAAAATTAGCATTTCTTTTTAGTGAGCTGAAGGATTTATCATTCATCGGTAATCTAAGTTTTATCAATTCCGAAGTTGATTTAGGCACTGTTGCAATTGCTCAGGCAGAACTTGAACAGAATAGACCTTTACAGGGTCAAGCAGACTTTATTCTTAACATGGGACTTTATTATGACAACTACGAAGCCGGTTTAACTGCCAATTTAATCTACAATAAAGTTGGTACAAGAATCATTCAAGTTGGTATGGATAAATCAGGCGATATCGTGGACAGTCCAAGAGATTTAGTTGATTTTAATCTTTCAAAAAAATTATTTGATTCCTTCACCATAAAATTTGCGGTTAAAGATTTACTCTCGCAGAACCAAAAGACGATTCAAAAGACTTTCCGTTTTGGAGATAAAGTAGCAGATAATATTAAAAAGAGTACATCATTTTCAATCAGTATATCATATCAATTATAATTTAGAAAGGAGTTAGTATGAAAAAACTATATCTGTTTGCAATTTCACTTTTTCTATTTACGAGTATGAGCTTTGCACAAACTCAGGTAGTTGTAAGCGGCAACATAACAACAAACACAACATGGACATCAGACAAAACTTATTTGATGGATGGATTTATTAGAGTGCAAGACGGTGCAACTTTGACAATCCAGCCCGGTACGGTTATCTATGGAAAGATTGGCAGCAAAGCAACCCTTATCATTAAACAAGGTGGTAAGTTAATTGCAGATGGAACTGCTTCTAAACCAATTGTATTTACAAGTGAAAATACAAAGCCAGGTTCTACTACTCCTCCCGCCTCCGGTGACTGGGGCGGAATTATTATTTTAGGAAAAGCTAAAATAAACCCAACCGCCGGAACAGCTCAGATTGAAGGAACCGGCGAAGCAACAGATATTTACGGCGGTACAAATGATGATGATAACAGCGGAATATTAAGATATGTAAGAGTTGAATTCCCTGGTATCGCATATGCAAAGGATAACGAAATTAATGGCGTTACATTTGGCGGTGTTGGCAGAGGTACAATAGTCGATTATGTTCAGGTTGCTTATTCAGGTGATGATTCATTCGAATGGTTTGGCGGAACTGTAAATGCCAAACATCTAATAGCATTTGCTGGCGTAGATGACGATTTTGATACCGACTATGGTTATACAGGTAAATTACAATTTTTATTAGGTGTACGTCATCCAAACATTGCAGATCAAGCAGGTCAATCAAACGGATTTGAAAGTGATAATGATGCAGCAGGTTCAACTAACACTCCTAGAACAAGTCCTACTTATTACAATGTAACATTAGTTGGTCCTAAAGCAACAAGCGCAACTACTGTTGATGCAAAGTTTGAACATGGAATGAGATTGAGAAGATCATCATTGAATAAAGTACACAATGCACTAATTATGGGCTGGCCAAAGAGTGGTTTGTATGTGGATGGCGCTCAAACAAATACAGACGCACAGAATAATTTATGGTGGTTAAAGAACAGTATTATAGCAGGCTCTGGTTCAGTTATTACAAGTTCAGTGAGCCCGGCTCCATTCGATCTTAATGTTTGGTTTACTACAACTAATTCGAACAGATCATTTGCAACAACAGATGAAGCATTATTGAATAATCCTTATAATCTTACAAGTCCCGATCCCCTTCCGCGAGTTGGCTCACCGGTATTAACAGGCGGCGCTACACCACCAAACGACGGTTTCTTTGATTCGAAAGCAACTTTTATTGGTGCATTCGGAAGTGAAAATTGGGCAGCAGGTTGGACAAAATTCAATTTCGGTCAAGAAGTTGTTGTTTCCGGCAACATAACAACAAACACAACATGGACATCAGACAAAACTTATTTGATGGATGGATTTATTAGAGTGCAAGACGGTGCAACTTTAACAATTGAACCCGGTACAGTTATTTATGGAAAGATTGGCAGCAAAGCAACCCTTATCATTAAACAAGGTGGTAAGTTAATTGCGGATGGAACTGCTTCTAAACCAATTGTTTTCACAAGTGAAAACACAAAACCTGGATCAGCAACAGTGCCGGCAGCAGGCGACTGGGGCGGAATTATTATTTTAGGAAAAGCTAAAATAAACCCAACCGCCGGAACAGCTCAGATTGAAGGAACCGGCGAAGCAACAGATATTTACGGCGGTACAAATGATGATGATAACAGCGGAATATTAAGATATGTAAGAGTTGAATTCCCTGGTATCGCATATGCAAAGGATAACGAAATTAATGGCGTTACATTTGGCGGTGTTGGCAGAGGTACAATAGTCGATTATGTTCAGGTTGCTTATTCAGGTGATGATTCATTCGAATGGTTTGGCGGAACTGTAAATGCCAAACATCTAATAGCATTTGCTGGCGTAGATGACGATTTTGATACCGACTATGGTTATACAGGTAAATTACAATTTTTATTAGGTGTACGTCATCCAAACATTGCAGATCAAGCAGGTCAATCAAACGGATTTGAAAGTGATAATGATGCAGCAGGTTCAACTAACACTCCTAGAACAAGTCCTACTTATTACAATGTAACATTAGTTGGTCCTAAAGCAACAAGCGCAACTACTGTTGATGCAAAGTTTGAACATGGAATGAGATTGAGAAGATCATCATTGAATAAAGTACACAATGCACTAATTATGGGCTGGCCAAAGAGTGGTTTGTATGTGGATGGCGCTCAAACAAATACAGACGCACAGAATAATTTATGGTGGTTAAAGAACAGTATTATAGCAGGCTCTGGTTCAGTTATTACAAGTTCAGTGAGCCCGGCTCCATTCGATCTCAATGTTTGGTTTACAACTACAAATTCAAATAAATCGTTTACAAATTCAACCGAAGTGATGTTGAACAACCCATTCGATTTGATTAATCCAAATTACTTCCCGAAAGCTGGCTCACCTGCTCTAACCGGTGCAGCTACACCACCAAACGACGGTTTCTTTGATGCTTCAGCAACTTATATAGGAGCATTTAAGGATGTTGATTGGACGGCATCATGGTCAACAATTCGTATGCAGCCGATTACATCGATCAAAGAGAAATTTGAAAATATAATACCATCGAATTTTGAATTATCTCAAAATTATCCTAATCCATTCAATCCATCTACGAGAATTCAGTTCTCAATCCCAAAAGCAGGAATGGTTAGATTAAATGTTTATAATGTACTTGGAGAACAAGTTGCATCACTTGTTAATGGTTTTAAGAATGCGGGTAGATATTCAATTGAATGGAATGCCGGAAATCTTTCCAGCGGTATGTATATCTACAGATTAGAAACCGAAAATTCGACATTGGCAAACAAAATGCTATTGATGAAATAGCTCTCTCTCTCGGGGCGTGTCCGAAAGGTGCGCCCTGATTTTTTTAGGATTAACAGAAGGGACTTACACTTTCGACCTGAGCAAAATCTGTATTGATGGTTGCATCGAGCGAAAGTGTTTCTGTAATTCCGTATTTAACATCGAGCCCCGGCTCATAAATGTATTTTTTATCGCCGTTAATAAATTGAGCTCCGGCAGTGAAATAAGGTTTAAGGTAAATTGGATTTCCACGCTGAACATTTTCTATTCCAATAAGATTACCGGCTTCGGCAATTTTTATCAGACCCAAATTTTTTCCAACGGAAGTCCAAATTACTGTTTCGTTTTTTCTTCTAATATCGCGCTCAATGTTGAAACCCCAAACTTGTTTATCTTTATTATGAAATTTGAAAGTTGAAAATGGAAAACGAAATTCAGCACACCAGCCTTTATCAATAATTTTGCATTCGACATCCCGGATGCCGCTCCAATCTTCGTTTAAGTCCTTCATCTCAAATCCGGTTAACAAAGCATCATCTTGTGCACCAAGAGGGTTAGTACCAAACCAATATGCAGTACGGTTATCATCGAAGGTATCGAAGAGCAATTTTATGTTATCGTCGCGGCTGATAAATCCGTCCCATTTCATTTCGCGTGCAATAATTTTGTCCGGTTCATTGTCGTAACACATCACTCCTATATAAACGTAATCGTCATCATAAATGATTTTAACTTCGGTTAATAATGAAGGCTGTGCGCCGGCAATAGGTTCTCCTTCTGAAGAAAATCTTTAATCGGGATTGCTTGTTTCCATACATCGTCTATTAAGTGGCCATCAATTTTTGGTGAAGATGAAACTTTTACGGCAGTAACGGATTTATTTTGTGCAATCAACAAAGTTGAAGCAATAATGAGCAGTAAGAAAAATATCTTGAACATATTTTGCATGGGTCACCATTAAAAAGAGTTTGATAAAATAAAAATAGAAAAGTATAATCTTCTTTAAAAGAAAGAGAAGTTAAAAATTATTAATTTGTCGGAGCTTCTATCTTC